>Ga0318568_10000424_pt1 | contig 16424 bp, 20 predicted proteins | sample GRESIP088b5f21_FD_203690 | JGI IMG/M metagenome (GOLD analysis project Ga0318568, IMG submission 203690) | Tropical soil microbial communities from Luquillo Experimental Forest, Puerto Rico - GRE.SIPMG.088b5f21 | ecosystem: Environmental > Terrestrial > Soil > Tropical forest > Bulk soil...
GCCACCGTGGAGTGGAGCTATCAGCTGCTCGATGAGCAGGAGCGGCGGGTGTTCCGGGCGGTGTCGGTCTTCCCGGGGCCGTTCACGCTCCAGGCCGCCGAGGCGGTGGCCGGGCCGGGCGCGGGGCCGGCCGTGCTGCGGCTGGTGGACTGCTCGCTGCTGAGCCCGCCGCGGGCCGGGCCGGATGGCCGGGCCCGGTATGTGATGCTGGAGACGCTGCGCGGCTACGGGGCCCGGCTGCTGGCCGCGGCCGGCGAGCAGGACCAGGCGGCCCTTGTGCTGGCGCGGTGGGCGCTGGGGATGGCGGAGCAGGCTAGCGCGGGAGTGCAGAGCAGCACCGGGGAGCAAGATGCCGCGCGCTGGCTAGATGCCGAGGACGCGACCATGCGCCAGGTGCTGGCCTGGGGCATGGGCCACGACCGGGAGGCGGCGCTGCGGCTGGCCGACGCGCTCGCGCCCTGGTGGCTCCTGCGGGGCCGGCTGTCTGGTGCGTACCCGCTGCTGGCCGAGCTGGCCAGGTACGCCGAGCCGGGCAGCGACTGGTGGTGCTCCGCGCAGTTCTGGGTCGGCGCGGCAGCGATGTTCTCCTACGACCTGGCCGGGGCGCTGGAGGTGTTCACCGAGCTGCGCGACGCGGTGGCGGACCGGCCGCCTTCCCGGGCGCTGGCCGAGGCGCTGGACGGCCGATCGTGGGCATTGCTGGTACTGGGCCAGATCCCCGAGGCAGCCGAGGATGCCCGCCGTGCCCTGGCCGTCGCCCGCGAGGTGGGCCATCCGGACGCGGAGGTAATCGCCCTGGTGGCCCTCGCCAGCGCCGCCGCAGCGTCCGGCGACGCGAGCGAGGCGGTGCGGCTGGCCCGGCAGGCCGATCAGGTCCCCGGCGACATCGTTCCCTCGACAGCCCGGTCGTGCCGCATGGCGCTGACCGATAATCTGATCGAGATCGGCGACTTCGCCGCCGCCAAGCCGGTCTGCGCGGCCGCGCTGGCCGCGTGCCGGGACGCGGGCGACCTGAGGAACCTGCCGGAAGCGCTGTACCGGATGGCGCGGCTGGACCTGCGGGCTGGCCACACCGGCGACGCCGCGGCACACCTGCGCGAAGCCATCCAGCTCGCCTTGCGGACCGGCACCTGGAACCCGGACGACCACCTGGACGCCTGCGGGCACCTGTGCGCCGCGACCGGGCGGCCCGCCGAGGCCGTCACGGCGTGGGCCGCGTACGCCGCGCTCCTCCCGGGCGGCGACTGGCCCGGGCACGCGCGGCGCCGGGAGGAACCGCTGCGCGCGGCCTGGCGGGCGCTCGGACCCGAGCAGACGCGGGCGGCCGAAGAGCGCGGCGCGGCGATGAGCTGGGCCACCGCCGCCGAGTACGCCCTGCTGCTCACCGAGGACCCCGGTCGCCCGCCCGCGGTGCCGCCGGGCCTGGGCGAACTCAGCGCCCGGGAACGGGAGCTGGTCGCCCTGGTCGCCCAGGGCGCCACCAACGCGCAGATCGCCGCCCGGCTGCACATCAGCGGCCGCACGGTCAGCTCGCACCTGGACCGGATCCGGGACAAGACCGGCGCCCGGCGCCGCGCCGACCTGACCCGGCTGGCGCTGGCCGAGGGCCTGGTCTAGCAGCCGGGGGCCGCCGCCCGCCCTGCCGGGGCCGGTGTGGGTCATCTGACCCCGGCCGCCGCCGCCCAGGAAAAGGGGTCGGCTGATCCCTGCCCCGCGCATGCCCCGGCGGGAGAACCTGCCTGGTGAGGGCCGATCGCCGGCCCCGGACCGGCCGCCAGGGAGGCCATCATGTACCCCTACCCCGAGACCGCCCGGCAGCGGATCGCCGAACTGCACCAGCAGGCCCGCCGCGACACGGTGGCGATCGCCCTCCGCCGGGCCCGCCGCGCCCGCCGGGACCGATCCGGGCCCGCCATGCTCGTCCGCCTGGCCCGCGCGGCGCGCCGCATGCTCGCCCTGGACCGCACGCGGGCCGGCCGCCGGCCCGCCAGCGCCGGGTGAAAGCCCAGGGGGTTGCAGGTCTTGGCCTTTGCTGTTGTCAGCGACGCGGTGACGTCGCTGCTACTTGAGCAGCTCCTGGACCTGACGGAACTGGGGGTGCCGCGAGTCGCGCAGCCACTCGAACAGCACCATCTCCGATGTCACGATCTCCGCGCCGTGCTGCCTGGCACGGGCGATCGCGGCCTCCCGGTCAGCCGGATCACGCGAGCCGATCGCATCAGCGGCGACAGCCACCTGGCGCCCGGAACCGAGCAGGCCGAGCACCGTCTGCAGAACGCAGACGTGCGCCTCGCATCCTGCCACGATAATCTGCCCGGCCCCGGCGGGCAGTAGCCCGGGGAAATCCGGAGCGGCCGCCGCCGAGAACGTCGTCTTGGCCAGGACGGCCTGCGGGTACGGGGCCAGCGCCGCCACCGTCGGCCCCAGCCCGGCCGGGTACTGCTCGGTCGCGCACACCGGCACATCCAGCAGTCGCGCCGCCTGCGCCAGCCGCACCGCCCGGGCCACCGTGGTCTCGCCGTCATGGATGACCGGCACCAGCCGCTCCTGCAGATCGATCAGGAGCAGGGCGGCACCCTCGGCGGCAAGCAGCACGTCTCGACGCTACCCCATCAGGCGGACCGCGCGACCGCGTCCATGCCGCTGCCGTCCTGCGCCCCGAAGGGCCTGGTGATCCAGGTGCAGGTGGTTATGGTGCGGTGGCGGCGGCTATGACACGGCGGACCAGGTCGAATGTCTGGAGGGAGCGTACGCCTTCGTCGTGGAATGCGCGCAGCGCTGGGTCGTCGCCGGGGTCGAGCGCCGCGGCTTGTTCCCACATGGCGCGCTCGGCAGCCCGCCAGCCGGGGCGCTCACCGACCTCGACACTGGCAAATCCGGCCGCGGTCAGTCCCGCTCTGAGGTCGACCCGCCGCAGCCGTTCGGGCAGCCGCTGGTCGTCCCAGGACAAGGGTTCCCAGCAGGTCAGCACCGCACGGCCGCCGGGGGCCAAGATCCGGGCGATCTCGCGGTAGGCGGCTTGTGAGTGCGGGGCGAAGTGGATCGCATCGACGCACAGCACCGCATCGGCCGAATCAGCGTCCAGGCCGGTCGCGGCCAGGTCGCCGGTGCGGAACTCCGCCGCGGCGCCCAGCCTGCCGGCGTACTCGCGGGCCTGGCGCACCGCTTCGGCGGAGAAGTCCACCCCCACCAGCCGCGCCCCGGTGCGGCCAGCGATCTCCAGGCCATAACCACCACGGCCGCAGGCAAGATCCACTAGCGTGCCGCCCGCGGCCAGCCGCAGCTCGGCAGTGGCCTCGGCGATCCCGTCCCAGCCGAGCAGGCTGGTGGACAGCAGGCCTGGCGGCAGGCCCAAGTGGCGCTGCTGGATCTGGTCCTTGACCCGCGACCCGGTCATGTCCGCATACCAGCTGTTGAAATACTCCGCCAGCGAACCAGGCTCCGTCTCCACCTGATCATTATGAGTCTTCCGGGAAGCGGCCACACTGGCCACCCGGGGTCGCTGCTCCCTCGATGTCTCCCGCCTCGCACAGTTTTATAGAGGCGGGCTATACCGCCATCGTCGGGGGTGTCTTTGCTGACAGACCCGGCCGCGATGGACTGAATACGCGGCCGGGGTTGGCCGGCTGTCCAGTCAGCCGCAAGGAGGCTTGTCATGGCAAGTGAGCCCGTCCGCGACCCGGTCGCCGACCATCTGCTGACGCCGCGGAACTGCGCGCTGGTGATCATCGACTACCAGCCCGTCCAGGTCGCGTCCGTCAGGTCCATGGATCAGGACCTGCTGGTCGACCAGATCGTGCACCTGGCCCGGTTCGCCATGCTGTACCGGCTGCCGGTCGTGCTGTCGACGGTCAACGTCGCCACCGGCCGCAACCAGCCCACCATCGCACCGCTGCAGGACGTCCTGCCCGGGATCACGGCCCTGGACCGGACCACGATCAACGCCTGGGAAGACACCGGGTTCAAGCAGGCGGTCCGGGCGGCCGGCCGCCGCAAGCTGATCATGACCGCACTGTGGACCGAGGCCTGCCTGACCTTCCCTTCGCTGGACGCGATGCGCGAGGGGTATGAGACCTACCCGGTGACCGACGCCGTCGGCGGGACATCACCACAGGCGCACCAGGCCGGGCTGGACCGCATCGCCCAGGCCGGCGGCCAGCCGACCAGCGTGGTCCAGGTGGGCAGCGAGCTGCAGCGCGACTGGGCACGCGCGGAAACCGCCGAGGGCTTCACGCAGATCCTGTTCGGCGGACAGCGGCCGCTGGCCGGGGCCAGCACCGAGCCCGCCGGCAACGGAGTTCGCGTGAGCCGCTGAAAACGGGCACGTTTCTTGCCAAGAAAGGTCTTCCGGCATGTCCGTACCAGCAAGCCAAGACAGGGCCAGGGCCCGGCGTCGCGGATACGACCTCACCGCCGGGGTGCTGCTGGTCATGTTGCTGGGCGGGACACTGCCGGTCCCTTTGTACGTGCTCTACGAGAGGCAGATGGGCTTCGGCCCGCTCGGCGTCACGGTGGTCTTTGCCGCCTACCCGGTCGCCGTGCGCACGTTCGGGGCCGCGCGGGCGCCGAGCCCGCCATGTACACCGTCCGACAGCTGGTGCCGCCCGGAAGAACTGGCTGATCGCGGCCTGGTCGCCGCGCGTCAGTCGGCCAGAGGACGGTGAGGGCGCCGTGAGCTTGAACCAGATGCTGGTTGACCAGCCCCGGCCCGAGATCGCCGGCTGCCGCATCGGCCGCGGCAGCATCGTCGAGCCCGGCGCGATCGTCTGCGACGGCAGCGCGACGGGAGCCGAGTCCGTGGTCCGCGCCGGCGCCTGCGTCAAGCAGCGCGACCGTTTCGCTGACCGGTCCATCCTGGTCGGGTTCCCCGCCCGGCGGGCCGGCACCCTGACCGGCCCGCCGCCGATGCCGGGCTGGGCCCTGCCCCCGGACGCGGTCGCAACTCTCCGCATGGTGCAACGATGAATGGCACCGGCCCCGAGCTCCGCTAGCACAAAGACCTGACGCTCGGCTGGGCGGTCAGGACGATGACGAATAACAGAATGCGGGCGAGGATGAGCTGACGGCCTCGGCATGCTCCGTGGCGGTGCAGCGGACGCGCCCGGGTTAAGGATGGCGTGATGAGTGACGATCGTGAACACATTATCGCCACCGCCGCGGTGACGAGTGAGGAAAAGCCGTACGGTGTGCGCATCGACGCGGGAGGCCATGCACTGCGCGGTGACGAACCGGCCGATCACGGCGGGGCCGACACCGGTCCGACTCCGTTCGGCCTGCTGCTGGCCGGGCTCGGTGCCTGCACCGCGATCACGCTGCGGATGTACGCCGAACATCAGAGCTGGCCGCTGACCGGCGTGGATGTCGAGCTGACCTACGTCGTCAAAGACAAGAACACCAGGTGGATCGACCGGCTGATCACCCTGCACGGCGTCGACGAAGACCAGCGCGCGAAGCTGGCCGAGATCGCGCAGAAGACCCCGGTCACCAGGGCGGTCCGGGCGGGAACCGAGATCCGTACCACCACCCTGACCCCATGACCAAGCGGATCGTCGTCATCGGCGGGGACGCGGCCGGAATGAGCGCGGCCTCGCAGGCCAAGCGAATCGCCGGGGACGCGGTCCAGATCGTCGCGTTCGAGCGCGGAACGTACAGCTCCTACTCCGCCTGCGGCATCCCGTACTGGGTGGCCGGCGATGTCGACAAGCCGGAGCGTCTGATCGCCCGTTCACCGGAGGCACACCGGCGCAACGGCATCGACCTTCGGATGCGAACCGAGGTGGAGGAGATCGACCGCGCGGCCGGGCGGGTAGCCGTTCATGACCTTGCCGCCGGACGGTCGTACCGGGAAGGCTTCGACTCCCTGGTCATCGCGACCGGCGCGGTCCCGGTGCGACCACCGCTGCCCGGCGTGGACGCCGACGGCGTGTTCGGCGTGCAGACCCTTGACGACGGCGCCGCGCTGCTGGCGGACCTCGATCGCGTGCAGCCGCGGCGGGCCGTGGTAGTCGGCGGTGGCTACATCGGCGTGGAGATGGCCGAGGCACTCGTGCAACACGGCGTCGCGGTGACCGTCGTCGATCAGGACGCGCAGCCGATGACGACGCTCGACCCGGACATGGGGGCGGCGGTGCACCAGGCCATGGAGGACCTCGGCATCGATGTGCTCACCGACACCGCCGTCACCGGGTTCGAGGCCGACAGCGACCGCAGGATCCGTTCGGTGGTGACCGCCGACGGCTCGATTCCGGCCGACGCGGTCGTCCTCGGCCTCGGGGTACGGCCGAACACCGCCCTCGCCAGCGATGCCGGCCTGCCGCTGGGCGATCACGGCGGCCTGCGCACGAACGTGCAGATGCAGGTTCTGGGCCACGACCCTATCTGGGCGGGCGGCGACTGCGTGGAGGTCCTCAACCTGGTCTCTGGCCAGTACCAGCACGTGCCGCTTGGCACCCACGCCAACAAGCACGGCCGGGTCATCGGGCACAACCTGGCCGGCTCTTACGCCTCGTTTCCCGGGGTGGTCGGCACGGCGGTGAGCAAGGTCTGTCATCTGGAGATCGCCCGGACCGGGCTGCGCGAGAGCGACGCCACGCGTGCCGGATTCGAATACGTGACCGTCACCGTGCAGTCGACCACAAAGGCCGACTACTTCCCGGGCACCCAGCGGATGAGCGTCAAGATGATCGCCGAACGCCTCAGCGGACGCCTGCTGGGAGTGCAGATCGTCGGCCGCGAGGGGTCGGCCAAGCGGATCGACACGGCCGCGACGGCGCTGTGGAACCGGATGACGGTAGAAGAGATGACGGCCCTGGACCTCGCGTACGCTCCGCCGTTCGCACCGGTCTGGGATCCGATTCTCGTGGCGGCACGGCAGGCCGCCGCGGCAGTGCGCCGCACCGGGGGTCAGCGGTCATAGACGTACGTGCCCGGCGCGTCGGCGATCGGCTCGAGCCCGCCGCCGCCCAGCTCCTCGGGGGCGGCCTTCTCCTCGCCGCAGCGCTCGGCCAGCCAGCCCGTGTAGTCCGGCCACCACGAGCCGTGGCGGGTCTCCGCGTGCAGCAGCCACTGCTCCGGGTCTTCCGGGCACTCCTTGGCTATCTGGTACCTGGCCTTCTCATTGCCGGGCGGGTTAACCATGGCGGCGACGTGCCCGCTGGTGGACAGCACGAACCGCTTGCTGCCGGACAGCAGCTGGGTGGAGCGGTAACAGCTCTGCCACGGGCACAGGTGATCGGTGATGCCGGCGACCAGGTAGGTGTCGCGGTCCACGGCGGACAGATCGACCGGTGACCCGAGCATCGTCACCCCGCCGGGCCGCACCAGGCCATTCGTGACGCCCGTCTGCAGGAAGTCACGGTGCAGGGCCGCGGTCATCCGGGTGGTGTCCGCGTTCCAGAACAAGATGTCGAACGGCGACGGCGAGCGGCCGAGCAGGTAGTTGTTGACCCAGTAGTTCCAGACCAGGTCGTTGGGCCGCAGCCACGCGAACACTTCGGCCAGTGACCGCCCGTCCAGGTAACCGCGGGCCCGGGAGGCGGCCGCGGCCAGCCGTGCGTTCCGCTCGCTGGCCACGGCGCCAGCCATGCCTGCCCGCACCATGTCCAGCATGGTCACCATCAAGGAGAACGCGGCGATCCGGTCCTGCCGGCCGGTGTGCGCCAGATGCGCGGCGACCATCGCGGACAAGATGCCGCCCGAGCAGCAGCCCATGAGCGCCGTCCGCTCCGTCCCGGTGATCCGCGCGACCGCGTCCATGGCGTCGAGGATGGCCTGCCCGTAGGTGTCAAAGCCCCACTTGGCGTGCCGGGCGTCGGGATTGCGCCAGGAGATGATGAACACCTGCAGGCCCTGGCCGATCAGGTACTCGGCCATGCTGCGGCCCGGCGCCAGGTCGATGATGTAGAACTTGTTGATCGTCGGCGGCACGATCAGCAACGGAACCTGCCGGACAGATGCCGTCGCCGGGCGGTACTGGATCAGCTCAAGCACCGGCGTACGCAGGACGACAGACCCCGGCGTGACGGCCAGGTCCACCCCGACCTCGAACGCGTCGGGCTCGACCATCTTCGGCACCCGGGGCGGGGCGGCCATGTCGGCGACGAAGTGCCGCATGCCCGCCAGGACGCTGCCGCCGCCGGTATCGATAACCGCCTTCAGCGCTGCCGGGTTGAGCACCGGGTTGTTGCTCGGCGCCAGCGCGTCGAGCAAGTTTTCCAGCGCGAAAGTGACCCGTTGCGTGTCGGCCCAGTCCAGGTCCGCGTCCGCGGCCAGGCCCCCGGCGGTCTCCGCGGTCGCCAGGTACGTTTGCATCACGCGGCGCAGCAGCGGATTGCCTGCCCACCCCGGGTCGGCGAACCGGCGATCCCGCCGGGACGGTTTTACCTGCGAGGTGCCCGCCACGATCCGTGCCATCTCGCCGAGCAGGTGCCGTCCTCTCCCGGCCACCAGGCGGGGCCGGGCGGCTAGGTGCGCCGCCAGCCGCAGCCCGGAGCCGCCCGGGTTCAGCCGAGTCAGCGCGCCGAACGCCGCGTCGGTCAGCAGCAGGTCCAGGGATGCCGACAGGGCTTCTGCGGCATCTGAGCTGGTTGTATCGATATCGGTCGTCATCATCGCCACCCTTCGGTCGAAGCTATGCTCACGATCGGCCCGCTGTAATCGGCCGCTCGGCATGAATCTTCGACCCGATATCGTTCCCGCGACACTGCCGCGACCAGTCCGCTGGTCTGCCTCACGTCACCGGTCCTGGCCGCCGTGGTAGTGCCGGACGCGGACGACGAGTTTGCCGGTGGCGCGGTCGTGCTCCATGTCGTCGTGGGCCTGCGGCACCTGCTCCAGGCCGTCGTAGACGCGGTCCACGGGGAAGGCCAGCCGGCCGGCCGCGACCGCGTCGAGGATTTCCTGGAGGGCCTCCCTGGGCAGGTCGGCGGCGTCGCCGAAGTAGCCCGCCAGGCGCACGCCCTTCGGCAGGTACTCGTTCGGGGAGAAGTCCCGCACCGTGTACTGGCCGGAGAGGCTGCCGCCGAAGCAGACCGTGCCGTGCACGCGCACCGCGCGCAAAGTATCGGGCAGGGTCGGCGTGCCGACCAGGTCAAGGGCGGCGTCGACGCCGTCCGGGTACAGCTCACGTACGGCGGGCGCGACCTGGCCGGTGTCGAGGAGCGGGTGGTCGACGCCGTGCTCGGTCAGCCAGGCCAGGCGGTCGGCCTGCCGGGTGGTGGACAGCACTGTGGCGCCGCGCCATGCGGCCAGCGCGGCGGCGGCCAGGCCCACCGAGGAGGTGCCGCCGCGGATCAGCAGCGACTGACCGGGCTTCAGGTCCAGGCCGATGGTCAGCGAGCCGTAGGCGGTCTGCACCATCTCCGGCAAGGCGCCCAGCACCTCCCAGGGCAGGCCGGTGTCGACCGGGATGACCTGGGACAGCGGCACCGACGTGTACTCGGCATAGCCGCCGTCGTAGGTGCGCCCCATGTCCCCCATCATCGCGACGACCTTCTGCCCGGGAGCCAGCCCGCTGCCGGCCGGGGCCGCGTCGACGGTGCCGACCGCCTCGATACCCGGCACCCGGGGAAAGCTGACGCCCACGCTCAGGCCCAGCCGAAGCTTCAGCTCCGAGCGGTTGAGGCCGAACGCCTCGACGCGGATGCGCACCCAGCCGTCCCGCTCGGGCGGGAGCGGGAGCGTGGTCAGCCGCAGGTTGTCCACGGGTCCGGGGGAAGAGAGCCGGACGGCGCGCATGGTGGCCGGCGAGGACGTCACGGGCCTGACTTCTTCCCGGAGCAGGAGAGCCGGTCGGGCACCCGCCAAGCCGCAATGCTCATCCCGGCTGGACGCGACGGTCGAGCACCTCATAATGCGCCGAGCGCTTGTCGAAGTCCGTGAGCACCGCTCGTGCCTCGGCCGGCACGTGGGCGGCCTCATAGTCCTCGCCTGTGAACGCCTTCACTGAGTCCAAAGTGTCGAACCACATGAGGGTCATGAACTCCACGTCGTGCTCTCGCTCGCGCCGGATCAGGTCGATGGAGCGGAACCCCGGAATGTGGCCCGCTTCGATGCCGGGGATCACCTGGCCCCGCACGATGGACTCGTACGCGTCAGCGTTATCCCTGGTGGTCCAGCCTCGCCACAGGCGGCAGATCATGGGCTTGAGTCTACGCACCGGGCGTGAGGCTGACGGTGCCCGTTCGGACCGGTTGCTCACGGTGGGAGGAGTGAGGCCTGCATGGTGCGGGCCAGCCATGCCTGGTAGCGCTCGGGCGGCCAGCCGCGATCGCCGACCAGCGCGGTGTACAGCGCTGGATCCTTCAGCAGCCACAGGATGTCGGTCGCGGTGTCGAGGTCGAGGTCGTCGCGGAGCGGGCCGAGAGCGGCCAGCGTCTCGGCCGCGATGCGCGCGCCGATGCGCCGCTGCTGCTTGAGGGTGGCGTAGAGCTCGGCGATGTCGTCGTCGGTGGCCGAGGCGTTTCGCACCGCCTCGTGCAGCGCGGCGACCCGGCCGTTGATCATGCGGTCGTTGCGGGCTTCGATCTCGAGCAGGCGGCGGGGATCTCGCTGGTTGAGCAGTTCGGCGAACCAGGGCCGGTCCTTGACCGGGACCGGGGCGTCATCGCCTGCTAGCAGCAGGTCGAGGGCCTGCTTGAGGAGGGCTGGCTTGCCGGTGAAGGCGGTGTACACGGTGGGCCGCGCTACCCCGGCCCGCGCCGCGATCTGCTCGATCGAGGTCTGGGTGTAGCCCTGGGCCGCGAACAGCTCGGCGGCCGCGCGCACGATCCGCGCCCGGGTGGCGGCGGCCTGCTCGCGCCGCAGCGCCGACTCATAGCGACGGGGGTTGACCGTTTCTGACATTTGACTATACTCCAAGTATGTCTAACCTACAGCAAGTATACCTGAAAGGCGACGGAGATGCCCGCGACACAGCCCAAGCCGTACGCCATTGACCCGGGCGGCGGCGAAGCCCACTGGTTCTTCGGCAACCTCGTGACACTCAAGGCCGCCGGGGAGCACACCGACGGCCGGTTCGCCCTGACCGAGTTCGTCAACCCCGCTGGCTCCGCCAGCCCGCTGCACGTCCACCACGACGAGCACGAGGCCTTCTACGTCCTCGAGGGCACGGCGGAGGTCCACTGCGGAGACCAGGTGTTCAGCGTCGCCCCGGGCAGCTTCGTGCTGCTCCCCAGGGGGATACCGCACTGGCACCGGGTGAGCTCCGACGCGCCCATGCGCAGCCTGGTCCTGACGACCGGGCAATTCGAGCAGTACGTCATCGCCAGCGGGGAGCCCGCCCGGGCACGTGAGCTGCCCCCGCCGGCTCCCCCGGACATGGGCCGCGCCGCCGCCGCCGGCGAACGCTTCCGGATCGAAGTCCTCGGCCCGCCGCCCGCGGCACCACGGCCGCAGGACGAACCACAACAGCTCCGGGTTCCCGCGCTGCACCCCGGCGACGACCTCGCCACCGAGGAAGTCAGGTAGCCGGGCCAAGACCCCTGACCGATCCGCGAGCTAGCCGCGGACCGGGTCGAGCACTACGGGTACGACCCGAGAACTGCTGGTCATCCAGGATCCCGTCACGGACTGTAGTGTGCGCTGAGTACTGTATCTGGGTGTCCGTCTCCGCCTCCTTATCCGTAAGCGCACCGGAAACGCCGGTGGCGGCTGGCGGGAGGGAACCATGATTGGCGGCGACCATCTGGAGAAGCTAGAGGAGCAGGCTGATCAGCTCCGTGCCGTTCTTCGCGAACTCAGCGATGACGAGTCATTCGACGAATTCCTGACGATCATCCACAAACCCGGCTGGACGACCCTCCCGGAGTGGATGCTGGTTGAAGGTGGCCTGCGGTCAATGATCGCTCTAGCGGCCTCCCTCAATGACCTCAAACAGGGCATCTTCGAGGGGGCGCGCGCAGTCGGCAGCGAGGCTGCCCAGTCAAGCCTATGAGCGCGGCTTTGCGGCACCTTTCATGACGACCACCGGGCGGCGCCCGCTCAGGGCGGGCGCCGCTTGGTGGGCAAAAACCCGCTAGGGAATCTCGCGGTCTTCGGCCAGCCATGACGCGAATTGCTCCCCTTCGCGCGCCGTCCACCTTTGGGGTGGTCGCGTGCGGAAGTATCGGTGCAGCGTCTGTTGTGTCCGGTCGAGGCCGAGAGTTGCGACAAGAGACCTGATCAGGTCTGGCCGGGCAAGGAGCACCTGCCCGAGCCGCGCCTGGTCGGCCAGGTGCCGCAGAAGGCCGAGTCCCGGGTCGCCGACCGGTGGATCATTTGTGATGCGAGAGGTATACGCGGCGATCCGGCGTTCCCAGTCCCGCGTCGCCCGGACGTCCGAGGCAGGTGACGGTGACACTGGACGTCGGCGCGCCGGGGATTCAATCGCCCCGGCCGGAAGGGCCCGGCCCGAACGCCATACACCACCGGGATAGCCGCTCTCGACCACCTGGTGGAGGGCTTCCAGGACGGACCGGACCCCGTCCGCGCCCAATGCGGCCAGGGATTCGGGCACCGCTTCGAAAATCACGGCCCGGACGTTCGGCAGGCTGGGCAGGACCTCAGCGAGAAGCTCCAGCAACTGGCTGTCCGGGCCGCCTATATGGGCGTCGAGGTAGTAGCCGTCGAGCTCGAAGCCGCCGGCGACGTGGACCTCCAGGACACGTTCAAGGGGCAACTCGCTCAAGACGTCGCTCACCGGTTCGCGGCCATTTCGTTCGTTGGCGAGCAGATTGTGCAGGTCCAGGAGAATGGCACAGTCGCCGCGGTCCGCCACGGCTGCGACGAAGGCGCCGTCAGACAACTCGCCCGGCCGAGGTCGCAGGTAGTTGACGCCGGTCTCGATCAGGAACGGCAAAGCCGCGGCAGCGCGATAGGCGCCAACGTGATCGACAGCCGCGTCCACTCCGGCCCAGGTCTGCGCCGGCGGCAGCAAGAACCCTGCATCGATCCTGCTGCCCCCCACCACGGCCTGGTTGAAGGACAGGTGTTCACTCCAGTGAGCAGCCTCCAGGCGTCCGGCCGAGACCGCGGCCAGCGCGACACCCACAGGATCGGGCGGTTCACAGCCACCTACCGGGAACCCCACGCCGTGCGCGATAGCGGGGACCTGCCGGCCCTCAACCCAACGGAACGCCTCCTCGTGGAGGTCCCACCCGGAGTCCTGCCGCGGAATCCACATGGTCTGCGGCTCGACCTCGACGACATCGACTAGATGCCGGATGCCGTCCCAGAGCACATCCAGCCCTGCCGAGACGACAATCCCCACGCCTAGGTCGAACCGCGACCATGTCATCGCTCAGTCCGCCGCTGGCTGAGCAGGTATCACCGGGCGGACGTCGCCCGCTTCATTGACCGTAAAGTCCGTGAATGCCTGCCAGAGCAGATTCAGGCCCGAGTGGCACCCGGGGCATCCTGCCTGCTTCAGGACAGCCGCCTGGACCCTCTGGAAGCTCTCCAGGTCGTTCAGGATCGATGCTGGCGCACTGATCCGAAGAGAACGTGGGGGCAGCGGCTGTGGATTCAGTTCGGGATTTAGCTCGGTCATGACCGTTATCCTCCTTGCTGACCAGGGAAAGGCCTTTCACCAGGACGGAGGCGGTAAGGGGCGACGGTGATACATCCCTAAAGCCCGCCGGACCGCCGGCTCAGGTGATGCTGACGCCGATGTCCGCTGCAGTGGCGAGGAACTGCTCGCTGGCGAGCGGGCTGCCCTCGGTGAGGGTGGGCACCGAGCGGAAGAACACCTGGACGTCGCCGGGGCCGCAGCGGTACTCGACAACGCCGAGTTGCCGCAGCCCGGGCCCTGCCAGGTCGTCGCAGGTCCTGGTGACGAAGGCGGTGGACGGCGCGCAGACGGTGAGCGCGTCGTCATGTCGGCCGACCTCGAAGCGGTGCAGGTGACCGCTGCTATAGACCTTGACATCGAAAGGGCCCAGGACATGCAGCAGCCGTTCCAGCACGCTGCCCGGAATGCTCAGCGCGACCCCGGACCGCCCCGCCGCCGGCGGCCACAGCGCCTTGTGGCAGAACACCAGGGCGGGCTGGCCGTCGGCCTGTCCGGCGAGCGTGGCTAGCCAGTCCCACTGGGCCTGCTCCTCGGGCAGGCCGGTGGCGAAGACCTCGCTGTTGAGCCCGATGACCGTATAGCCGCCGAGCACCTCAACCCAGTGGTCCGGGCCGAAGACCCTGGTAAATGCTGTCACGCGCGCGCTGGTGGTGGCGAACCCGCCCCACGGCGCGTCCCCTGGCTCGCCGACGTCGTGGTTACCGGGCAGGACGCGAAGCGGCGCGCTGATCAGCTTGAGTAGCTCGCGGGCGGCAGCGCGGTCGGCATCCGAATCAGGATCGAGGATCGACACGTCTCCGGTGTGGACAACCAGGTCGGGCCGGAGCTGGTCGTTGATGAAGGCGGCAAGCTCCTCGAAGTTGCGGTTGCCGATGCCGCCCCGGTGGCTTAGGTGAGTGTCTGAGATCTGCACGATGCGCATGGCTTGCCTCACTGGTGAACAGCACAAGGCGGGTACGGCGGCAGCGGCTGGCCGTCATCCCTTTCTAGCCGGGTTACTTCTCCGCTCCGGAAATGAACGGGAAACAGCAGGACACCACCGAGGGGCGAATGCAGACTCCGCGCAGCTGCTACTGTGGCGGGGATGATAGTTCACTTCATTTGCCGGGGCAACGCGTTCAGGAGCATCATCGCCGAAGCCTACCTCAATTCATTCATGTTCAGGAACTTGAATGCTATATCAAGCGGGACTGTGGCAGCGGCGGAAAGGGCGGGAAACCGGGCCGCTTACAGTGAAACACTTGGGCTTCTTGAGAAGAATCGCATCCGGGAATTCGCTAAAATCAGATACGGGGATCAGCTGACTCCCGCGCGCCTGGCAGAGGCCGACTTGGCGGTCTGCATGAATCAAAGGGTTTACGACGAATGTCTACAGCTTGTCAGTCTGCCTGCCAGCACGCATATATGGTCGGTGGCTGATATAGGTGAACCGGGGAGGGTTGCACATACCGGCTCCGGGAAGACCCTGTGCAGGGAAGAGGCTTACCTAGAGATAGTTGAAGGTATCAACCAGCTCATCTCAGAGCTTTCACATCGGTAGCCCGCCCGAACCAGCGATCAGCTTGGCGTGGGTTGCTGCTCGGCCACCGCCTCCCGCAGCCTGTGCTTGAGGACCTTGCCGGACGGATTGCGCGGGATAGCGCCTGTGATGACGTCGTGCGGGATCTTGTACCCGGTGAGGCGGTCGTGCAGGAACGCCCGGACGTCGTCCAGGGTGATCGTCGCGCCGTCGCGCGGGGTGATCACCGCGACGATGCTCTCGCCATAGTCGGGGTGCGGCCGGCCGACCACCGCCCGGCACGCGCCGGGCGGTGGACCGAAGACTGGCGGGAATCGTGGGCATCGTCGCCTCAGCCCATCTTCTCGCGCAGCCAGACGCCGGAAACCTTCTCGGACATATCCCCCCCGCTAGCAGACATTCACTTCGTACACCACCAGCACCGGTAACGTAAAGAGCCCGCCCAGGCTCGCAGGTAACAGCAGTTCAAGCAGCGACGCCAGGTCAGTGCCGTGCCGCGTACTCGATCGAGCGGAACGGCCAGTCGAGGTCCAGCCAGGCGCGGACCGCGTGATAGAGCACCGGGTCAAGCGCCGCATGGTCCGCGCGGACCCAGGACCGAACGGCCGCATGCTGTCCGCCCGCCTCAGGATGGTCCGAGCCTTGGTCGCGCGGTGGGTAGATATAGACGCAGCCGATGACCTCGCCGGTGAGGGTGCTGAGCACGGTATAGGTGAATCCGCGGCGTGCGGTGAAGTCCTGTGCGTGGCGTTCGAGGTCGCGCAGGTTCTCCGCCAGGCTCATCTGGTGCGGCCAACTCCCCCAGGGAAATCCAGGCGTCGCCCGGATGTGGTCGATGCTGGCCGTCCATGCGGCGTAGTCAGCGGTGTTGTGCTGGGGCCCGAGCGGTTCCAGCCGGAACCCCCCGGTCGTGAGCCCGTCCGGGACCGTGAAGTCCGCCGGGACGAACAGCTGATCACTCACCAGGCACTAGCCCTTGACGTAGGCCAGGCTCTCGGCGAGCTGGCCATTTCGGACCCGGACAATATCCACGCCGCGCACGTGCCCGTCCGCCCAGTCGTAGCGCCAGCGGACGACGGCGCGTCCTGAGCCGTCCGAGAACTGCTCTTCGACGGAAAACCGGGCCTGGGGCGTCCCCGCCAGTACCTCTGCCCAGATCTGGCGCACCGCGTCCCGGCCTTCGTAGCGGGTGCCGTCGGGTGCTGGCGAGGTGGACTCGAAGACGATGTCGTCGGTGACGAGGGCCATGGTGGCATCAAGGTCATGGGAGTTGAGGGCAGCGGTGAAGCGGTCCATGAGATCAAGGACGGGATCATCAGTGTGCATGCGGCCATCCTTGCAGCCGCTGTCGAGAACAGC
>Ga0318568_10000432_pt1 | contig 16339 bp, 11 predicted proteins | sample GRESIP088b5f21_FD_203690 | JGI IMG/M metagenome (GOLD analysis project Ga0318568, IMG submission 203690) | Tropical soil microbial communities from Luquillo Experimental Forest, Puerto Rico - GRE.SIPMG.088b5f21 | ecosystem: Environmental > Terrestrial > Soil > Tropical forest > Bulk soil...
ATGAATCTTGCTTCTGCATGGTATTTTTTGATGTCCGCCGCATCGTTTCCTGTAATGCCTCTACCGCTAACTTTATCTGCTGTTGACTGACGAATGAAATCATTCGCGATCGCAATCTGGAACATCGAACGATAGTACACACCTTTCACAATCGCGTTATCGCTCGACCAGCTCATTTCTTTCAAGCCTTGTATGCCCGCATCGTTCGGCCATGTCCATGCGGCTTCGTCGGTTGTGAGTTCCTGCAAGTTCCAGTACAGGCGAAGAAAATCTGAGTTACCCTCATCGCTGATGATTTCTGGGGAAATGTCCGGAGTGCCCGTTCCGCCTGTGTTTCCGGTTAGCGCAAAAGCGCCGTAGACTTTTGCCAGAGCCTGTTTGTAACCGAGCGGGGTTTTGTACACTTCATCCGCCGTGATGTCGTTGGTAGGCGTGAGGTCAAGTTTTTTTGTGCAACCAGCGGAGATTACCATAAGGATGACCGCAGTTGCTAATATATTATGGAGTCTGTTAATCATGATTTGAAATTTGATAGTTGAATACAAATACAATGGAACACTGATGACGCTGATTTAACTGATCTGCACTGATCTTTTTTCTCAATCACTAAAAATCGATGGCGCCACCTAGTGTGAAAATTCTTGGACGTGGATACATGTTGTTGTCAATACCGGAACTGATCTCAGGATCAAGTCCTTTGTATTTGGTGATGACAAACACGTTTTGCACTCCTGCATTCAATCTTAAGTTTGCTTTTTTGTTGAACACTGAACCGGCATTATAACCTACGGCGAAATTATCCATGCGCAGGAAAGATGCATTTTGCAGGAAGTAATCGCTCAACAAGTCGATATTGCTGCCCACAAATTTTGTATCGAGGTAACTGCGTGAAGCATTGTACAGCACAGGGTTTCCAAGAATCTGATTCTGGTTGCCGTTGTTGCTCGCAATGTTGTTGTACACATAATTGCCAATGCTGCTGCGCAACACAAAACCTGCGTTCCATTTTTTATAAGTGAAATTGGTGGTGAAACCCATGAACACATCAGGGTTCGAGCTTTTGCTTTTCACCAGGTCCTTTTCATTGATGATGCCATCTTTATTTACATCCACCACCACGTTTTCCAAAGGCTTGCCGAGAGAATCATACACTTGCTGATACAGGTTGAAAGTGTTGCGTGGATAGCCTACGGCAAACACTTGCGCATAGCCGCCTTTACCGCCAGCAATGCCACCTGTTGGAATATCCGTTGCCGGAGTTCCAGGGATCACAGACAGATTAGTGATCTTGTTTTTGTTGTAGGCAATATTGAAACCAGCATCCCATGTGAAGTCTTTCGTTTTCACGATCTGTGCATTCACGCTGAACTCAACACCTTTATTCGTCATGTCGCCAATGTTTGCAAGGAAGTACGCCGCGAAGTTGGAACCCGCCGGTTGCGGCACTTTCACCAACAGGTCAGATGTTTTCTTGTAATACACATCGATGCTACCTGTAATGCGGTTGTTCAAAAATCCATAGTCCAAACCAATGTTAGAAGTTGCCGTTTGTTCCCATTTGATCGCAGGGTTGTAAGCACCCGGACGATACATTTGATAGTAAGTAGAGCCAAACGGATAAGATGCATTTGCAGAACTCAAACCATAAGCGGCAAGAAACGCATAGTTGTCGATACCATCCTGCTGACCGGTGATACCATAACCGACTCTCAATTTCAAATCAGACAAAGTGTTGTTCGCCATTAAGAATTGTTCGTTCTTGATTTTCCATGCGAAGGCAACAGAAGGGAACATTGCCCATTTGTTCAGCGGACCAAAACGTGAAGACCCGTCGCGGCGCAGTGTTCCTGTCAGCAAATACTTGTCGGCATAAGAATAATTCACCCTGCCGAAGAAAGAAACCAAACTGTGTTCCGGTTCATTGTAAGGAAACGCCGGATCAGAGTTAGGGTATTTTACACCCTTAGCATTGTAGCTGGCGTAGTTGTATACTTTGGTTAAATAATCTACGTAAGAATAACCGGCCATCGCATCCACATGGCTCCTGATGGATGGAATGTCCTTCGCATAATTCAGGTAAAAATCAAACACCGTGTTTTTTTGTGTCTGGCGGTAGTGGTTGTTTTGTCCGCCCGTGCCGCCCGCTGCATAGTCAGACGCTGCACTGTCGGAAACAAACACTGTTCCTTTTCCATCCACCACATCATAACCAAGGTTCATGTTGGCATGAAGGTCAGGCAGGAAATGAAATTTATAATCGAGTTGCAAATTACCAATGCCTCTAACAGGATTGCTTTTGTCGATGCGCTGGTTCAGCAAACCAACAGGGTTGCGGCCCGCGAGTGGCGACAAACCGGTTGGGCTCGTTGGATCGCGGTACTCCCAGTAACCTCCAAAGCGATTATCCTTAACCGTAGAGTAAACAGGTTGTGACGGATCAAATGTAACTGCACTTCCAATCGCTGCTGTGTTTGCAAAGCGTGTGTTTTGGAAACTACCTTTCAGGTTCAGGTCCACTTTTAAATGATCGTCAAACAAACTTGGGTTGATGCGCAACGTTGCCGAAGTGCGCTCAAGGTTGTCCGTTTTCAAAATACCGCTCTGGTTCAAATAACCGATCGACAAGCGGTAGGGGAGTTTTTTAATACCGCCGCTTAGACTTATATTATTATCCGTTGAAAGAGCAGTCTGGTAAATTTCATCCTGCCAGTTCGTGTTGGCCGTGCCCAAAGCTGCTTTTTGCGCGTCTGTGCCTTTCGCATTTACAACTGCACGGAATTCGTCCGCACTCAGCACATCCACTTTTTTGGCTGCAGTAGAAAGGGAGTTGTTGGTAGTGAAACTAACTTTAAATCTACCGCCAACTCCTTTTTTTGTAGTAATTAAAATGACACCATTTGCCGCTCTTGTTCCATAGATCGCGGCGGCAGAAGCGTCTTTCAAAACCGTGAAAGACTCAATATCGTTGGAGTTAATAAAACTAAGCGGATTGGATGCGCCAGAAATGCTGCTGTTTTCCAAAGGCACTCCATCAATTACAAACAACGGATCGTTGCTCGCGTTTACAGAAGAACCGCCACGAATGCGGATCGTACTTCCTGCGCCGGGTTGACCACTGTTAGATATAACCGAAACACCCGCCACTTTACCCGCAATCATTTGTTCGGGTGTGGAGATCTGTCCCTTTTGGAAGTCCTTTGCAGTAACTGTAGAAATAGAACCGGTGAGGTCTTTTTTGCGGGTGGTGCCATAACCTACAACCACCACTTCGTTGAGATTTTGTTTGTCTGCAGCCAATTTTACATTCAGAGAAGAGCCAGCTTTCTGTTCAACTTTTACGAAACCGATATAAGTGAAAATGAGTTCGTCGTCTGCGGCAGCTGGAATGGAGTAATTTCCTTTTGCATCGGAAACAACTGCAATGTTTTTGCCTTTAATAGAAATGGTAACACCGGAGAGTGGGCTGCCGGATTCATCTGTTACCCTGCCGGAGATCTTTTGTTGCGCCGATGTCATTATGACACAACATAGCAGGACAGGCAAAAGAATAGCCGGCCGGATACGTCTGGTAATTTTCATACACAAGCAATTTTTGGTGGAAAGTTTTTGATTTAGTTCGTTGCCATAAAATTATAATGGCAGCCAAAGGAGGGCTTATCCCAGCAATCGAATATTTGGTTCAAATGGTTTTTTTTGAAGATTTCCCGCAGTAATTGAAGTGATTGAGATAATTTAGTGATGGCACACGGATGACACGGATCAGGCGGATTTACACGGATCTTTTGAGGGAACGCAGATGACGCTGATTGAGCAGATTTGCACGGATCTTTTCAAAAAGATAAAACGTGTCTTTATTTATTCGAAAAAAATCCGTGCAAATCCGTCTAATCCGTGTCATCCGTGTGCCCATTCTGTCAAATTGCCACCAACCAGCTGCATATGATTCGTTTTGTTGTTTGCCTTTGTTGTTGTTTTCTTTTCATTGCTCCGGTCTTCTCCCAGGCGCCGGCTATTAATTTTAAGCATATACAGAATGAGGATGGATTGTCCAACAGTACCATCGAATGCATTTACCAGGATGGCCGCGGGTTCGTTTGGTTCGGCACGCGGGATGGCCTTAACCGTTATGACGGCTATAAAATAAAAGTCTTCAAGACAAACGACAGCATTGCCACCAGCATTTCCGACAACTTTATCACCTGTCTCTTCCAGGACAAATCCCAACAACTTTGGATAGGCACAGCGAACGGCCTCAACAGTTTTGATCCCGTTACCAACTCTTTTACCCGATACAAATACACCGGCAAACCCGGCAGCATCAGTTATAATTATATAAGTAGTATCGTTGAAGAAAACAACAACCGCCTCCTCATCAGCACGCTCGGTGGCGGCCTCAATATTTTTGACAAAACCACCCGTTCCTTTACGTCGCTTCGCCAAAACGGAACGGCGAAAGGACCGGCGAGCGACAAAATCTATTGCTTATATAAAGACAGCCGGGGCAATACCTGGGTAGGCTCCGATGCCGGCATACAAATTTTCGACGCGGAAAACGCTTTCTTCAAAACGCCGGCAGCAATCAGCAACGTCAACAATGCCGTGACTGCGATCAAGGAAGACAAAGGTGGCAACCTCATCATCGGTACCGCGGGCAATGGTTTGTATTTGTTCAACCAGCAATTCAACACGCTCAAGCAATTCAGTCACTCAGCCACCGACAATGCCTCTATCAGCAGCAATCTCGTGCGGGCAATTTGGGTAACGGCCTCCGGCAAAATTTGGACAGGCACGGTAAACGGCGGCCTCGACCTGTTTGACCCCGTGAGCGGACGTTTCTTTAATTATAAATACGAACCCGGCGATCCGCAGAGTTTATCGCAACGAACCGTTTCTGCTTTGTACGAAGACAACCAGGAAAATCTTTGGGTGGGCACGCACCGTGGCGGTGTTAATATATATATGCCAAAAACGGAAAAGTTTTCGCTGTACCGGCAGGAGCGAAGCGACAACAGTCTTAGCTATAACGACGTGAAATCTTTTTGCGAAGACCGCGAGGGCAATATCTGGATAGGCACCGATGGCGGCGGGTTGAATTTGTTTGATAAAAACAAACAGACATTCTCGCACCCGGTTAGCGCTCACATCATCGGCCCGGAAGTACTTGGCATTACGGAGGACAGCAACGGCAAACTCTGGATAGCGACATGGGGCGGCGGTTTGTGCAACCTTGATTACAAGAGTCGCGCCATCAGCCGGTTTACAAACAATCCCGCAGACAGCACGTCCATCTCTTCCAACTTCATTCAATCGATTTTTGAAGATAGTCGCAAACGTTTGTGGATCGCGACATACTACGGCGGCTTGAATTTGTTTGACCAGCGCACCAAAAAGTTTTCTTTGGTAAAAACAAGCAGCAGCGGCAAAACAAAGATTTCCGGCAGCCACGTCGTTTCCATTAACGAAGACAACAGCGGCAACATCTGGATAGGTACGGATGACGGCGGACTCAACTGTCTGCACCAAAGCACCGGCGAGTTTGTCCATTATTTTAATGACGATGAAAAGAAACCCGACCTCCGCATTATTTTTATTGATAGCCATAACAGGCTTTGGATAGGGCAGAGAGGTTTGTATTTGTTCAATGAAAAACAAAACACTTTTGAACTCTTCACCAAAAAAGCCGGACTCTCGGACGAATTTATCAAAGGCATAGTGGAAGACAACAACGGCATTTTCTGGATCACTACTTCCAACGGACTCACGCGGTTCAATCCATCCACACTCGAGTTTAAGAAATACAACACCGCCGATGGCTTGCAGGGCATGGAGTTTGAGGCTAATGCATTTCTCAAAACGAGAGACGGCCAGATCTTCTTCGGCGGCGTGAACGGCTTCAATAGTTTTTACCCGAAAAATATTTTCACCAACAACTTTATACCGCCGGTCTACATTACCGACCTGCAAATTTCCAACGACCCGAATGCTTCTGCGAAACAAAAAGAAGACATCAGCTACACGCACAAAGTGGTGCTGAGTTACAAGCAGTCCACCTTTGCCTTTTCATTTGCCGCACTCAATTTTGTGGCATCGGAAAACAACAAGTTTGCCTACAAACTCGATGGCTGGGACAAAGTGTGGCTCGAAGCGGGCAACGACCGCAAGGCTTCTTACACCAACGTGAGTCCGGGCACATACACCTTCCGCGTGAAGGCTTCGAACAACGATGGCATTTGGAACGAAACGGGACAAACCATCACCATCGTGATCACGCCGCCGTTCTGGGCAACATGGTGGTTCAAGACAATTGTCGCGCTGATCGTGGGAGCCGTGGCGTATAACATTTACCAAAACAAAAGAAAACTCGAGCGCCAAAAACTCGAAGAGGAAAAAAAGGAAGAGGTGCATCAAATGCAATTGCAATTCTTTACCAACATCTCGCATGAGTTTCGCACGCCGCTGTCACTCATCATGGGTCCGGCAGAAAAACTGATGGCAGAAAAAAGCACATCGCAGAACAATCAATATCACAAAGTCATTTACCGGAACGCTCACCGCCTCATGAACCTCATCAACGAGCTGATGGATTTCCGCAAGGCAGAGAGCGGCATTTTGAAGCTGCACGCCATGCCTGGCAACATGGAACTTTTCCTGCAGGAAATAGCGGAAGAGTTCAGCGAAGCCGCGAGCGAAAAAAACATACACTTTAGCGTTAGTACCTCCGGCATTCCCGCCGAAACCTGGTTCGACCGGCAAATACTCGAAAAAATATTGATCAACCTGATCGGCAATTCGTTTAAATATACCGCCAGCGGCGGCACCATCACCGTGCAGGCACTGGCTTCGATGGAGGGTTACAAGCCTTCTTTTGAAAACAATTTAAATATAGCAAGCGACTACAAACCGCTGCAAACGATCTACCTGCGGGTCACAGACAACGGTATTGGGATTTCAAAAGAATCCATCGTGCATTTGTTTGAACGCTACTATAAAGTGTCCGACTCGCACATGGGCTACGGCATCGGCCTCGCGTTTGTGAAGAGCATCACCGCGCTGCACAAGGGAAGCATCCGCGTGTTCAGCGAACGCAACAAAGGCACGGAGATCATTGTGGCACTGCCTTGCTCGCGTGAAGACTTTGACGACCACGAACGCTGGATGAACAACCAGCCGGCGAACTCCACTTTTGCGGGTGCCTATAACCGTGAAGAAAAACCGGAAGACATGCCGGTAGAGGAGGAGCCGTTGCCGGAAAACGAAGAAGCGCCACTCATCCTGATCGTGGATGACAACGACGAGCTGCGCAACTTTTTGAAAGACAGCATTGGCAAAAAATACCGGATTGCTGAAGCGGCGAATGGCAGGGACGGCCTGGAACTCGCGAAGAGCACGCATCCCGACCTCATCATCAGCGACATCATGATGCCGGTAATGAACGGGGTTGACCTCTGCCGCCAGGTGAAGGACGATGTAGAAATTTCCGACATTCCCTTCCTGATGCTGACGGCCAAAGAATCGCTGCAATCAAAGATCGAAGGCACGGATTCCGGCGCGGACCATTATTTCACGAAACCGATCAGTATTAACCTGCTGGAAAAAACAATCGACAACATCTTCAAACAAAAGGAAAAGCTGAAAGAAAAATACCGCCGCGACCACTACAGTGAAGTGAAGGACATTGTACAAAACAGCAAGGACAAGGATTTCCTGCAAGAGCTGATCAACGTCATAGAAACCCACATCAGCAGTCCCGAAATGGACATCAACTACATCTGCACGCAAATAGGCATGAGCCGCACAAGCCTCTACCACAAAATCAAAAGCATCACCGGCCAATCGATAGGTGAATTCATCCGCAGCATCCGGCTTAAAAAAGCCGCACAGTTGTTGACGGAAGAAGACATTTCGATTACGGAGGCGATGTACAACGTGGGCATTCAAACGCAGAGTTATTTTACGAAAGCGTTTAAAGCGGAGTTTGGGAAAACGCCTAGTCAGTTTTTGAAGGAGTTGAAGAGGTGAGGGGGATTCTATAGTTTGTTAATTACATATTCAGCATCGATATCTGGGAAGCCAATTCTGTTGTAGTAACGGCTAAAACTCGAAATCATGGATTGAGCGAATGGCATATCGAGCTTAGCTATTCTCTCGTAGTCTTTTAAATTTTCATACACCACCATAGTTTTAGATTGAAAGTCTAAAACCAAATTGTCTATGAACGGAGTTCCTGGAAGAAAAAAATATCTGTCACCTTTTCTAGATTCTATAAGATCGCTTAAAGTTTGCCTATACTTTTCTTTATTGGATTGATATTTTTTATAAGGTTCCGAGTCTGCAAGCTTTGTTGCAACGGCTAAGAGTACGTGACCAACTTTTCTCGACCTAGATCCTTCAGTTATAAAATCGCAACTAGGTGTAAGAATAACATAGTAAATTTGATCTTTTTTAAGGATTTCACCAGCTTCATACTCATCATCTCCAGATGGGAATAGATAGAACTCCATCGGATGAGACTTATCCTTTCTTATTTTTTCATCACCTAATAGAGCCTTAATGTTTTCTTTTGATAGGGAATGAGCTAGCCTACGCAAAAGCAAATACCCAATAGAAATATCATCCTTAACAGGTTCGATTATATTTTTTTGGTCATGAACTGTTTTCCAAAAATAGTCACGCAACGTTATTTTTACATGATCGTATACCTTACGCTTTATTAAACCAATATTAGATTTTATTATTCGACCGATCTCAATTCTTAACTGTTCAATTCCGCCACTTCCTTTATTTACAACGCCAACTATTTCCGACTCAAACCCCACGAGGTCCTTTGTCAAACCCGAATAAAAAATAACAGGAATAAAAGCAACTGCTTGAATCGCTTTCAGTACATCTAAACCAAGTTTCTCGTTTTCTTCTTTTGGCTCTCCTTTATATAAATCGAGAACTACGAGGTCATAATCATTGTTTGCAATCAATGATTTACCTTTTTCAAAGTCAGCAGCTTCGGAAACAACCAAAGTGTGACCTTCAATCACATCGTCGTTAAAAACTTCCAAAAGATTCGCCCTTAATGAGGCGTCATCATCTACAAATAAAATGTTTAGGATAGGGTTCATATTCTTCTTCTAAATATTATCTTAAATGTTGCACCATCCAAGGGGCCATTATTTACGAGCACAAATTCGCCATCATATTCGGATACCAGTTCGCCTATTATTGTAAGTCCTAATCCTACGCCATCTGGACGTGTACTAAAATAGGGGTCAAATATTAAGTCGGAATGTTCATCCTTAACTCCCGGTCCGCTGTCGCTAAATATTACTGACAATTCTTCATCATCCTTTTCAACGCTTACATCTATTTTTCTTTCGTCATTAATTGTTTCAAGCCAATAAAGTGAATTTTGAAGGAGGTTTACCAATATCATCTGTAATTCAGCCTCATCTATCGTTACTTCATTTTTTGTCTTAGATAAATTGAAAGAAATGTCGAACTTTTCCATTTCTGTATTAAACAATCCAAATACGTTTGAAATGGCATCTTCAAGAACAATACTCTTAGGGCGTCCGCGTTTGCGCCCTCCAAAAGGCTCCAATCGTTTGAACAATTGCCCTAATACTTTCTTTTCTTCATTAATATTTTTAATTCGTTGCCTAATAGCGTCTTTGTCTATCTCGTTTTTATTAATCTCTTTCAACAATAAATGTACATCGCTGTCAATTCTTGCTAGGAAGTTATTACCGTCATGTAGTATCACGTCTATGAGCAACCCTAAAGTCGATAATCTTCGATATCGAGATATTACGTCTTGAATTTTTTTTACGCCTTCCAGAATACTTGCTTCCGTTTTATCGACAATATCTTTTGCAGCTTTGTCATTCGGAAGCTTTGTTTCTATTAACTCGGCAACAGGAGCCATTGAGAATCTATTGAACAGCCCTTCTTGAGTTTGACTTTCGACAGCTTCTCTCGGTCGCTCCTCGTATCTTTTTATTTCTAATTCATTTAAAATACGTTTAATAAATTCTTTTAATTGATTGAAAGCTTCGCTTTCAACTAAGCCCTCCCGATTACTCTGATCTTTGAACTCCGGGTTTTTATCAAGCTCAATTGAGACAAATCCTATGATCTGATTATTACTAATTCTTAACGTTGGATTATTAACTCTTCGTAAGTCAAGTCGAGCCCAATCAAATTTGGGGTCGCCGTATGGCAGTACTCGAAATTTATCTCGATAAATACTTATTCCAGCAATTTCTTTAAGTGCATCTTTAATATGTTTCCGTTTTGTGTCGGTTTCCTTAGCTAGCTCATCGATCGCCTCATTATCCAAATCCCAAACCCTAAAGTCAAAATTGAATGGTCCTGTTAAAAACTTCTCATCTTTTTTGAGTAAAATGAAATCATTTAATACCTTGTTTCCATTACGTTTGCTTTCGTATGTAATAATGGCGCTGCCAATTTCATTTATACTCCCTCGAATTGAATAATTCGGTTTTTTCAACGAATCAGGAGGCTCAATCGTTCCGGCATAGGAATCAAATATTGCGGGCAACTCAAGCGAAATCAAGAAATCGGTAACCGGGGACACAGGATTAATAAGTCTTTGGAGTGTAATACCCATTCTCCTAATTTTTTCTTCATCCCAATCCGAATTCAAGTTTGTCAGAATCAGTTTTGTTCCATGGGAATTAGCGAGAAACTCTATTGGTTCTCTTACTTCCCAGCTACATCGTACTTCATCCAAGTATAAATTATTATCCTCAAAGTCCTTCCAGTTAAAATTCACAATAACTTCGTTATCATCAGCTGTCTTTGATATTATTTGAAGATTAGAAGAAAGTTTTGCAGAGGCAAAGCGTCCAATTCCTTTTTCTCCGGTATATCGTCTGTGCTTTTCTGTCGAGTTTTTTGTTCTCTTTTTCGAGACAGTTGCGGGCTCCATCCACGATTCTTTAATGGTTGCCAAATTCATTCCGCTGCCATCATCATAGATTGTTATCGATGCTCCTTCTTTAATTAGTTTTCTAATTTCAACTTTACCTTCTCTTTCAACAACAACGCGACCATCGAATTTAATTACGATTATTGAAGCGTCTGCATCATAACTATTTTTTACAAGCTCAAGTAGCGCGACATTGTCGTCACTAATAAGCTCTTCTCCAATAGTTTTAACAATTCTTGCCCGTGGCCGAAGAATTGAAGAATCTTTTTGAATCGGTGTTTTAGACATTTATTTTCTCTAAGACATTATTAACTTGTTCTGCGATCAAATAGGCCATCAATGGCGGCACCGCATTTCCAATTTGTTTGAAAGCCGGTGTTTTTAATATTCCCTCTTTTACTCCTTCAAAAAAATAATCATCAGGGAATGATTGTAAACGAGCAGCCTCTCTTATCGTTAAAGATCGATTCTGTTCAATATCCGGATGGATATAATAATGTCCATCCTTAGCAATATGTGCAACTACAGTTTGAGAAAAAGGCTCGTTGCCGGCAACTACCTTGAACCTATCGAAAAATGATTTGCGATTGTTGTGAGTTTTCAATCGTTCCGGTAAGTCATTGTAGTTTAATCTAGTTTTTCCACTGTTCCATTTCTCAACAGCTATTCTGTAGATTTCTTTATCCTGATTTGTATGAGGTCTAGCGACATGATGGGTAAAAATATCAATGCCATTACGAATAGCATTGTCTGCGAGGTAAGAATTTGTTTTTGTCTTGTATTTTAGAAATCTGTCTGAATCTTGACCAGCTTGCAATTTCGGCAGGTCAGACAATAATGTATTAACCGTAAAATTTGACTTGATTTTTATTTTTTCGAGATCGGGAATTTGAAAATTGTATTCTTGTTTCCAGCCAATAATAATAATACGTTTTCGATTTTGTAAAACGCCAAAGTTATTTGCTTCAACATTGAACACTTGGATTTCATAACCTTTTTTTCTAAAAAGCTTCTGCATGTTGGATAAATAAATCCCATTTCCTGCAGACAGTAGTCCTAATACGTTTTCAAACACAAACATTTTTGGAGAGTACCTTTCCAAAAATTTCGCATATTGAACATAGAGGTAATTACGCTTGTCGCCTTTCATTCCGTCCTTTGATCTAGCTCTACCCACTAACGAGTATGCTTGGCAAGGCGGACCACCAATAATTAAATCTACTTTTTCGCCGTTTAACTGCTTTTCAATCGCCTTGTGAATGGCAGGGTTTGCTTCAGCACTAATTGGTAGATTAACAACCGAATCTAATAACGAAGTAGGCACTGACTCATAAAGCTCTTTTCTTGATATCTCTCCCTTTAAATAGGCAATATAGGTTTGAAACTTACCAACAGATTTAAGGTGATGATAAGCAATTCGTGTTTTTAGCGTATAGCAGGCTGCCTTATCCATTTCAACGTGGGCGACGGGTTCAAAACCCGCTCTGATAAACCCTTCAGAGAGGCCGCCGGCACCCGCAAATAAATCGATATAGCTTAAACTCATTGTCCTGTTATTTCGCTTAATAGGTTTTCTAATGTTTCGCCCTTTTTGTCTGGCTTTAAATCGCATTCCCAAATCACAATTACTTTCCAACCTTCATGAATGAGTTTTTCAAAACTGTCACTGTCTTTTATTTTATTTCCATTTATTTTATTAAGCCACCATTCAGTTCTCGTTTTAGGAACAACAAAATATTTGCATCCTCCATGGCCATGCCAAAAGCAGCCATGTATAAAAACAACGGTATTATATTTTGGAAATACTAAGTCAGGCTTACCAGGTAAATTCTTATCGTGCAACTTGTATCGTAATCCGTGAGAAAAAAGAAACTTGCGAACAAGCAATTCAGGCTTTGTATTCTTGCCCTTAATCTTGCTCATATTGTAACTTCTTATCTCTTTGGTATGTACATCGGTCATTTAGAAAGTTGACGCACAAGACTGTGCGAGCCAAATTTAATAGTTTCTCTACTGAAAAACAAATAGTTGTGCATTAGTTGTGAAGAAAAAAGCAGTACAAGTCATTTCATATTTACACTTTCAACATCCCCCTAAAACCTCTCGCGGCATAATAACTTTCTGCGCCGTTGTGATAGATGAACACCGTGTTGTAGCGGCGGTCACAAAAAACAGCGCCGCCGAGTTTGCGGATGTCGGCAGGGGTGGACACCCAACTGGAGGTTTTGGTATCGAAAATGCCGAGTTGCTGTAGTTCGCGGTATTGGGCCTCGGTTAATATGTCGATGCCCATGTCGGCAGCCATGTTGGTGGCGCTGTCGGCGGGTTTGGCTTCTTTTCTGGATTCGAGTGCGGCGTGGTCGTAACAAAAACTTCGGCGGCCCTTGGGACTTTCCGCAGCGCAATCGAAGAATATAAATTCGTTTGTTTTTTTATCGTAACCAACAACATCGGGTTCGCCGCCGGTTTGTTCCATGGCGTTGAGCGACCAACATTTTTCAGGTTGTGCTTCGAGCTTTGTTTGCACCGCGGTCCAGTCAAGGCCTTTGTGGCGGGACATGTTTTTTTCAAAACGTGCCTTTAATGTTTTTATGAGTTCGGTGGTTTCGGTGGTGGAGAGTTTGTTTTTTTTCATTGTGGTTTGATGGTTTATTTATTCTTACTCGCAAATTAAGCGAGAGTTTTTTTACCACTTAGGCACTGAGGGCACTAAGTTTCACTAAGGGACTCTGAATGTTTTGCAGATCGAATGTAGTGAATAAGGTAGTAAGAACGCAAGTTGCACTTACGGGTTTTCTTAGTGCCGCTTAGTGTACTTAGTGCCTTAGTGGTAAGTATTCGCAACCCGAGCATTCTTGTAGTTCCTAATCCTCCAAACCTTTGCCAGCCAATATCTGCGGCAAATATTTTTCAATTCTCGATTCCCTGGTCTTCGCTTGTTTCGCTTGCGAGAAATATAAAAGATAACCGCGTTGGCGACCCGGTGTTAATGCTTCGAATGCTTTTTTGAGCGTTGGCTTTTTGTTGAGCACCGCCTGGAACTCTTCAGGAATCGGATATTCTTTGGTCTTTTTGAGTTGCACTTTCAATCCGACTTTTTCTACTTCGATAGCTTCGTAGATGTAAGACTTCAGCACGCGTTCCTTTATTTCTTTGATGTTGGTAAAGCGGACCTGGCGGGCAGCTTGCACGTTTTCGGTTTGCTGGATAAGAATGCCTTCGGGGTCATTCAGTAACGCACCTTTGAAAAACAACACGGCACAGTAATCCTTAAAAGTGTGGATCAACACAATGTTGGAGCCTTCGTACTGATAGCACGGACAGCCCCATTTGAGTTCTTCGGTGAGGCCACAATCAAGAATTATCTTTCGCAATTTCTCAATCTCTTTGTTCCAGGCTTTGGCTTTGTCGAAGTAGAAATCAACTTTAGGATTCATGCCGTTGAATTTAGTTGTTAGTTAATAGTTGTTAGTTGTTAGCAGTGGTCGATAGCTGGACTTCGTTGTCAGGTATGCCAGTGCCTTGTCGGATCATTCGAAATGAAAGCCTAACAACTAACAGCCAACAACTATCAACTTTTCTATAAAGCTAAAACTGGTTTTCTATCCACCGGACGGAAATACCATGATACCGCCGTGATCGTCAACAACAATATTACCGGAAAAATCGCACCGAAGGAAGTGTCACCCGCAGCAATATGCGAAAATAATGCCCCCGACATTACAAAGAAAAAGCCAGCGTAGGCCCATTCTTTAAGCAGCGGAAGTTTAGGAATCAATACGACGATTGCTCCGACGATTTTTAGAACACCCAGCAGCGTTAGCATGTAAGCGGGAAACCCCAAAGTGTTCACAACGCTGTCGTAGCCGCCGGCACCGGGTTTATTTTTCATTAGTTGTGCAGCTCCTGTAGAGATCATTCCCAAAGCCAACCAGGCAGTGAAGATCCAGTAGATGATTTTGTGTGTCTTGCTCATGATCGTGATTTTATTGGAACACAGATGACACTGATTAAACTGATTTGCGCTGATTTATTTCTGATTAAAAGCTCTGTGTAAATCAGTCCGATCAGTGTCATCTGTGTGCTATTTTACTAATTAGGTTGTTTCATTTTGTTTACGACTTCTTCCAGGCGATTATGCGCCATGTTAATGCCGGACGTGAATGGAAGTTTCATTACCTGGTCTCGTTGGGCAACGGATTCGTAGATGACATGCATGTTGAGGCGACTGGTGTTGTCGGTTAGTTTTTCAAATTCGAAGACTTCTAATTGCACGCCGAAAGGGGTGTTTTCCATTTCAAATGTCCGGGTGATCTTTTGGCCGGGAATCAATTCGTGGATCACGCCGCTGGCACTGAAAACGACATTTCCCTTAGGGTCGCTGGTCTGGTATTGCCAGCTGCCATGTTTTTGACTTTCGAGTTTCAGCACTTTGGTGCCCATCCATTGCTCCACAATTTCCGGTTCCACATATGCTTTAAACAGCAGTTCAATTGGCAGTTCAAAATCTCTTGTGATGACTACGTCGTGTTTGCCTTCTTCGGCAGTGACTTTTGTTTTACGCTCCATGGTGTGGTGTTTAATGTTGAGTATTCTTTTTTATTGGTAAGATTCGTGCTTGGCATTAATCACTGAATAACTGAGTAACTGAATAACTGAGGTTTGAGTAATTGAATTTGCTGATTGATCGTTTCCATTATGTAAGATCGACATTCAACTTCAGTTATTCAGTTATTCAGTCATTCTCTTTCGGTTTATAATTTTTCATGACTTCCTCCAGCTTGTCAAATCGTTCATCCCACATCTTGCGGAATGGTTCGATAAAATCGTCGACTTCTTTCATTTTTTGGACATTTATATGGTAATGAATTTCCCTGCCGTTCTGTTCTTGCCGGAGCAGCTCGCACTCCGTGAGGATCGCAAGGTGTTTTGAAACCGTTGGCCGGGCTGTGTCGAAATTGGCGGCGATGGCACCGGCGGTCATGGATTGCGAAGCCACGAGGACGAGGATTGCCCGTCGCGTGGGATCGGCTATAGCCTGGAAAACATCTCTTCTTAAGTTCATTGTGTAGCTATTTGACTACAAACGTATATGTAGTTATTTGACTACGCAAATTTATTTTTGGGAGTGAGCACGCAGATGACGCAGATTGGAGTGATTGACGCTGATGATTTTTCGGGATGAACTTGGTAATTGACCATTCAAACAAATGATATTGAGGCTATTTTTATTGAACAAACAGTCGTAATTAGTTATAAATAAGATGATTATCGACAACTTAATGGACAATGAATTTAATTAGAAGAAAAAACTCTCAAAATATTCATATACAATCACTTATAGAAAAAATTCAATTTTCCAATTGTTTCATTTTAATTAAATCAAAAGCATACTAT
>Ga0318568_10000434_pt1 | contig 16323 bp, 12 predicted proteins | sample GRESIP088b5f21_FD_203690 | JGI IMG/M metagenome (GOLD analysis project Ga0318568, IMG submission 203690) | Tropical soil microbial communities from Luquillo Experimental Forest, Puerto Rico - GRE.SIPMG.088b5f21 | ecosystem: Environmental > Terrestrial > Soil > Tropical forest > Bulk soil...
CGCTCGACCACCGACCGGGGGGCCAGGTCGCCGATCGGGAACGGGTAGTCGGAGCCGAGCATGACCCGGTCCGGGCCCGCCTTGGCGACCAGGAACTCCAGCACGGCGGGGTCGAACACGACGCTGTCGAAGTGCAGGCGGGCGAAGGACTCGACCGGGTCCGCCGTGCCGCCGGGATCGATCAGGTGATTGCGGACCAGCCGCCCGAGCACGTACGGCAGCGCGCCGCCGCCGTGCGCGACGACCAGCTTGGCGCCCGGATAACGCGCGGGCACCCCGGCGTACAACAGCCGGGCCAGGGTCACGGTGCTGTCCTCGAGCCGGGCCAGCCCGTTGACCAGCCCGAAGTCGGCGTAGCGCGGCGTGGCCCCGGCCGACCCCGGATGCAGGTAGACGACGGCGCCGGCCGCGTCGGCCGCCTCCCAGAACGGGGTGAAGGCCGGGTCGTCCAGCTCACGGCCGCCCGCGCGCGTGCCGATCATGACCCCCGGGATCTGGGCCACCGGCCGCTGGTGCAGGGCGGCCGCGGCGCGCTCCGGGTCCTGGAGCGGCACCGTACCGAGCGGGATCAGCCGGCCGTCGGCCGCGGTGAGCGCCGCGATGGCCTCGGTGAGCGCGACCGACCAGTCCGCGCCCTCCCCGGCCGGCAGCTCGTACCCGAAGATGTCCAGCCAGCCACTCACCACCTGGCGGGTGATGCCCTGCTCGGTCAGCCAGGCCGCCCGCAGGCCGGGATCGGTGAGCCCGGCCGCCAGCGGGCGGGTCGGCGGGCCGCCCCGGAACGCCACCGTATAGCTGCCGTCGCGCCGCCGGACGTCGACGTGCAGGAACCGGACCCGGCCCGCGGCCAGGTCCGTGATCAGGCCGGCGGGGGCGACGTGGGCGTGAATGTCTAGCACGCCATCCGGCTCACTCATGACCTGTCTCCCGTTGCGCGCTGAAGGGCCTGCAGCACGTCGGCGGGCTTGATGGGCAGCGAGAGGACGGGGCCGGCCCCGCACCCGGCCAGGGCATCGTTGACCGCGCTGGCCACGGCGGCCGGCGCGCCCATGTACCCGGCCTCGCCGGCTCCCTTCTGGCCCAGCGTGGTGAACGGCGAGGGGGTGCAGTGCTCGCCGTCGATGATCTCTGGCACCTCGTGCGCGCTCGGCAGCAGGTAATCCAGGAAAGACTGGGTCAGCGGCTGGCCCTCGTCGGAGTAGGCGAACTGCTCGTACAGGGCGACGCCGATGCCGTGCGCGGTGCCGCCGAAGACCATCCCCCGGACCATGTCCGGGTTGATCACCGTCCCGCAGTCGTGGGCCAGGTAGTAGCGGTCGAGGTTCACCAGGCCGGTCTCCGGGTCGACCCCGGCCAGCACCAGGTGCGCCTCGAAGGAATAACACGGGTAGATCTGCACGACGGCGTCGGGCCCGGCCAGCGCGCCCGAGCGCGGCGTGTGCGCCACGTGCACGACCTCGAGCCCGGGCTGCTCACCCGGGGGCATCAGGTGCTGCTGGCGCAGCGCGATCGCGGCCAGCTCCGCCCAGCCCACGGACCGGCCCGCGCGGTCCCGCACGGCGCCGCCGGCGAACTCCACCTGGCCGGGCCCCACGCCGAGGCGGTGCGCGCCGATCCGGCACAGCTTGCGCTTCAGCTCCGCGGCCGCGCCGCGCACCGCCTCGCCCAGCACGATCGCCATCCGGCTGCCCACCGGGCTCTGCGAGGGCATCCCGGTCAGCGAGTCGGCCCGGACCACCGTCACCGAGTCCGGGTCGCGCCCCAGCTCCGCGGCGGCCAGCGCGGCGACCATGGTCTCGTGGCCCTGCCCGGCCGAGGAGATCGAGATGATCACGGTCACCTCGCCGTCGGCGTCCACCCGCAGGCGGCAGCCCTCGGGGAAGGTGGTCTTGTCGTTGGCCGGGTTCATGATGTTCTCGAAGATCGCGTTGCCGCCGCTGGGCTCCAGGCAGGTGGCCACGCCGATCCCGGCCAGCTTTCCGGCCGCGCGCAGCTCGTCGCGCCGGCGTTCCAGCGCGGCCAGTCCCGCCACCCCGGGCTGGCCCGGCGCGGACGCCAGGGCGACGGCCTGGTCCAGCACCGCCGGGTAGTCACCGGAGTCGTACTCGGTGCCGCTGGGGATGCGGTAGGGGAACTCGTCGGGCCGGATGAAGTTGCGCCGGCGGATGGCCAGCCGGTCCAGGCCGAGGCGCCGCGCGGCCGCGTCCACGGCGGATTCGATCGCGTAGTTGGTCGGCGCCTGGCCGAAGCCCCGCACCGCGACCTGTCCGGTCTTGTTGGTGGTGACCGCGGTGGCGGCGTACGCGGCCGAGCCGATGCGGTACGGCCCCACGATGGCCCCGATGGGCTTGGCCAGCTGGAGCGGCGAGCGTCCGGGGAACGCTCCCTCGTCGTCGATGACCGCGATCCGGATGCTGGTGAAGTCGCCCTCGCGGGTGCAGGCCAGCTCGACGTCGAAGATCCGGTCGGGGCCGTGGAAGTCTCCGCCGTGCATGTTCTCCGCCCGGTCCTCGATCAGCTTCACCGGCGCGCGCAGCCGGGTGGAGAGGTATCCGGCGAGCACGGCGTGCTTGATGCCGCGCTTGACGCCGTAGCTCCCGCCCACGTCGACGTCGAAGTGCACCCGCACCCGGTTGGTAGGCAGGAGCAGCGCGTGTGCGACCTGGTCGGGAAACTGCGGCATCTGCACCGAGGCCCAGACGTCGAGCAGCCCGCGGTCGGCGTCCCAGCTGGCGACCACGCCGAACGTCTCCAGCGGGACCGTGGAGCTGCGGTTCCAGCGCACCCGCACGCGGCTGATCTCCGCCGCCCGCGCGAAGTCCCCGGCCACGTCCCCCCAGGCGAACTCCCGGCGGGCCAGCACGTTGCTGCCCAGGGCGGCGTGCACGAGCGGGGCGTCGTCGCGGATCGCGGCCTCCGGGTCCAGCACGGCCGGCAGCGGGTCGTAGTCCACGCGGACCAGTTCCGCCGCGTCCTCGGCGAGGGCGCGCGAGGCGGCTACGACCACCGCCACCCACTCGCCGGCGTAGCGGGCCTCACCGGTCGCCAGCGGCCGCCACTGCACCGCGGGGAGCCTGAGGTACTGGCGCAGCGGCTCGGTGGATTCCGCCAGCGTTGCGCCGGTCACCACGGCGGCCACGCCGTCGAGCTTGAGGGCGTCCGCCGCGTCGATCGAGACGATCCTGGCGTGCGCGTGCGGGCTGGTGACCAGTCCGGCGTGCAGCGTTCCCGGCGGCGTGATGTCCGCGACGTACCGGCCGTGCCCGGTGACGAAGCGGCGGTCCTCGCGGACCGGGTGCGGCCGGGACATCCGGTCCCGGGGACCGGGGGACCGCCGGGCGGCCAGCTCCACCGCCTCGCGGACCTGGACGTACCCGGTGCACCGGCAGATGTTCCCGCCCAGGGTCTCGTCGATGTCCGTGCGGCCGGGCGCGGGGTTCGCGTCGAGCAGGGCCTGGGCGGCCAGCACCATGCCCGGCGTGCAGTACCCGCACTGCAGCGCGTGAGCCTGGCAGAACGCCTCCTGCACCGGGCTGAGCCCGCCGTCCGGCCCGCCGGCCCCTTCGATCGTGGTGACGCTATGGCCGTCGGCCTGCGCGGCGAGGATGAGGCAGGACCGGGCCGGCTCGCCGTCGAGCAGGACGGTGCAGCACCCGCAGACCCCGTGCTCGCAGCCGAGGTGAGTGCCGGTCAGGTGCAGCTCGTCACGTAACAGGTCGGCCAGGCTGGTGCGACCCGCGGTCTCGCACGCGCGCGGCACGCCGTTGACGGTCAGCTCGATCCGGTGCCTGGTTCCCATCGGTGTCCTATCCGGCCCGCACGGGGGTCGCCGGGCCGCCCAGCTCGGCCGAGATCGCGGCGGCCGCCTCGACGGTCCAGTCGCGCAGCGCGCCGAACCGGTCCGGCCCGAAGCGCTGCTCGGGGATGCACAGCCCCAGCGACGCCACGACGGTGCCGGTGTAGTCCCGGACCGGGGCCGCCACGCCGCCCACTCCCTCCCGGTAGCCGCCGTGGTTGACGGCGTAGCCGTCGCGCCGGACCTGGTCCAGCAGGGCACCGAGCTCGGCGGGCCGCGTGATCGACTGCGGGCTGTGCGCGGGCAGCGGGCCGCCCAGGACTTCCTCGATCTCCGCCCGCGGCTGGTAGGCGAGCAGCGCCCGGCCGGTCGCCACGCACGAGGCCGGGCATCGCCCTCCCACCTGCGACTTCGCCACGACCGGGTGACAGCTCTCGATCTTGTCGATGTAGACGACGTCCCCGTGGTCGTAGACCGCCAGGTGGACCGTCTCGCCGCTGAGCTCGTTCAGCCTCGCCGCGTGCGGCGCCGCGACCGCGCGCAGGTCGAGCCGGCTGGCCCACAGGCTGCCCAGTTCGAAACAGCGGATCCCCGCGGCGTACCGGCCGGTCCGGGAATCCTGGGTGGCATAGCCGCGGGCCTGCAGCGTGGCCAGCAGCCGGTGCACGGTGGCCTTCGGGCCGTGAACCTGCTCCGCGATGTCGGTCAGGCCCTGCGGCCCCGAAGACCCGGCGAGCAGCTCCAGGATGTCCAGCGCCCGGTCCAGCTGTGACGCCGCCGCGGCCGTGTTGGACTGCTGTTCCATAGCGCTAGTAGACCCGGAACGCCGGTCCACTGTAAATGCTCTTCCATAACGGGCCGGCGGCGGCTCGGGTCACGAACGGTGATCGCGGGCAGCACGATATTGCGCCAGCCAGCCGAAGGAATCCTCGGCCCGCCCGGTGGACGGGTGGTATTCCAGGCCGACCGCGCCCTGGTAGCCCCGTCGCTCGATGTGGTCGAGCACGAACGGATAGTTGATCTCTCCGGTGCCCGGCTCGTGCCGGCCGGGCACGTCGGCGATCTGGATATGCCCGATCAGCGGCCAGTACGCGTCCAGGGTGGCGACGAGGTCACCCTCCATCCGCTGCATGTGGTACACGTCGTACTGCAACCGCACGTTGTCGCGGGCCACCCGCGCGGCGAAGCTGGCCGCGGCCGCCGTGGTGGTGAGCAGGCACGGCCCGTTGTCCGTCGGGTTGATGGCCTCGAGCATCACCTCACAGCCGGCCTGGGCGGCCAGGTCGGCCGCCCAGGCCACGTTGTCGGCGGCGCAGGCCAGCTGCTGGCCGAGTGAGTAGCGTTCCTGCCGCAGCCCGAGCAGCAGGTTGAGCCGGGGGCAGCCGCACGCCCGGGCGATCGCCAGCGCGTCCGGCACGCTGGCGCGCAGCCGCTCCCGGCGGCCAGGATCGCCGGCCAGGCCGCGCTCGCCGGCCGCCATGTCCCCCGCGTCGAAGTTCAGCAGCACCAGCCGCAACCCCCAGCGGGCGGTCAGCGTGGGCAGCGACCGCGCGGCCGCGAGGCCCGGCCACCACAACTCGACGGCGGCGAACCCGGCCCGGGCCGCGCGCTCGAAACGGTCCGCCAGCGGCAGCTGCGGCCACAGGATCGACAGGTTCGCGGCGAACAACACTTGATGAGCTCCTGGGCGAACTCCTGGGGAGGCCGGGCGGCCGGCGGGCTACGCCTGGGTGATGTCGACCAGCCAGGAGACGCCGAACACGCTGGCGTAAAACTCCAGCGCCTGGCGGGCGTTGCCGTTGAAGTTGAGATACGGATTCAGCCGAGGGGCCATGGTCTTCCCTCCTGCCACCTGGTGCGAGCGGGGAGCCTCCGGGCCCAGCCAACCCCACGCCGACGCTACCAGCCCGGCCGCGCCGGCCTGGTTTAGGCTCATGCTGGTGAGGGCCCCGATGCCAGGCGCGACGTCCGCCGGCCAGGACGTGGCGCGGCGGCTGACCGACGACGGCTACGTGGTCGTGTCCGGCCTGATGACCGCCGCCGACGTCCGGGCCGCCGCGGCGGACCTGGGCCGGGTGCTGGAAGCGGTGCCGACGGGGCGCAACACGTTCGAGGGGCTGACCACCCAGCGGGTGTACGCCCTGTTCGCCAAGACCCGGACGTTCGACCGGGCGGTGGTGCACCCGCTGGTGCTGGAGGTCCTCGACCAGGTCCTGGGCCACTACCAGCTCAGCGCCCCGGTGGGCATCCGCATCGGGCCGGGGGAGCGGGCCCAGGTGCTGCACCGCGACGACGCGGTCTACCCGCTGCCGCAGCCGCACCCGCCGGTGGTCGTCAACACGATGTGGCCCCTGGACGAGTTCACCAGCGACAACGGCGCCACCCGGTTCATCCCGGGCAGCCACCGCTGGGAACCCGGGCGCCGGCCCGCTGCCTCCGACCCGGTCGAGACGGCCGTCATGACACCCGGGTCGGTCATGTTCTACCTGGGCAGCCTCTGGCACGGCGGCGGGGCCAACCGCACCGGCCGGCCGCGCCTGGGCGTGATCCTGGAGTACGCGGCCGCCTGGCTGCGGCCGCAGGAAAACCACTGCCTCGCGGTACCGCGCGACGTGGTCAGGCAACTGCCCGAGCGGCTGCAGGAACTGCTCGGCTACAACATCTACCCGCCCTTCCTGGGCTACGTGGACGGCGTCCATCCCCGCCGGGTCCTGTCGGCAGGCGAGTAACGGGGTGCGGCCGGTACCACCATGGCCGGGGATGGCTCCATCCCTGACCCCTGACCTGGCCTCGGGCTGAATCGTCGCATGGGATCGGTGTGGCTGGGCCAGCCGACGTCCCGGTGGCGCTGGTGCTGGCCATCATCCCCGCCGCCCTGCTGCTGGCCAACCTGCTGGCCGCGGGGCCCGGGTGGGCGGCCGCCCGGATCAGCCCGGGTACGGTCCTGCGCAGCGAATAAGGCGGAGGGGAAGGCAATGCGCCGTCGCCGCGTTACGTGCTGACGGATGATGCTTTCAGTAGCCCGCGACTGGCCGCGGGCCGGGACCGAGGTGAGGTTGATCGTGGTGCTGCCGTACGATTCCGCGCCGAAGTTTCAGGATTACGCGCGCCCGGAAATGCTCGTCTCGACCGAATGGCTGGCCGAGCACGCCGACGACCCCGGCCTGGTCGTGGCCGAGTCCGACGAGGACGTGCTGCTGTACGAGACCGGTCATATCCCCGGAGCGGTGAAGCTCGACTGGCACACCGAGCTCAACGACCCGGTCACCCGCGACTACGTGGACGGCGCGGGCTTCGCGCGGCTGATGTCGGAGAAGGGCATCAGCCGCGACACCACGCTCGTCCTCTACGGTGACCGGAACAACTGGTGGGCGGCGTACGCGCTATGGGTCTGCACCCTGTTCGGCCACCCGGACCTGCGCCTGCTCGACGGGGGCCGGGCCAAGTGGATCGCCGAGGGCCGGCCGCTGAGCACCGAGGTGCCGCAGCGGCCCCGCACCGACTACCCGGTGATCGAGCGCGACGACAGCGAGTTCCGGGCGTTCAAGGACCAGGTCCTGGCCCACCTGGACCAGCCGATGATCGACGTGCGCTCGCCCGGCGAGTACAGCGGCGAGCTGCTGCACATGCCGGACTATCCGCAGGAGGGCGCGCTGCGCGGCGGGCACATCCCCGGCGCGAAGAGCGTTCCCTGGGCCCGCGCGGCCGCGGATGACGCCACGTTCCGCACCCGCAAGGAGCTCGAGGCGATCTACGCCGGTGAGGCCGGGCTGCGCCCGGACGACGACGTGATCGTGTACTGCCGGATCGGCGAGCGGTCCAGCCACACCTGGTTCGTGCTGCACCACCTGCTGGGCTACCCTCGGGTGCGCAACTACGACGGGTCGTGGACCGAGTGGGGAAACGCGGTCCGGGTGCCCGTCCGCCGGGGAGCCGAACCGTGACGGCCGGCGCCGGGACGCTCAACCCGCGGCTGCAGGAGATCGCCGAGGAATTCGGCGCGGTCGGCGACCGGGACCGCCTGCAGCTCCTGCTGGAGTTCTCCGAGGACCTGCCGCCGCTGCCCGCCCGGTACGCCGAGCACCGCGACCGGCTGGAGCCGGTGCCGGAGTGCCAGTCGCCGCTGTTCCTGGCCGTCGAGGTGGACGACGACGCGGTCGTGCACCTGTTCTTCGACGCTCCGCGCGAGGCGCCCACCACCCGGGGCTTCGCCGGCATCCTGTACGCCGGCCTGGACGGGCTGGGCGCGGACGAGGTCCTGCAGACGCCCGGCGAGTTCTCCAGCCAGCTCGGGTTGCATGACCTGGTGAGCCCGCTGCGGCTGCGCGGCATGGGCGCGATGCTGGCCCGGATCAAGCGGCGGGTCCGCGAGCAGCGGGGCTGACGGCCGATGATGGCGCTTGGCAAGTGAACGGTGCCCTGAGCGGGGTCCTCGTAAGGTCACCGGGGTCGATAGCTGCCGGATGACAGGCTATTGATGATTTAACTATCTATACGTATCGTATCTCGCAAGATCCGGGGCGAGAACTCCCTGCGAGAATCCCCTGGCAGCGTCGGTTGACCTGCGGCTGAGCACAGCAGCCGCAGGGAGGAGGCCCGGATGAGCGAGACCCGTAGCGACCAGGCCTCATCCGGCCAGGTCAGCAAGCACGGGCTGAAGCGCAACCTGCACGTGTGGGAGGCGATCGGCCTGTCCGTCGGCGCGATGTCCCCGGCGCTGGCCATGTCGTTCTCGGGTCCGGGGGTGGCCGCGCTGGTCGGCCGCGGGGCCGCGCTGTCGTTCGTGTTCGCCGGCGTGGCCTGCTGCCTGATCGGCTACGGCTACATGCTGCTGACCAGGAAGTACAACCACGCCGGGTCGGTCTACGGCTTCGTCGGCGCCTCGCTCGGCCCCCGCACCGGGGTGTTCTCGAGCTGGACCATGTGCCTGATGTACTTCGTGTTCGTGCCGGCCTCGGCCGCCTCGTCGGGCTACTTCCTGGCCGGCGTGCTGCAGAACCTGGGCTGGTGGAAGGGGGCCGACTGGATCATCCTGTCCCTGCCGATCACCGTGATCATCTGGGCGTTCTGCGCCGGGGTGATCAAGCGCTCGACCCGCGCCCTGTTCTACATCGAGGCGGTCACGGTCACCCTCATCCTCGTGCTCATGGTGATCATCCTGGTCAAGGTCGGCAACGGCCACGGGATGAACACCGGCGTGGTCACCGGCAGCGTCTTCAGCCTGCCGGCCGGGGTCAACCTGCACGCCCTCGTCCTCGGCTCGGTCTTCGGCTTCCTCGCCTTCGCCGGGTTCGAGGGCGCGGGAGCGCTGGGCGAGGAGACCCAGAACCCGCGGAAGTCCATCCCCCGGGCGATCGGCTCCTCGGTCGTCGTGCTGGCCGTCTTCTACATCGCCTGCATCGCCGTGCAGACCATCGGATTCGGCGCCAACCCCAAGGGCTCGGTCGCGTTCGCCAGCTCGCCCGGGCCGCTGTTCCAGCTGGCCGACTTCTACGTCGGCGGGACGATGCAGAACCTGATCGAGCTCGGCGCGGCGTTCAGCGCGTTCGGCGCGGGCCTGGGCGCCGCGGTGGCCGGGTCCCGGCTGATCTACGCGGTCTCGCGTGACGGCGCGCCGAACCTCCCGCTGGCCCGGGTGTCACAGCCGTCCGGGGCGCCGCGCATGGCGGTCCTGCTGGTCATGATCGTCAACCTGATCTGCCTGGTCATCCTGCGCGGGCTCGGCGCCACCGGCCTGCAGGTCTGGCAGTACCTGGGCACGCTCGGCACGCTGGCCATCCTGGTCGGGTACGGGCTGGTCAACATCGGCGCGACCCGGGCGGTCTTCGACAGCAGCCTCGGCGTGCCGAAGTGGCGCGGGATCCTGCCCGCCCTCGCGGTGATCATTTGCGGCTACGTGCTGTACGCCAACATCTACCCGGCGCCCGCGTCACCCTACAACTACTTCCCGTACATCCTGCTGGCCTGGCTGATCATCGGCGCCGCCGTCATCCTGCTGTCGCCCCAGCTGACCCGCCGGGTCGGCGCGGGCCTGGCGAAGGACCTGGACCTGCCCGCCGGCCGGGTGGCGGGAGAACTCGAGCCACTCGCCACCGACGATTAAGACGATCAAGGGGCTGTGAACCGCGGACACGCTCCGCGCGTCTGGCATCACATAAAGGCGCATCCCCGCAGGCAGGACCACGGATCGATGACCGACACCCCCCTGCGCCCGGTCCCCGGGCGCTGCTCAAGGCTCTCCGCCGCAGGGCCGGCGCATGAACAGCCGGCTGCCATCGCCGCCCCCCGACGATGACGACCGCGAGCGGAAGTGGATCTTCGAAGGCCTGCGCCAGGCGCTAGCCCGGGCCAGCGCCGGTGAGCTGGCCCGGCTCGTATCGCTCCTGGAGCCGGCGGCCGACAGCGACGGCAACGTGGCCGGCTGGCTGTTGACCCTGGTGGCCGACGAGATGGGACGTCAGTTCCTGATCACCGAACCCGGCGCGGACGTCACCGCGTAGCGCGGAGCACGGTGACGGAGCGGGGACCGACGCTGACGCGGTCGCCGGCCTGCTGCGGGGCCGCCGCGGCGGTCGCGGCCGGGTCGTAGCTGTCGATATCGGCCCGCCACGTCAGCCCGTCCCGGACCGGGGGGATGACGAAGTCCAGCGGCTCCCACCAGGCGTTGACCAGGACCAGGAAGTCGTCGTCGAGCATCGGCGTCCCGTCGTCGGCGAGGTCTGGGGCGTCGGAGCCGTCGAGGTAGATGGCCACCGACCGGGCGTTGCCGTCGGCCCAGTCGGCCCCGGTCATCGGCGTGCCCGCGGGGGTGAACCACTCGAGCTCCTTCGCCTCCGCGCCGGCCAGGAACCGGCGGCGCCGGAACACCGGGTGCTCCTTGCGGAACGCGATCAGGCGCTGGGTGAAGGCCAGCAGGTCCTTGTCGACGGCCGACCAGTCGAACCAGGTGATCTCGTTGTCCTGGCAGTAGGCGTTGTTGTTGCCCTGCTGGGTGCGGCCGAACTCGTCCCCGCCGAGCAGCAGCGGCACGCCGAACGACAGCAGCAGGGTGGCGAGCATGGCCCGGGACTGCCGCTCGCGCAGGGCCAAGATGTCCGGGTCGTCGGTGGGGCCCTCCGCGCCGCAGTTCCAGGACCGGTTGTCGTCGGTGCCGTCGCGGTTGTTCTCGCCGTTGGCCTCGTTGTGCTTGTCGTCGTAGGAGACCAGGTCGCGCAGCGTGAACCCGTCGTGCACGGTGATCAGGTTCACCGACGCGCTCGGCCGCCGGCCCCGGCCGGCGTACACGTCGGACGACCCGGCGAACCGGGTGGCGAACTCGCCGATCCCGATCGGGTGGCTGCGCCAGAAGTCGCGCATGCTGTCGCGGTACTTCCCGTTCCACTCCCGCCACAGCGACGGGAACCGCCCAAGGTCGTAGGAGTCCAGCTGGCCCACGTCCCACGGCTCGGCGATGAGCTTGCCCTGGGATACCACCGGGTCCTGCGCCACCAGGTCGAAGAACGCCGACACCTGGTCGAACCCGCCCTCCTGGCGGGCCAGCGTGGGCGCGAGGTCGAAGCGGTAGCCGTCGACGTGCATCTCAGTGATCCAGTACCGCAGCGAGTCCATGATCAGCTGAAGGGTCGCCGGGTCCCCGGCGTTGAGCGAGTTGCCGCAGCCGGTGGTGTCGTAGTACAGGCTCGGATCGTCGGCGACCAGCCGGTAGTACGCAGGATTGTCTAGGCCGCGGAAGCACAACGTGGGCCCCTCCGGGCCGGCCTCGCAGGTGTGGTTGAACACCACGTCGAGGATCACCTCGAGGCCCGCCGCGTGCAGCGCGTTCACCATGGCCTTGAACTCGGCGACCTGGCCGCCAGGCCGGCCCGCCCGCACCGCCGCGGAATAGCCGTTGTGTGGCGCGAAGTACCCGATCGTGTTGTAGCCCCAGTAGTTGGTCAGCCCGCGCTGCGGCAGGAACGACTCCGGCACGCTCTGGTGCACCGGCAGCAGCTCCACGGCGGTCACGCCGAGGTCCACCAGATGGGCGACGGCCGCCTCGTGCCCGAGCCCGGCGTAAGTGCCCCGCAGCTCGGCGGGCACGCCGGGATGGCGCATGGTGAACCCCTTGACATGGATCTCGTAGATGATCGTGTCGGAGTAGCGGCGCCGGACCGGGCTGGTGTCGGTCCAGGCGAACTTCTCGTCGGTGACCAGGCTGCGCGGCATGTGCCCGGCGGAGTCCAGCTCGCTCGCCGCGCCCGGGTCGCCCGCCGCGTAGCCCAGCACCTCCGGCCCGAACGCGACCTCGCCGCTGATCGCCCGGGCGTAGGGGTCGAGCAGCAGCTTCGCCGGGTTGCAGCGCAGGCCCCGCGCCGGATCGTACGGGCCGGCCACGCGGTACCCGTAGGCCTGCCCGGGCCCGACCCCGGGCACGAAGCCGTGCCAGACGCCGGCGTCGTAGTCCGGCAGCGGTACCCGGGTTTCCCGGCCCGCGGCGTCGAACAGGCACAGCGTCACCGCGTCGGCGATGCCGGAGAACACGGCGAAGTTCGTGCCGCCGGCCGTCGGCGTCGCGCCGAGCGGGAACTGGCTGCCGGGGTGCGCGCGCCGAGCCCCGGCTTCGGCGACGGCGGTCATGACTGCTCCTGCTGGCGCAGCTCACGGATCACGGTGCCGATGTCGCGGACCGCCCCGTGCCGGCGCCGGATCAGGTCCGCGATCACCCCCGTCCACCCGGTCTGGTGCGAGGCGCCGAGCCCGGCGCCGTTGTCGCCGTGGAAGTACTCGTTGAACACCAGGTTGTCCTTCCAGGCCGGGTCGTGCTGCAGCCGCTCGACCCACCCGAAGCAGGGCCGCCGGCCGTCCGGGCCGACGGTGAAGATCGAGATCAGCCGGTCCTGCAGGTCCCGGACAATGACATCGAGCGGCACCCGCTGTCCCGACCCGGTCGGGTACTCGACGGTGAAGTCGTCGCCGAAGAACCGGTGGTAGCGCTCGAGGGAACTGCAGATGAGGTAGTTGAGCGGGAACCAGAGCGGCCCCCGCCAGTTGGAGTTTCCGCCGAACATGTCCGTGGTGGACTCCGCGGGCTCGTAGTCGATGGTGGAGCTGAACCCTTCCACGTCCAGCTCGTAGGGGTGGTCGTGGTGGTAGGCCGACACCGCGCGCAGCCCGTACGGGGAGAGAAACTCGCGTTCGTCGAACAGCTTGGTGAACAGCTTCTCCAGGCGATCGACCCCGACGATGCTCAGCAGCAGCCGCTGCTGGCCCGGGTCGCCCCGCATCAGGCCGGTCTCCAGGAGCTTCTCCCGCTCGCCCAGGCCGCGGCGGTCGACGTAATCCGCGAACTGCTTGCTGACGATGAGCGCCCGGTCCAGCATCTGCTCGTCGACCACGAAGCCCGCCAGCATCGGGATGATCCCGACCATCGACCGGACCCTGACCGGGACCGCGGTGCCGTCCGGGGTGAGCAGCCGGTCGTAGTAGAGCCCGTCCTGGTCGTCCCACAGCCCCTGGTTGTCGATGGCCCGGGTGATCGCGGCGAAGTGCTCGAGGAACTTGAGGATCAGGTCGGGTTCCTCGCGCTCCCTGCTCCAGTAGAGCGCGGCCGCGATGGACCCCATGACCAGGGCGTAGAAACCCATCCAGCCGGTGGCGTCGGACTGCTCGAGGATGCCGCCGACCGGCAGGTGGGACCGGTCGATGGGCCCGATGTTGTCCAGCCCGAGGAACCCGCCCTCGAACAGGTTGTTGCCGCCGGCGTCCTCCATGTTCACCCACCAGGTGAAGTTGATCAGCAGCTTGTCGAAGACGCGGCTGAGGAAGGCGAGGTCGCGGGCGCCGTCGATGGCGAATACCTCCAGCGCGGCCCAGGCCTGCACCGGCGGGTTGACGTCGCCGAAGTCCCACTCGTAGGCGGGCAGCGCGCCGTTCGGGTGCTGGAACCACTCCCGGCACAGCAGGACCAGCTGGTACTTGGCGAACGCCGGGTCGACGTGGGCCAGCGCCACGCAGTGGAAGGCCATGTCCCACGCGGCGAACCAGGGGTACTCCCACTTGTCCGGCATCGACATGATGTCGAACGCGTTGAAGTTGCGCCACTTGGAGTTGCGCCCGTACTGGCGGGAGGCGGGCGGCGTCGGCTGGGCCGGGTCCCCGTCCAGCCAGCGGCTCACGTCGTAGTAGTAGAGCTGCTTGCTCCACAGCATCCCGCCGAACGCCTGCCGCATGACCAGGGCCTCGTCCGCGCTGGCTCCCTCGGGAGTCAGCGCGGCGTAGAACTCGTCGGCCTCCCCGCGTCTGGTGTCCATGATCCCCTGGAAGTTCTTGCCGAACGGCGCGGCCGCCCGGGACTTGCGCGGGCGCAGCCGCAGCCGCAGCTCGACCGTGCCCCCGGCCGGGACCTGCAGGGTGTACCAGAAGGCGCACTTGGTGCCGCGGTGCTCCGGATTGACGGTGGCCGCGCCGTGGATCACGTGGTCGTTGATCCCGTCCTTGGGGTACGGGGTCTCCGGCGCGGCGCCGAACAACCGGGCCGTGTTGGTCTCGTTCTCGCAGAACAGCAGGATCGGGTCGATACCGCCGGGTCCCTTGTCCGCCACCAGTTCCAGGCGGCCGAGGAACGGGTGCTCCACGCCGACCGCGGCCTCGCCGGCGGCCTCCATGACCGGCTTGGGTGCGCCGATGTCCCAGGACCAGGTGTTGCGGAACCACGCGGTCGGCAGCACGTGCAGGGTGTCGGCCTCCGGCCCGGCGTTGGTGACGCTAACCGTCATCAGCAGGTCGGTCGGGTCGGCCTTGGCGTAGTGGACCTCGGTGATCCAGTACCGGTTGTCGTCGAAGATCCCGGTGTCCATGAGCTCGTACTCGGGGTCGAACTTGCCCCGCCGGCCGTTTTCCTCCAGGAGGTTCTCGTAGGGGAACGGGGCCTGCGGGTAGTGGTAGCGCCAGCGGTTCCAGGCGTGACTGGGCAGCGCGTCCAGGTACCACCAGTACTCCTTGACGTCCTCGCCGTGGTTGGCCTGCGCGCCGGTGAGCCCGAACATGCGCTCCTTGAGGATCGGGTCACGGCCGTTCCACAGGGCCAGCCCGAGGCACAGCCGCTGCTCGACGTCGCAGAAGCCGGCCATCCCGTCCTCGCCCCAGCGGTAGGCCCGAGACCGGGCGTGATCGTGCGGCAGGTAGTCCCAGGCCTCCCCGTCCGGGCTGTAGTCCTCGCGCACCGTGCCCCACTGGCGCTCGCTGACGTAGGGGCCCCATAGGTACCAGTCGCCGGCCTGCCGCAGTCCGTCTTCGAGCTTTCCAAAGCTTGCTACCCGGTCACTTTCAGCACTCATCGCCATTCCCGTCGCTTCGCCGTTTCGCTTTCCCTTTAGCAACGTTTAAATGCCTGGGTCAGCCGCGGCGGTACGGGCGTGAAGGCCTTAACGCCGGGCTGTCCCGCTCTCCCGCTCCGCCCTGTCAGTTTCGGCCCTCGGTGCCCGGCCGCACATCACCCCGGGCGGGTGAGCAGCGGTCTTGGCCCCCAGTGGACGGGTCGCCGGCGCATCGCGGGCGCACCTGCGGGTTCATCAGCGGGGCCCATCACGTTCAGGAAACGTTCATCCGTAAATGCGTTTGAGCTGCCCCGGCGCAGTGAGCCTTTTCGTGTTCCTCATGACTGAACACGTACCCCAGGCCTGGCATCCGCCGATGAAAGGAGCCCATTCTGCTGGCCGTTTCTAGAATTATCTTCCAGCAATCGTCTCCTCGATCGCGGCCTGCACCTCGGCCGGGCGCTCCATATGCGCCATGTGCCCGGCGCCGTCGATCACGTAGCTGGCCGCGCCGGCCACGGACCCGGCCTGCCCGGCCGGGATGATCCGGTCCGCGCGGCCCCAGACCACCGTGACCGGCACCGCGCCGCCGAGCGCCGCGAGGGCCGCGGCCGAGTCAATGCGCTGCGCGTCGCCGCCCTCGGCCAGCAGCGTGCCCAGCAGGGTGTGCAGCGCCACGTCGACGCCGTCGAGCCGCTTGTAGGCGAGCAGGTCATCGACCACCTGGCGGGTTACCAGGCTCTCGTCGGCGAACAGCTGGCCGACCACCGGCTTGAGCTCGCGGCGGGTCTGCGCGTCGGCGAAGCCGCGGAGGTACCCGGCGTTGATCTCGGGCCCGAAGCCGGCCGGAGCGATCAGGATGAGTGAGTGGACCCGCTCCGGAGGGCGGGCCGCGGCCGCGACCGCGACGGCGCCGCCCAGCGAGTGGCCGACCAGGTGAGCGCGCTCGACGCCGACCGCGTCGAGCACGCCGAGGACGGCGTCGACCAGCAGGCTCACCGAGCCATCCCCCACGTCCTTGGACGACGTGCCGTGGCCGGGCAGGTCGAGCGCATAGACGCGGTGCCGCGCAGCCAGCGGCTCGTGCAGGAACAGCCAGGAGTTGCGGTCGCCGCCGTAGCCGTGCACGAGCAGGACCACGTCGCCGTCCTGGCCGGCTCCGGCGTAGCGGATCTGCCGCCCGCCGACCTCGGCCGTCCGGACCTCGGGCCCGGCGGCGGCCTCGTCGGGCAC
>Ga0318568_10000438_pt1 | contig 16224 bp, 16 predicted proteins | sample GRESIP088b5f21_FD_203690 | JGI IMG/M metagenome (GOLD analysis project Ga0318568, IMG submission 203690) | Tropical soil microbial communities from Luquillo Experimental Forest, Puerto Rico - GRE.SIPMG.088b5f21 | ecosystem: Environmental > Terrestrial > Soil > Tropical forest > Bulk soil...
GTCAGGCACGTTCAGGGGAGAACTTTCCATGGCTGCCAGCTCCGTGGTCGCCTTCTGGGCCGTGGCCCTGCTGCTGATCATCGTTCCGGGCGCGGACTGGGCCTTCGTCCTCAGCGCCGGGCTGCGGGGCCGCACGGTCCTGCCTGCGGTCGGGGGCATCGTGCTCGGCTACGCCGGGGTCACCGTCGTCGTGGCGGCCGGCGTCGGGGCGCTGGTGGCCAGGTCCCCGGCGTTTCTCACCGGGCTGACCATCGCCGGCGGGCTCTACTTGGCGTGGCAAGGGACGAAGGCCCTCGCCCGGCCGTCAGCGCCCGGCGGTCCCGCGGACGCCCCGGGCGGCGCGAGCCGGGGCATGCTGGCCCGGGGCATCGGGGTCAGCGCGCTCAACCCCAAGGGGCTGCTGATGTTCCTCGCGCTGCTCCCGCAGTTCACCGATCCGCGCGGGAGCTGGCCGCTCCCCGCCCAGCTCGGGATGCTCGGGCTCGTCTTCGTGGCGAGCTGCGCGGCGTTCTACCTGTGCCTGGGGTCCTTCGCACGAAGGATCTTGCACTCCCGGCCCGCCACCGCGCGGGCCATCACCCGGTTCTCCGGAGCCGCGATGATCGTTATCGGCGCCCTGCTCCTGGCCGAGCGCCTCGCCCGCTGAGCTTCGCGGGCCGGGAACCGGTTACGCGTTGGCCACCTTGTCCCTGACCTTCTTCATCTGCTCGCGCTGCTTGCGGGCCTGCTTGCTCTCCTGGCCGTCCTCCCGGCCCTCCTCGCCCTCCATCTGCGCGAAGGGGTCGGCCGCCGCGCCCTCGGGCGCCTCGGCTTCCAGCATCGCCCTGACCTCGGCCAGGTCCATCCGCTTGGCGTCATCCACCTTCGGGTACCGGGGGTCGATCCCGATCAGGGTGTGCGCCAGCACGGCCGACACGCAGATCCGGGCGAACCACTTGTGGTCGGCGGGGACGACGTACCACGGCGCCCACTCGGTGGAGGTATGCGTGAGCATGTCGGAGAACGCGGCCTGGTAGTCGTCCCAGTACTTGCGCTCCCTGGCGTCGGCCGAGGAAAACTTCCAGTTCTTCTCCGGCAGGTCGACCCGCTTGAGGAACCGGATCCGCTGCTCCTCCTTGGACAGGTTCAGGAACACCTTGACGATCTTGAACCCGTTGTCGGCCAGGTAGTGTTCCCAGTCGTTGATCTCCCGGTACCGGCGGGTCCACAGGCCCCTGCCCCGGGCCGACCGGGGCAGCTTCTGCCGGTCCAGCAGTTCGGGATGGACCCGTACGACCAGGACCTCTTCGTAGTGCGACCGGTTGAAGATGCCGATCTCACCCCGGGCCGGCAGGTGCCGCGCGTAACGCCACAGGTAGTCGTGGTCGAGTTCCTCCGCCGACGGCACCTTGAAGCCGGTCACGCGGACGCCCTGCGGGTTGACGCCGCTCATCACGTGGCGGATTGTGCCGTCCTTGCCCCCGGCATCCAGCGCCTGCAGGCACACCAGCATGCCCCAGGTGTCCTGGGCCGCCAGCCGGGCCTGGTACTCCTCCAGAACGGTGACCCCGGCCGCGAGGATCCCGGCCCCTTCCTTCTTCTTCAGGTAGCTCGCCTTGTATCCCGGATCGAAGTCCCGGGCCAGCTTGACCCTTGATCCCGGCTCGACCCGCAGCGGCTCGATGAACTTGGCGAGCAGCCTGGCCCGGTCATCCACCATCAGGAACCTCCTAGTGAGCGGCGCAGCACACGACCTAAGTCAGCCGAGATCCGCCCGCTCCGGCGCATCCCCCGTGCTGCCTCGTCCGCCCGGCTGCAGTCAGGCTAAACGGCGTACGCGTTGCGTTCAATTGAAGTTCTCATGCTTGTCATCCATAACGGGTACGCCCGCGCCCGGGGTCAGCCGCCTAGGGAGAGGGCGCGATCGACCTCCCAGTCGATCGCGTCCGTGGAGGCCATGATCGACCGGGCGGCGAACAGAAGCCCGGTGAGCAGCGTCGCGGTCCCGACCAGGACCAGGACCAGGGCGACGATCCCGACCGGCCCCCACCGGTTCGTCACCGCGAGTCCGATCGCGATCACGCTCAGCACCAGCACCGCGACGCCGGCGAACATGAGCAGAACCGCATCGTGCAGCAGCCGGTGACGGCGCAGCAGCATGGGCAGCTGCGCGTCGATCTGGGTCAGCCGTTCCCGGCCGCTCGCCGGCACCTGGGCGACCGCCAGCAGCGTCCCGTCGGCGCCGGTCAGGATGTCCAGGCGCTCGTGGCTCATGGCGCGCATGCGGTCATTCACCGCGCCGTACATCCCCAGGAGGGCGCCGGACAGCAGCGCGGCTGCCGTGATCAGCACCACGGGCGCCACCATCGCCTGGATGGCCGAGATGGCGGTCAGGTCCACCGGCCCAGCCTACGCAGGGGCCGGTGACCCGGACTAGCGTCCGGCCGCGCCGCGCGGTCGCGCCCGGGCCGCGGGCCGGGGCGGCTCGTCGCGCCTGCGCGAATTCGCGATATATCTTGCCCTACCGCACAGACGCGATGTATCTTGACACGCACGGGCATGACGGGGATGAAGCTCAGAAGGAGCGGACCATGTTCGAGCGGTTTACTGACCAGGCGCGCCGGGTTATCGCCCTGGCCCAGGAAGAGGCCAGCACGCGCAACTGCCGCCGCGTCGGCACCGAGCACCTCCTGCTCGGCCTCATTCAAGAGCGCGAGGGGATAGCGCTCGCGGCACTGGAGTTGCTGGGGATCAGCCCGGAGATGGTCCGCCGGCAGGTAGAGGAAATCACTGGCCAGGGGCAGGGGCAAGAGCCGTCGGCCGGGTACGCCCAGTACACGCTGCGGGCCAAGAAGGCGCTGGACCTGTCGCGGCGCGAGGCGCTGCAGCTCGGTCACCACCACATCGGCACCGAGCACCTCCTGCTCAGCCTGATCCGTGAGGGCGAGGGGCCCGCCGCGCAGGCGCTCCTCGAACTCGGCGCGGACCTGAGCCTGGTCCGCCAGCAGGTGCTCCTGCTGCTCAGCGAGGAACCGGGCGAGGCGGAGCCGGGGCCCGCGCCCCCCGTTCCGGGCCCCGGCCCGGCCGTCGGCGGGGAGAGCAGGCTGCTCATCGAGATCCTGAGCCGGATCGAGGACCTGGACTCCCGGCTGTCGGCCGTGGAGCAGCGGATGGGAACCGGGCCGGACACGCGCGATCTCGACCAGCAGATCGCTCAGGCCCGCCGCGAGAAGGAGTCGGCCGTCGGCGCCGAGGACTACGAGACCGCGGCCGCGCAGCGCGATGCCGAGCGGCAGCTGCTCGCCGACAAGGCCTCTCGCCAGGGGGAGTGGGCCAGCGCGCACCTGGACCTGCCGGCCTTGGCCGACAAGCTGCACCGGCTGACGGACGAGGTCGGGCGGCTGCGCGGCCTGCTCCGGCAGACGGGCATCGAACCGCGGGGCGGCGCCGCGTAGCAGCAGTCGTTTCAGCGGCCACCCGCTCGGCCCGGGCGGGCGGGCCGGCCTGGCAGACTGGCCTGGTGACCTCAGCCGAGAACGAGTTCGAGCTGGGAACTGACGGTCCCGCGCTCATTCTCGTCGGCGTGGACGGCTCGCGGACGTCCCTGCGGGCCGCCGCGTACGCGGCCGGGCTGGCGCGCAGGCAGCACTGCCGCCTGCTCGTCGTGCACGTGACCCGCCTGTCCGCCAGCATCGGCGCAGCTCCCGGCGCCGCGGCCGCGATGTGCGAGGCGGCATCGCAGGCCGCGAACGATCTAAGACAGCAGTTCCAGGAACGGGCCGCGGAGATCGGGCTCGACCTGGAGTTCCGCGCGGTGACCGGGGACCCGTGGATCGAACTGAACCGCGCGGCCGCCGAGGCGAGGGCGGACGCCGTCGTGGTCGGAGCGTCCGAGCACGCCGGGCACCGGATCGTGGGGTCGCTGGCGACCCGGCTGGTCCGCGCCGGGAAATGGCCGGTGACCGTGGTCCCGTAGGCTAACTGGGCTGGCCGACCGGCCCGGGATGGTGCGAGTGGGCATGCCCGTCGGGTCCGCCGCCCATCATCTTGAGCATCGGCCCGCCGCCGGACCGGTAGAAGCGCACCAGCAGCGCCGCCGCCAGCAGCAAGAAGACGATGTTGAGAACGGTCGTGTAGTTCCACTGGATGCCCTGCTCGGCGACCTTGGCGGCACGCTCCGCGGGGATCAGCCCGAGCACCCCGAACAGGAACTCCACGATGTACCCGGCCAGGACCATGGTGGCGTAGAAGATCCCGAGCAGCACCAGCATCATCCGCGTGCCGTAGTACTTCCGGTAGATGATCAGGATCGGGATGATGATCAGGTCGGCGAAGATGAACGACACCACGCCGCCGAAGCTGATCCCGCCGTTCCAGAGCACCGCGGCCAGCGGCACGTTGCCGATCGAGCAGACGAAGCTGAGCAGCGAGATGACCGGGCCGATGACCGGCCCCCACAGCTTGGCCGCCAGCGGATGCCCGGTCAGGAACAAGTGCTGCCAGAAGCTGTCCGGCACCCAGGCGGCGACCGCCCCGGCGATGAGCAGCCCGATGACGATGTCACGGATGACGGCGGCCCACTCCATCACGAAGATATGGCTGACCGAGGTGTAGCCGTCCCGGCTGACCAGCCGCCGCCAGAAGCCGCCGCCGGAGCGATCAGCCGGGATGCTCATGTCCATCGCGGCGTGGCCTTCCATGGACCCGGCCCGCCCGAGCTCGGCCTGCCGCCTGGCCTCCGCGACCAGGCGGTCACCCACGAACAGGCGGAACGCCACCGCGAGGAGCACGATCATGATGATCCCGCCGACGTACTCCGCCACCGTGAACTGCCAGGAGAGCAGCAGCGCCAGGATGATGCCCAGCTCGATCACCAGGTTGGTGCTGGCGATCTCGAAGACCATGGCGGCCGTGAAGTTCGCGCCCTTCCGGAACAGCGACCGGGCCAGGGCCACCGCCGCGTAGGAGCACGAGGACGAGGCGGCGCCGAGCCCGGTGGCCAGGGCCAGCGACGACGGCCGGTCACTGCCCAGGCGCCTGGTGATCGCCTCACGGCGGACCACCGCCGAGACGATGGCCGAGAGAGTGAAGCCCAGGATGAGCGACCAGGTGATCTGCCAGGTCATCGACCCGGCCTCGGCGAGCGCGTGGCCGATCGCGTCAAGAACCGGCACGGTCGACCTCCGGGGCGGCCGGGGCAGCCGGGGCAGTCCCCGGAGGGGCCGCGATGGTCAGCAGCTGCCGCAGGCAGTGCTCGAGCAGCTGATGGGGAAAGCCGTCCCGCAGCCGGTAGCAGACCATGCGGCCGTCCTTGCGGAAGCTCACCAGCCCGGCCAGCCGCAGCATCTTCAGCCCGTAGGACACCTGGTCCTCGGTGACATCCAGCGCGAGCGCAAGGTCACCCACACACAGTTCCTCGGCCGTGGCCAGGGCGAACAGGATCCGTGACCGCACCGGGTCGGCCAGCATGCCCAGCAGGCCCGCCAGGCGCCCGGCATCGGCCACCGACAGCACGCCCTCCCGTGCGGTGGCGACTGCCTCGGAGTTGACCGGATGCTCATGAGAGCGCGGCGGCGTCACAACGATCTCCTATCGAGGGTCTTCCGTTCATCCGTATGATCACACGGATATCCGGATTAGTCAAGGGAGGGTGACGCTGGAGGTGCCGCTGGGATAACCGGTGCCAGTGTGACTGGTACCATTCCCGCTGCCCGGGGACCGCAAGGCCTGATATGCTCCAAGGCCAGGTTCCCGGGTCACGCGCCGAACCAATCGCCGGTTCGAGCCGTCACATTGTTATAGGTTCGTACCCTACATCCGGTACAACCTTCCCAGCGTTCGCGCGCCTCATCGCTGCGGGCTTGCGGCGCAGGACCGCGGCACATCCTGCATTCTCCTGGAGGGGGATCATGAGTAATCAAGGATACGGAAGAAACCCGGCTGACTACGGCCCTCTGCCCGGTCAGGAAGCGGGATACGGCCAGGGGGCATATCAGAATCAGGGAGCAGCGTACGCAAGCCAGGACCCTGGGTACGGTCAGGCGGGCTACGGCACCCAGGGCGCGGGATACTCCGCGCCGGGGACCGAGTACGCCGAGCAGGCCACCACGTACGCCGAGCAGTCCAGCACCGCGCACAGCCCCGCCGCGCACGCCAGCGCGAAGGGGTTCGTAAGCTCGCTGTTCGACTTCGGGTTCACCTCGTTCGTGACGCCCAAGGTCGTCAAGGTCGTGTACGTGCTCATCATGGCCGGACTGGCGCTGGCGGAGATCGGGTACTTGATCTTCGCCTTCCAGACGAGCGCGGTATTCGGCATTATCTCGCTGGTCATCTTGTGCCCGCTGTCCTTCTTCGTGTACCTGGCATTGTGGCGCATACTTCTGGAGCTGTTCATCGTCGTTTTCCGGATCGCGGATGACATCCGGTCCATTCGCGAGCGCGGCGACTTTCGTTCATAATTCAAGGTCACGCATACATAAGACCATCCGATCGAAAGGGGATCCCGTGGGTGCGTAATATCCGCGGGATCCTCGCGCGATAGCCTCGTCGGTAACGGCTGGCCGAGACGACTTTCCGTAACGCGAAGGAGCGGGGCTGATGACCAACCGCCCCGGCCTGCCCGGTACCGGGCAGAAACCAGGCCGGGTGATGGCGCTGACCGCCGCCGGGCTGGCCGCCGCCGGGCTGGCCGCGGCCGTGTCCGCCTGCGGCGCCGGCCCGGCCACGGCGGGAGGCACGCCCGCTCCGCCCGTGGCCAGCAGCGCGTCGCAGCCGGCGGGCCCGCCAGCGAGTTCGCCGGCCGCCACGCCGGACATTCCCGGGCTGCCCGGACCGGGCGGTCACGGGACCGGTCCGGCGAGACCGCCGGCCAGCCCGGCGGCGCGGCCGCTCGCCGGGAAGATCGTCGGTATCGACCCCGGACACAACGGCGGGAACTTCACCGACCCGGGCGCCATCGCTCAACTCATCTGGAACGGCACCGGGCAGGAGTCCTGCGACACCACCGGCACGACGACCGACGGCGGCTACACCGAGGCGCAGTTCACCTTCGACGTCGCCCGTTACCTGCGGGCCGACCTGCGCCGGGACGGCGCGCGGGTGGTGATGACCAGAACCAGCAACGACGGCGTCGGGCCCTGCGTCGACCGCCGCGCCGAGATCATCAACGAGGCCCACGCGGACGTCGCGGTGGACATCCACGGAGACGGCGGGCCCGCGTCCGGCCGCGGGTTCACGATCCTGGAGCCGGTCGCCGTCGGGCCGAACGACAACGTGATCGCGGCGTCGCAGCGGTTCGGCGCCGACATCCGGCAGGCGATGCTGGCGGGCACCCCGATGCCGGTGAGCGACTACAACGGCGTGGACGGCATCATGCCGCGCGATGACCTGGCCGGGCTCAACCTCACCACCGTCCCCAAGGTGCTGATCGAGTGCGCCAACATGCGCAACGCCACCGACGCCGGGCTGCTGGTCACCGCCCGCTTCCAGCGGCAGGTGGCCAGCGCGCTCACCGCGGCGATCGTGGAGTTCCTGGGCTAGGCGGGCCGGACCGGCCGGTAGACGGGCTCCCACATCAGGGCCCGGACGCTGGCGCGCACGTCCCCGTCCAGCCGGGCCCGGGCCACGCCGTCCGCCGCCGCGGCCTGCGCCACGGCGGCGGCGACGGCGACCGAGGTCTCGCGCAGTGCCTCGACCCGCGGCAGCAGCGGCGCGCCCGGCGTCTGGGTGTCGACCAGTTCCGACACCGCGTGCGCCGCGGCGGCCAGCATGTTGTCGGTCACCTGGCTGGCCCGCACGGCGATGACGCCCAGGCCGAGCCCGGGGAAGATCAGCGCGTTGTTGGCCTGCCCGATCATGTACCGGACCCCGTGGTAGTCGACGGGCGGGAACGGGCTGCCGGTGGCCACCAGGACCCGTCCCTCCGTCCACCGGATCAGGTCGGCCGGCGCCGCCTCGGACAGCGAGGTCGGGTTGGACATCGGCAGGATCACCGGCCGGTCGCAGTGCGCGGCCATGTCCTTGACGATGGGCTCGGTGAACGCCCCCGTCCGGGTCGACGTGCCGATCAGGATCGTGGGGTGCACCCGGTGCACCACCTCGGCCAGCCCCACGCCGCCGAGCGAGGGGTCCCGCTGCCATCCCGCGACGTCGGCCTGGGCCCTGGCGTACCGGCGCTGCGAATCACCCAGGTCCGGCGTGGCCGTGGTGATCAGGCCGCTCCGGTCGACCGCCCAGAACCGCGCCCGGGCCGCATCCTGCGACAAGCCGTCGGCCAGCATCGCGGCCGAAAGCTGGTCGGCGATGCCGGTCCCCGCGGTGCCCGCCCCGAAGATCACGATCCGGTGCTCGGCCAGCCTGACCCCGGTGGCCCGGGCCGCGGCCAGCACCGCGGCCAGGTTGACGGCTCCGGTGCCCTGGATGTCGTCGTTGAAGGTGAGCGTCTGGTGGCGGTACCGGTCCAGCAGCCGCCGGGCGTTGCTCACCCCGATGTCCTCCCAGTGCAGCAGCGCCCCGGGGAACAGCTTCCCGACCGCCGAGACGAACGACTCGAGGAAGCGGTCGTACTCGGCCGCGGGCACCCGGGGGTGCCGGTTGCCGACGTACAGCGGGTCGTCGATCAGGCTCTGCCGGTCGGTTCCCACGTCGAGCATCACCGGCAGGGTCCGGTTCGGGTCGATGCCCGCGGCCGCGGTGTACACGGCGAGCTTGCCGACCGCGATGCCGATCCCGCCCACCCCCCAGTCGCCGATGCCGAGGATCGCCCCGGCGTCGGTGGCCACGACCAGGTCCACCTCTCCCGGGCCCAGGCCGGGCGCGCTCAGCGAGGCCTCGATCAGCTCGGGCTGGTCGACGGACAGGTAGACGCCGCGCGGGCGGCGGTACTCGCGGCTGTACTGCTCGATGGCCTGCCCGACCGTCGGGGTGTAGACGATCGGCAGCATCTCGGTGAGATGGCTGGTCAGGAGCCGGTAGTACAGCACCTCGTTGCGGTCGTGCACCTCGTTCAGCAGCACGTTCCGCGCCAGGTCGGTGGCCTGGCGCTGGTACTGGGCGTAGACCCGCGACGCCTGCGCGTCCAGGGTCAGGTGGCCCGACGGGATCAGCCCGGTCAGTCCGAGGTCGCGGCGCTCGTCGTCGCTGAACGCGGTGCCCTTGTTGATCCGCGGGTCGGCGAGGATCTGCCGCCCGCGCAGCGTGGTGTGCCACGCATCGCCGGATCCCAGCCAGACCGTCTTCATCGAAGGCCCTCCGGGGTTAGGACGGGGCAGCCGCTTCCACGGTAAGGGTTCCCCGCCGCAGCCGCCGCAACTCCCAGGCGCCCAGCGCGCACAACACCACCGCCGCGATGACCGCGCCGAGCCTGACGGCGGGCGACAGGTCGTAGCCGACGAACGAGATGACCCGGGTCAGCGCGTGCGGATGCCGCGCGACCGCGCCGGTCGCCACGGCCATCGCCGCGGGGACCGCGCGGATCAGCGCCAGCCAGTCCAGGCGGGTCGCCGGGTACACGGCCAGCAGGCAGAACGCGATGGCGTCGTACCACGGCCGCTGCAGCGGCCAGACCAGGAGCCAGGCCAGCATCAGCACCAGGGCCGGGCGGACGGCGGGCAGCAGCGCCGGCCCGGGCGGCAGCCGCCACGCCAGCAGCCCGGCCATGGCCACGCAGCCCAGGGCCGCGAGCAGTTCCAGCCCGGCCGGCATGCTCTGGTAGCCGAACGGCGGGTAGAACAATCGCCAGAAGCTGTCGAACGTGACCAGGTTCCCGCTGCGCCACACCAGGTCGGCCAGCGCCTGGGGCCCGGCGATCAGGTAACCGGGCACCAGGGCCAGCGCACCGCCGGCCGCGGCCGCGGCCAGGGCCTTCACCGAGTTCCTGGCCGACCAGGCGAGCGCGAGCGCGAGCGGGGCGAGCGGGCTCTTGACCGCGATCGCGGCGCCGACGAGCAGGCCCGCGGCCAGGGCGCGGCCGGGCCCGAGCCGGGCCCCCGGGGATGGCACGCGGGCGACCAGGATGCCGAAGATGCCGAGGCAGGCGGCCAGGCCGTCGGCGTGCGCGCCCGCCACGATCGCCCACAGCATCAGCGGGTTCACCGTCCACAGCAGGTGCGCCCGCGCGCGGGCCTCCGGATCCTTCGCATGCAGCCGGTCCAGCGCCAGCGCGACCGCGCCGAAGCACAGCGCGAACAGCAGCTTCAGGCAGAAGATGATGTGGGAGATGTTGGTGCCGCCCAGTTCCGCCGCCGCCCAGTCCGCCGTTGTCGCCACCGGGCCGTACAGCGAGGGGTCGGACTGCCAGTTGCGGGTCGTCTGCTGGCCGATCGGGTCACCGGTGGCGCGAAGCTGCTCCGGCGTCATCACATAGGGGTTGTGGCCGAGCACGGTGATCCGGCCGTAGGCCGCGTAGCTGAGGCTGTCCGTGGAGCCGGCCGGAGGCAGCACGGCCAGCACGGCGATCGCGGTGACCGCGGCCGCGGCCAGCAGCCGCAGGTTCGGCCGGGCGCCGCGCCGGACCGCGACCAGGCCGAGGCCCACGCCGGCCGCGCCGAGGGCGATCGCGGTGTAGATGGCCGCGGTCACCGTCACCTGCGAGGGGTGCAGCGGCAGCCACAGCGGCGGCTCGGGCCAGGTCCGCGGGATCACCGGGATCACGGCGCTCGGCCCGGCCACCGATACGGCGATCATGAGCAGTACCGAGATGGCAATGGCTACCGCGGAAATCCAGCCGAGAAAGCCCGAGCGCAGCGCGGGCCGGGGGGGCCGGGCCGGCCCGACGATCCGGGGCGCGGCGGGCGGTCCAGCGGTCGCCGTCACTCCGACCTGCCCACGCCGTTCTGTCACCACGCCCCGTACCGTGTCGATGCGGTCAAAGATCCCGTTCGTTGAAATTACTCGAAGACCTCAAGGGCCGTCGGGCCGGAACGGCCCGTTGACCCGATCTTTACTAAGCCCGGAAAGCGGCTTTGGAAACAATATTTGGCCTTTTGCTAGGGACGATGAGCGTGTCCGTGACCGGTCCCTGGGCTACGGCGCCACCCCCGCGGACCAGATCGCGCGGACGGCGTCAATGGTATCGGCCTCGGCCGGGCTCTTGTCGGGCCGGTACCGTAGCACGCGGGCGAACCGGAGGGCCAGGCCGCCCGGGTAGCGCCGGCTGGCCTGCACCCCGTCGAACGCGACCTCCACGACCAGTTCGGGACGGACCCTGACGACCCCGTGAGCCTCGCGGCGGTCCTCACCCTCGGGCCAGTGCCGCGCCGGGTCGGCCAGTCCGAGCAGGCGGGTGGTCTGCCAGGCGAGCATCTCGTCGGTCAGGCCCTTGAAGGTCTTGCCCAGCATGACCAGGCCGCCCGTCTCTGGATCGCGCGCCCCCAGGTGCAGATTGGACAGCACGCCCCGGCGCCGCCCGTGCCCCCATTCGGCCGCGAGCACGACCAGGTCCAGCGTGTGCCGGGGCTTCACTTTGATCCACTCACTGCCTCGCCGCCCGGTCCGGTACGGCGATTCGAGGGACTTCAGGACGACCCCTTCATGACCGCGGGCGATGGCGTCGGCCAGGAAGGCCCCGGCCGTCTCCGCCTCCGCGGTGACGATGCGGGGGGTGAGCAGCCCGGCCGGCACGATCCGGACGAGCTGGCGATGCCGCACGCGGGCCGGGGCGTCGATCAGGTCGGCGCCGTCCAGGTGCAGCAGGTCGAACAGGAACGGCGTGAGCGGGGTCTGCTCCCGCAGCCGGGCGACGTCGCCCTGGCTCGCGGTCCGGGCCGCGGTGACCTGGAACGGGCGCGGCCGCCCGTCCGGGGTGAGCGCCACCGCCTCGCCGTCGAGGACCGCGTCGGCCACCGGGAGGGACAGGGCCGCCTCGGCGATCTCGGGGACCCGCGCGGTGATGTCGTCCAGCGTGCGGGTAAACACGGCGACCTGGGGGCCGGACCGGTGCACCTGGATCCGGATACCGTCGATCTTCCATTCGGCCGCCGCCGGGCTGATCCGGTCCAGGGCCGCGGCGATATCCGGCGCGGAAGCCGCCAGCATCGGCCGGACCGGCCTGCCGACGCGCAACGTGAAGCCGCGCAACGCCGCCAGCGCCCGGTCCGCCGACCGGGGGGTCCCGCCCAGCGCCGCCCGGGCCACCTCGGGCAGCGACCCGCCCAGCTGGTGCGCGCGCCGGACGTCTTCCGCCGGGACGCCGACCGCCCGGGCCACGGCGTCGGTCATGACGCCCTCCAGCGCGCCTTGCCCGAGATCACCGGCCAGCAGCCGGACCAGGAACTCCCGTTCTCGCGGCGTGGCCCGGGCGAAGAGCCCGGTCAGCAGCCTGCGCCGCTCGGCCTGGGAGCCCGGCCCGGTCACGGCGCCGATCGTCTCGAACGCGGCGTCGACGTCGGTCAGGGTGAGGCCCGCCTGGTCGTGCGCCGGACCGCCATGGCCAGCGGCCGCGTCCTCGGCGGCGCGGACGGCGGCATCGGCGGCGGCCGGGGCCCGGAGCATCTCGCTGACCGCCGCGTACCCGACGCCGATCTGGCCCTGCAACAGCTCCCCGGACAGGAAAGCCACGGCCACGGTGACCTCGCCCGGCGGCACACGGCCGAGCAGCGCCGCGATCTGCTCGATCTTGGCGTTGCGCGCGGACGTGGCCGTCACGGCCGTCGACACCTGGGCGACCTCGCTCAACAGCACACAGCGATTCTGCCCGACCCGTGGGTACGCGGTGACGATGGTTGTCACGCGCGGGGGCCCGGCGGTGTCTTCATGCCGAACAGGCCAACGTGCGAGGAGGACACCATGGCGCTACGCGTTCCGAAGGCGGAGCTCCCGGCCGGGCTGAGGGATGACATGATCAAGCAGCTCGGTGCCGTACCCGAGCCCGTCGAGGTGACTTACAACAACCCCAAGGTGGCCATGTCCAGCCAGGAGTTCTCGGCTCCCGCCGCCCGGACCGGCGGGTCAGAGCCAGCCCTTCTCCTTGGCGATCCGCGCCGCGTCGGCGCGGTTGCGGGCGCCCAGCTTCTGAATCGCGGCCGACAGGTGATTGCGCACGGTGCCGGGCGACAGGTGCAGCCGGCCGGCGACCACCGCGATGGTGTCGTGCCCGGCCGCCGCGGCCAGGACGTCAGTCTCGCGCTGGCTCAGCGGGCTCTCGCCCTCGGTCAGCGCGGCCGCGGCCAGCGCGGGATCGACCACGCGCTCCCCGGCCACTACCCGCCGGATGGCCTCGGCGAGTCCGGCCGCCGGGGCGTCCTTCAGCAGGAAGCCGCTGGCGCCCGCCGCCATCGCCGCGCGCAGGTAGCCGGGCCGCCCGAAGGTCGTCACGATCACGATCTTCCCGGGAAAGCCCGAGGCGGTGAGCTTCCGCGCCACCTCGATGCCGCCCGGGCCGGGCATCTCGATGTCCAGGACGGCGACGTCCGGCTGGTGCTTGTGCGCCATCGCCAGCGCCTCGTCGCCGCTCCCCGCCTCGGCCACCACATGGATGTCGGGCTCAAGCTCGAGCAGGGCCACCAGCGCCTGCCGGACCATGGTCTGGTCTTCAGCGATCATGATGCGCACGCTCATGTGTCCATGATGACGGGCGGGCCCACCGGAGTGGGCCCGCCCGCGCCCGGGCGAGCCGCAGCTAGCTGCGGCCCGCCGGGCTGGTGGCCGGGCTGCTACCGCTGCCCGGCCGTGGCTGGCCGCCGCCCGGGCTGCCGCCAGACATGTGAGGGCACTTGCCCTTCTTCATGGCTGGCGCGCTGGGCTGCGCTGCAGCCGCCCCGGGGCGCCCCGCCGCGGCAGGATCGGTCGTTCGCGACGCCGATGTTGCCGCGGCAGCCTTGACCGTGTGGGTGGGGGCGGCCGTCGTGGCCGCGCTGGCACCGGTCAGGCTCAGCCCCAGGGCCAGGCCTCCGGCGAGGGCGCCGGCCGCGACCGCCGTCCCCACGAGTGGTCGGACGATTCCCATGCGGTTCTCCTCTGCCTACTGGTCGCGTCCGCGGCCCGCGAGAAGGCCGCGGGGCGGGCCGGGAGTGGCCCGTCGCGCTCAGTAGACGAAGCGAATCTGGGCGCGATCTCGGCGCCGGCTATCACGCCACGCTGAATCGGCTGGCCGGGACCCGGACCAGGAGGCGGAAGCCCTTGCCCCCGCGGCCCTGTCCCGCGCTGACCTCCGCGCCGAGGTCGCGGGCCCGCTCGGTCAGCCCGGTAAGGCCGGACCCGCGCTCACCGGGCTCGTATCCGTCGGCACCGTCCCCGCCGGGCCCCAGCCGGCCTGAGCCAGGGTCCCGGGCCGGGCCGACCCCGTCGTCGGCGACTTCGGCGGTCGCCTCGTCGCCTCCGACCGTGATGGTGATCGTCACCGTGCGCGCGCCCGAGTGCCTGACCACGTTCGTAGCGCCTTCCCGCACCGTCCAGGCCAATAGCGCGTCGGTCCGCGGTGGCAGCTCGACGGATGCGGGCGCCTGCACCACGCACTCCATACCGGCGGCGGTGAGCATCTGGCGCGCCGAGGCCAGTTCTGCGGCCAGGCTCGGCTGGCGGTAGCTGGTCACCGCGGCCCGGACCTCGCCGAGCGACCGGCGCGCCACGGCCTCCAGTTCGGCGATCTCCTTCGCCGCGCGATCCGGGTCGGCACCGATCACCCGCCCGGCCAGCTCGGCCTTGAGGGTGATCAGCGAGAGGCTATGCCCAAGCAGGTCGTGGAGGTCCCGCGCGATCCGCAGCCGCTCCTCGGCGACCGCCATCCGGGCCAGCTCGGCCCTGGTCTCGCGGAGCTTGAAGACCAGCTCGTTCCGGCGAGTCGCGGCGAACGCCAAGAAGGATCCCATGGCCGAGACCAGGACCAGGACGAGGCCCCCGGTGTAGTTGATCCCCCGCGCCAGGGCGACGGCCAGGCCCGCGGCCACGCAGCACGTGGTGCCGATCGCGGCCGCGCGCGGCGTCGGCGACATCCGGCCGATGGCAGCGGCCGCGATGATGAGCGCGGTCACGAAGTTCGACCCGCCCACGGCCAGGATGGCCAAGGCCAGCACCACGATGACGGTCAGCCAGGCCCAGGTGACCCGGCGCGGCTCTTGCCAGTCGATGCGCAGCACGATCCGGTCGGCGATCACGATAAAGGCCGCCGTGGCCGGGATCAGGAACCAGATCGCCGCCCCGCTGGGCCGGTGCGCCGAGAGAAAGGGAGAGATCAGGGCGAACGCGACCAGGGCCCGGAGCAGCAGGCGGCGGTACCGGTGCCAGCGCTCGTCCTGGGTATCCAGCTGATCGGTGACCGAGGGTGGTGACATGGTCACACCCGCCGGGCCCGTGCCTGGCGTCGCGGCCGCCGACTCCTCGGCAGCCACGGTGTCTCCCGGAGGCACGGTGCGCTGGTCCGTGCCATCCGGGGGCGGCTGGTCAGCGGTCGGCATATCCACATCATGCTCTTACGCGACGGTCCGGCAGCGGGGCTCTCCGGTAGCGAAGCTTCAGGCGGTGGTGCTCTCGCGGCGCCAGCGCCAGAGAGCCACAACGGCGAGCCCGGCCGTCCAGGCGGCGAGCACCGCGATGTTCGCCAGGCCCAGCGCGTGGCCGCCCGCGGCATTCCGGCCCAGCTGCGCGAGGTGGTAGCTGGGCAGCGCCTTCCCGATCAGCTGCATGCCGTGCGGCAGGCTGCTCCACTGGATGAAGATCCCGCCCAGGAACGCCAGCACCAGGAGCGTGACCATCTGGGCCACCTGGGCGGTCTGGCTGTCGAACGTCAGGCCGATGACCAGGCCGAGCGCGCAGAACGGGATCGTGCCGAGTACCAGCACGGCCACGAGCAGGCCCAGCCGGCCCGCGGCCAGGTGCACGTGACCGTAGGTCAGGGCCAGCGTCATGAGCAAGGCCAGCCCGGGAATGATCAGGAGGATCGCCTGGATCAGCTTCGCGGCGAACCAGCCGGGAGTGCCGATCGGCGAGATCCGCAACTGGCGCATCCAGCCGTTGCTCCGCTCCCTGGCCAGCTGCGGGCCGCTCGCGAACATGGCCGAGCCCATGCCCGAGTACACGGACATGGACACCAGCAGCAGCGTCGCCACCGTGAGACCCTGCGACATGCCGTGCTGCTGGGCGTAGATCAGGTACAGCAGCGCCGGGAATGCGATCAGCATCACCAGGAACCGGACGTTACGCAACGTCCGCACGATCTCGAAGCGCAGAAACGCGATCATGGGTCAGCCCGCCTTTGTCATCTGGGAAGCGTCGGAGGAGCGGGAAAGCCTGGAAGAGCGGTCAGGGTGGGCC
>Ga0318568_10000444_pt1 | contig 16175 bp, 10 predicted proteins | sample GRESIP088b5f21_FD_203690 | JGI IMG/M metagenome (GOLD analysis project Ga0318568, IMG submission 203690) | Tropical soil microbial communities from Luquillo Experimental Forest, Puerto Rico - GRE.SIPMG.088b5f21 | ecosystem: Environmental > Terrestrial > Soil > Tropical forest > Bulk soil...
ATGTCCACCTTGTATTCAGGTTTGTTGTGTAACACTTCGTTTCGGGCATCCAGGATAAGTTCGTCCAGGCGGACCTCCCTGAACGCGATCTCGGCTTTATCATAATTCGCTTTGGCAAAATCAAGCAGGTTTTTGGTGAGGCGAATCAGCTTTTGCGTGTCAGCAACAAAATGGGCAGAAGCCTGTTTATATTCTTCGTTTGTCCGCTCTTTGGACAATGTCAGTTGGAGCTCTGTAAGCATTGCCGTTAGGGGTGTACGGAGTTCATGTGAAATATTGGATACAAATTGTTTTTGTGCATCAAAGGAACGTTCAATGCTGTCAAGCATTTCATTAAAGGTAATGGCAAGCGAGGCTATTTCATCTCTCCGGTTGCCCTCATCTACACGAAGATCGAGATTGGTAGCGGTTATCCTGCGTATTTTATCCACCATAGAAGCAACAGGTTGCAACGATTTTGTTGCGAGAAAGTAGCCGACGCCAAACGTAATTATAATAGCAACAATAAAAACCACAGCGAGCGTATTGCGAAGGGTTTTCAATTTTTCAAGTCCGTACTCGTCCTTTGCTGCGGCGGTAATGACATAGGTCATCCCATTATGGTCATATACAAAAGCTGTTGCCTGGAATTCTCCAATGTAAAACCGGAATTCTTTTTCTGCAAGCGTGCTGTCTATCATGCTATGGGTTTCCTTAACCCGGTCCACATCCACGGCATCATGGTATAACAGGCGGAACGCTGTATCGTAGATAGCCACTTCTTCCTGGGAAAATGAGTTAGGCGATTTTTTATAAATCAATTGTAATACATCCGGAGATATTTTAGAATCCAGCAGCAGGTTTGCCTTTGTGATCGCCTGTTGTTTCAGTAGTTTAAAATATTCCTCTTTACGGTTTTCATACGACGTAAAATAAATGGTAAGGGTAAATGCAAGCAACAAAGCTGCAATAAGAGACGTGTATATTAAGGTGAGCCTTGTTTTAATCTGCATAGCTAATCTTTTTTCAGAATAAACCCTAAGCCAGGTTTGGTATGTATCAATTTTGCGGAAAAGTCCCTGTCTATTTTTTTACGCAGATAATTAATGTAAACGTCTATAAAATTGGTGCCGGTGTCAAATGTAGTTTCCCAAACGTTTTCAGCTATTTCCGTCCGGCTCAACACACGTTCAGGGTTTTCCAGCAAGTACTCCAGCAGTTTCATTTCTTTTGGTGTCAGTTCAATTGCACGGTTATCGCGTTTAACTATTTTCGTGTGTTTGTTTAATTCAATGTCTGCGTAGCGCAATAGAAATCCTGTTGTATGTATGTTGCCACTGCTTCTTTTTAGCAACGCCCTGATGCGTGCCAATAGTTCGCGCAGCTCAAATGGCTTCACCAGGTAATCGTCTGCACCAGCATCAAAACCTTCCACCTTATCATCCGTTGTGCCGAGTGCCGTAAGCATAAGAATGGGGATGTCGGGCTTTATCAGCCTGATTTCTTTGCAAAGATCGAGGCCGTTCAATTGCGGCAAAATAATATCCGTTACAATAATATCATAGTCATTTACTGTAGCCAGCTTTTTGCCTGTTAAACCATCAAAAGCCTGCATTACACTAAATTCCTGCTCTTCCAGGCTTCGCGTAATGAGCGATGCAATGCGCTGATCATCTTCTATCAATAATACATTCGGCATAATGTAAAGATAATACGCTTTTAATAATGCAACCGACAACGGAAAAGTCAGCAGAAATTACAATTAAGTGGACCTGCTCTAACGTATGATTATATCGATTGATAGTGCCTAATGGGTTAGCGTGTAAAAAAAATCACGTCGTCAAGTGCGACCACTAATAAAATTGTTACCGGATTGTTATTGATGCTGTTTGCTGTAAAGCATGTATATCTGAATTCTGTAGAAAACCTGCAGCAAAACTGAATTTTCAACCAATAAATCGTTATAACTTTTTTACGTAATTATTACGTTTCCCCTTTCACATCTTTTGCATGCTTAATTGTTCAAACTTGCACCCCGATCATTTGAAGACAACCCATGAACAAGTATTTGATTCAATTAGTAGCACTATTAATTTCAATACAATCTTTTTCGCAAAGCGGAACACTAAAAGGAAAAGTGGAGAGCCAGCCAGGTAATGAAAAACTGAATGGCGCCTTTGTTTCCTGCAAGAATAACAATGGTAAATTGTTTGAGATAATTACGACAGAAGACGGAGAGTTCAAAGTTAAAAATATTCCCATGGGTGCCTATCAGCTCCATGTTGAATATGTAGGCTATGAGAGTTATGATCAAAAGATAACGATAGCTGATAACCAGGTAACAGAACTAAAAATAAAACTTACACAGAGTCGCAAATCATTGGATGCTGTACAGGTATATGCCAGCATCAGCCAGGAAGATGAAGCAGGTGCACGCGCCAAAGAACAAAGAAGCACCACTTTGGTAAACGTCATTTCAGCAAAAGCAATGGAACGCTCACCGGATATCAATGCCGCCAATGTGCTGCAAAGAATGAGCGGTCTGTCCATTCAAAGAAACGGCGGCGGCGATGAAGCCTATGCAGTGATAAGAGGGCTGGATCCTCGGTATAGCAACACGCTTATTAATGGTATTAAGATCGCAAGCCCCGATGAGAAATCGCGGTTTGTTCCGTTGAGTATTGTTCCCTCAGATATTCTTGGAAGCATAGAGGTACACAAGACGTTAACGCCTGATATGGAAGGTGATGCAATAGGAGGGACGGTGAACATGGTAATGAAAAATGCACCGCAAAAAGCGCTTTTCAAAGCATCGGGGTCAATAGGATATAACGCCATTTTCTTTGACAGGAAGTATGATCAGTTTTCCCGCGCAGATATTCAGAAGAAAAGTGTGATAGAGAGAAAAGGTCCTGATTATGTGGCACAGCCAGATGATTTCAGCAGATCGAATCTTGATTTTAAACCAGTAACGCCGTTACCTTCGGCAACAGTTTCTCTCGCAGCGGGAAAAAGATTCATGCACGATAAGCTGGGTGTAATGCTATCTGAGTCGTTTCAAAATCAGTACTACGGCAGCAATTCTGTATTTAACCAAGCCACCATAGATATTCATACCACACAGCCGACTTACTCAGACTATGCGGTGCGTGAATTTTCAACGCAGCAGTTAAACAATGGCGCCGTTCTTCACCTGGACTATGAATTTAACAACAGGAACAAAATTACCTTCACCGACGTTTTACTGTACAGCTTTCTTGCGCAATCCCGCACCATCGTTGATACTTCCATTATCGGCGGAAACGGTGGAAGGACAGTGCCGGGCACGGGTCCGGTGTCTACGGACTACACATCTGTTACCAGCAAACAGCTGATCCAAAATGCAAAACTGGAAGGCAAGCATATCTTATCAAAGCACTTTCTGGTTGAATGGACGGGCGTGTTTTCTTATGCTAAAAAGAGAACACCGGATTTTGCCGATATCGCGGTAAACAAAAAAATCGATACAGTGCACACCGATAGCGACATTCACGGCCCCTATACCTTTGTAACCACACCCGATTATTTTGACGCCATTGACAGAGTTTGGCAACATAACGAAGACAAAGATGTTGATGGACTTGCCAATATCACTTATAAGACAAAACTCAACGACAATGTTTTGATCGACCTGAAAGCTGGAGGACTCTACCGCCACAAAACAAGATATAATATACAGGATGAGTACCAGTTAAAACCAACGACAAGCAGTAGTGGTATCAAGCAGATCTATACCAACATTTATGATGCCCAGTGGACAGTGTACAACAGTCATGGCACCTACGATTACGATAAAAATAATTACAGTCTTTTTGAAGATGTGATGGCGGGCTATTTACAATTCAAACTTACCTCACATCTTTTTGAGGCGGTAGCCGGGGTTCGGGAAGAATATACGAACCAGGGTTACACAATGAATACATTTCATCCCTCGCAGATCAATTCGCTGACGAAGAACTACGCAGATCTTTTGCCAAGTGCGATGATCAAATACAAAATAACAGCACGTTCCAATTTGAGAGCGGCTTATTTTAAATCTATTGCGCGACCCAACTATTATGACCTTGTTCCGGCAACTATCCAAAGCGTAAGCAATGCCACTTCCTCTACCGGGAACCCGCAACTGAAGCACTCTATAGCGGACAACTATGATTTGCGCTACGAACTTTTCCCAAAAGAAGAAGAACAATTATTTGCCGGTGTTTTCTACAAAAAAATAAAGGACCCGATCGAGTCTGCCTATGTAAATGGTACAACCTACCAGCCGCAGAATTTTGGTAATGCAGAAGTCTATGGATTCGAATTGCAGTTTACCAAATGGCTCGGTTACTTTGGAGCTACCGGCAACTACACTTATTTGCACTCTACCATCTATAGCACAAAATCATACATAGATCTTGCACAGGGCATTGCTAAAGACAGTTTGCAAAAACGAAGCCTGCAGGGGCAAACCGGCAATACCATTAATCTTTCCCTATTATATAAAAACGATAAACGAAAAGTTTTTGTCCAGGTTGCTTATGAATATATCGGCAAAACGTTGACCCTAGTATACCCTCTATTTGGTTATGATTACTATCAAAAACCCCAATCACTCCTTTCTCTATCCGCAGAAAAACAATTGAACGGTCAGCACCTATCCATATTCGCAAAAGTCACCAACATCCTCAACACGCACCAGGTAGATGAAATCAATAACCTGATGATGGTGAATGAAACGACCAATGTTGGATTTAGTGCAGGTGTACGATTGAATTATTAGTCAACAAAAAAATAGCGATGAAAACAAAACAAAGTTTCCTGATGTTAGGAGCAGTAGTGATGTTAGCTGCTTCATGTTCAAAAAGTGATTCTACAACAACCGGTACGCAAACGATACCGGCGTCTAACCCGATTGCACCCGGCAATATTTCCGGCTATGTGAAGGGCACGTTTACTACAGGCAACACGTACACGATTACAGGTGACATCACCATTAAGCAAGGAGATACACTAGCCTCCCAGCAAGGTGTTACGATTATTGTAAAAAATGACGCACAGATAATTGTGCAGGGCGTACTAAACATTGTTGGTACACAAGCCCAGCCTGTTTCTTTTAATTCAGACAGCAACAAGCCAGGTAGTTGGGGCGGTTTTCAATGCGATACAATGGTGAAATCGGTTACCATCAAATGGGCAAACATTCAAAACACCGGCGGTCCTGATCCGGCAGGTAATGCAAGAAAATCTCTTTATGTAAAATCAGTAGTTCCATGTAATGTAGATATTGAAGATAGCTGGTTCACCAATGGACAAGATGATCTGATTCGTATCGAGAATGGTGCCCATGTTACCATCCTTCGTAATACCATTATTTGTTCAGGTAGCACAGATGGTGAGGCCATCAATTTGAAGAGTGGCATTACAGGAGATGTTGCCTACAACGTTGTGTACAGCCAGGCCGGCACCGGAGTAAAATTGGAAACAAGTGCACTGAAACCTATTCCCCAAACAAACGTGAATGTTTACAACAACACGCTTGTATCAAATGGCTGGAGAAGGGGACAGGCTGAGCCTGGAAGAGGTGTGTCAGTTGGCGTGTATGCAACTGGAAAAATCTACAACAACATTTTTGTAAACAACTACCAGGGGCTTGAACTATTTACTGACGCTGATACTGCCACTATCAAATACGGCAACAACCTGTTCTATGCAACACAGGATTCTTACCAGGATACAACACAGGGTGGTAACCTCAAAATCTATATCAGAGCGGGTTTCTATCCTTCAGACGGTGTGGGTAAACCACAATCCACTGATCTTATTTCAAATGCAGTTGGCAACCAGGATCCAATGTTTGTAAGCTATGATGGCAAAGTGGCAACACCAAACGGTGCGTCAACCAGCAATGACTATCATCTGAAAGCAGGCAGTCCTGCGATAGGAAAGGGCAACTCAACTTATAATAACGATATGGGTGCTTATACCTCAGATAGCAGAGGAAATAAACACTAAGTCGGTCTCTTTTATTTAGGTTATTTAATGTGTGTCGCCTTGGTGCGTTTTCAAACGTCATCAGGGCGATTACTTTATTTTAAAAAATTAATACGATGAAATATTTATTGATTCTATTGGCTTTTGTGATGAATTTGTCAATCGCGTTTTCACAGGGCCCATCCAATTACCAGCTTGATAAAAAGTTGCCCATTGCCGGAAATGGCGGGTACGACTATCTCTACTTAGATGCAGCGGCAAGAAGAATTTACATTTCACATGGTGAAGTAGTGAATGTAATTAACCTTGACACAGAGAAACCTGTGGGAACTGTTGAAGGGCTTTCCGGCGTGCATGGCATTGCTATCGCAAAGGAAGTCAACAAAGGTTTTGTAAGCAATGGTAAATCCAACAGTGTAAGCGTTTTTGATTTAACAACATTGAAAGTCATTAAAACAATTGCACTCACCGGAAAAGATCCCGATGCCATTTTATACGATCCTTATTCAAAAAGAGTTTTCGCCTTCAATGGCAAAAGTGAGGATGCCTCTGTTATTGATACAGACTCTTTGACACAGATCGGAAGTGTTGCACTTGGCGGCGGCCCTGAGTTTGCGGTGGCAGATGGCGAAGGGAAAATATTCAACAACATTGAGGACAAAAGCGTGCTGAAAGTCATTGATGCAAAGGAAATGAAAGTTATTAAATCGTTACCATTAAGCCCTTGCGGTGGGCCTACAGGTCTTGCATATGATAAAAAAAATCAAAGATTATTTTCTGTTTGCAGGGAGAATAAAGGCATGACCGTTGTGGATGCACAATCCGGTAAAGTGATCACGACTGTCCCTATTGGCGCGGGCGTAGACGCAGTAGTGTTTGATCCGGCCACTAAAATCATTTACTGTTCCAATGGCGATGGCACTGCAACGGTGATCAAACAGGAAACGCCTGATAAATATTCAGTGATGCAAACACTGACCACGCAATGGAAAGCAAAGACGATGGCGCTCGATCCGGTTACAAAAAAAATATACTTTAGCGCCTACGATATGGATGCTGGAAACAAAAATCGCATACCCGACTCCTTTAGTTTGCTAATCTATAAACCGAAAATGTAAAGCATGTTTCTAAGAAAATATTCTATTCTCGCTTGTATTTTGTTTTTATCTGTATCCTGTTTTTGTCAACAAATGGAATCTCCCAAAAAGAAAGCGAAGAAAGATAAAGATGAAGATGGAGATAACATCACGGATGTGTCGCCGATGCTTATTCGTGGCCCATATCTTCAAAATGTGACACCTGTCAGCATAATGGTTAGATGGCGCACCGATGCATCCGGCAGGAGCCGGGTTCGATTCGGAAAGACTGTTGATGCACTTGACCAGGTAGCAGATGATTCGGCGCTGGTGACAGAACATAAAGTTGTAATAAAAGGGTTGACACCTTATACGAAATATTATTACAGCATTGGTGCAATGAAGAATAAATTGCAGGGTGATTCCAGTAATTACTTTTTCACACTTCCAGCTACCGGATCTACAGGAACCATACGTGTAGCGGCTTTCGGAGATTGCGGCAACAACTCTGTTAATCAACGCAACGTGAGGGATCAGGTGCTGAATTATCTGCACGGCGATTACCTGAATGCCTGGATTTTGCTCGGCGACAACACTTATCCCGATGGAACGGATGCTGAATTTCAACAGAACTTCTTCAACGTTTACAAAGACAACCTGCTGAAAAAATATCCGTTGTATACAAGTCCGGGCAATCACGATTATCATGATGTTGATTTCTCGTCAGCACTGGCTCAGCAAACACATGAAATTGCGTACTATCAAAATTTCAGCATGCCTGTTGACGGAGAGGCTGGTGGCGTTGCATCACATACCCAGTCATACTACTCATTCGACATTGGCAATGTGCATTTTCTTTCATTGGATTCTTATGGAAAACAGGACAACGCAAGATTATCAGATACGACCGGTTCGCAGGTGAGATGGATCAAAGAAGATCTTGCGAAGGCGCACAACGCAACATGGATCGTTGCTTACTGGCACCATCCTCCCTTTACAATGGGTTCGCACAATGGCGACGATGATAAAGAGCTGACCGATATTCGCGAGAAATTCATTCCCATCCTTGAGCGATATGGCGTTGATATAGTGCTTTGCGGTCATAGTCACGATTATGAACGATCAAGAATGATGTACGGATATTATGGAAAAGAAAATGAGTTTGACAAAACAAAGTATGTTGTAAACGGCAAGTCGCGTGATAAGAAAGTTGTACCGGGCGATAATGTTTTTGTGAAAAATGATTTACGTGAAAGAGGCACCGTTTACGTGGTGAGTGGCTCTGCTGGCAAACTTGGCGGCAAGCAATCAACATTTCCACATGATGCAATGTTTTACTCGGATGCGGACCATGGTGGTGCATCGATGATTGAAGTAACCGGCAACATACTTGATTTTAAATGGATCTGTGCAGACGGTGTTATTCGTGACCAGTTCTCGTTTGTAAAAAATACAGGTAAATAAATCGTCTGACTAATCTAAGATCGTTTGCGCTACTTCATCACAATAGGGATCATTTTTTTGTCGATCATTTGCGGAGCCAATATCATTCAGCGTACTCACGCCAGCAGTGATGAAAAAGTTCTTGGCATACTACGCAATGACCTCGCAAACTTTTACCATACAACAGCAACCCTGTCGCAAAAGATAGGGTTGCTTGACAGTACACAGTTTACGAGCGTTGTCAATGCCCGGAATGCGCTGAGAGATTGTCGCCTTCAGTACAAACGTGTTTCCTTTTTTCTTGATTATTATTTTCCTAACCAGGCCCGCCTGTTCAATGCTCCTGCAAAGTATGAAGCAGAAGAACCTTACATGGAATATGAGGACCTGCAAGGGTTACAGCTTATTGAGTCCTTGTTGTATGATTCATGTCCTTTGCAACACAAGCAGCAACTAGCAGAACAGGCAATGGTCATAAAAGAATCTGCAGCAGACCTGCCCAACCTGTTGTTCAACTTTTCCTGTAGCACTTCCGGAATAATGGAAAGCGCAAGAGTAGAATTGATCCGCATAATGAGTTTGTATATTGAAGGGTTCGATGCGCCGTATTTAAAAAGCGGCATCGACGAATCCCTCCAGGCGATTGCTGCATTGCGTTCTGTCGTTGCGGCAAATGCAAGTGTTCATGAAGCAAAATTGTTAAAACAGTTTGACCGGACCATTGCATACTTGCAAACACATAGGGACTTCAACTCCTTTGACCGCCTCGCTTTTTTAACGCAATATGCAATTCCTTTAGAAAAAAACTTAGGTTCATTTATCAAACAAAATAATTGGTATGTTTCTTCTTACCCGCAGCTCAATTACAATGTGGGTTTGTTTGATGGAGAAGTATTGCCCATTGTATCTTCCGGCAAGAAACAGATGATTGCGTTGGGTAAAAAACTTTTCTTCGATAAAAACCTTTCGGAAAATGCAGTAAGATCTTGTGCCACTTGTCACCAACCCGACAAATATTTTACTGATGGGTTTGCAAAAAATAAAAGTATTAGCGGCGATACACTTCTTCACAGAAATACGCCATCCCTGTACTATTGTGCATTTCAATCTGCGCAGTTTTGGGATGGAAGGGCAAAGAACCTGCAGACACAGATTATTGAGGTTTTAAATAACAAGCAGGAAATGAATGGCTCCGCCAAAAAGATTACGGATAGAATAAATAGTAGCGACTATAAAACTCTTTTTGTAAAAGCATTCCAGAGCGACTCCATAAAAATATTTTCGATAAATCATGTCGCAGATGCCATTGCCTCTTATCTCCAAACGCTTGCGCCAATGGATTCTCCGTTTGACCGGTATATGAAAGGAGATAAAACCGCAATGACATTTACACAAAAACAGGGCTTTAATTTATTTGCCGGAAAGGCTCAATGTGCAACCTGTCATTTCATTCCAATGTTCAACGGATCAACGCCGCCATTCTTTAACAAGAGCGAATATGAAGTTCTGGGAACGCCGGTGTCTGATGATTTTGTTCACGTACGCGCCGACAATGACAGCGGACGATACGCTTACTTCCCGATATTTTTTTACAACGGCGCATTCAAAACACCCACATTGCGCAATGCAAGAAAAACCGCACCGTACATGCACAACGGTGGATTTTCTTCAACAGAAAAAGTCATACAATTCTATAACAAAGGAGGCGGACAAGGTTTACAGATGAAAACAACAAATCAAACATTATCAAATAGACCTTTGAAGCTTACAAAAAAAGAGATGCTCGCAATCGATAGTTTTCTAACTGCACTTACAGATAGAAAATGATTTTGCAAATATTGTTCTTTTTTGCGTTGAACTATTTGCCCACTCTGCTTTGAAGATGCGCAGGGTATCTTGCGCCGGCAATTTCAATCTTTGCAGAGGCTTGCTCAATTTTTTGTAAATCTTCTGGTGTTAGTACTACGTTTACGGCACCTATATTTTCCTGCAAACGATTAATTTTAGTCGTTCCCGGAATAGGAGCGATCCATGGTTTTTGCGCCAATAACCAGGCCAAAGCTATTTGAGCAGGTGTAGCGTTTTTTTCCGCAGCCATGCCTTTAACAAGATCAACCATGGCCTGGTTCGCTTTCCTGTTTTCTTCAGAGAAACGGGGCACTATATTCCTAAAATCTGTGCTGTCAAATTTTGTGTGCTCATCGATTGCTCCGGTTAAAAATCCTTTGCCCAGCGGGCTAAAAGGCACGAAGCCGATGCCCAACTGTTCCAGGGTTGGCAATATTTCTTTTTCCGGTTCGCGCCACCAGAGAGAATATTCACTTTGTAGAGCAGCAACCGGTTGTACGGCGTGCGCTTTGCGAATGCTTTCCACGCCGGCTTCACTCATTCCGAAGTGTTTTACTTTACCTTCCTTTATCAGATCTTTTACAGTTCCTGCAACATCTTCCATCGGAACATTTGGATCAACTCTATGCTGGTAAAACAAATCAATTACATCTGTGTTCAAATGTTTCAATGATGCTTCCGCAACGGCTCTGATTCTTTCCGGGCGGCTGTCTACACCTTTGGTGGCATCGCCATCCTGAAAGCCAAACTTGGTAGCTATTACCACTTTATCACGAAATGATTCTACAGCTTTACCCAACAACGCTTCGTTTGCTCCCTGGCTGTAGGCTTCTGCGGTGTCAAAAAATGTAACACCCATTTCATATGCTTTTTGAATAAGTGCAATGGCATCAGATTCATTCGTGGCAGGGCCGTAGCCAAATGTTAGTCCCATGCATCCCAAACCCAGCGCTGAAACTTCTAATCCGCTCTTTCCCAATATTCTTGTTTTCATTGTCTTTATGTTTTTGGTTGAAAAATCAGTTGTTTTTTTTTCGGTTTAATTTCCTGATGCAAATTTCAAAAGTTCAAATGAGTACGTGCTTATACAGATTACTGCTTCATTTACCATTTTTACTTGCCGTCCGTTTCAAAAGCAAATTCCCCTTTTAGAATGTTTAAATTTGTCCAACAGAAAACATTAACCAAATGAAAGAGATCGTTTATTTCAATTCGGTAAGTGATTATAATGAGGCATGTGGTTGGAAAACGCAGCATCCGTTGGTGAGTATTCTTGATTTGTCAAAATGCCCGCCGCGCAAATGGGAAGCGGGCACTACCGTAAAAATGAATTTTGGTGTGTACGCTGTTTTCCTGAAGGACGTTGTTTGTGGTGATATACGATACGGTCGCGACTATTACGATTACCAGGAAGGTACATTGGTTTTTATAGGGCCGGGGCAAAGCTGGGATGTAGAATATGAAACATCAAATTATCAGCCACATGGTCACGTGTTGATTTTTCATCCCGATCTTATACACGGCACTGCTTTGGGCAAAAACATCCACGATTATAAATTCTTTTCTTACCAAATGAATGAGGCTTTGCATCTTTCTGAAAAGGAGAGGCAGATCATACTTGATTGCTTCGAAAAAATTCAATTTGAATTGGAGCAAACAATCGATAAGCACAGCAAAAAATTAATAGCCGCCAATATTGAACTGTTCTTAAATTATTGCGACCGCTTTTATGACAGACAGTTCATTACGAGGGACAATGTTAATAAAGGTATTTTAGAGCGCTTTGAACAACTGATCAGCAATTATTTCACTTCTGATAAACCGCAGAATATCGGGCTTCCATCAGTTGGATATTGCGCAGATGAACTGAATTTGTCAGCAAACTATTTTGGTGATTTGGTCAAGAAAGAGTCCGGTATTTCTGCACAGGAATATATTCAGTCCAAACTAATCGACATTGCCAAGGAAAGGATTTTTGATATGCACAAATCGATTAGTGAAATTGCTTACGAACTTGGGTTCAAGTATCCTCAACACTTCACCCGCCTGTTTAAGCAAAAAGTAGGAATGTCGCCGGTTGAGTACAGGGGATTGAATTAATGTTATGCATATTCTATATAGTTAGCGATCTTATTTATTCCGTTTAATAATACCGCATTTTCATTAGCGTGCTTTTCCGGATGCTGAAGCGACGTTGAAAATATTTTAGTCGATTAAATAACAGCGATGTACAACCGAAAATAAACTGTGTCGACAGTTCCTTTGTAAGAATGGCTAGGGCACCTACGATTGCCCAACTAGATCTGCTAATGAATTTTAATATTTCTTTAGGCATTCTGTTTTAGAATCAACCATTCTGTTTTATTTACTTCGCAACAGATCGGCACACACACCTTCACTTCAAACTCACCACTCAATGAGACGTTATATCTGTATAACCGTATGTTCCCTTTTTGCAACCCTGACAGTTTTAGCAAACGATTCAGCTTATGTCAGGTTTACTTTTACTCCTCCGTTAGCGGCGGACAATTTCTACATCATCCTCTACGACGGAATTCATGAATACAACATTGACCCTCAGGCCACACCTTACTGGCACGGTGAACTCTTCTCGTCATTTGGATCTGTAGAATTCGGATATAAAATCAAAGACACCCTTTCAATTGTTAAAAAGGCGTTCTTTAAAAAAGGAAATTCGGAAGTGCATTTAACTCCTTCCGCCATTAAGAACCAATATTACGCTATTGATGAAAAAGCTTCGAAAAACCTTGCGTCATACCAAACTCTTGGAGGGGCGGCGTTCGATTCATTTACAAAAGCCCAGCAGGACGCAGCATTCGCTTTCGTGCTTAAACATCGGATGGAAATAGGCAGAGACGCCGCGATTACTCACGAGGGAGAATCGCTTTTTCTCTCCTTAACCCAACGGAAGGTCGCATTCATTCGACAATTCCCTGATTACTATGCATCCTTTTTGACATTGAGCCAATTGACCAAAACAAGCTTTTTGAGCGCCGACACACTCATGGAATTGTATGACTCAGTACTGCCCGGCGCCTTTAAAAAATCCAAAGCAGCGGAGTATCTGGATAGCGTTCTTTTAAATAAGGTAGCAGTCAATTCTCTTGGCAAATTCCCCGACTTTTCTGCCCAGGACATGGACGGAAATAAAATTGAATCGTCAGCATTAAGAGGCAAGTACGTGCTTATTCAATTCTGGGCCTCCTGGTGCAGCCCATGTGTCCGGGAAATGCCAACGATAAAATACATCAATGACACATATAGCGGATCCAACCTTACCATTATCTCGTTCGATGTCGAGAAGGATTCATCCGCATTTCGAAGAGCCTTAGAGAAACACTCTATGACGTGGACCCAGGTATTTGGGGATCTTCGTTTATTTAATTTATTGGGAACCTTTCCTGTTCCCCAGGTTTTCCTCATCGACCCGTCTGGACAAACCATATATAACAGGGACAAAATGATGGACCCTGATTTGGTATTATTGGAAAAAATTCTTCAGGAACGGATAGGTAAACCGATCGTTAAATAACAGAAATGAATAAGCTGAAATAGCGAGAAGTTACCATTGGTGATTATCATCTTTATTTAGACAAAAAATGGTGAAACGAATTTAGTAGCACGGCAATAGGGAAGATGATAAACAAGAGTGAGATGAGATTTTGTACTTTTCAAATTTTAATAGTTATTTTTATTGCACAACTTTTTGCTCATGCCACAACCCAAGATTGACTGGCCGAAAGCGGTCCTGCCACTGATAAAAAAATACGAAAATGAAAAGCATCCGCTCGATGCAGGTAACCTCTATGAAATGTTAGTCATGGTGGTATTGTCTGCAAGGAGCAATGATAAGCTGATCAACAGTATTGCACCTGAATTTTTCGGCGTCTATCCAAACATGTCATCGCTTGCAAAAGCAACAGCAGATGATTTGAAACCTTTGCTTGCCAAAGTAATTAATTCGGCAAATAAGGCAAAGTGGTTGATAGAAATTGCCACCATTGTTAAAGCAGATAAGAATATTCCACTTGACATAGACAAGATGGTTGAACTACCAGGTATTGGAAGGAAGTCTGCGAATGTGATCAAACGTTTTGCAGGTGCTCCTTATGAAGGCATTATAGTTGACTTGCATGTAGTAAGAGTGTCTCAAAGGCTCGGCATTGCCACTAGCGACAACCCTGTTAAAATCGAGGAACAGATGATGAAAGTGCTTCCCCAAAAAGAATGGGAGGCAGGCATGTCGATGTCGTTTCTTGGAAGAGATATTTGCCGCCCAAAACCGTTGTGTGAAGAATGTTTGATGAACAAGGTATGTGCATATTATAATGGGTGGGAGATAAAGTAAAAAGGTTTTGCCAACTCAGAAATTTATGTCGCCAGGAAAGTTACAGTGAAATTTGAAGGCGACGATAAGCTGACGTTTTATCCTGGCCCGGCTGTCAAACCAATAAATTATTGCGTCAATATTTTCATAATCGGCAAAATGATCTTTGACCTGATCTCCAGCCATTCCTGTCTTAATTGCCTATACCCGGATTCATTGGCACTGATTGGTACTTGTTTGCCATTGACGGTTCTTTCCGGATGCTGATGAAAGAAGATCATATCGGTTAACTTATTTTGATTTTTTTCGCCACCCAGAATAGCTGCACCGATCTCGACTGTTAACTTGCCATTTTGAATAAGATCTTTAACCAGGTCAGAAGCAGTTGTCGCAATGCCTGGTCCGCTTGTCGAAGGCAAAGCAGCAGAAACGTTAGATTGCAAACTACATGCGTCAGGAGGTTCCAGGCTCAACACTGCGAAAACTCTGTTAGCTCCATAGCCAGGTTGTTGCGTGTCAATTTTTCCTTCTGCAGTCAGTAAATATGAATTTTGATTTACGCTGTCTCGCACATTGCCTCCAATAACGATTGCTTTCGCGGGATTAACGGTTACTTCGACAACGATGTCTCCGTGTGTACTGGCGCCATCAATTGAATTCAGGCTTCCGAATGTTAAGCCAATATAATGATGGTCTGCCTGCAGCCGTTCTTTAACAATGATGTCTCCCTTCTGAACAGGACGTTCCAAAGGATCATAGGCCCAATAAAAACCTTGTTGTGGTGGCTGGTGGAATCGCCTGTTATAAGCTGATTTTGCATATTGGAAATGAGCAGATGAAAGGTGAATAGGAACCGGCGAAATATTTAGTGTGGCGAATGCCACTCTGATGCAGGAACAAACGAAAACAGCACTCCATGCAGTTTGCGGCACCTCGTGGGCAGCCGCGTTTGGAATGTTGCTCCAATACCATGTGATCCGCATAATTGCTTCCTTTGTTTGTTCCTGTATCTGATGACCTGCAGCCCCCTTTAACCACCATTGATGTTCAGTTTTGGCGGCATCAGCGATTGCGTTCTGTATTTGTGTCAATGAAATTTTTTTTCCATCTGCGGTACAAAATGAAGGGCCTATATCCTCGGTTGTGATGTCTGCAGTTGCTGGGTCAGTATCAGGGTCATTCGTTTGCGGATCAGGGTTGTCTATTGACGGCAAGTCAGGTTTTTCCCAACTCAAACCGGCTGGCTGGGGAGTATCAGAATCTACTTTTCTTACGATGACAACATTGCCCGGCACCACATTGTTTCTATCGGCAACTCTAAAATATAGCCTGGTATTTCCTCTTCTTTTTGGGGCTGCAACCCTTAAATACTGACCATTTCGTTTTGAATTAGAAACAGCATCAGTTAAGTCTGGCGACTCAACCACTGACGGGTCAGTTATAACAAAATTTCCGGTGTTTCCGGAAAG
>Ga0318568_10000453_pt1 | contig 15995 bp, 10 predicted proteins | sample GRESIP088b5f21_FD_203690 | JGI IMG/M metagenome (GOLD analysis project Ga0318568, IMG submission 203690) | Tropical soil microbial communities from Luquillo Experimental Forest, Puerto Rico - GRE.SIPMG.088b5f21 | ecosystem: Environmental > Terrestrial > Soil > Tropical forest > Bulk soil...
GCCCGGTCGGCCAGGGTGTCCGGGTGCTCGGGGCCCGACACCCGCTCACGGATGGGCACCAGCGCAGCGAACTGGTCCCGGGCAGTGGCCGCATCCCCCGCCTCCCCAGTCCAGTAGGCGAGGTTGGCACGGTCGGTGAACGTGTATGGGTGCTCAGGACCCGACACCCGTTCCATCACTGGCACCAGCGCAGCCAACTGGTCCCGGGCGCCGGCCGCATCTCCCGCCTCCCCAGTCCACTCAGCGAGGTTGGCGCGGCTGGCCAGGGCGCCTGGGTGCTCGTGGCCCAACACCCGTTCCATCACCGGTACCAGGGCAGCGAACTGGTCCCGGGCAGTGGCTGCGCTCCCCGCTTCCCCTGTGAACTCGGCGAGGTTGATGCGAGCTTCCAGTGTGTCTAGGTGCTCGTGGCCCAACACCCGTTCCATCACCGGTACCAGTGCAGCGAACTGGTCCCGGGCAGTGGCTGCATCCCCCGCAGTTGCGGTCCACCGGGCGAGGTCGCTGCGGGCCCCGAGGATGTCTGGGTGTTCAGGGCCAAGCACACGCTCGATTACAGGCATCAGCGCAGCGTAGAGGTCCCGGGCGCCGGGCGCGTCCCCCGCCTCCCCAGTCCAACGCGCAAGGCTGGCGCGGTCGGCGAGGGTAGCTGGGTGCTCGGGACCCAGCACCCGTTCCATCACCGGTGCCAGTGCGCCGAACTGGTCCCGGGCAGTGGCCGCATCCCCAGCGTCCCCAGTCCAGTGAGCGAGGTTAGCGCGGGCTTCCAGGGTGTCTGGATGCTCCGGCCCGAGGACCTGCCTGCGCACCTCAAATACCCTCTGCTGGAGATCGCGGGCAGCCGCATAACTGCCGCTGAATCCGACGTAGCTGGCGATCCGCTGCATGCCATCGGTGGCACCGGCGAGAGCTGCCTGGGCGTGCGGCAACAGCGCCGCGAAAATGGTCCAGGTTCCCGGGTGCTGCGGGTCATCAGGGATCGCGGCCTCGATTACAGCGGCGGTCGCCTGACGCCACCTTGCGGCTACCTCCTTCGGCATCTGATCGAGTGTGACCGCCTGCACCAGACGGTGCACGGACACTGACCCGCCGACAGCCGGTGGGCTGATCAGCGAATAGCGGCGCAGCCCAGCGATCGCATCTTTGGCGGCGAGCTCGTCCTCCAGCAGCGGCACCACCTCGGGGGGGAGTTGCTCGGCAAGCCCGGCACGGGGCTGCAGCAGCAAGTGAATCGGGATAGCTTCGGGCGCGCAGTTAGCCAACAGCCGCAGCAGGGCAACCGCGTCCGGTTCGGCTAGCAGCAGGGTTTCAAACGCCAATCGCCAGGTAGTGGCTACCGTCTCGCTATGCCCGATCGGCTCACCGCGGGCCAGCAGATCAGCACGCCGCGCACGGAACAACGACAAGTAGGCAGCCAGACTGTCCCCGCTGGCTTGGATGTACGCTGCGGCCTGCTCCAGCGCCAGTGGCAGCCCGCCCAGCTCATCAGCCAGTTCGGTGGCAGCTTGCTCGTCACCATCACCAGTTCGGGCCACAAGGAACCCGGCCGCGGCCTTTAGGTCAAGCACCGGCACTTCCAGCGCCTGGTCCCGCGGCCAGTCCGGGTTGCGGCTGGTGATCAGTGCCCGCCCCGTCCCGGCCGGAGGCAAGAACCGCTCCACTGCTGCCCGTTTCGGCGCATTATCGAACATCAGCAGCCAGCCCGCGGGGGAGGCCGCCAGTACTGCGTGGACCGACGCCACCTGGTCCTGGGCGTCGGCCACGTCCGGGGCCCCGAGCTGGGCCGCCAGTTCGGCGAACCCGGCCGCCAGCACCGTCGCATCCTCCGCCGCGAACTGCCACGCAACCCCCACCTCGCCCAGGTGACGGTATGCATACTCCACCGCCACGCTGGACTTACCCGCGCCGCCCAGCCCGGACAAGGCAACGATCCGCGGCCCCGGACCACCGCCGCCGGCCAGCATGGTATCCAGATCGGCTAGCAGCTTCTCCCGTCCGGCCAGCAGCACCGGCCGCGGCGCCAGCCGCACCGGCTTCCTCGGCACCTGCGGGCCGTCGCGCCCGTTGGCTAGTTTCCTCACCAGCAGGAGTACCTCGGTGAGCATCTCTCCGTTCTTCTGGTCCTGCAGGCGGTTCATGTCCTGGTTGAGCTGGTTCGCCAGTGGTATCAGCGGCCCGCCTCTGGCCCCGCGGAATGTGATCTCGTGGACCAGGTGGCTGGCCAGCTTCAGCGCCACGATCTCGGCGGGCACGTCACGTCCAGTCAGAGCCTTTACTGCTGCGTCCCGGGGCGGACTATCCAGGACCTTCAGTTGCTCGGCGATCGCCATTTGCAGCGCTTCCAGGACTGTCGCTTGCTTCCCGAGAAGAGCGGTTGACACCGGGTTTTTGAAGAGCGGGTCGATCATTATCGCCAGTTCTTCCGCGTGCTGCGCGTCGTCTGGGCACAGCTCGGCAGCGGCGAGCCGCACAGCTTCTGTGGCGGCCGGGCGCAGGGCACGTGTCTGCTCATCGCCGAAAATCCAGGTGGTCATCTTCTTGCGACCTTCGTCGGCCAGCAGCCCGACCAGCCACGCCAGCAGATCATCTACGACAAAGGGCACGTGAGCAGTCTTCCCCTTTTGTGGCCTGCTGTGCAGAGATGGTGCAAGTGAATATGCGGTATCTACTTCACGCCCGTGCCCCCGGCTGGGCCTGCGGGAAGACTTAGCCGACTGGGACCTCAGCCCAACGACGGCAGCCCGCAGTGGCGAGGTTTCCCCTCCCCGGAATGCAGCCTACGGACGATAATCGCTTGGATTGGCAACGTGAAAGGTGGCTTCGATTAGGAACCGTGGCCGGTGGCGACCTGACGACATTGATGCGCGGCAGGCCGATGATGGAGGAATGTGGGATGGCAGTTCGGGACAGACTCCGCAAGGACGCTGCTAAGTATCTTGAGCCCGATGAGCAGATTCAGGCCGTCTTCTACGCCAAGCGGCCGTCGGTCATGTACAACGACCGTGCGGTAGTGGCAACCGACCGGAGGCTGTTGCTGCTCGAGCTGAACTTCTTTGGGCGTGCCACCGGCCTTGAGGGCGAGGCGCCGCGCGATGTCAAGCTCGGCCCGGCCAGTGGCTTCGTCTACCCCATTACGGCTTTCGACACCCCAGTGGGAGTGAGCGTCCGGTTCTTCAAAGATGTGGCAGAAGCCGATCGCGCTGCAGGCTTCTAGCCGCCGGGCGCTTTGGGACGCAGCCCGGGTCGAGTGGCTGGCGCGAACTCAACATGCGGTAGCTATTTCACTGTCCGGAAGCGTGACTGTCGCGAAGGTGAGACATACCGGAGCCGGACACCGCGGACCGAGGCAACCTCCACCCCTGGTGCGGTGGTGGTGGTCGTGAGGTGTCCGCTGGGCTCACGTTTGCGGCTTAGGCCCGGTTGCCGCTTTACGGCAGAACCCGCGTGATCTGTGACACGGGTGTGCCCTCAGTGAGCCCAGCGAGATTACCGGTCATGCCGATGACAGCGTGTTGGCTGAGCGCATGCTCATGCCGGGCCGCGCATACCCATGCACGATTTTCATGATCAACGAAGTCTGGCCGCTTAGCCGTATCCCTTCTAGCGCCCACGCCGAACGCCGACTATGAGTGGCTGACATCTGGAGCGGTGGCAACCGTAACCTCGCGCAGATTAACCATTATGGGTGGCATCCGGTCCACAGGCCCGGTGGATTTATGGGGTTTGGGAAAGCGCAAGCCGTCTGCCGGAAAGAAGGGGCCGGATAATCGGAACCACCTGGGCTGATCGTTCCTGCTCTCTTCCGCAGCTTCTCGTCCGTTTCCAGCCTTCAGCGGTAACCAGGAGGGGTCTGAGCCGATGAGGTCGAAGAGGTTGCCAGGCTCGTTTGGGTGCTTTGGGGCTTCGGGTTCCTTGTCCAGCCTAGGTGCCGGGGGTGGCTGGGCATAGTTGGCGGTACGGGGTGCCGGGGAGGAATTGCTGCCATTCTGCGGGGGTGAGGTTGCGGTTCGCCACCGCGCATGCGTGGGCCTCCCACGCCTTGAGGGTGGCCGGGAATATCCACGTCTGGCCGGTGTCGGTGGTCACCACCACGTTCGCTCCGTCGGGCGTGAACGCGGCGTAAGTGGCATAGGCGCTCGTGCCCTGCTGCGTGCGGAGCGGGAAGGGGGGGCCGAGTTCCTGGCGTGTCGCTACGTCGAACAGCCGCAAGGTTTGGTCGCCGTCGGTGACGGCGATGGTCTGGCCGTCCGGGCTCCACGCCACCGATGCCGTTGGCGTCTGGCTGGGGTCCGGGATCTGGCCGAGCGGATTCCCGGTCTTCGGGTTCCACAGGTCGACCGATCCCGACCAGTCGGAGGTGGCGAGCGTTGAGCCGTCGGGGGAGAAGGTGACGCCGAATGAGACCGTGCCCCCCGGCACGGTGAACCGGCTCTGGACGGTCCGCCTGGCCGGGTCGAGGACCTCGGTCACGCCGTTGATCCCGGTGACCGCGACGGTGTCCCCGTGGGGGGCGAACGAGACGTCCACGGGCGCTCCGCCGTGGACGACGACCGGGGGGCCCAGGGGCCGCCCGGTGGACGCGTCCCATTCGGTCACGACTCCGGCGCGCTGGGGGTTTTGGTTCAGCTGCCAGCCGACGGCAGCCACCGTCTTGCTATCGGGGCTCCACGCCGCCCACGTGATGTGCTGGGGTCCGCGCATCGACCGCAGCAGCCGCGGGTGGGGGCCAAGCGTCCAGATGCGCAGCCACGCGCGATGCGGCTGCGGGGTGTCCGCGGCTACCAGCAGCGAGCGGCCGCCGGAGCCGAAGGACAGGGCCGTGACCTCTCCCGGGATGGCCTGGAAGCTCTGGATTTTCTGCAGCGTCTGCATGTCCCACAGGTTGACCACACCGCTGGTGCTGCCGACGGCGACCGTCTTGCTGTCGGGGCTGATCGCGAGGCTGAACGTCTGCAGCGACGGGTCGGTTTGGGCGGCTATGAAGGAGGGGAAGAGCCCGCGGCGTCCGGTGAGGTCCCACGCCAGGACGTTGGCGTCGAAGCTGCCCGTGTACAGGGTGGCGCCGTCGGCGCTGATGGCCTGGGCGTGGATCGGCCCGGCGTGCCCGGCGAGCGTCTGGCGGATCGTGTGGGCCGCCACGTCCCACAGGAGCGTCTTACTGTCGTTCCCGCTTGTGATGAGCGTCTTGCCGTCCGGGGTGAAGCCTTCCACGACGGCGCCGCCTGCCTGGGCCCCGGTTCCCAGCGTGACCTTTCCGGTCGCGAGGTCCAGGAAGCGCACCGACCCGTCAGCGCCGCCGATCCCGACGGTGTTGCCGTCGGGGCTGACCGCGGCGGAGACTCCGCCCACCGGATAGGAACGGATGCGGCGGCCGGTTCGCGCATCGAACACGATCGTGGCGCCCGGGGCGACGACGACCAGCCGCCGCCCACCGGCTGCGTACGCTACGCCCGCCGAGTCGCTTGGCACTGCGATCACCGGCGCTGCGACCCGGCCGCCCGGGTAGCCGTACTGGACGATGCGGGCCAAGGTGGTCACCGTCGGCCCGGTCGGAGCGGGTATCTGGCGCACCACCACGACGGCCATCCGCGCCCCTCCGTCACCGAACGCGACGCCCCCGGCCGTGTAGTCATTTCCCGAGGCCCACGCCGGGAACGGGATTGTGTTGGTTACGTTCAGGGTTGCCGGGTCGAGCACGAGAATGCCGCCAGCCACCGTCAGCAACGACCCGTCCGGGCCGAAGGCCAGAATGTCGGCCTGCAGGGTGCCGATCTGCCGACCGGTGGCGGCATTTTCGACCACCGTGTTCCCGTTGTTGTCCTCGATGGCGATCGTCCGCCCGTTTGGGCTCACCGCCACGGCGGCGTTGCGGTTCGCGGTCCAATGCAAGGTGCGGAGCGCGGTGGGCACCCGAAGCAGCGTGGCCAGCAGGTCCGAGCGGGTCCGCAGCGACGGGTGCAGGGCCACGGCAGCCCGGGCCAGGAGCATGGCCAGGTCGATCCGCGGCTCGGAGACGGCCTGTGCCCCCAGGCTCTGGGCCAGCGCCACCGTCGCGGCCCGTTGCGCATCGCGCGCCGAGCGGCGGGCGCTGGCGCGCTGCACCAGTGCCAGGGCACCGGCGACCAGCGCCAGCACCAGCAACGCGGCAACGCCGGACAGCAGGCCGCGCAGCCGACGGTTGGCGCGGCGCTGCCGCTCAGCGTCCCGCTCGCTGGCCTGTCGGCTGGCCACCAGGAACGCGCTCTCCAACTCGTTCAGGTCCAAGGCGTGCCCGGCCGACCAGTCGAGGGCGGCGGACAGCCGCGCCCCGCGGTACAGCTCGGAGGGCTCGTTTCCCCCGGCCTGCCACTGCCGGGAGACCTGGGTGAGATGGTGGCGGAGCTGGCGGCCCTGGGCATCCTCGGCCAGCCATGCCTGCAGCCGGGGCCACTCCCGCAGCAGCGCCTCGTGCGCCACCTCGACCGTTCCTTCGCCCATCGTGAGCAGCCGGTCCTGGGTGAGCCGGGCCAGCACGCCCGCGGCCGTAGCGTCCCGGCCCAGATCGAACTCCTCCAGCGGTACCCGCCTTCTCGTCACCGCCTCGCCCTCGCCGGCCGCCACCAGCCGCAGGAACACCCGCCGCGCCGCCGCTTGCTCTTGGTCCGGGAGCTGCTGATAGGAAGACTCGGCGAGCCTGGACACCGCGCCCCGGACCCCGCCGGTGCGCTGGTAGGCGTCCAGCCGGATCCAGCCGCCCTCGCGGGCCTGCCACAGCTCGACCAGGGCGGTCGACAGCAGCGGCAGGCCCCCCGGCTCGCCGGCGACCTCCTCCACCAGCGCGTCGGTGAGGGCCGACTCCACCCGCAGCCCCGATCGGCGCGCCGGGAGCTCGATGGCCCGCCGGAGCTCCTCCGGGGTGAGGGGTCCCACCAGCACGTGGTTCGCTCCGAGAGCCCCGGCCAGCTGGGGGTACGGCGCGCAGTGCGCGTAATAGTCGCCCCGGATCGACAAGATCACGGCCACCCGCTCCGGGCACCGGCCCGCCGCACCTGTCAGCACATCCACGAACGCGCCGCGCTCTTCCTCGCCCGCGCACATGGTGAACGTCTCCTCGAACTGATCAACCACCAGGACCAGGCGCGCGCCGCTCGGGACGTTCCGGACCGCCGCAGCGAGCGGGTCGTCCGCGTCGTTCGACAGCGCGGCGCGGAGCTCCTGCATCGGGTGCTCGCCGGGCCGCATCGAGACTTGCGCCCACCGCTCGCTCCCGGGCAGGAGGCCAGCCGCCAGCGACGGGAGCAATCCCGCCGCGATCACCGAGGACTTCCCGCTTCCGGATGCGCCCACCACTGCGAGCAGGCCGGCCTGCACCGTCCGGGCGGCCAGCTCACCCACCAGCCGCTCCCGGCCGAAGAAGTAGGCCGCGTCGTCCCCGTCGAATGCCGCCAGACCCTTGTACGGACATGTCTCGATAGGGGGGACGTCTCGGCCGCCCACGCTGTACAGCCGGCCGAGCTTGAGGGCGATCACGTTGTTGGCGAACGCCAGGTTCGAGGCGTGCCGGTCGCGGCCCGCGGCCAGGAACTCCGCCGCGGCGGAGAGGCGCCGGCTGGCCTCGGAACCGGCCCACTCGCTCACCACCTCGTGCACGCGCCCGGGCACGCCCTGCGAAGCGCGAGCCATGGACTCCAGCGGCACCTCGGCCTCGTCCTCGCCCACGTACAAACGCACGATCCCGCGGACGCCGTCCAGGTCGAGGGGGGCCAGCACGCGGTGGCCATCGCCTCGTTTGTCAGCCCGCTCGATCACCGCGGCGAGATCGACGGCGGCGGCCGGGTCGCGCAGGAGGGCCACCACGAGGACCGGATGGCGGGAGAAATCGTCGAACGATCCCAGGAGTTCGTGGGCGACCGCGGGGCCGCCCAGGTCAACGTCGTCCAGCACTAGCAGCGTGGGCGTCGCGGCCGCCCGCGCCGCCTGGATCGCGGACAGGGCCATGGCCGCCGCCACCCCGCCTGGCCCCGCGTACCGGATCAGCCCGCCGCCGGCGTGGACGTAGCTGGCGATCTCCCCGGCCAACCGGGTCTTGCCGATCTGGGCAGGACCCGACACGAACAGCACGCAACCTCGCCCCCGCCGAACCTGGCGCCACGTTCCGCGGAGCCAGCGCATCTCGTGCTCCCGGCCAACGATCGGGGTGAGCGGATCGAGCTCCGGGGGGATCCCCCGGTCCGCTTCCGGCACCGCCGCGTCGGGCGCGGAGGAAAGCTCCAGCACGGCGCCGGCCACCGCCTCAATGACGTCCACGGCCCGTTCGAAGCCCTTGAATGTGGCCGGGCCCCGCCCGACGAACCGGATCTCCCCCTCCGCCACCGCAGCCGAGGCGACGACGGTCCGGGTCACCAGGACCTGCCCGGCTGCGGCGTTCGAACACAGCCGGGCGGCCATGTTCAAGGCCACGCCGCGGTATCCGTCCTCCACGGGCACCGCCTCGCCGGAGTCGATGCCGATCCCCACCGGGAGCGGGAAGGCCGGATCGGCCTCACTCTCCTCAGCGCACGTAGCCTGGAACTCCACCGCGGCCCGGACTGCCTGCGCCGGGGACTCGAACACCGCGAGAGCCTCATCGCCCCGCAGCTCGATGACCCGGCCTCCCCTGGCCTCCACCGCGTCCCGGGCCAGACCGGCGAACCGCTTAGCGAGGCTCGCGGCGGCGGCATCCCCTCGCTCCCGCGTAAACCGCGTGTACCCGCGGATGTCGGCGATCAGGAAGGTCAGAACCGCGGCCGACCGGCCGGATGCGTCGGTCACTAGCTGAGCCAAGCGCCACCCCCCAGATTCGTGCGGTCAGTATGGGCCACTCCATCGGGCCCGGCAAGATCCCCTGACCACCCGTCGGTGACCTCAGACGCCGTCAGAGCCCCGGGGCGCTTTCCACCGCCCATCGGCACGGCCGAGCCTTCGGAACCGTGTCGACCTGGCGCGAGGGCACACATATCGTCCCGTTCTGGCGCGGCCCGTAGTGGTCAGATTCATACGCCGGCCGGCGAGCAGATCGGCGGTTATGGCGTGAGCTCACAAACGCGCTGGGTTCGGGGAAACGGGCAGACTCTGCGTGGCGCGGTATTAGCCCACAGCTTCGGAGTCGCTTCGGGCCAGCCGCGGCCTTTGGCTGTGCCATTTGCGGATGGTGGCGGGCCGCCAGACTGGTTCGCGGCCGATTCTGCGGTCGGCGGTGGGCATCTGGCCGCGTGCGGCGTAGGCGCGCCAGTGGCAAGCGGACCTGATCGGCCATGGTGTTTCGGCAACGATGGCCGCCAAGGCATACCGGCTCTTGCGCGCGATCCTGGCAACAGCGGTGGAGGACGACAGGATTCTGCCGCGGAACCCGTGCCGGATCCGGGGAGCGGGCAGTGAGCACCCGGCGGAACGCCCAGTGCTGACCGTCGCGCAGGTCTTCCAGCTCGCTGAGCTGGTGGGCCGCCCTCCGGTAGGCAACATCCGCCAGCTTCCCGGCGGCGGCTACCGGCTGCGTTTCCAGCGCCATGGCATGATTCGGACCGCATCCGAGGTCTACCCGACCAGGGCAGTGGCCGATAAGGCACTGTGGGCAATGGCCGCCGACGGCCAGGCAGACAGCAGTCCTGACCCGCGTTACCGCGCCCTGGTGCTGCTGGCCGCCTTCGCCAGCCTGCGCTGGGGTGAGGCGACCGCCCTACGCCGCGGTGACCTCGACCTGGAAGCTGGCACGGTCCGGATCCGCGCCGCCTTCGCCGAGCGATCCTCCGGTGAGCTCGTCCTCGGCCCGCCCAGGTCGAGGGCAGGCCGCCGGATCGTCGGCATACCCCGCGCGATCATCACCGCCCAGCGCGAGCACCTGTCGGCCTACACCGCCGCTGATCCTGGCGCCCTGGTCTTCCCCGGACCCAGGGGCGGGCCGCTGCGCCGTGGGAACTTCAACCGGCAAGCATCCTGGCCGCACGCCGTGCGCGCAATCGGCGCCGAAGGCCTGCATTTTCATGATCTGCGGCGCACCGGGAACGCCTAGGCGGCCACGAGCGGTGCAGGTCTCAAAGACCTGATGGCCCGGATGGGTCACGACAGCGAACGCGCGGCAATCATCTACCAGCACGAGGCGCGTGGCGCCGATGCTGTCATCACCAGTGCGATCGACGCTCACGTGGAGTCCGAGCGGGGCAAGGGAGACGACGGCGGAGGCGCCTCTGTGGCCGTCGTGCCCACGGGCTAATGGCACGTTAATGGCACGCGACCCACTGTCGACCGCCGCAGTGCTGATGCTAGAGGCGAGGGTAACCCGATGACCTGGTGTTTCGTGGTGGAGCGGGTGACGGGAATCGAACCCGCACTATCAGCTTGGGAAGCTGACGTTCTGCCATTGAACTACACCCGCGACGCTCTCAGCTGGCTCCGTGCGCCAGCCCGGCACGCCCGGACATCGTACCGGAAGAGCGGCCGCGGGACGGATCAGGCCCAGCAGGCAGCGCTGCGGCCTCTCAGCAAAGATGGCTGACCGTCGCGGTCCCGGCCAGCAGGGCCTATCGGCCCAGCCGCCACCTGCCCGCGCGGCCTGACACGCACCCGGCTGCCAGGGCCTACGAGCCGCCGCGCGCCCGCAGTTCGGCCCGCAGCGACTCGCATTCCCGTTCCAGCTCGGCCACCCGCGCCTCGAGTTCCAGGATGCGCCGGATGCCCCTAATGCTCAGGCCCTCATCGGCCAGCCGCACCACATACTGGACGACGGTGACCTCCCGCCGGGTATAGCGGCGCTGGCCGCCCTCGGACCGGGAGGGCTGCACCACACCCAGGCTGTCGAGCCGCCGCAGGAAGGCCTGTTGCACCGCGAGCATGCCCGACACCTGGCCGACCGTAAACAGCGGCAGGTCCTCGTCGTCGAACGGCAGCGATGGCACGTCCACTCCTGCAACTACGATTCCAGCATTCTGACTGGATGCTAGCTAACAAACCAGACGGGCCCGGTGCTGTTCCCACCGGGCCCGTGATCTTTGCCGATCTGGGGATCAGGCGGCGATCTCCGGCTTGCCGTCGGTGCGGATTTCCACTTTACGGGGCTGTGCCTGCGCCAGCAGTGGCAGCCGCACTGACAGCACGCCGTCGGCGTACTCGGCGTCGATGTTGTCGGCGTCGACCTGGTCCGACAGCCGGACCCGGCGGGCGAAGGAGCCGGTCACCCGCTCGCGGATGAACGGGTTCTCACCCTCGGCGTGCTCCTCGCTGCGCTTCGCGCTCACCGTGAGCACGCCCCGGTCCACGGTGACGTCGATGGAGCCGGCGTCAATCCCCGGCAGGTCGAAGCGGAGCAGCACGTCGTCCTTGCGCCGGATGCCATCCATCCGCATGACGGACCGCGTGCCCATGGCACCGTTGGTGGTGCCGAACACCCGCTGCGCGAGCCGGTCGAACTCACCCGCGAACGGGTCGATCGAGGTCAGCAGCACCGCGATTCACCTCCAAATTTCCTAGTCACATGGTGCTAGGTCTGCTAAGTATCTGACGCCAAAAAACTTAGCATTTTAGTTAGAGGTTAGCAAGTTCTGCTGCTGGCAGCTCCCTGCCTCTACGAAGCCGGGCCGGCCCTCAGCCGACCCGTTCGATGATCGTCGCGTTGGCCTGCCCGCCGCCCTCGCACATCGTCTGCAGCCCATACCGGCCACCGGTGCGCTCCAGCTCGTGGACCATCTTGGTCATCAGCACGGCACCGGTCGCGCCCAGCGGATGCCCGAGCGCGATGGCACCGCCGTTTGGATTCGTCTTGCCGAGTGAGGCGCCGGTGTCCGCCGACCAGGCGATCAGCACCGGCGCGAACGCCTCGTTGACCTCGAAAACGTCGATGTCATCGACGCCGAGCCCGGCCCGGGCGAGCACCTGCTCGGTGGCCGGGATTGGCGCAGTGAGCATGAAGACCGGGTCGCCACCGGTGACTGTGAGCGCCACGATCCGCGCCCGGGGGGTGAGCCCGTAGCGCCTGACCGCCTCCCCGGACGCCACCAGCACGGCCGCCGCCCCGTCCGAGATCTGTGACGCGGTCGCGGCGGTGATCTCCCAGCCCTCACGCAGCGGTGCGAGCCCGGCCATCTTCACCAGCGAGGTGTCGCGGCGCGGTCCTTCGTCCACGCTCAGGCCGTTGACCGGTGCGATCTCTCGCTCGAACCGGCCCGCGTCGATGGCCGCCACCGCCCGCCGATGGCTCTCCAGTGCGAACTCCTCCAGCTGCGCCCGCCTGATCCCCCACTTCTCGCAGATCAGCTGTGCCCCCCGGAACTGGGAGATCTCCTGCTCGCCGTACCGTTCCCGCCAGCCCTCGCCGAACGGCAGCGGCATGCCCTTCTCGGCCGGCAGCGTCACCGATGACCCCATCGGGACCACACTCATGCTCTCCACCCCGGCCGCCACCACCAGGTCCTGGGTGCCAGACAGCACGGCCTGGGCGGCGAAGTGGACCGCCTGCTGGGACGAGCCGCACTGACGGTCGATGGTCACCCCGGGCACGTGCTCGGGCAGCCCGGCCGACAGCCACGCCTGCCGGGCGATGTCCAGCGACTGCGGCCCGATCTGGGAGACACACCCCATGATCACGTCTTCGACCGTGCTGGGGTCGGCGCCGCTGCGTGCCATCAGTTCCTTGAGCGCATGAGCGGCCAGGTCCACCGGGTTCAGCCCGGCCAGCCCGCCGTTGCGCTTGCCAACCGGGGTGCGGACCGCCCCGGCGATGTATGCCTCCGTCACGGTTTCCCTCCGCACGCCTCCGGGGTAAACCCGTTCTCTCCTGACGATGTTACCGTCGGGTTAACGTCAGGCCCACGGCTGGCCAGGCCGCGGCCCAACGGTTGATGCCGCCCACCGCCCCATACCCGCCGCACGGCAGCCGGCGGGCCGGGGACTGATCCGTGGCCCATGCCCGGACTTATGCTCGAAGGCGAAGCCGGCCGGATCCGCGCAGCAGCCGGCCGCCAGGAGGTTCGCCGATGACCACCGGTCTGATCCTGCTGGTCTTCCTCGCGCTGCTGGTGGCGTTCGGCTGGGCCAGGTTCCGTCGCCGCCTTGGTATGAGCACGTCCGGCCGAGCGTGGCTGACCGTGATGGTCATCGTGGTGCTCGGCGTGCTGGCACTGTGGGTGTCCAGCACCCACGGCTGACCGCGGGCCGCCAGGTCAGTCCGTCCTGCTCCTGATCGGCATCTCGAACCAGACCGCCTTGCCGTCCTTGGTCGGCCGCGAGCCCCAGCGGGAGGCCAGCTGGTCCACCAGGAAGAGGCCCCGGCCGCCTTCGTCGGTCTCGTCCGCGCTGCGGATCCGGGGCAGCCGCAGGTCGGAGTCGAGCACCTCCACCCACACCGCCGCGGCGCCGCGGCGCAGCCGGAGGGTGAACTGCTTGGGCCGCGGCGGGGTTTCCGCCACCACCGGCGGCGGCTGCCGGCGCGGCGGCCATAGTGGCGGCGGGCCGGTGGCCGCCTGGCCCGGGCCGGTGGCCGCCGGGGCCGGGCCGGTGTCCGCCTGGCCCGGGCCGGCCCGGCCGGGCGCGAACTGGCGGCGGCGCACCGGCAGGGCGGTGTGCAGCACGACGTTGGTGACCACCTCGGAAATCAGCAGGCAGATCAGTTCGGCCTGCTTGGCGGGTACCTGCCAGCGGCCCAGGGTGGCCTGGGCCTGGCGGCGGGCCTCGGAGACCAGGATGGCCTCGGCCGGGAACGAGCACTCCCACATGGCCAGGTCCGCCCGCGCGGTGCGCACCACCACGATGGCCATGTCGTCGTTGATGTCGCCGGGCACCGCCTCTTCCGCCGCCTGGGCGACCTGCTCGACCCCGGCGCCGTCGGCCTTCCAGACCGCGTCCCGGAGCATCGCCAGCGCCTCCGCCTCGGTGTAGTGGCCGCCACCGGGCCGCTGCCGCCGGTCGGTGAGCCCGTCGGTGTACAGCACGAGGGTGCTGCCCGGCGGCAGGTGGCGGGTTTCCTCGTGGTAGGTCGGCGCACCTGGCATGCCCTTGCCGCGCACCCCCAGCAGCAGGCCCTTGTGCTCGATTTCCAGCTCACCCACCTTGCCGCCGGTGACAAGCAGCGGTGCGTCGTGCCCGGCGTTGGCGAACGCCAGTCTCCGCGTCCAGGCGTCATAGACCAGGTAGGTGCAGCTCACGATCGGTGAGTCGGGCTGGCCGTCCACACCGGGGGAGGTGCTGCCCAGCGTCCGGCACCAGTCGTCCAGCTTGCGCAGCATCTCCGCGGGCGGCTTGTCGTCGTGTGCGAACGCCCGCATCGCCGCCCGCAGCTGGCCCATCACCGCGGCCGCCCGGGCGCCACGGCCCTCCACATCGCCGATCACGATGCCGACCCGGCCCGCCGACAGCGGGATCAGGTCGTACCAGTCCCCGCCCACCTGGGTCTGGATGCCCTGGCCGTGGGTTTCCAGCGGTTTGGCGGGCACGTACCGCCAGGCCACCTCCAGGCCGTCCAGCGTCGGCAGCTGCTGCGGCAGCAAGCTGGTCTGGAAGGCCAGCGCGGTGCGCCGCTCCTCCTCGAACAGCATCGCGTTGTCGATGGCGATGGCGATCCGGCCGGCGATCGCGCCCAGCAAATCCCGGTCGTCGGCACCGTACCGGCGCGGCTCGCCGCCGGTCAGCCCGGACAGGCCCAGGCTCATCACCCCGAGCAGCTGACCGCGCGCACACAACGGCGCCGCCACGATCGAGGTGAGCCCGACCTCCTCGCTGGCGCGCAGGCTTTCCGCGGTCGGCGCGGGGTAGTCGCCGTTGCCCAGGTCGGTCACCACCACCGCATCCAGCAACGCCATCGCCTGCTGGCAGAAGTGCCCGTCCGGGTAGGCCACCTGCTCACCCCCTGGGCCCAGCTGCCCGGTGGCGGCGTCCAGTCGCGGGCGCTGATCAGCCCCCGCCGGATCAGCTTGTCGCCCTGGAACAGGTCAATGATGCAGTGATCGGCGAGCTGCGGCACCAGCGTCTCGGCCACGTGGCGGAGCGTCAGGTCGAGCTCCAGTGACCGGGACAGCTGCTCCCCGATCCGGTCCAGCAGTGCGATCTGGTCCCGCTCCCGCGGTGCCGCCCGGCCGGCCGCCTGCTGGGCGAACAGTACCGCGCCGTCGATGGCGCCGGACGGATCCCGCATCGGCACGGCCCGCACCTGGATGAAGACCCGGGCCTCGCCCGGGCGGGCAGTGGTGAGCGTGCCCTCCCAGGTGCTGCCGAGATGGACCTGCCGGAGCAGCTCACCGGTCCTGGCCAGATCCCCCTCCTCGAAGCCGAGTGAGAAGAAGGACCGTCCCGCCAGGTCACGGGCCACGCCGAACAGCCGCCCGGCGTAGGGGTTCGCATAGTGGATGCTGCCGATGCGGTCGATGACGACGACCGCCGCCTCCATCTGGCTGAGCACCTCGGCGGCGGGCAGGTGCGCGGCGACCCTGTGCCCGGCGGTCACCGCCACCCTCCCCGCCCCGGGCAGGCAGCCACCCGGCGCTGGCTACCGCTGGGCGACGAAGACATGTGCGGCAACCCCGCGGGGCAGCAGTTCTGCCCAGCTGTCGCCGGCTCCGTCCTCACTCGTCACCCGCACACCGTCGGCAGTCGTCGCGATCGTGACCTCGCGTCCCGGTTGTATCCCGCCGCGCCGGAGTTTAAGCATCAGGCCGGCATCGCTTTGGACTTGCTCGCTGATCCGCAGCACCGTCGCCAGGCCAGCCTGCTCCGCCGCCGCCCGGTCCATCGGGATGCCCGGCTCGCGGGCCGCCGCTACCGCCCGGTCGGTGGCCTCGGCGGGCACCTCCAGCTCGGCCAAGCCCGGGATGACGTTGCCGTGCGGGCAGCGCACCGGATAGCCGAGCAGCACCACCAGCCTGCGTTCCACCTGCTCGGAGATGACGTGCTCCCACCGGCAGGCCTCGACGTGGACTTCCTCCCAGGGCAGGCCGATCACACTGACCAGCAGGCACTCGGCGAGCCGGTGCTTGCGCATGACCTGGGTGGCCAGC
>Ga0318568_10000457_pt1 | contig 15961 bp, 12 predicted proteins | sample GRESIP088b5f21_FD_203690 | JGI IMG/M metagenome (GOLD analysis project Ga0318568, IMG submission 203690) | Tropical soil microbial communities from Luquillo Experimental Forest, Puerto Rico - GRE.SIPMG.088b5f21 | ecosystem: Environmental > Terrestrial > Soil > Tropical forest > Bulk soil...
AATTCTTTTGTTTCTACTATTCATTAAATCTATTGTGTGATTTTTATATTGTTTGTATTCGTCAACAGTCTGAGGTAATGCTGGTCGGTTAAAATTGTCAAACTGCATAGAAAAGTTTATTTTCTCGTCGTCATAAATAAAGTCCTGCAACATAAAGAAGTCAACGTATCCACTAAAGTCAATAAACAAATCAAAAAAATCTTTGTATCTCGTAAGTGTGTCATAAAGTGGACTGTGTTCGTTTCTGTAAAAACGTCTTATACATTCTAATGTCAAATCGAATCTGTCGCAAATTATTCTACTTACGCCTCTGGCTTGATTTACAGTAAAACCATTTTTCTTGTGAGCCGGAAAAATTATATGTCCTCCAATAGTGCGAACTTTATGTTTCAATTCTTCTCTCTCAAAGTCAGTAAGCCAACCGTCAAATTTCCCGTTGTATTTTCCGTCAAAATGTGGACACATTCTGTCGCTTGATAAATTTGAATACAAATTGTTTTTTATCAGGATTCTACCGTAACTGTCGCCTATAATTTTTAATTCAAAATTTTTCCCACATGGCAATGTTTTACTCCACAATAATTTATGAGCTTCATATAGTTTTTGGCTGTCTGTGTCAGGGTCTCCACATTTGCTGTCTTTTCGAAAGTCAAAGTCTATATCAATTTCGTTCATACTTATTTGCTATTTGATTGTCTTTTTTTTTGCTACTGCCACTAACGACCGAGGCTATGGGCATTGGCGGTTTGCGGGAGCGTTCGCTGTCGTGAAACGACAAAGTGAATGCGGGAGCAAAACTGCCGGAATGCCCGTCAGCCAGCCAATGTCACATAGGCGTGTGTTAGGCGGTCGTACATTTATTTTAATACAAATTTCACTGTCACAGTCGCTGATATTTTGATTTTCCTGAATTCGATTTTCGGCGTTTCAATTTTTCTTTTTGCGCCATAACCAACAATGTCAAGACCAGCAATTCGACCTTGTAAAGCGTCGTCAATACTTGATTCTTTTATTGTTTCATTGTCAGAAATAAAAATAGCATTTCCGATACTTTGTGAAAGTGGTTTTGTCAGTGCGATTGCCTTTTTATTCGCATTTACAATTGCTTTTGTTCTACATGTATTTTTAATATTTTCAAAGTCCGAGTGTTCTGTTTTTTCAATTGAAGTGTTTGATATTCCAATCGATTCAAGTTCAACAAACACTTTACTCGCAGTTGAAGCGTCAGATACTTTTAAAATATAGTCTTTGGTTTTTAGAATCTCTTTCTGTTTTAGAAAATAAGATTTGTAGTTGCTCAACATATCACTTGTTGTCAAGTCTTTTTCTGTATTGATATTTAGTGTCTTAAGAGACGTAATCATATTATTTTCTTGCTCTTCGACAGAAATTTTGTCTTTACTGTCTTTCTCTGAAATAATTATTTTTATGTAAATCTGATTTGGAGTCACTAATGTGTCTGCTGAACCTGCAACTTCGATATAAGGTTGGTCGATAAAGTTCTTTGTCTGTCCGAATACTGTTGCTGTAATTGCAAGAAAAAGTCCTGTCGTAATAAGAATTCTTTTCATGATTTTGATTAACTTAGTTGTTTGTCTTTTTTTTATGTATGCCGCCTAACAATATATATCCTTACCTCAATTCTGGGTATGCGGAACTCAGTTCCGCATATATCGCATTTATGCAAAAGAATGCTATGGGTAATTTATTGTTATTTAGATAATTATATTTTTCTGCTTTTTTGTTGATTCCGCATATCCATTTTGGATGTGCTGTTGTAAATTTTTAATCTCTTGTTTATATTTTTTCCAACTTATCAAGCGGATTTACTATCTGATCAAAACCTTTTTTAGTAATATGTGTGTATATTTCAGTTGTTTTACTGCTGCTATGCCCGAGCAGATTTTGAATATATCGTAAATCTGTTCCCGATTCTAATAAGTGTGTAGCAAAACTATGCCTGAGTGAATGTACCGTAATTCGTTTCTTGATCCCTGTAGCAATTAGTGCCTTCTTTAGAATTTTCTCAACACTCGTTGTAGAATACCGTCCACCACCTTCTCCTTCAAACAACCATTCTTTTGGTTTATATTGTTTGAAATATTGTCGTAAAATTAATAAAGTTTTATTACTTAACAAGGTATAACGATCTTTTTTTCCTTTGGCTTGCGAAATCCGTATTTGCATACGGTTGCTGTCTATGTCTTTTACTCTTAGGTTGATCAATTCATTTATACGTAAGCCGCCCGAATAAATAACCATTATGATTGCTTTGTGCTTTAAGTTCAGAATTGCCTTTAATATGGATGCTATTTCTTCTTCGCTCAGAACTTCGGGTAAATAATTTTCTTTTCGGGGACGTTCTATCAGGTAAATTTTTCGGATTCCTCCTAAAACCCGTTCGTAATAAAATTTGATGGCATTAATGCTTTGGTTTTGATACGAAGTAGATATTTTACGGTCGTTAACTAAGTATCGTAAAAATGCTATTATTTCTTCTTCAGTTATCTCTTCAGCCTGTTTATTGGGATAATAATTGATAAATTCCTCAAATAAATCGGTATAAACATTTTGCGTGTTTATACTGTATCGCAATTCTTTTAGCTTTTCGGTAAATGCTTTCGGGCAGCGCAAGTAGTTGGCATGTTTTGGTAATCGTGGCGATCCTTGTGTTTTCGAAACTACATCATATACATATCTAAGCCCATAAGTATTGGCAATTACCTTTAGTTTCTCCGCGTTTTGCACGTTGTAAGGAGAAGTCCAACAACTCTCTGAACTATTCCAGCGGCATAGAGCTAAGTTTTTTATGGCTTCAATCAACGAACGGTTATATACAAAATAAATTTTAAGTATTCGATTTTGAATATTTATCACTTTCAATGTATCTGCCTCTGGCATTACTGCTTTTTCTCCAGTTATTTTTTTCTCGGTTTGTTCGGCAACAACAACTATTCGGTTTTGAAAATACGATTTTAGTAATTCCAGATTTCTTCCGTAATTAGGAATTATCCATTGTCGGTTATTATTGTCCCAATGTACATACTGAAACGATTTTAAATATTGCGTGTCGGTTTCATTTTTTTGTAGCTTTACAAATAATCGTTTAGCCGTTATCGTAATATTGACTTCTGCCGACTTTACAGTTACTGCACTTACTTTGTTTACTTTCTCATGAGTTTCATTTTTCTTTTTAATAGCGAGATAGGGTTGTGATTTTTGTATTTCAGTTGGCAAATTTATGTCATTCCGTTGTGCATAATTAGCATTGTAAATTGGTTTCTCATACTCCACCTCCGGAAACAACTGTTTCAATTGCTCGAAAGCCTCTTTGGTATAAGGCACATGCCATGCTCCCATGGTTCTACTCCAACGTGTTCCGGCTATCCGTTTCAATTGAGCACTGATGACCGCATCGTACGGAAAATCAATCCGTATGCGTAATTCCGAATGGTGTGTCACTTTTGAAATCCTCATCTTTTAAACGAATAATGCGTCAAAGAAAAAATAATAGATTTTTAGATTATAAGTTTTATCCAGATTTTTCCCTCCCACTCTTTTTAATTAATTAAGCCCCAAAGTTAATCACATATTATTAACCAACAAACGTTTTACGCAAATATTTTTAATTAATCTGAACAGATGTGGTATTTATATAACTGAAACGTCCGTGGAGGCTGGCTTTCGGGGGAAAATAAAGAACATGCAACTGCGCCGGAGTGGCCACAGTTGCATGTCGTGAAGGGAATGCGCAATGCTTAGGATACTTAGGTTATCCAGATAATTTGGACGCTGCACCACGGGCCAGCTAGTTCGGGATGTTTGGTGTTGTACCAGCGGAAGTAGATATACAAGCTTTTTCCTCCGTTATGGTCGCCCACCTGGAAATTAAACGATCCTTTGGTGGAGAGGTCGCGTGTCATGCCCTCGGCCGAAGCCGAAGCAGGTGGCGTGGTGCCTATGCAATAGGAATACTGCACACTGTCGGCTTCGTCAAAAATACCCGGACGGGCGCTGCTGCTACTGTAACACTTTGCCGAGATAATACCTCCGCCCAGTGGCTGAAGTGTAACCGATACCGGTTCGGAAATCGATTTTGTTTGTACCGACCGGGTTGTCTTTTGCAATGCTCCCTTGCGGATGTTGAAAACCTCCATATCCACGATGGTTGAATTGGGCGACACGGCAATGCGATCCAGGATATGCCGGTTTTGATCGTACGCAATCACCTGGTCGATAATATAGTACAATTGATCGATAACAGCCGTGGTGCGGGTGTTCTTCTTGTCCGTGTACTTCAGGTACAGCGGTTTCCATTCATTTTTCTGACTTGATAAGAACTGTATCTCATCAATACTGATACCCAGCCTGTCGGCATTGGGCAGGGGGGTGCCTTCCTGCAGATAAGTCACCATCCGGTCGATGTACGGATCAAATGAATCAATTCCACGCGGAATGCGGGTTTGTACGGCCATATTAACCTCCTTTTTTAAAATTTATATTTTCGTTTTATCCTGCACGCTTCTGCAGTCGGGTGGCAAAAATAAATGCTTGCCCCTCAGCTTCCAATAGCGTTGTGACGTTTGGTAGGTTTTTGTGACGATTGGTTCATTTTTTTGGGCTTCGTGTGACGAATGGTATCGATAATGTGACGAACGGAACAGGGAACAGTGAGCGGTAAGCGGTAAGCAGTAAGCAGTAAGCAGTAAGCAGTGAGAGGTAAGAGGTAAGAAGTTAGCAGTAAGAAATAAGAAATAAGAAATAAGAAATAAGAAATAAGAAATAAGAAATAAGAGTCAGACAACTACTAACTATTTACTGATAACTGATCATTGCTCACTGTTTACTGTTTACTGATCACTGATCATTGATACCTGTTCCCTGATTACAGCTTACTGCTTACTGCTTGCTGCTCACTGTAAGAGTATTTCTTTTATTGCGGCTTGATACCTTCTTGAAACCGGGATTTTGACATTACTGTGCTTGATGTACAGCACGTTGTTGAGCCCACGGCTTTTGGCGAGGTCTACGTGATGCATATTGACGATATAGGAATTATGGCACCGTACAAAATGAGGAAATTCCTTCAGGTTATTCACGGTCTGGGTCATGGTGCAGCGCGCTGTGCGGAAATACAGGTTGCCATGCTGGTAATGATAGGTGCTGATATTATTTTTACGAGAGCTGAGATACTGGATAGTATGCCGGGGCAGGTGGCTTTCATTGGCCTGCGGCTCCGGGTTTTCCACCGGAGGCGGGGCATGCGTGCCGGTAGCGGGAAAAAGATGATGCACCCTGAGCAGCAACACCTTCGTTATTTTAAGCACCAGGCCGTAGCTAAAGGTGAAAAATTGCAATTTCAGCAACGAGCAGGCTGTCAGTTCGGTTTCCTCTACCAGCAGTCCTTCGTACAGCCAGTTGGAAAAACCCAGGCCGCCGAAAAACAACAGGGTGGCCATCAGTTCGCGGCGTACAGTCCAGTTTTCGGGATCATAAAACTTTGTGCAATAGCGGGGCAGCACATCGTAGGTAAAGAAGTAGATCAACAGGAAAATGAGTCCAAATCCCACTAGCCCGAACGCTTTGTGCGATTGCTGCCAGTGGCTAATGCCGTAGGGTTGCTGGATATATAAACACACGGGTATAAGCACCGCTAGCCCGAGGACGAAACACCATCCTCCTTTCATCCTGACTGACATTTCGAAGCGACGGTTCAGCAATGAGCGTATTTTTGCCGATGTAAACATAGTATATGCCGATAAATTAAACATTCATAGTGTCTGTACGTGCATTTTCAGAACCCTTGCCGGCACCTTGTAGCTTCTTGCGTGTACCTTCAGGCTCCTTGTTTGTACTTACAAGTTCCTTGTTTGTACCTACAGGTTTCTTGTTTGTACTTACAGGTTTCTTGTTTGTGCTTACAAGCTCCTTGTTTGTGCCTACAAGCTTCTTGTTTGTACCTACAAGCTCCTTGTTTGTGCTTATAAGCTTCTTGTTTGTACCTACAAGCTTCTTGTAGGTGCTTACAAATTTCTTGCGTGTATACGGAGATTGCTCCAACGCCCTATCAGCAATCCTGCTTAAGGCTACAGGATGCCGCAATAGGCTTACTGCCCGCCCCCAGGAAACTGCAAGTGGTGATAATGATATCGTAAGGGTATTGTACGGATATAATCAGCCTTCACAGCATAAAGCATAGTTATAAGACAAGCTAAATTAACAGTGCGCAAATATAAAACCAATTTAATTAACGTCCAAATAATCAGCCTGTAAATTTACCAGCTTAATGTAATTTTGTTTATGTATTTCGTAACTGTATGATAACCAATAGTCATTTCTGTTGTGTTTTTAAGTTGGTGCAAAATAATTAAGCTAACCATTTGAAGTGTAAAGATAAGTTTGTAGCTTTGGCGGGGAAACTGTTGCACCAGGTTGAAGCCAAGGAGTTATAAGATAATGGGCATCGTGCTATCTCACCGGGTTGAAACCACGGTGTTATAAAATGATAGGTATCATGCCTACGGCATTAATTAGTATATATAACAAGTCCCGTAGGGACGGATTATCTTATAGCAATGGATTTTAATCTGTTGCAATAGGGACGAATCATATTATCGTTATGGATTTTAATCCGTTGCAATAGATATGCAAATAATTACAAACAGGAAACAACATGGCACACACATATCATCAGGTTTATATTCAGGCAGTGTTCGCAGTGAAATACCGCGAAGCCATTATTGAGAAAGAATGGCGCCCGGCCTTATTGGGTGTAATTGGAAATCTGATTACCGAAACCGGTTGTAGGACGATTATTGTGAATGGCGTGGAAGATCACATTCATTGTTTTTTTGGATTGAAACCATCTATTGCTATTTCTGATGTAATGAAAGTGGTAAAAGCTAAATCTTCGAAGTATATAAATGAAAATCAACTTACTAGAAGCAGATTTGAATGGCAGGTAGGATATGGCGTTTTTTCATATTCGCATTCACATATAGATAATGTATACCACTATATCAAAAATCAGGAGAAACATCATTCCACGAGTTCATTCCAAAATGAATATTTGGAGCTCTTGGAAAAATTTGAGATTAAGCATGATGGTGAATACCTGTTTGAAAGTTTGCTATAGAGCAATTGAATACTTTTTTTATGTTCGGTTTTCTTTGTGATCAGTTTATAAGCTGATAACAGAAGTGGAGAACGCCCAAAAGCCAGTGTTATTTGCTTTTCGACTTCAATCTGTTTTTGATAAACCGGATTTCTTTCACGCTCTTGTTGCGAAACAGCAATGCACTGATGGAAATGCCTATAGCCAGTGTAAATAACAACGAAAAAGTAAGGACTGCATTGTGGGCAATGGTGGGAATGATATTGGGTTCTTTTTCCAGTATGGCCTGGTCGCTAAGCTTGATGCCGGCCAACATGGAACGGTAGGCATACAATCCGGGGATCATGGTAATACAGGCCGGCATGGTAATCACCACCGGAGGATTGTGTACTTTGTGAGCCGCATAAATGCCCACCAAGCCGATGGATACGGAGGCAATAAGCGTAGACGCTATCAGCCCGAAATCTGATTGCAGCAGGATAAAGCGGATGCCATGTCCGAAACCACCCAGCAAGCCGGTCATCACCAATGCTTTCCACGGTGTTCCGAATAAAATGCCCCAGCAAAAAGCCACACAAAAGGCCAGTGCAAAATCGATAGATATAGCTGATAGTAATTCCATAGCGCTAAAAATTATTTATTCCCAACAGCATAATGCTCAGGATCATTCCCACAGCAATGCACGACAAAATGGAGGCTGCAAAAAGCGAACGGGCAATGGATGCCGAAAAATAACCTTCCAGCAAATCTATTACACTGTTGATAAGCGGAACCCCCGGGATAAGGTAGAGTACCGAGGTGGCCAGCGTCATTTCCGGTGCCCGGCCCAAACCAAAGATGGTATCGGCACCCGCAATCAGGGTGGTAATGGTAGAAGCTATGATGATGGACAGGAACTGGTTGAATTGTTTTTTCAGAATAAAATACCGGGCTATCGAACCTGCCGAAGCTCCACAAAAAGCCAGTGCTGCATCCACTGGGCTTCCGCCTGCCAATATACACAGGCATCCGCACGATATGCCTACGGCCAGGGCTACCAACCAAAATGGATAATGTGCTTTCTTTTTGATGGCTTCCAGCTCCAGGCATGCTTCGTCATAGTCCGTTTCGCCATCGGCTATCTTCCACGACAGATGGCTGATTTGTGTCAGGGTTTCTAAATGGACACTGTTTTGCGGTGCTGTTTTGTAACGTGTCACAGCATTTTCGCTATCCTTATCGTCCCACACACTCACCATGATACCGGTAAATGTAGGATTAAAATTCATCCGGTAACCCCAATGTTCAGCCATGCGCTTGCAATTGCGCCATACCCTGCCCGAGTGTGCTCCGGAAGCCATCAGAAACACGCCGGCATCGAGGATAAATTCGGCTACCTCGTTCGCTTTAATTTTCTTCGGGGATTTGGTTTTGTTTTCCATCATCTTCTCCTTGTTTCTGACGTTCGTTGGTTATTAATGATGCAAAATTAATTATTTATGCGGATATCTCCAACCGGATTAGTTTCATCTTTAAAATCCTCTTGGCCTCCTTGGGGAGTTATTGCTCTTTTTCGCAGGGTCTTTTTCACCGATCGTGGCTGTTACTTCACCCGTCCTCCACAAATCCAGGCTTTGCGGAAGAAATCTTCTTCCAGGTTGCTTACAATAACTCCTTTTGACGTGGAAGCATGAAGGAATTTATGATCCTTGAGGTAAATGCCCAGGTGGTTGACCCGCGACTTGTTTTTGCCTCCCGTATTAAAGAAGACCAGGTCGCCTTCCTGGAGGCGCTCCTTCCCTATCCTGTCGCAGTTTTTCTGCAGGATGCCCGCCGAGTTCCGGTCGAGGGTTTTGCTGTATACCTGTTTATAAATGACATACACCAAGCCCGAACAATCGATGCCGCTTGCCGACAATCCCCCATCGCGGTGGGGAACATTCAGCCAGGAGGCTGCTGCCTGGTACAACGCAAAATTATCTTTCCGCTCTTTTTGCAGTCCCAGCGCATTATACACCTGCTTGCTTCGCTCCTGCTCCATATGCCGTGCACTGCTACAACCCGCCAATACCAAGGCTAGTATCCAAATAAATAAGAAATGCCATTTCAGGTTATTTCTTTTGTAGTTCATGCGTGTTCTTTGTTTCGGCATACGATTTCAAAATAAGGGAGAAGCAAAGGTTTTGTTGCCCATTAGGGGTCAAACATACCCGTTTTCGATACGTTGAATCATTTCTTTTAGCGTCGAGCGGACAATTAATTTATGAAAAGGTTTAACAGGCAGGAAATAAAGTCTTCCAACCCAATTGTTGAACTTTACCATGGTTGTTATGGTCAATTTTCTTTTACCAGTTTTATCGGCAGTAGGATCAAGTGATAATGAAACTCTAAAATTCAGGTGTTTATCGTCTTCGCCCAATATAATTTCGTTTGCAGTTTTGTCAAACAGTTTAAAGATCCCCAGTTGTTCACCCGGTTCATAGTTGATCGTGTCCGGCTGCTTTAGCCCACCGGTTATTTCTGCTGAAGTCTTGAAGCCAAACAATCCGACCACTTTATCCCGGATCACAAATAAAGTGTCTCCCCACTTGGGTCCGCTTGATAAGAATAGTTTCAGGATGGTTGTTATGTCTGGGTTTTGCCCTCTTGCTGCGAACAAACTTTGAAAAATGTCCATATAATCGAACGATTCTTCTTTCAGGATTGATTGGTTGGAACTGGTCATTGGTTTTGGTGCTATTATCGCTTGTTGTATTAAAAATAAATACTGCCATTTTGTAATCATCCCTCAAAAAAAAACGGAGATATTTTCAAAACTAGGTAGCTTCGATGCCGTTCAATATTTGTTTTACAAATATAGTTATTTTTCTGTTTGGTGTGATTGGTTGCTTCAGATTCTGTAGAAGCTAAGTAGTTTAATCCGGTTATTGGAGTTTCCCCTCATTATTCCGCAAACACGGATGCGGGATGTTATGACTATTTATTTTATCTTTGTTGAAAATAAGATTCAGAAAAATGACGGAATTATTTAATGGTATAACCGAGTTTAAGGGTTCTTTAGAAATTCGCAAAAAACTGGTGGAATACAGTGTGATAAAAACATTCAAAGAGGGTGATAACATTCTTCGTGAAGGGTCGCACATTCATGCAATTCCGATTATTGCCACCGGAAGTGTCAGGGTGATGAGAACCAATGACGACGGGCGGGAAATTTTTCTTTACTACCTGAAAACCGGAGAGAGTTGCGTGATGTCTATCCTGGGTGGATTGCACAATGATACCAGCAAGGTGAAAGCTGTGGCCGAAGAGGATACGGAGATTTTCTTTATTCCAAACGATAAGCTGGCCTCCCTGATTAGGGATTACCCGCAGTTTCTGGATTATATTTTCCGGTTGTACCACAAGCGCTTTGAAGAATCGCTGGATATTATCAACGAAATAGCTTTCAAGAAGATGGACGAACGCCTGGTGACTTTGCTGGAAAAAAAGGCTGAACTTTATAACGACCGTACCATTAGCATTACCCACGAACAACTGGCCAACGAATTAGGAACTGCCCGGGCAGTAATATCCCGTTTGTTGAAACAATTAGAAGAATATGGTGCTGTAAGCTTAGGGCGCAACAAACTCACTTTGCTGAAACCGCTGACAGATTTTACTCCCGGCAATCTATAACCTTTTTTCATCAGCCTGTTTTTATTTTCTATTGATATGTATTTCCTGCTAAGGGAATAACTTATTTTTGGTGGAATTGGAATTCCACCATCCCGCCTCTCATTTAATAAATTTATCCTTATGTAACAAAAGTAGCCGACCGTGTTTTTCCGACTTTCTACCTTTGTCCCCGAATCATAATGAAAGGGATAATGAAAGAAAAAATGAAAAGAATCGGATTAGTCGGGGCAGCACTACTTTGTTTCACGGCTATTCTGCCTGTAGAGGCACAAACAGGAACGCACTTCCTGACCCTGAATGAAGCTATCGAAGCAGCTTTAAAAGGTAATAAGCAACTCATCACCGCTTCGATCGACGAAAAAATTGCGGTATCGGATTATCGAAAAACCGACGCTGTGTTTTTGCCTCAGGTCAATGTTTCGTATTCGGTTATGGCTACCAACGATCCGCTGAATGTGTTTGGGTTTAAACTCCAACAACAATCAGTGAAAGCAGAAGACTTCAACCCCACCCTGCTAAACAACCCCAACAGCTTAACCAATTTCAATGCCAATCTGGAGGTACAGATGCCACTGCTGAACCTGGATCAGATGTATATGCGAAAAGCTGCTTCGGTTCAGAAAGAAGCTGTCCGGTATGGCACCGTGCGCATGAAGGAGTATATCGTTTTCGAAGTAAAGAAAGCGTATCTGCAGCTGCAACTGGCTTACCGGGAAAAAGCTGTACTGGAAGAAGCATTGGCTACTTCAAGCGACGTATATGCTTCGGTAGAGCATTTCTTTGCACAGGGATTGATCCGAAAATCAGATGTGCTCAATGCAAAGGTACATGTAAGTGGCGTAGAAACAAATCTGGAACAAGCCAAAAGTGCTGTGGCAAATGCTTCCGACTACCTGAGCCTGTTGATGGGACATTCCACGGGAACGGTATACCAAGTGGAAGAACCTGTTGCAGCGGTGTTAGGTCAGCAATCTTCTGTATCCGACCTTCGTCCTGATTTCCAGGCAATGGAAAAAGCGGTGGCCGCTGCCAGCCTAATGACTAAGTCGGCCGGTTTATCGTTAGTGCCCCGTCTGAATGCATTTGGCAGTTATCAATTGAACGATAGGAAAATAGCATCCTTTGGCTCCGACAGTTATTTGGTTGGAGTCCGTTTGTCGTGGACGCTGTTTAATGGCAATCAAAGTAAATACAACGTCCGTTCAAGTAAACTGACTGGAATGAAATTGCAAGAACAGCTCAACGATCAGAAAATGAAAGCCCAGCTGGAATACAGCAAAACCAACAGAGACCTTGACAACATTGCCTTTGAACTTCGAAAGCAAAATGATATGGTGGAACAAGCCACCGAAGCACTTCGCATTATCAAGGATCGCTTTAGCCAGGGATTGGAAAAAACGGCCGATGTACTGATTGCCCAAACGCAGCTTTCCGGGCAACAGCTCAATCAGGCCCGGAGCATTTACAAACAGAATCTTACTTCCGCCTATATGGAGTTTATCACTTCCAACGAATCGAAATAATACATAACCACAATTATAAAATAGATAGTTTATGAGATCAATCAGATACACAGCCGCCTTGTTATTCTCCCTGCTTGTGTCAGGAGCTGTTTTTCAAGCCTGTTCTTCTTCCGCTAAGGAACAGAAAGAGCCGGAAAAAGCCATTCCGGTGGCAACCACTTTGCCTTCAACCGCCGAAGGATCGAAAGTATTGGCCAGCGGACAAATTGAAGCGGGACAAACAGCCGTTATAAGCACCCGGGTGATGGGTACCATCAGCCATATCAGCGTAAAGGTGGGTGATAAAGTAACCAAAGGACAGTTATTGGTGAGCATTTCCAATGCGGATATGCTGGCTCAACGGGCTCAGGCCGACGCAGCCATTGTCGAAGCAAAAGCAGCTGCAGCAGTTTCGGCCCGGGATGTTGAACGTTTCAAACAATTATATCAGCAACAGAGCGCTTCGGCCAAGGAACTGGAAAACGTGACCTTGCAATATCAATCCATCAATTCCAAGTTGGAGACCGCCATGCAAATGAAAAATCAGGTGAATGCCATGTTGGCTTACACCCGTATTACAGCCCCTTTCTCCGGAGTCATTACCAAAAAGTTTATGGATGCCGGAAGTATGGCCAATCCCGGAATGCCTTTGTTGGCCCTGGAGCAAAATGGTAACTTTCAGGTGGTGATGTCTGTTCCCGAATCGGATATTGCAAAGATAAAACAAGGTGCAACAGTTCAGCTTAGCGTAAAGTCGCAGGGAATCACTTTCCCGGGAACCATCTCCGAGATCAGTCCTTCCTCCCAGTTCACAGGTGGACAATACGGCGTAAAAGTAGCCATTACCGATAGTAAATCATTCGGGATCAAAGCAGGCATGTATGTCAATGTGTTGATCCCCGGCGAGAAAACCAAAGGAACATCCTCTGATAGAATGACAGTTCCGGTAGCAGCAATCGTCAATAAGGAACAACTCACCGGGGTGTATGTGGTGGGCAATGATCACGTGGCTTTGCTTCGTTGGATCAGGCTTGGCAAGCAGCTGGGCGACCACGTGGAAGTATTGTCCGGGCTTGCTCCCACCGACCGCGTGGTGATGAGCTCGCCGGAACGTATCTACAATGGGGTTAAAGTGAATGAATCAAAATAAGCAACCGCTAACTAAAAATAAATAACGCATGAAAGAAGGTTTTGCAGGCAGGTTAGCGAACGTATTTATTCGCTCCAAGCTCTCCGTATTATTGATGATTGCTTTTTTGCTTCTGGGGGCATTCAGCATATTCCTGATTCCGCGGGAAGAAGACCCACAGATCAAAGCGCCCATGGCAGATATTATGGTGGCTTATCCGGGTGCCACTCCCACGGAAGTTGAAAACAGGGTGGCCATCCCGTTGGAGAAACTGGTATCGAATGTAAAGGGTGTGGAATATGTATATTCTACTTCCATGAACGGACAAGCGATGGTTACTGTGCAATTTTTCGTTGGGCAGGATATCGAACGATCTTTGGTGAAACTCTATACCGAGATTATGAAACACATGGATCAAATGCCGCAAGGTGTTTCCATGCCGCTGATAAAAACGCGTGCCATTGACGATGTTCCCGCTTTGGCTCTCACGTTGTGGAGCGATCATTATGGTGATTATTCCCTTCGCCAACTGGCGGAGGTGATGACTACGGAACTGAAGAAAGTGCCCGACGTAGCAGCCGTAACCATCCTGGGTGGACGGAGCAAGGAAATCAAAGTCGTATTGGATAAAGACAAAATGACCGGAAATCATCTGGACATGGCTGGCATTTCAAAATATATCCAGGGCAGCAACCTCCAGCTGGCTTCTGGCAATATACTGAGTGGCGACTCTGCTTTCTCGGTGCAATCGGGCAGTTTCCTGAAAACAGCCGACGACGTTGCCAATCTGGTGGTTGGGTCAAACGAAGGGATGCCGGTTTATTTGCGTCAGGTGGCTAACGTGGAAGAAGGCCCGGGAACACCGAGCCAGTATGTGTCGTACGGCGAAAAGAATGACCATCCGGCTGTGACAATAGCCATTGCCAAGAAAAGCGGCGTAGATGCCAAGAAGCTTGCCGGACAGATTCTGGGTCAGGTTGACCATATGAAAAAGGAACTTATTCCTTCGGATGTCAACTTAACAACAACCCGTAATTACGGACAGACTGCTTCAGATAAAGTGTCGGAACTCCTGCTTCACTTGTTTGTTGCCATTATTGCCGTAACCCTGTTTGTGATGCTGGCTATGGGCTGGCGGGGTGGATTGGTCATCTTTCTTTCGGTGCCGGTAACCTTTGCACTGACGCTTTTTGCCTACTATTTTATGGATTACACGCTGAACCGGATCACACTTTTTGCGCTGGTATTTGTGACGGGTATTGTGGTGGACGACTCCATCATCATTGCTGAAAATATGCACCGCCATTTCCGGATAAAACGTTTGCCTTTTATCCAGGCAGCCATCTACGCTATTAATGAAGTGGGCAATCCGACTATTCTGGCAACCTTTACGGTTATTGCAGCTGTGCTTCCCATGGCATTTGTATCCGGTATGATGGGTCCTTATATGAGCCCAATGCCAATCGGTGCATCCATTGCCATGATTTTCTCCTTGCTTGTTGCGCTCACTTTGACTCCCTATCTGGGTTATATCTTTCTTCGTTCCAAAGAAGACAAAGAAGCCGCAGAGGAAGAAGAAAAAGTACTGGATAAAAGTAAGATGTATAAACTGTACAAAGGCATTATGTTGCCGATGCTTGAATCGCGCAAAATGCGGTGGACATTTATGCTTTCAACGGTAGTGTTGTTGCTGATTGCCGTTTCGCTGTTCTTTACCAAGTCGGTGCCGGTAAAGATGTTGCCATTCGACAACAAGAATGAATTCCAGGTGGTGATTGATATGCCCGAAGGAACCACACTGGAACGTACGGCAGCCGTGACGAAAGAGATTGCAGCCTACGTTGCCCAAAACAAAGAAGTGATAAATTATCAGACCTATGTAGGAACTTCAGGGCCTATTAATTTCAATGGGCTGGCCCGTCATTACGATTTGAGGAGAGGCGAAAACGTAGCGGATATCCAGGTAAACCTGACTGATAAAGGTGAGCGTAAACTTCAAAGTCACGATATAGCCAAGGCAGTCCGTCCGGGTATTCAGCTTATTGCCAAAAAGTACAAGGCAAATGCCAAGGTGGTGGAAGTTCCGCCCGGTCCTCCGGTGCTTTCCACATTAGTGGCCGAAATCTATGGCCCCGATTATAAACAACAAATAGGCGTTGCCAGTCAGGTGAAAGATTTATTGAACCGTACCCCGGGAGTGGTGGATGTGGATTGGATGGTGGAAAGCGACCAAAAAGAATATGTCTTTGACGTGGATAAAGAAAAAGCCATGCTTCGGGGAATTGCTCCGGCGCAGGTTACAGCAGCCATCCAGTCGGCAATAGCGGGTGAGACTGCCGGGATGGCTCATCAGGAATCTTCATCGGTATCGGTGCCTATCAGGCTCCAGCTATCGGATGCCGATAAGAACAGTATTAATGATTTGCGAAACCTGACCATTGTCAACCAACGGGGCGAGAGTGTTCCGGTTGGCGATCTGGTACAGGTGACTGAAAAGCTGAAAGAGAAAAGCATCTACCGGAAAAATCAGAAACGGGTGGTGTATGTAGTGGGCGACATGGC
>Ga0318568_10000465_pt1 | contig 15855 bp, 8 predicted proteins | sample GRESIP088b5f21_FD_203690 | JGI IMG/M metagenome (GOLD analysis project Ga0318568, IMG submission 203690) | Tropical soil microbial communities from Luquillo Experimental Forest, Puerto Rico - GRE.SIPMG.088b5f21 | ecosystem: Environmental > Terrestrial > Soil > Tropical forest > Bulk soil...
CGGCGTCGGTCGCCTCCAGCTCGGCCAGGTCGACCTCCAGCTCCCCGGCCAGGGCGGCCTCGACATCTAGGCCGTCCTGCTCCAGGACGGCCATGTCGGCCTCCGCCGGATCGGCGACGTCGTCCAGGTCGCCGTCAGCCAGCTCGTCAGCGCCGTCCGGGCCGCTGGGATCAACCAGCTCGCCCGGCTCCGCCTCTGGTGCCTCCCGCAGCATCCGCGCCTCCACCAGGCCAGTTCCATTCGCCCCGGACTTGCTCCCGCCTGCCAGCGCGGGCTCACTGTCTCCGGCCTCCCGGGCCGTCTGTTTGCGGCTCTTCCGGCCGGCTTTCACCGCGTCCGCTGGCTCCGGCTCTGCCGTCCTGGCCGCACGGCGCGGCCGGGCACGCCCGCCACCAGCGGGCGATTCCGCCGCGGCCTGGCGGTTCTGGCCGACCAGGGCTACCGGGCCCTCCGTGGGGGTGCCGTCGGGCTCGCCGGGGGACTGCTCCCCCGCCGGGCGGCGCTGGCCCCGCTGGGCGGTCTGCCTCCGCGCTGCGGAGCCGGCAGCGCTTGCCACCGCGGTCACCCCTTCCTTCGCTGGACGGCGGCCCGCCAAGCCGCGACCGATATCTGGCTGTCCGACCTGGCAGGCGACACAGATACCTCTCCTGCTACGTAAGCGGGCAATGGACCCTACTGCTTGCTTCCCGGTGGCGGGATCAACCGGCGGTGCTGGGGAACGCCACAGGACACCGCAACTGCCGCGCTGCGCCTTCCTCCCGCAAACAACCTTAGGCGGAGTTGGCGGGTAGCTCGTACCGCCCGCATTCCCGGCCCGGCGCCGTCCGCCCGCCGGGCCACCGGGGCTGCCTCTTCCCCGGCCGCTCCCATCCGGCTCATCATCCACGTCACCGCGGCCATCTGCTACTTGTTTCCCCTGCGGCCAGCCGCCTGACCGCCCGCGCCGGAGCCGGCCCGTCCGTCCCGCCGCGGCACATGCAGGACCAGCACCGTCACGTCGTCGTCCTGTTCATAACCGGTGAGCATCCGGTCAACCAGGAATTCCAGCAAACGTGCCGGATCCTCGGCGACCCCCGGCGATGCCTGCGCGGCCACGGCCACCAGTTCGTCCAGCCCGGCATCCAGGCCCCGGCGGCGGTTCTCGACCAGCCCGTCCGAGTAGAGCACCGCCGTATTGCCCGGCGGCAGCCGGAACACGTACTGCTGGCGCGGACTGGCCCAGCCCAGTGGCGTGCCCGCCTCCCCCACATCCAGCCGCGGCGGGGCGTCACGGGACATCAGCAGCGGCGGCGGGTGACCGGCATTTCCCGCCAGCCCTTCCCCGGAAACCGGGTCGAACACCAGGTAGGCGACCGTGGTCACCTGCTCGTCCAGTTCGGTGGCGGCGAACAGCCGGTCCAGCCCGGCCAGAACCGCGGCGGGCCGCGGGTCGGTCAGGGCCAGCGCCCGCAGGGCGTTGCGCACCCGGCCCATGCCGGCCGCGGCGGACAGCCCCTTGCCCATGACGTCGCCGACCGCGACCGCCAGGCGGCCGTCCGGCAGCCGGAAGGCGTCATACCAGTCGCCGCCGATCTCCATATTCCGGGTGACCGGCAGATACCGGGCAGTCAGGATGATGCCCGGCACGCTGGGCAGCCGGTCCGGCAGCAGGCTGCGCTGCAGCGTCTCCGCCGTGGTGTGCTCGCGCTCGAACATCGAGGCCCGCTCGACGGCCAGCGCGCACTGGCCGGCCAGCGCCTCCAGGAAGACCCGCTCCTCATCGGTGATCTTGCGCGGCCGGAAGAAGGAGAACCGCAGTGCCCCCAGCGCTGCACCTGCGGCCAGCAGCGGCATCCCGACCCAGGCCCGCTCATCGGTGTGGGCAAGGAACAGCTCCACGTTCGCCACGCCGTCAAACGCGCGGCGGATCGCGTCCGGACTCTCCAGCAGCAGCGGGCGGCGGGTGCTGATGGCCATGGTGATCACGCTCGGGACATCCAGCGGAATGTCCCCGGCCGGTGCCCCCGGTCCCTCCGGCAGGTCGCTCGGGTTGATGGTGGTGACCCGCAGCCGTTCCTGGTCCAGCAACGCCACCGCCGACCGGTCGGCCCCGATGGCCGACCGCCCCACCTCGGTGATGACCTCCACCACCTGCTCCACGGTCAGCGCCTCGGCCAGCATGGAAGTCGCCTGCTGCAGCCGGGCGGTGCGCAGCGCGGCGGCAGACAGCTGCTCGGTCAGCCGCCCGCGCATCTCCTCGGCCTCGCGCTGGGAGGTCACGTCGGTGCTGGCGCCCACCCATTCGATGATCTTGCCGTCCCGCTCGATGGGGACAGCCCGCACGTCGTAGTGCCGGTAGGAACTGTTCTTGGTGCGGACCCGGTAGCGGTTGTCGAACACCTTGCCCGCCTGCACGCAGTCCTGCCAGTCCCGTTCCACGCGTTCCCGGTCCTCCGGGTGCACCGCGTCCAGCCAGCCACTGCCCAGGTACTCCTCCAGGCTCTGGCCGGTGATCCCGCGCCAGTCCGGCGAGTCCTCCGCGATCTGCCCGGTCGGCGTCGTCACCCAGACCACCTGCGCGCCGGCCTGGACCAGCGACCGGTAGCGCTCCTCGCTGCGGCGGACCGCCTCCTCCGCGTTGCGCCGCTCGGTGACATCCACTGCGATCAGGGCCACTCCGGAGATATCACCATCCGGGTCGTGCGAGGGGAACCAGGAGAATGCCCAGCGCCGCTCCTGCCCAGCAGGCCCGGCCCGGTCCAGGGAGGGCTGCGGGCTGTCCTCTTCTCCCTCGGCGGCCCGGGTACCGTTCCCGGCCGGGTCCGGGGCGGCCTGGCTGGGCAGCCCAGCGATGGACCGGTCGGGCTCGAACAGCGGCTCGTCGTCTGCGAGCACGTGCTGGATGGCCGCTTCCGCCTGACTGGCGAACGGGGCGGGCCAGACCTGGCTGGGAAGCAGCCCCAGGTAGTCAGAACCGTCGCGGCGGTGCAGCCGGGCCAGGCTGCGATTGATCCGGCGGAACCGGAGATCGGTCCCGAACAAGGCGAAGCCGATCGGAGCCTCACGGAGCAGGGTCGCCAGTAGCGCAGAGTCCGACACATCCAGGCCAGACGTCCGCGGCTGCGGCACGGACGTGTCAGTGCTCATCTAGCCGCGGCTCATCCAGCCGCTCATAGAGCGAGCACCCGGCCCGGGAATGAGCCTGCATCCAGCGGCTCCTTCCTGCTCACTGCGGACACACGCAGGCTAGCGGTAAGTACGCGCCAGCGTGCCGATCCCTGCACACCCCACACCCGCCGCCGGTATCACCATGACGGCTGGGGTGGAAGACCCCCATATCCTAAGCCAGATTCTGGCAGCCGGCCGCCGTCATGGCCAGGTAGGCAGGCCAGGCCGGGACATCGCGGCTGGCCAGCCGCCCGGCCGCGGCAGCGCCGCCCCGTGGGTCACTCCGACAAATTCAGCCCCGGATCACTCGGAACGAACCCGCTGCCGCACAGATCTGGGAAACTGTGCCTTGTGAGTTCGCAGGGCCGCCGGAATCCGCCAGGAAGCGCGGGCCGTTCCGGTCATCATCGGGTCGCGCGGCCGCCGCTTGCGCCGGCGCCACCGCCCAATGCGCTGTTCGCGGAAATGCTGCGGGCGTCCCGTGAACTGCTCGCCCTGCGCAGCCCACTGGACGCCGAACTCATCGTCAGCGAGATGCTCGGCACCTGGTGGGGACAGCGGATGCCGCAGTCGTCCGGGCACCGCAATGCCGACCTGGAAGGACTGATCGGAGAAGGGCTCGTCGACTACGCGGCCGGTCATCCCAGCCCAGCGGCGCTGGCTCTGCTGTCGGGCATCGCCTGCCTCGGTACGCCGCGGCAGGCGATCAGGGCCGAGCAGGCCGCGCTTGTGCTCATCGACCAGGGTGTCGCCCGGCCCGATTGGTCCGCGCATGTCGGCGCGGTGGTGGCGGGCGACTGCTACCTGAACTCAGACCTCTTCGGGGACCGTGACGAGGCGGTCTGCCTGTTCAGCTACGCGGGCACCGACCCGCACGCGCTGGTCATGGTGGTGGACTACAACGCGGGCGGCATCCTGCGCGACGGCTGGGTGAGCTCCAAGGTCGACACCGTGCTGGCGCGCTGCCAGGCACCGGCGGATCAACCGGCCGACCGCCCGGTCCGTGGCCAGTTCCGGCCGGTCACCCAGGCACAGGCCAGGCGGCTGCTGGAGGCCGCGCTGGGTGCGAGCGACAGCGCCGCAGACCCGCCGGTCAGCGCGTCGTTCCCCGGCTACCACGCCTTCATCCGGGCGCGCATCCGCACCCTCCCACCCACCGAGCCGCCTGCGGGGCCCACGGCAGCGGCGGGCGGGCCCGCGAGCGCGCTGGCCGGGCAGGAGGAGGCGTCCGGCTGGATCGGCGCCGCCGCCCGGCGGCGGGCCTGGCGCGACGACCGGCGGGGAATGCTGGTCGCCGAGTTCCTCGCCTCCGACGAAGCGGAGGATCTCTCCGACCGCAAGGCCGCCAGCCGCTGCGCGGATCACATCATTGACTACGGCTGCGGGCAGGACTTCGGCCGGCCGCTGCGGGTCAGCCCCGCCAAAGTGGAGACGTTCCTGCTGGACTGGCTGCCCCGCAAGGTCATGCTGCTGCCCCCGGAACAGCACGCCATGCCGCACGTGCTGGCCGCCTGGGTGCGCTGGGCCGGCCGCCGCCAGGAACTGCCGCCGGAAGCGGTCGGGCAGACCCTCGACGCGGTCTTCGACGCGATGGGCACGTTCGCGCGGGTCTACCGTGACCCGGCCACCTTCGGCCTCGACACCGAGATCGTGGCGCGGCTGCTGCCGGACGCCGACCTGGAGGCACTCCCCCGGCGGGCATTCGCGTTCCCGCTGCTGAAGGGCCATTACGACGGCATCGACCTGGCCACTCTGGACCCGTCGCAGCCACCGGCGCGGCGGACGCTGCTGGCGGCCGATCACGACGACGCGCAGGCGCGCCCCACCAGTGAGCAGCACATCAACCGGCATCTGGCGCTCAGCGACCGGCTATGGCGGGGCGACCCGCCCGAACTGTGGGAGGCGGCGCAGCGGCTGCTCGACCGTGGCGAGCACCGGCACGCCGTGCAGCACACGCTGATGTACCTGATCCGGGATGCGGGCGACGATCCCGCCCGGCTCGCCGCCGAGCTGGCCAGCCTGCCCTGACCGCTACGGCCCGGTCAGCCCCCGCCGCCCGCCCGGCGGTCAGCCTGCCCGATGTGCACGCCAGCCCGCGGCCGCTACAGTTCGCCGCCGCCCGCAGTCAGCTCCGACACCGCGGTGCCCAGATCGGCTGCCGTGACGGTGGTGAGGTCAGCCGCGCTGGCCTGGTCACCGAGTTCGGCCACCCGCAGGTCGCGGGCCGCGCACGCGCGCTCGAACAGCGACCGGGCGAAACGGCCGTTGCCGAGCTCGTCGATCCGCCCCTGGCCGCACGCCTCCCGGAATATCCGTTCCAGCACCGGCAGCGCATCGGGGTCAAATGAGTCGCCGGCCTGCTCGGCGATGACCTCAGCGATCTTGGCAAGCTGATCCGGCGGGAAGCTGGGAAACACGATCCGGACCCCGAACCGGGACGACAGGCCAGGGTTGCTGCGCAGGAAGCGGTCCATGTCCGCGGTGTAGCCGGCGAGCACGATCACCAGCCGGTCCCGGTCGTCCTCGGCCCGCTTAAGCAGGGTCGCCACCGCCTCCGCACCGAAGGCGTCACCGCCGGCGTAACCCTCGTTATAGAGGGAGTAGGCCTCGTCGATGAACAGCACCCCGCCCAGCGCCGAATCGATCAGCTTGCCGGTCTTGATCGCGGTCGAGCCGAGATGCTCACCGACCAGGTCCGCCCGGTGCGCTTCCACCACTTCCGGCCGGACCAGCAGCCCGAGCGCGGCGAAGATACCACCCAGGATCCGGGCGACGGTGGTCTTCCCGGTGCCCGGCGGCCCGGTGAACACAAAATGCCGGACCGGCGGCTGGCTGGCCAGCCCCTGGCGGCCGCGCCGCTGGGCCACCTGCAGCTGCGCGGTGATCTCGCGGACCTGCCGCTTGACCGGCTCCAGGCCGACCAGCTGATCGAGCTCGGCCAGTGCGCTGTCCAGTGTCGGCACCTCGGCATAGCCACGGAAACGCGCCGTGAGCTCCGCGAAGGCCTGCCGCAGATCGCCCGCTTCCAGGGTCAGCAGGTCATCCTGGGAGGGTTCGGCCCGCTCGGCCATCACCCGTGCGTCCCGCGCCTGGCCGGCCTTCTCCAGCAGGTTCCGGATGAAACGGCCGTTGCCGAGCTCGTCGCCGAGGCGGCGGCGGCCCACGTCATCCAGCATCTGCGCCAGCGCGGGCAGTGCGTCCGGGCTCAGCGACTCTCCGCGCTGCGCCAGCGCCGCCCGGGCCAGCGCCATCAGCTCGGCCGGTGCGTACCCGGCGAACCTGATCCGGAGCGGGAACCGGGAATTCAGCCCCGGGTTGCTGGCCAGGAAATCCTCCATCTGCCGGTCATAGCCGGCCAGGATGACGATCAGCTGCTCGCGCTCGTCCTCGGCCCGCTTGAGCAGCGCCTGCACCGCCTCGCTGCCGAACCGGTCGGCCTGCCCGTCCGCGTCGTTGGTCAGGCTGTAGGCCTCGTCGATGAACAGCACCCCGCCCAGCGCCGAATCGATCAGCTCGTTGGTCTTGATGGCGGTGGCGCCGAGGTATTCCCCCACCAGATCGGCCCGCTGCGCCTCGGTCACGTTCGGCGTCTCCAGCAGGCCGTAGGCGTAGTAGAGCTTGGCGATGATGCGGGCCACGCTGGTCTTCCCGGTCCCCGGCGGGCCAAGGAACACGAAATGGTGCATGGGCTTGTCCACCGGCAGACCGCTGCGCGCGCGCATGGCGGTGGCCTGCACAAAGGCTACGACCTGGCGGATCTGCTCCTTCACCCCGGCCAGGCCGATCATCGCGTCGAGTTCGGCCACCGCCTCCTCGACGGTGACTGGCGGCGGTTCGGCCACAGCGTGCTCGCGCACCGCGGTGGCTGCCTGCTGCACGCGCACCCCGTCCGGCTCCCGGACCACCCTGATATGGCTAGGCGGGGTGGCGGCGGCCCGCCCCGCACCGCTGTCGCCCGCGACCTGGGCTGCCCCGCTGGCCCCGTCCCCGGCTGTCGCCGGGCTCCTGGCCTGTATCGGGCTGTTGTCCTGGCCTGCCTGCCAGCTGCGGGAGAGCCGCCAGCTGAGCACCACCAGCGCGATCAGCCAGCCGACGAGGTAGCTGATTAGCGGCGTACCCCGGGCAGCATGCCAGGCAATCATGGCAGCGGGCACCGCCCACAGCAGGGTCCAGGCGACCGTCCGGCAGGGCACCGCCCGGCTGGCCAGCACCGGGGCATGGGCCGCGGCCACCACCGCGAACGGGAGCAGCAGCAGCGGGATCAGCCCCGCCGTCAGCGGGGGCGTCAGCGCGGCCACGAACAAGATCGCGGCCAGTCCCCAGGCAGCCACCGCGAGCGACGCAACCACCGAGCGCTGCTTGCGCCACAGGGCAACCGGCCCATAGCCCAGCGCGAGCACCAGGATGAGATCACCGACCTGGGCGGGCAGGTAGGCCGCTATCGCCGCGGCCGCCAGCAGGGCCAGGACCAGCAGGATCTTCACCGGCAGCGGGGCGGTGCCGATGGCAGTGCGAATGCGGTCGAGCCATTGCCTCGCCGTTCGCCGATCCGGCGAAGGTCCGTCATCAGGCCGCATGTCACTCCCTCGTGCTGATCCTTGTATAGCGCATCACCGACCGCTTACGGCAGCACACAGTCAGATACCAGCCCTGAGGGCCGGGCCCGCTACCAGCGGGCACGGCCCAGGCTGGAACCTGCCGGGAGTGATGGACGGGCCGTCCTGGCGGGCCCCATGATGGCAGCGGCGCCGGCCCGCGCGGCCGGCCAGAACGGAGGGCCGATGCACAGGATCGAAGCTGAACTGCTCATCCCGGGCCGGGGCGAGCCGGTGCGGGACGGCGTGGTTGTGCTCGACAACGGGCAGGTCAGCTACGCCGGCCCGGCCAGCGGCGCCCCCGGCACACCGGGTGCGCACACGCACCGGGCGGCGGCCGTCCTGCCAGGGCTATGGGACTGCCATGGCCACTTCATGGGGACACGCTCGCTCGACCTTACGCTGCTGGCCCGGGAACCGGTCGCGCTGCGGGCGGCCCGGTGCGCCCACGATCTGCGGGCGGCACTGGACGCGGGTGTCACCTCGGTGCGGGAGGTCGGCGGGCTGGGGGTCCACCTGGCCGGGGCGGTGACCGAGGGAGTGCTGGACGGGCCCACCGTTTACGCTGCGGGCGCCATCCTGTCCACCACCGGTGGCCATGGTGACCTGCACTCCTACCCGCTCGACTGGGTCGAGAACCTCGCCCGGGTGGATGGCACGCTGTGCCTGGCCGATGGGATACCCGGCTGCCTGCGGGCGGTCCGCGAGCAGCTCCGCCGCGGAGCACGGCTGATCAAGGTGTGCGCCTCCGGCGGAGTGCTGTCAGAACTGGACAACCCCATCCACCAGCAGTTCACCGGCGCCGAACTGCGCGCCATCGTGGAGGTCGCCGCGCTGGCCGAGCGGTCGGTCGCGGCACACTGCCACGGCAAGCGGGGCATTATGGCCGCGCTGGAGGCAGGTGTGCTCACCATCGAGCACGGCACCTATCTCGACGAGGAGTGCTGTGACGCGATGCGGGAGTCAGGCGCCATCCTGGTGCCCACCCGCACGATCGTGGAGGAAATGCTGGCCGCCAGCGACGCCGTGCCGGAGTACGCGATGGCGAAGATGCAGGCCATCGCCGAGATCCACGCCGAGGCGATCACCCGGGCACTGGCGGCAGGGGTCACCATCGCGATGGGCACCGACATTGCCCTGACCGGCCCGGGCCTGCCCGACTGCTGGGGGCGCAACGGCAGCGAACTGGTGCATCTGGTCAAGCTGGGCATGACACCGCTGCAGGCGATCGAGGCGGCCACCGCGACCGGGCCGGCCACGCTGGGCCGGCAGGCACCGCGGTCCGGGCTGCTGGCGGCCGGCTATGACGCCGACGTGATCACCTTGGATGCCGACCCGCTGGCCGACATCTCGGTGCTGGCCAGCCCGGACCGGGTGACCACGGTGTGGACGCACGGCCGCCAGGTCAAGGGGACGGGGACGGCTCCGGGCTGAGCGGCGGGCCGCCTGGGCATGCCATCGTTTCAGTATCCAGGCGGGACTGGGAATCCGCCGGTGGCGGCCTCAAGCGCGCGGGCGACCCGCAGGCAGGTGCCGTCGGCGAAGTGCCGGCCGATGATCATCAGCCCGGCCGGCAGCCCGTCCGCCAGCCCGGCCGGGACGCTGGTGGCGGGATGGCCGGTGACGTCGAACGGCGCGGTGTTGACGATCATCTCGGTGGAGCGGGCGATGCTCTCCTCCCGGGCGGCGCCGGGCGGCGGGATCAGGCTGGCCGTGATCGGCAGTGTCGGCATGACCAGGACATCCGCCTCCGCCAGCGCCTGGTCGTAGGCGGCGGCCGCGGCCAGGGCGAGGTTGCGCGCCATCGCGTAGTACTGGCCGTGGTAGCGGTCGATGGTGTAACGGCCTGCCAGCATGGTCGCCTTGACCGTTTCCGGCAGCTCATCGGCGTGCGCGAGGCGGCCGCGTGCGTAGTGGGCGATCAGTTCCGGGTCGTACCAGCCCGGCCAGTTCATGCCGAACCCATTCCCGTCCACCATCTGGGCGACCACGCCGTCGGTGGCGATCACCGTCCATACGTGCACGGCGTCCCGGTGCCAGGGGATGCTCAGCTCGGTCACAGCGGCGCCTGCCCCGGCCAAGGTGGCGATCGCGGCCCGGACCGCCGCGTCCACGGCTGGCTGGGACAGCCCGGGCACACCGAAGCCCTCCGCGACCACGCCGATCCGCAGGCCGGCAACGCCGTCGTCCAGCCCGGCCAGGTAGTCCGCCGGCGGCGGGGCCATGCGCTGGCGCGGGTCCAGCCCGTCCGGCCCGGCCAGCACGCCGAGCATGAGCGCTGCGTCGGCCACCGTGCGGGTGATCGGGCCCAGGTGGTCGAGGGTGTTCTCGATCGGGAACGCGCCGGTGTAGGGGACGAGTCCGTGCGTCGGCTTGTGCCCGACCGTGCCGCAGAACGAGCTGGGGATGCGGATCGAGCCGCCCTGGTCACCGCCGAGCGCCAGGTCGGCCTGGCCGGCCGCGACCAGCGCGGCGCTGCCGCTGGACGACCCGCCGGCGGTCCGCGCCGGGTCCCAGGGGTTGTGCACCGGCCCGGTGCGGGAGGTGTGGCTGCCACCGGAGAAGCACAGGTCCTCGCACACTGCCTTGCCAGCGATGCTGGCGCCCGCGGCCAGCAGCCGGGTGATCACGGTCGCGTCGTACCGCGGCACGTACCCCTCGATGGTGCGCGAACCGTTCATCATCGGCAGCCCAGCCACCGCAATGTTGTCCTTGACCGCGACCCGCCGGCCCGCGAGCGGCCCGTCCTGGCCGGTGCTGATCTGGCTGGTGACGTACCAGGCCCCGAGCTCGTTACCGGCGGCAGCGGGCCACTGGTACGGCCTCTCGGGCCGGGCCGCCAGGCTGTCCCGGTGGAGCCGTTCCACCTCGTCGTAGGACGACAGCAGGCCGCCCGCGAGCACACGGAACGACTCAAGATCGGCGCCGGTAAGGTGCATCCCGTAGCGCTGCGCGATGCTGGCGAGTTCGGCGGCCGTGGGCGGGGTGACGGGCATCCCAGGCTCCTCCCGCAGGTGGTCAGGGCAGCAGGATAAGCGCGCGAGACCATTACAAAACGGATGAATCGGGCCGACCGCGGTCGCCCGGTGCCGCTGCGATGGCCGGTACAGCGGTCCCGGCCCAGCGCCCGCCCGATGACCCGGGCGGCCTGCCCGGCCGCAGCCGTCCCGGCAGCGGCTGAACCCGGCGAGGGCTAGACCCGGCGGAGGACGGCGACCACCTTGCCGACGATGACCGCGTCGTCGCCGAGGATCGGCGCATAGACCGGGTTGTGCGGCATCAGCCAGACGTGGCCGTCGGCCCGCTTGAACGTCTTGACCGTGCCCTCGACCTCGGCCCCGTCGATCGTCGCGGCGACGATGTCGCCGTTCTCCACGTCGGACTCCCGGCGGACGACCACCCAGTCGCCGTCGGCGATGGCCGCACCGATCATCGAGTCCCCGGCCACCCGGAGCGCGATCAGGTTCCCCTCGCCGACCAGTTCTTTGGGGAGGGGGAACGTGTCCTCCTCGATCAGTTCCGCAGCCAGGATCGGCCCGCCCGCCGCGATACGCCCGACGATCGGCACGTAGGCGGCCCGGCCGGGCCTGGTGGCCGGCGGCTTCCGGCGGGCGGGCTGTCTCCGGCCGGCCGCAGGCCTCCTGGGCGCTGTGCTGACCGGGCGGACCACCGCGGTCCGGGGCCGCCTGGCGCCGCGGATCAGGACGCCCTTCTTCTCCAGCACGGACAGCTGATGGGACACGCTGGAGGTGCTGGCCAGCCCGGTCGCGTCGCCGATCTCCCGGATGCTGGGCGCGTAGCCGCGGTCACGCAAGGAGGTCTCGATGACCTGCACGATCTGCTGCTGGCGTGGAGTCAGCGTTACCTCGCCCGGCTGTCCGCGGCTCATCGTCCGGCCTCCCGTGTCGGTGCAGGTTGCTGGCAGCATGTTAACAGTTGAATGATCTTAATCAAATACCAGTTCGAGAGATATCCAGACACGGGTCGCCGGCGGCGGTCCCGGTCATTCTGCAGCGGTCAGCTCTGCCCGGCGAGCGGGCTGCGCTCGCGCTGGAGGTAGCCAGCCGTCATGCCGCCGTCGACCAGCAGGCTGGTCCCGGTGATGAACTCCGCTTCGGCGCTGGCGTAGAACACCGCCGCGGCGGCCACGTCGCTGGCCTCGCCGATCCGCCCGATCGGCGGGACGATCCAGTCGCCGCCGCCCTCGGGACTGTCGGCCTGCCCAGGCGGAGCCAGATGCCGCATCCCGGGCGGAGTGTCGCCCGGGCACAGCACGTTCGACCGGACCCCGTCGGGGCCGCCGTCCAGCGCCAGCATCTTGCCGAGCATCAGCACCGCGGCCTTAGACACCGAGTACAGGCCGATTGCCTGCTCGCCCCAAACCCCAGCGTCGGAAGCGATGTGGATCATGCAGCCGCGGCGGCTGGCCAGGTGAGGGTAGGCGGCCTGGGCATACAGGAAGAAGCCGCGCAGGTTGACGTTCATGACCCGGTCATATTCGGCCAGCGGCGTGTCCAGCAGCCGCGCTTCCACCCCTATCCCGGCGTTGTTGACCAGCACATCCAATACGCCCAGATGGTCCAGCGCCGCCGCCACGGACTGGGAGATGGCAGCGGGGTCGCCCGCGTCGGCACGCAGGAAATGCGCATCGCCTATGCCGCGGAGAACTCCTTCGGCATGCTTGCCCAGGTCAGGGTCGCGGCCGGTGATCGCGACCGCCGCGCCTTCGTGCAGGAACCGTTCCGCGATGGCAAGGCCGATACCGGTGGTACCGCCGGTGATGAGCGCGCGCTTGCCGTCCAGCCGTCCCATGAGCCCGCACTCTACTGGGCAACTGCCGCCCGACCGCGGTGCGGGCGGCCGGGCAGGAGGAATTACCTGGCACGGAAACCAGGGAGGTGGCGAGGCCATTCCCCCGCCACCTCCTCGGGCATGAGGTCATCCGGTTATGCGGATGGCCCCGTCACGGCGCCCGCCCTGGCCTGGCACGCAGCTAGCTGCAGCCACTGGTGGCGCCGCAGCCCTCGCACACATAGCAGCTGCCGGCCGGGCGCATCTTGGTGCCGCAGGTCAGGCAGAGCGGTGCGTCCGCGGTCCGGCCCGCCTGAGATTCCAGCACCTCCATCGAGCTGTGCGGTTCGGCGGCCGCCGGTGTCGGGCTCGCCGGAGGTGCTGGCTCCGCAGCCTCCGATGGCGGCGGACCCGCAGGCCCGGCTGGCGTGCTGGTGGCGCGTGGGTGCTCGACCGGGACGGATTGGGCCATCTCGGTGGTGTCCTCATCCTCCTCGCCCAGCGTCGCCGGGTCCTGCCCGGCGAGCTGGGCCGCGCGCTCAGCCGCGGACAGGATGCCCAGCTCGGCTCGTGTCTCATAAGGCAGGTGATCCAGCGCCAGCCGCCGGAACACATAATCCATCACCGAGCTCGCGATCCGGATGTCCGGATCGTCGGTGACCCCGGCGGGCTCGAACCGCATGTTGGTGAACTTCTCGACCCACTTCTCCAGCGGCACCCCGTACTGGAGGCTGATGGAGATCGCGACCGAGAACGCATCCATCACGCCTGCCAGGGTGGATCCCTGCTTGCCGAGCTTGAGGAACACCTCTCCCACGCCATCACCGGGGTAGCTGGATGCGGTCATGTAGCCTTCCGCACCGGCCACCGAGAACCGGGTCACCATGGCCGACCGCTGCTTGGGCAGGCGCTTGCGGACCGGCCGGGTGCCGTGTGGCGCTGCCGCCGCGGCGGACGCCTCCTCTGGCTTCTTCCTGGCGTCCGACAGCGGCTGCCCGACCTTGCAGTTGTCGCGGTAGACGGCCAGCGCCTTCAGGCCCAGCTTCCACCCTTCCAGGTAGATTGACTCGATATCTTCTATTGATGCCGATTCAGGAAGATTGACGGTTTTCGAGATCGCCCCACTCAGCCCAGGCTGGACAGCGGCCATCATCCGGACATGGCCCATCGGGCTGATGGCGCGCTCGCCCATGGCGCAGTCGAACACCTCATAGTGCTCGGGCCGCAGCCCCGGCGCGTCCACCACGTGGCCGTGCTCGGCGATGTATTCGGTGATCGCCTCCACCTGCTCGGGCTGGTAGCCAAGGCTGGCCAGGGCGCGCGGGACCGTCTGGTTGACGATCTGCATGGAGCCACCGCCGACCAGCTTCTTGAACTTGACCAGCGCCAGGTCAGGCTCGACACCCGTGGTGTCACAGTCCATCATGAGACCAATTGTCCCCGTAGGTGCCAATAGTGATGCTTGTGCATTTCTGTACCCATTGCCTCGCCCTGCGCGAGGCACTCCTTCCAGGCGCCGACTGCGGCCGCGTGGATGTCACGGTCCATTCCACCGAGGGTTGTGATCTGGTCGCAGGCGTCGGCATGCATACGCATGACCCGCTTGTGGGCGGTGGCGTTGCGCTCATAACCGTCGTATGGGCCGACCACCGCGGCCAGCTCGGTGGACCGGCGGTAGGCGGTGCCGGTCATCAGTGAGGTGATCGCGGCGGCGATCGCCCGGCCACTGTCGGAGTCATAGGCATGGCCGGTGGCCATCAGCAGTGCGCCCAGGTTGGCGTAGCCGATGCCGAGCTGGCGGTAGGCCCGGGTGGTGGTGGCGATCTTCTCGGTCGGGAAGTCGGCGAAACAGATCGAGATGTCCATCGCGGTGATGATTAGCTCAGTGATCTGCTGGAACCGGCTGATGTCGAACGTGTTGTCGTCGCCCAGGAACTTCATCAGGTTGATGCTGGCCAGGTTGCAGGACGAGTTGTCCAAGTGGACGTACTCGGAGCAGTTCGCCACCACAGTCCCGCCGACGATGTAGGAGTGGTTGCGAGGCTCCGTCAGGTTGTAGGTGGTCTCGTAGCCGACGGACTCCTGGCTGACCATGCGCACCGTCCGGTCCACCTCGTAGAAGCTCGCCGTCGCGACAACCTGGTCCAGCTTCGCCTGCTTGCCCGGCAGGGTGAACCCGACAAGCCGGTGAAATTCACGGAGCGCGGCTGCCGTGATGCGAAGGTCGTAGCTGGGCCCGCTCGATCCGTAGACCGCTTCCGAGCCGTCCTTGCGGGTGTAGCGGAAGCTCGCCGTCTTCACACCTGTGCGGTAGATGCGGCTGGCGATCCCCAGCGAAGCAAGCAGTTCCTGCACCCCGATCAGCAGTTCCTCGGAGCGGCTGCCGAGACCGACATAGCGTGTCCCGTTCGCCTGCTGGTTGACCACACAGCCATCCGCGTCGAACAGACCCTGCAGGAAGGCGATCAGGGCCTCTTCCGGTGCCTCAAAAATCGCCTGCGGTACCGACTTCTCCGGCGCCCGGCCACCGGAGACCCCGAGCCCACGCAGGAACTCGCCAAAGGCACGCCGGGTGACTCGTAGCTGCACGGTGTCGTTTTGCTGCAGGCTCGGCTTGCTCTCGAAGCCGGTGATCTGAGTCAGCAGGGCATGGTGCCGGGGCAGCACGGTCTGCTGCTCTGCCGCTGTGCCGTAGACGGTCACGGCTTCATTGCCGCGCGCGCCGATAGACCCATCGCCGACCAACCAGCCGAGGTAATGGGCGAACTCGGCGTCCCACTTGGTGGGCAGCTGCAGCCACTTGCGGGACTTCTCATATCGGGCCATCAGCAGCGCTTCGGCCGGGATGTGCGGGTCAGCCAGCGGGCGTGGTGCATGCTGGAAGGACCGAACGACCCGGTCTTCCGTGGTCAGGTCACGTGCGTGCACCCAGCCGCGGTTGGCGGTCCAGATCCGGTGGCCGGGTGTGCACCGCAGCCGGGAACCGTCGGAGAAGCGCAGTTCCACGATCTCGTTGCGCCCGGTCACCATGTACCGGGTCGGCATGGTTGCCGTGATCCGGTCTTGCGGGTCGTGCTCCGCGGTCACGTCATTGGTATAGACCGCGAAGCTCTGCTCGTCCGCTGCGCGGCGGACGAGGTCACCGATGGCCACCAGGCCCCGGTCAGTCACTACCCGCTGGTCGGCCGGGAAGCATGGGTTGCTGGCGGTGATCCGGCCCGACTCCGGGCAGGTGTGCCAGCCGTTGATGGTCCCGTCGTACTGGATTCCGGGGTCGGCGCATTCCCAGGCGGCCTGGGCCATCTTGCGGAACAGATCCTTG
>Ga0318568_10000467_pt1 | contig 15828 bp, 8 predicted proteins | sample GRESIP088b5f21_FD_203690 | JGI IMG/M metagenome (GOLD analysis project Ga0318568, IMG submission 203690) | Tropical soil microbial communities from Luquillo Experimental Forest, Puerto Rico - GRE.SIPMG.088b5f21 | ecosystem: Environmental > Terrestrial > Soil > Tropical forest > Bulk soil...
CTATAAGTACCGGTTTTGTATGCCGAGTTGTATTCAAATTCATCAGTGGTAAGCGTCGCCTTACCATCGGTCATCTTCACGTTTTTTTTCAGCGTGGCGGTCCTGGTGTTCTTGTAATAAATCATGTAATCTCCCCAGGCGTGCACCGTATCGCTGTCTATGATGTGGACATGTCCGAAAGCTTCCACCACCTCTTCGGGTTTGCGGTAGATCGCACTGTCACAATAAAATTTCGTCGATCTGTCGATGAAGAAAACCTGCCCAACTACAATAGTGTTTTCTCTAACCGAATCCAACTTTGTATCGGTCAGTTTAAGGCCACTAAAATGTATGGGTCTCGTGGTATCGTTATTTGTTGTACGGTTACCTACGGGCTCCTGCGCCATTAATGAATGCTGCATTAGCAAACCACACGCACATAACAGGATGCCTGTAAAAAAATGTTTCATTAACATTAATTGGTTGCTTTGGTAGAATCAGCAAGCGGTGCTGTTAAAGGAGTGCTTTTATCTTTTTTGCCAAACACTGAAACGTTTACATAACGTTTAGGATGTACACGCAGATCATCCAACAATATGTTCAGGCTGCGGGTTGAGTTCTCAAGATTTTTGTACAACTTGGGATCGTTCATCAACAAACCAAGACTGCCGTCTTTGCTGTTGGCTTTTTTTACAACGTCATTCAACTGGTTGATCGTGCCTTGCAAAGAAGCCAGCGTTTCATCCAATTTAAGATTGGCGAATTTATTGGTGGCGGTTTGAAGATTGCTCAAAGAACCTGTGATCTTATCGTTATTGTTAGCCAGATTTCCAGTGAAGGAATTTAGATTGGTAAGCGATTTTGCCAATGTGCCGGACTGATCATTTAAAAGCTTGTCCAGTGAAGCCGACGCAATAGATAAATTGGCAATAATTGTCTGGAAATTGTTTTTTGTCTTGGGATCGAAATAACCGCCGATCACTTCGATTGCAGAATCCAAAGATTTCAATGTGCCGTTAACACTTTCCAGCGTTGGGGAAAGGGTAGCCTGCAACTGATCAACCAAACCCGGAATATCTTTCGAGTGCAAAGTGTCGCCATCATGCAGGTATTGTTTGGAATCACCCATTGTAATATTTATCGAAGGTGTTCCCAGGAGACTTTGGCTGATAGCAGCTACTGAGTTGTCTGGAATATTTACGTCCTTGCTCAGGTTTATTATAACGATGATGCCTGTAAGATTTTTGTCTTTTTCCTGTAATTTATAAATAGTTCCAACCTGTAAACCGTTAATCATTACCGGGTTAGAAGTGTTGATGCCATCTACTTTTGAAAATACAGCGTAAATCTTTTTGCTTGGATCAAGCAGGTTTTTGCCTTTCAGATAATTAAAGCCCAGGATAAGAATTGCCAATGCCGAAGCAGCCAGAATGCCAATTTTAGTTTCGTTAGCGATTTTCATTCGTATTAATTTATTCCGGAAACGTTATGGGTCAGGGTTAAAATTTAGTGCCATGACGCTATAACGGCACAAATGTATGTAATCTGTTCGTGAATGGTAAACGGATGAGAGTGTACTTTGTTGAAAAACTATGATTTAACTATATGTATTGCAAAGCACAAATTATGAGTTGTTGATAGGGTCATTGCAAACATCATCGTTGTCGAGGCACTCTTGGAAAAGCAAAATCCTTAAACAATTTGGTTTAAAAATCGTTTAAGGATCACTGCAATATTTTGGAATGGCTTAGTTGCCCGTATACCTTTTCAATGCTGAAACTATATTAGAAACAACTTCGTTTTGCCCATCTTCACTGTTCAGGTATTTTTCTTCCTCTTTATTGGTAAGATAACCTGTTTCTACAAGAATGCTTGGCATGCCTGTCGCTTGCAGCACCCAGATACCTTTGTTGTTTCTCTGCAAAACACCTTTGTCATTGCGACCTGCTTTTTTAAATTCATCCTGCACATAGCTGGCGATCGTATAGCTGTTTTTGAAGAAGTATTTTGTATAAAGCTGCGCACGTATTCTTGCTTCAGGAGAGTTAAGGTCAAGCACGTTCAGGGAGTCCACGATGTTTTCGCCGCTTGAATCTTCACCACTTAGATCAATGTTTTCACTTTTGGTGTCGCTTCTGTCTGCGGCCCAGATATAGGTCGAGGGTCCGGTTACTTTGTTCTCTACATAATAACTTTCGTATATGGGTTCATTTACCACTTTCTTTCTGCGATGTTTACCCTTTCCTGTGTAAACCGTTTTCTTTTTGTGGCCGATCACCCTTTTTGCGTACCATCCGCCGGGCGCATGGCCCGTTGCATCGCAGTGAATACAAAGAAAAAGATCCGCTTTTGATTTATTGGCAAGCTCTGCACGGTAGCGCAGCGATTGGCCAATGTTATTAAAATTGCCGGGTAAAATATCGGTTGTGCGTGTATAAATAATTTTCATATCCGGATATGCCTCCTGGATAGCTTTGCCCAACTTCAGGCTTATCTGCAGCGCCACATCTTTTTCCTTGGAAAAAAGTCCATGACACCCCGGGTCAATTCCACCATGACCCGGATCTATAATTAAAGTGCGTACAGTATTCTTCTTAAGAACAGGTTCCTGTTGCTGATCAGTTAAGGGTGTTTGCTTCTTCAAAGACACCATTGAAAGATATAGACCGATAATACCAACAACAAAAAAGAGTTTTTTCAACATACTAATGGAATTATTTAACTGTTTCCGATTATCTTTTAGGATTTTTGTAAACGGTGAATCACTATTTTTGCCCACACTATTATATGGATAACGGCGGTAAATTTAGTTTAAAAAGTTTTTCAGCATCCTTTTTCACGTTAATGTTTTCTGTTTTAACGTTATTAGCGCTGGGGAATTATTCCGAAACTAATGTTTTTAATGACTCAACAGCAAAATTAACAGACACTGTACCTGTAGTACATGCCAATGATACTACACGAAAGGCGCGGGGCCTGGATACAACAGGGAGAGACACAACAAAAAAGGATACCTCAAAACTTGAGACAAAGGTTGATACTTTCGGTGTGAAAGTGTCTAAGGATACTATGGACGCTCCCATAAGCTACACGGCGTCAGACTCCATGGTGCTGGATGTTCCTTCTAAAAAAATATACCTGTATAATAAGGCCAATGTAAAGTACAAAGACATTACGCTGGATGCGTACAAAATTGGTTTTGACCAGGCGACCCAGATAGTTACGGCAACACCTACCTTCGACACGCTCCATCAAATGGCACAAAGGCCAAAATTTGCACAGGCCGACAGCAAAACAGAATCGGACTCGCTGGCATTCGACATGAAAACCATGAAGGGCACTACCAGAAATACCTTCATGAACCAGGGTGAGATCTTCATAAATAGCGAAAAATCCAAAAAAATAACGTCTGAAGTTTATTACGCTTACCGCGGCCGTTTTACAACCTGCGACCTCGATAGTCCGCACTTTGCTTTCCGTGCGAACAAAATGGAACTCATCAACAAGAAGTATGCGATCACAGGTCCCGTGCATCCCGAGTTTGAAGGGGTTCCGATACCTATTTATATACCATTCGGATTTTTTCCACTTTCGCAGGGACGTCACTCAGGTTTGCTTCCGCCGCAGTTCGTAAGTAATGAACAATATGGTTTGGGATTAGAAGGCCTGGGTTATTACAAAGTTTTGAATGAACACTTTGATGTGCTGTTGCGTACAAACATCTACTCCTATGGCGGATGGATGGCCACTGTAACACCTACCTACAGGAAACGTTACCGGTACTCCGGTCAGATGAGTTTCTCGTATAACCACAATCGTATGCTAAGCAACGCCGGTTCACAGGAGTTTACCGTCAGCAAACTATGGAGCCTCATGTGGAGCCATACAGTGGACAGCAAAGCAAGGCCGGGAACGACTTTCATGGCAAGTGTAAACATTTCGTCTTCCAAATACAACCAGTATTCGTATAACCCAACGGTGAACTTCAACAACCAGTTATATTCATCCATCGCCTATACAAAGAACTGGAACAACAAGTACAACCTTTCACTGAGTGCGGGCCACGATCAAAACAACGTAACGCGCCTGTACAATATCCGGCTGCCGAATGGTGCATTTACGGTAAACAACTTTTATCCGCTCCAGCCGAAAGAATTTGTTGGTACACCTAAATGGTATCAGAAGCTGGGCATTGGTTTGAACACAACTTTTACCAACCAGACATCATTCTACGACACAGCATTCAGTCTAACGAAATTGCTGGACACCATGCAGTGGGGCGTTTCACATAACATTCCAATTTCACTGGCATTGCCGCCAATTTTGGGCGGAGCTGTTACAGTGGCGCCGGGCGTGAGTTTGCAGGAGAAATGGTACGGTCAACGCATTTACCGTAACTGGGATTCAGTCAATAATGTTTTGCTTACTACCCACAGCAAAGGTTTCTATGTAGCAAACGACGTTTCGTTCAGTTTGTCGCTGAGTACAGCTTTGTTTGGAACTTATAATAAGTTTGGTAAGGATAGCAAACTGCAGGCAATTCGTCACGTGATACGACCGACGTTTGGTGTGAGTTATAAACCGGATCTCGCAGCGAAAGACAATTACTCAACCATTGTTAACGTAATTGATGATCAGAAAACGGGTGGAAGGGACACGATACGACAGCGTTATTCTTACTATACGGGAACGATAAATGGTCCGTTCTCTGAGGGTACTTTTGGTGGTATCAACTTTGGGTTAGATAACAACCTCGAAATGAAAGTGCGCTCTAAAAAGGATTCGACCAACGGAGGCATTAAAAAAGTGAAGCTGATCGACGGTTTCGGCGTGAACGGAAGTTATAACCTGATGGCAGATTCCTTCAAACTCTCCACGTTTAACTTCTATTTGAGAAGTACATTGTTTGAGAAAGTGAACCTGACTGCCAACGCAGTGCTCGATCCTTACAAGACAAATGACCGTGGATATAGAATTGATCAATATGCATGGCAGGGTGGTGGCAAGTTCTCCCTCGGCCAGTTAACTACGGGAAGTATTGCGCTCTCGACGCAGTTCTCGAGCAAGAAGAAAGAGCAAAAGGAAAAAGCCTTGAAGAACAACCCGGACCTGGGGCTGCCGATGACGATGGAAGAGCAGCAATCGCAAGTAGATTATATCAGAAATAACCCGGCGGAATTTGCCGACTTCGATATTCCATGGAACATCAACATCTCATACTCATTAAGCTTTGTGAGATCGTTGAAATACGACTTTAGTGGTTATCAAACCCACGTTACCTCCAGCGTAACATTAGGAGGAGACTTTAACCTTACGCCAAAATGGAAAGTAGGAGCCAACACCTACTATGACTTCAGAGGCGGATCCATTCAACAGCTTACAATGTTTATTTCGAGAGAAATGCACTGCTGGCAAATGGCGATAAACGTAACGCCGGTAGGTATTACGAGGTTTTTCAACATCACGATCAATCCGAAATCAAGCATCCTCCGCGACCTGAGAGTGAATAAGAGGAACTCGTTCTATGGAGGAACGTAGTCAATTAGGAATTAGAAACTAGGAATTAGGAATTAGACAATGCGGCGTTCTTTTGTGGACCTGGCAGGTTTTAGATCTGTCAGGTCTTTTTATTTTCGATAGCGAAGGATGGACGCAACAACTTTCACCCAATTCATTGCCGTTGGCTTTAGCCAAAGGAATTAGGAATTAGGAGTTAGGAATTAGATAGTGCGGCATTCTTTTGTGGACCTGGCAGGTTTTAGATCTGTCAGGTCTTTTTATTTTGGATGTCGACAGTTGGTTTTCAATTAAGCATTGTTGCGTCGCACACTTGATCAGAAGTAATACTTATCAGCAAAAGATCAGCGTAAATCAGTCCAATCAGCGTCATCTGCGTGCCATCGTTCTCAACATTCGTGCAGCTTTTTATCATATCCCCATTCCGGTAAAATAATTCCTCAGAAAATTCCAGCTTCTATTTTCTAATTTCTGTCTTCTAATTCCTGATTACTAACACATTGCACAAAAGTGTGACATATATCACATCATAATAGTGCAAATCCTCACGGAAACTAGTATACGCCTGATCTATTTTTGACATATGGAACACGAGAAAAGTATGAACGGACCAATTTATGAACTCTGAATTTCGACAATTAAAATCCAAATAATCCTTGTAAAGGCTAAGCTGAAGAGGCGCTGGTGTATCGACAAGATTTTTTTAACCTGCCCGATGGACACTAATTCGAATCAAGTATATTTTTCTCATTTCATATCCGTCCCTTTTTTAGTTGAAAATTGAAAGTTGAAAGTTGAAAATTGTAACTATCGATCAGTCATCATTTTCAATTTTCAACTTTCAATTTTCCACTACATAAATTCCCACGCACTCTTATACCCGTCTTGCTTTTCTGCATAACCGATAAAGTCTCCATAAAAAGGAAATTGCGCAAGGGTTGCGCTGTCCCCGATAACGACAAGTTTTTTGCGTGCACGCGTCATGGCGACGTTCATGCGGCGAATGTCTGACAGGAAGCCAATCTTATTTTCAGAATTACTTCGCGTCATGCTGATGTACACAACATCACGTTCCTGGCCCTGGAAACTATCGATCGTATTGATGGAAATTTTGTCGCCGTATTTTTTTAGTGAATCAGCATGTTGCAATTGGTCACGCAAAATTTCAATCTGTTGTTTATAGGGAGAAATGACAGCGATCGAAGGAAAATTTTCCGCTGAATAATGATTGCTTAGTTCGCTGACAAAGTTTGTCAAATGTTTGAAAGCAAAAGCAGCCTCTTCAGGATTGGTCGCGCTGGTGCCTTCAATTTTTTCATCGAACCCACAGCCTGCAGTATCTATAAAAAGTAAAGCGCTGTCCTCAGCAAACAATGCATGTTTGGCAACTGATTCATGTGCTATCAGTTTGTTGTGATAAAATTCCTGCGACGAAAATCCCATGATTGTTTCATGCATGCGATATTGTTCATTAAGTAACACAACAGCCTCAGGATGCAGCTCCACACATTTTTCGAGTAAAGTAGTACTCAAACCGCCTCTGGCTGCTTCTTCGGACTTTATGGTTGGCGGCAATTGTAAATGATCGCCGGCCATAATAAATTTTTGTGCTTTCAGAATTGGGATCCAACATGCAGGTTCAATGGACTGACCCGCTTCATCGATCACCACTGTGCCATAGCGCAGATCCCTGATGGTATAATGGTTTGCACCGACAAGCGTTGCTGTAATTACATCCGCACCCGCAATAAGATCGTTGATAATATATTGTTCTGTATTTTCAACTTCCTTCATTATTTTTCTTGCCTCATCAAACAAAGCCTTTCTTTGATCGCGTTCCGCCTTGCCAAAGTTGCGCTTGTATTTATGCGCCATGTTTTTAAACTCGGCGGCTTGTTTCTTCAGTCGTTTGATTTCTTTATTGCTGCTGTGTTCGGCAATTTTATTGTCGAGCGTGAGTGACTGCAATCTTTGTGAAACACGTGCAGAGTTGCCAATACGCAAGACATTCAAACCTTCCTCTGATAATTTTTCACTCAGTAAATCAACAGCAGTATTGCTTGGCGCGACAACTAAAATTTGACGGTGATCTTTTTTATTCAGTGCCTTAATGGCTTGAACAAGCGTTGTCGTTTTGCCTGTGCCGGGAGGACCGTGTACAATGGCAAGATCATTTGCGTCGAGAATTTTATTTACCGCTTCCTGTTGCGATGGATTTAATTTACTGTTCTGGTATTTACTCTCGCCGGTATTAAAAGTTGCAGATTTTTTCCCCGTTAAAATTTGAACGAGATTGTTTTGATCCTTGTCATACAGTATTGACGCCAGTTTCAGCGCATTCTGCATTTCATCATAACTGTTGTCATCAAACAACAGATCGATGCCCAGTTTGCCATCGCGGCTCCATTCGGGAAGTTCGTCTGTGCGCAGATTTATCTTTAAACGATTGCCACTTTGAAAAGTGATTACACCTTCAACTCTGTCATTCTTAGGATCATGATTGGAAAACAAAGCTGCCGGAACGCCTGCTCTTAGTTGATGCACAACATCCTGGTGAGTGGTGCGCTCTACTTCAACATTCAAATAATCGCCGCGCCCCAATTCAGTATCTCTGATGGCGATAGGATACCACGTAATGCCTTCCTCTCTTCGTGCATTCACAGAAGACCGTTCCATCAATTCTTTATAGATATCGCTGTCGTATTGCCTTTCAATTTTCAGCAGGTCCTGAAGCTTCTTGAAATAATCCATCCGGCAAAGGTAGGGCGCGGAGTTGAGAGTTGAGAGTTGAGAGTTGAGAGTTGAGAATGGAATTGAAAATTGAAAGTTGAAAATGGAGGTTGCTGGTTGTTAGAAGCCCAACTTGCCATCGAAGCTTCCAATAACTCTCAACTCTCCATTCTCAACTCTCAACTATTTTACGGTAGTTTCGAAAAATCCACGGCGGGCTTTTTCCCAGTTGCTGGACGTTTATAATTTCCGTTAAGCTGTGTGTAGTTGCTGAAGAAGCCGCAGTTCTGTAAATAGAACAATCCACTTTTATCCAATCCTCCGCTGTAGTCCATGCGATAGCCGATTCGTGCGGTATTATCGCCAGTAAATTTTGCGTCTGTTAATTCCGTCCAATTACCATTTACATCACATATCCATTGATTGCCAAATAAAACCTTTCTTGTTTTATTCCCTTGCTGCGGATCAAAGTTTTCAAGGAAGGAGTGGAGATGCTTGAGATAGGTGTTGGTTTTAGGACGTTTAAAAGAGGCGATGACCTGCCACTCATTTTTTTCAGGAGCGAAAAAATAAGCGGTGTACGTTGTTGTGTTGTTGCTGTTATCGGGCTGAGCGTGCAACAAGAATTTGTAAGTGTTGCCAGCTATCCAGTTGTAACGCAAATAGCTTTGACCACCCGAACCTTCATTGCCAAACTCACCAGTATGAACGCCTTCACCTTTGCGCAGCATTACGATTTGCTGGTCCGCGGGAATTTGTTTCGGATCATTGGTTGAGTATGGGCTCCAGATTGAAAACAATATTCTTCTCTCTGTAGCAGAGTTTGCCTGCATACCAAAATAACCTTCTGCAAATCCGTCTGCCATGTAGTAAGAACCGATAACATCATCACCGACAGGAACTGTTACCTCGTTGTAGAACCACTCGGCCTTAACATCATTGCTTACTGTATAACCAAGATGCACCGACGGTCCGCGGCGGCCCCAGTAAAAGTAATTGCCTTCATTATTTTTTACGAAAACTGTTTTTGAATTAACAGCAGTTCCCGAAACAGTATAGCTCTTTACACTGGCGAAATAATTTCCACTCTTCTCAATTCCTTTTAATTCGACCTTTACGTAGCCCGTATCTTTTACGCGCCATTCACCTGCATTAACGATTGTGTCATTTTTAGTAAGGCTCACTTTCTTCGATTGACTGCCAATAGCAACACCAATTGTGCTTTTATCATCCGTCGATGCGTTCAGCGACAATTTAAGTGTGCCGGGCTGTGTAACACGCACATATATTTCAAGCGTGGTGTTTTGATTGTCCCATCCCGAAACACCATTTTGTTTTACAATGTTTTCATTGTTACTCGTAAAAGTATTGCCACCAGCTGGGATGACAACTGTAGTGTCTCTATCTGTTGCAAATGAATGCAACGAGAGGAGGTTGAGTAGACAACAAGCGAGTATCGATAACGGAAGTTTTTTCATGGTGTGATGTTTGTGAGTTTTTTTGTTGCGGCATCGTCATTGCGAGCCACGGCATATCTTGAAGTATGTATATCGAAAAGCTGTTTGCACTAAAACAAATGTGGCGAAGCAATCTCAACTGGATGCCGGAGATTGCTTCGCCCTATTGCCGCATTACTAACCTTGCTTCGGTACTTCATTCCATTCATTCTCCGCATGGCTCGCAATGACGTGCGGTTCTCTAATTCCTAATTTCTAATTCCTGATTCTCGCCAGCACCTCTTTCTTCTCCGTAAGTCTTTGCAGCAGCGTGATCTGGTTATTTGCACGAACGAAGTTATGCTCCGGATATTTTGCACCGTAGTATCTGTCATCATTCAGATAATCCGTTAAGAAGCGGATCGCCTGCATGTAAATGATGAATTTTCCGGAGTAAAGGAAATGCTGTTTTTCATCTGCAGTAAGTTCCTTCGCCATGTATTCATTATAACCCTGCACAATGGCCCGGTAGAAATCTTCACGAACTTCGATCTTGCTGAAGTCGCTCTCTTCCTCACTTACAGGTGCCAGGTATGTGCGCATCATGTCGCCCACATCGCTGATGAAAAGGCCCGGCATGATGGTATCGAGATCGATAACGCAAATGCCTTTACCCTGGTTATTGAACAATACGTTGTTGATCTTCGTATCGTGATGTGTTACCCTTTGTTTGAAAGTGTTGCTTGCGTGAATCCTGTCAAACTCTTTTACAATTGGTTCGAATTGTTTGATGAGTTTGATACTTTCCTGTGCCTGTTTGATTCTTTCCGCATTGCCATTTTTTAAAGCGTTGTGAAATTGTTCATAACGCAATGAAAGATTGTGAAAGTCAGGCAAAGTGATTTTCAATTTGTTTACATCAAACCCTGAAAGGGAGCCCGTGAATTTTCCAAATTGAAAAGCTGCTTCGTACGCCTGCTCCGGCGACTCCACAACGTCGATCGTGTGCGAATCAGGAATGAAAGGCATCAGGCGAAAATAACCAAACGTTTCATCATGAAACATTTCATCGCCACGTATCGTTTGCACGGGTGTTACAAATAAGTAATCAGGATGTTGGTCACGAATAAAATCAGCGATTGCTCTCACATTATTGGCGATGAGCCAGGGCTGAACAAATATCTTGCTGTTGACATTTTGCAAAATATATTTACGGTTGCCAAACTCAACTTTCCATGTTTTATTGATCAGTCCGTTGCCAAAGGGTTCAGTCTGCGTTATCTCATGATCTATGCCATAAGCAAGGAAAATTTTGTGCAGGCACTCCTCCAATGATTCAGCCCTGTCTACCGCCTGCTTCTCACGTTCATGCATAAAAAACTGTTTGTTAGAATTCATCATTTAATGCAAATACTGGTTTTCTATACATCCATTGACCGCCTGTGAAGTCAGGGAACTCTACTGTTTGATGACCCAATTCAATTGACTGCTCGCTCAAAGGAGTAATTGCGCTCCATGCTGCTGCATCGTATACGTCCATTGGTGTAGGAACTTTGCGTTTAATCGCCTCAACAAATGAATGGATCACAAAGAAGTCCATTCCACCATGTCCCGCGCCCGCTGTTTCTTTTGACCAACGTTGCCACAATGGGTGATCGTATTTATCGAGCCATGATTTTGCGTCGTCCCACGCATCATCTTGTTTTGATTGTCCTTCGATGTACACACTATGGTTTACATCCATCCACAATCCTTTGGTTCCCTGTACGCGGAAGCCCAATGAATAAGGACGTGGAAGGTTTGTGTCGTGTTGCAAAATGATTGTTTCACCATTTGAACAACCGATCATCGTGGTAACAATATCGCCGAGTTTAAAATTTACTTTTGCATTCGGATGATTTTCACCACCAACTTTTACAATGTGCTCATGCAGACCTCTTGATTTGGTTGCGTAAGAACATAATGACAAAAATCTGTTTCCTCTGTTTATATTAATAGCGTGAGCAATTGGTCCGATGCCGTGTGTTGGATACAGGTCGCCATTACGGAACACTGAATGATTCGTGCGCCAGTGTGCCTCTGAAAATCCTTTGTCGCCAAATTCAACGCCACCACCGTAAGCTTGTTTACCGTCGTTGAATTTTACATTACGCAAGTCATGCTGATAACCACCTTGTAAATGGATCAGTTCGCCAAACATTCCTTGTCTCACCATATTTAGTACGGCCATTACATCCCTGCGATAGCAAACGTTTTCAAGCATCATTACGTTTGCTTTATTTTGTTCCGCTGCTTTAACAACGTCCCAGTGATCCTGCAGTGTGATACCAAGAATAACTTCTGTAGCTACATACTTAATGCCTCTTTCAAGAGAACCGATGATCATTGGTTTGTGCCATTCCCATGGAGTAGCAATGACAACACCATCGAGTTGTTTTTTCTCGAGCATTGTTTTCCATGCATACTCATTGCCGGTAAAAATTTCCGGAGATTTCTTACCGCTTTTCGCGATTATTTTTTTGGCCATGTCAAGCATGCGATCATCAACATCGCAAATGGCAACCAGATCAACGTCATCTCTTCTTAACAAGAGATCAAGGTGGTTGCAGCCACGCATACCAGTTCCTATCAATCCTATTTTAACTTTCGCATCAGCGCCGGATGCAAATAAATTTCCCGAAGGCAGCAAAGCTAGTGCGGCAGCAGTTACTCCGGTGTTGCGTACAAAGTTTCTTCTGTTCATGCAGGGAGAGTTATAAGTTGTAAGTTATAAGTAAAAAGTTATGAGTTATGAGTAATGAGTTTGAAGATAAATATTTTGAGTGTTGCGTAGAGTTTCGCACTTATTCAAAACTCATTTCTCAAACTCAAAACCTTTTCATTCGCGAATCAAAGTAGAACAATATTTTTCACGAAAGACACGCAAACGGTTGCGTGAGTTTTACGTAAAAGGCAGTTGTAGTTTAGAATTACAAAAGGCGAAAGGCCTTGTAAATGCCTACCCCCACCATCCTGTAGATTAGTGATTATTAACCTGAGCAAAGTACAATAAATATTGCCAATTGTACCGAAAGGGATAAAATAATACAGTGAAATATTGCCGTGATGAAGAATTTTCTAACAACAAAAACCAAAGCTGCATGAGAAAGCCGTTCTTTTCAGTTAAAAGAAAAACTGGTAAAAAGCAGGCGGGTTTAATTTCCGAAAAGCAGGAAAATTACCCAAGCCACATTTTGAGTTACTCACTCATTTTATGTCTCGCACTGAGCCCTTCGCTTACTGAAGCAAGTGGCACTTCAAGTTTCCAAAATCAAATTAATGTAGGACAAGAAAAAACAATTACCGGTCGTGTTGTTGACAAAAATGGTCAGCCACTGCCCGGTGTTTCTGTTTTGGTGAAAGGCACCAAACAGGGGACCAGTACAAACGCAGAAGGTTACTTTTCTATTAAAGTAGCAAACGACAATGCGGTGTTGATCTTCCAAAGTGTTGGTAAAAAAGCAAAAGAAGTAAAAGCAAATGGCGCCAACTTAACTATCGTGCTCGATGATGAAAATGCATCACTCGATACTGTAATTACTGTCGCGTTTGGTACACAAAGTAAAAGAACGATGACGTCTTCTGTTTCGCAGGTAAATACAAAAGTGATGCAGGACAGACCAGTGAACAATCTTGCATCTGCCTTGCAGGGTCAGGTGCCCGGTTTGAACATTGTATCAAGTTCAGGACAACCCGGCGCGAACCCTTCCATTAATATACGTGGTATCGGATCTTTAATGAGTGGAACACAACCGCTTGTTATCGTTGACGGAATCCCAAGTTCAATATCACAGGTGAATCCAAGCGATGTGGAAAGTGTATCCGTATTGAAAGATGCGTCTGCTTCTGCATTGTATGGTGCACGTGCCGCAAATGGTGTAATATTAATCGTTACCAAGAAGGGCAAACTCGGTAAACCAAGCGTTAACTATTCTGGCTATGTGGGTTGGCAAAAACCAACAGAACTGTTCCAGGAAGCAGATGCATACAATTATGCAAATGCATACAACACTGCATTGATGCATGATGCGATCACAAGAGCGAATCCAACATTCAATCCTGCGAAAAAAGTTTTCACTGATCAGCAATTGGCAGATTGGAAGTCAGGCGCAGTGCCCAGTACAGACTGGAGGGATGCGTTGTTTACTGGTAACAACGGGTTTACGCAATCGCACAACGTAGGCATAGCAGGCGGTTTAAGCAATGGCGATGTAAGTGTGCGAAACAACCTCATGTTGGGTTACCTGCAACAAAACGGAAACGTGGCAAACACAAGCTTCAAAAGATTTACATTCCGTGATAACGGTTCTATAAAATGGAAAAGGTTCAGCATAGATATGAACCTTGGTATCACGTATACTAACAGCCTTGCGCCGGTTTCAGCGGCAGTGGGCGATTTGGGTGCAATCACCAGCGCGATCAACAGGCAAAGACCAATGGATCCGATTAAGAATGCAGACGGCGAATGGAACATCACCGCAACCAACGATACTAGAAACCCGGTTCGCCAGGCATTGGAAGGTGGCAAGTCAAATACAAAGAATTACAACATTCTTGCAAACATCGTGATGGGTTACGATATCACTAAAGACATTGCTGTTAAATTCACCAACGCAGTGAACTATTTAACCAGCAATCAGGACATGTTTAAAAATACACTTAACTGGTACGATGGTGAAACGACTGGTCCAAACTCTTCTACAAAGACAGACTACACAGATATTCACTATTTGCAACAACTGGACGTTACTTATAAGAAAAGTTTTGGTGATCACCACATTGGTGCGATCATCGGCGGCCAGCAGGAATTTCACACTTACAGAAGTTTGATGGGTTATCGCCAGGACTTTATTCTTAACACATCAGGAAGTTTACAATTGGGTGCCGCAGATGGATTGGACAATAGCAGCACTTATTATGATTGGGGTTTAATGGGTTTGTTCGGAAGAATCAATTACGACTACAAGAAAAAATATTTGCTTGAGCTGAATGCCAGAGAGGACGGCTCTTCCCGCTTATCTCCCGGTCACAACTGGGACTTCTTCCCATCGGTGTCTGCCGGTTGGAGAATATCGGAAGAGAATTTCATGGAGTCTTTCAAACCAACAATCTCTGAGTTGAAACTAAGGGGTAGTTATGGTGTGTTAGGTAACCAGAATTTGCCTGGGGCAGATAACAATAAATTGTATTATCCATACCAGGCCATCGTTGGTCCGGCAAATGATCCGGCTTACGCGGGACCGCTTTACTATGTATTCGGTGACAAGCTGATCACACCAATGACTTTGACTCAGAATCCCAACAACACATTCTCATGGGAAAGAACATCTATTTTGGATGTTGCCCTGGAAGGAAACTTGTGGAAGAAGCTCAATTTCAGCATTGGTTATTTCAACAAAACCACTGAGAACATGTTGATGACTATCACTCCGGCAAGAGTTAACGGCGGAGGATCATATGTAGCAAACACTGGGAAAATGCGCAACTCAGGCTATGAGGTTGACCTGGGATACAATAAGTCAACACGAAGTGGTTTTGATATTCAATTGAACGGAAACTTCAGCTACATCACCAACAAAATTCTTGACCTTGGCGGACAGCAACTCGCTGCATCCGGCGTAACCAAGAACACTGTGGGTTATGGATTGAACTCTTATTATTTGTACATCAACAATGGTTTGCTTACAAAAGATGATTTCCTCAATCCGTCTGTAACATTGATGAACGGACAAAAATATGGTGACCAAAAAATTCTTGATTACGATAAGAGCGGAAAGATCGATGCGAATGATAAAGTGATGCAACACAAAAGCAGCACGCCGAAATGGATGTATGGTTTCAACTTTGATGTAGCATACAAAAGCTTTGGTATCGCGGGTATGTTGCAAGGCGCAGCGGGTAACTTCATGTATCTCGGTGCCAGCACGGGTTACGGCTTCAGCAGTGGTTATGGTATTACAAACTGGACGATCCAGCACTCTTACGATCCAATCAATGCCCCGGACAACTACAATACGAGATTGCCTCGCGTATCAGTAAACAACTCAATCAATGCTTCTTATCCATCCACTATATTTTTATTCAACGCTTCTTATGTGCGCTTGAAAAACCTGAGACTATACTACAA
>Ga0318568_10000468_pt1 | contig 15822 bp, 12 predicted proteins | sample GRESIP088b5f21_FD_203690 | JGI IMG/M metagenome (GOLD analysis project Ga0318568, IMG submission 203690) | Tropical soil microbial communities from Luquillo Experimental Forest, Puerto Rico - GRE.SIPMG.088b5f21 | ecosystem: Environmental > Terrestrial > Soil > Tropical forest > Bulk soil...
GGCCCGGCGGCAGGTCCGGCGGCTGCAGCGGCTGTACGTGGAGGAGTGGGTGACCGTGCTGTCCGAGGTGCTCCCCGGCGTCCCGCAGGCACGGCTGCGGACGGCGACGCACGCGGCGTTCGGCCTGCTGAACTCGACGCCGTACACGATCGGGAAGCACGGCGATTCCGAGCTCGCCGCCGAGCCAATGGCGGAGCTGCTGTACGCGATGGCGCACGCCGCGCTGCTCTCCGCCGGGTCGCGTTAGTTAGCCGACGTTAACAGAGCTGCTTGCCTGCTGGGCTGCCCAGGTGCAGATGGCTGTCAGCGGTTCTTGCAGGGTCTTGCCGAGCGGGGTCAGCCTGTATTCCACGTGCTGAGGGGCGGTGCCCTTGAGTACCTGCCGTTCGACCAGCCCGTCGCTTTCCATGCCACGCAGGGTCTCGGTCAGCATCTTCTGCGTGATGCCGGGCAGCCTGCGGCGCAGTTCGGCGTGCCGCTGCGGTCCCGCCAGCAGCGCGTAGATCAGCAGGACCCGCCATTTAGCGGCCAGCCGTTCCAGGGCCTGCCGGGTAGCGCAGCTTTCCTCCAGGACATCGGGTATCACCAGCGTCACGGGGTTCTCCTGTCAGGAAAGGGCACCTCAAAGTGCCTTCTGGCAGTCATGGGATCGCGATTCTTAATCTGCCGGTTATGACAGAGCTCACGATTCATACTTACACGGCTGCAGAGCCCGGGCTGTTCGTCAACAGCTACCTGCTGGAGACCGCGGACGGTGTGGTGCTCGTGGACGCCGGGCTGCTGGTGTCGGACGCGCGGGCACTAGCCGCGCGGATCGCGGCATTGCACAAGCCGCTGGCCGCGGCGTTCGTGACGCATCCCCACCCGGATCACTTCAACGGGCTGCCGTACGTGGTCGCCGACGACGTGCCGGTTTACGCGGCCGCCCGGGTTGCCCAGACCATCGGGGAGACCGCGGTCGCCAAACGGGAACAGTGGCAGCCCACCTACGGCCCGGAGTGGCCGGACCGGTTCCGCGTCCCGGACCGTCAGCTGGACGGCGGCGCCGTCGTGGAGGCCGCCGGGCTGCGTATTCAGGTGCATGACGTGGGCGCGGCGGAAAGCCACGCCGACTCCTGCCTAGTGGCCGAGGCCGGCGGGAAACGGGTGGCCTTCATCGGCGACCTGGCCTTCGACGGCGTGCACTCTTACACGGCCGACGGCCATTCAGGCGCGTGGCTGCGGGCCCTCGGCCAGGTGGCGGGCGACTTGGCCGCGGTCCGGCTGTATCCGGGCCACGGGTCGCCTGGGAACGGCGGGCTCCTGGACCGGCAGCGGCAGTACCTGCTCATGTACCGCGAGGCGGTGCGGCGCCTCGCGGCCGGAACGCCGAGCCTGACAGGCGCGCAAAAGACCGAACTGACCCAGCTCATGCGCTGCTACCAGCCCGGCGCTTCCCTGGACTGGCTGGTCAGCCTGGGCGCTGACGCCGTCGCCGCAGAGCTGGCCGGCGAGGACCTGACGCAAGCGGCGAGCGCATGACCACCATCAAGGCGGAGCGGATCACGTTCCGCAGCGAGGGCCTGGACCTCGTCGGCGATCTCCGGCTTGCCGGCGCCGGCGAGCAGCGGCCCGCGATCGCCCTCACCGGCCCCTTCACCGGCGTCAAGGAACAGGTCACCGGAACGTACGCGGAGCTTCTCGCCATGGCCGGGCTCACCACGCTCGCCTTCGACCACCGCGGCTTCGGGGAAAGCGGCGGCCGCCGCCAGCATGAGGACAGCCAGGGGAAACTGGCCGACCTCAGGGCCGCGGTGAGCGCGCTGGCCGCCCGGCCAGAGATCGATCCAGCCCGGATCGGGCTAGCCGGGATCTGCCTTGGCGGCGGCTACGCCATCCGGGCCGCGGCCGCGGATCCCCGCGTCAAGGCGGTAGCCGGCATCGCCGGCGGGTACAACAGCCCAGCCCGGATGGCCCAGGCGATAGGCACCGAGGGTTATCGGGCCGCGCTTGCCGCCGCCCTGGAACGCTACGACGAGTACCTGCCCGCCGTGGCGCCGGGCGGCGCGGAGGCCGCGATGAGCGGCGACGAGCCGTACGCCTACTACGGCACCCCCCGGTCCCGCTCCCCGCACTGGCGCAACGAAGTCACCAGAGGATCACTGCACTCCCTGATGACCTTCGACGCACTCGGCGCCGCAAGCCTCCTGGCCGCCACACCGCTGCTGATCGTCCACGGGAGAACCGACGCATACTGCTCACCCGACCTGGCCCGGGCCGTGTACGAGACCAAGCCCGGCGACAAGGAGATCCTCTGGCTGGACGCCCGCCGGCACATCGACCTCTACGACGAAAAGCCCTACGTGAGCCAGGCCGCCGAGGCAGCCGCCGACTTCCTGCGCCGCAAGCTCACCCCATCCTGACAGCGGTCACGCCGGCCGTGCGGTGCTGGCCGCGACCTTCCGCTCGCGCAGGGCCGCCGGGAGCACCGCCAGCACCAAGACGCCGGTCAGGGCGAACGCCGCCGGATAGCCGGTGCGGGCCGCGAACAGGCCGAAGACGGCCGGCCCCGCGCCGTATCCGCCGTCATAGGCGAGGTTCCACAGCGTGCTGGCCCTGGCCTCCGGGAGCCGCTCGATCAGCAGCGCGAACGTCGCGTTCTCGATCACCCCGAACCCGGCGCCGAACAGCACCATGCTGGCGAAGATCAGCACCGGCGTTGCCAGCCACAGCATCGCGGTCATGCCGAGCGCCGCCACGATCAGCGCCGGGATGAGCAGCCTCGCGTGACCGTGCCTGTCGCCGTGCCGGCCGGCCTGCCAGCGGCTGAGCGTCGCGGTGGCCGCCTGGACGAGCAGGGCGGCCGCGGAGAGGCTGCTGGGCACCCCCTTCGCGAGCGGGAGGAACGAGTCGAGCACGCCGGCCGCGATGGTGCAGGCGGCGAAGATCAGCGATAGCCGCAGCCCGGCGCCGGGCGCCCGCCGGGCGCGCGCGGCTGACGGGGCGCTGTGTGCCTCGCCGCGGCTGGGCAGCCAGCGGATCGTCGTCAGCGGCAGCAGGCCGGCGACCGCCGCCAGCGCCGCTACCGCCGTGGCCAGGTGGTGTCCGGCGAGCCAGACCCCGGCCGGCAGCGCGATCACGGCCGGGACGCCGGAGACGACGCCGAGCAGGCCGAGCCCTTCGCCGCGCCGTCCGGGAGGAAGCAGCGTGGCGGTGAGCGCGCCGGTGGTGACGCCGCACAGGCCGAAGCCGAGCCCGCGCACGAAGCTGACGCCCATCATGACGGCCTGGGGCTCGCGCGGGAGCAAGACCAGGGCCGGGGCGCCGAGCAGCACCGCTCCGGCCGCCAGCATCGTCCGGTAGCCGAACCGCCTGATCCCGGGCGCCGCGGCTGCCTCCGCGGCGACCGTGCCGAGCAGCAGGGACCCGGTCATCAGCCCCGCGCCGGAGCTGCTGGCGCCCGCCGCCGCGGCCAGCATCGGCAGGACCGACAGCAGCAGGAAGAAGCTGGTCAGCGAGCTGAACTCGGTCAGGAACGTCAGTGCGAGCGGCAGGCTGAGGAGCCGCGCTGGCGCGCCGTCCTGGGTGGCGGGCCGCGCCTGCGTCACGGTGCTCATAGCAACGACAGTAGGGAGCAGCCGGCACACTGGTAAGGTCCGATTTCATGGCGATTGAGTGGTCCGGTTTGAGTCCGGAGCTGCTCGTGCGGCTCGACCGTTCGGCCAGCCAGCCGCTGCGGGCCCAGCTGGAGACGAGCCTGCGCGAGGCGATCAGGGACGGCCGGCTGCGCGGCGCAGAGCGGCTGCCGTCCTCGCGTGAGCTGGCGCGTGAGCTTGGCGTGTCCCGCGGCATGGTGCAGGAGTGTTACGGCCAGCTGCTGTCCGAGGGATACCTGACCAGCCGGACCGGGTCGGCTACCCGGGTAGCGGACATCAAGGAGCGGCCGGCCGCGGCCTCTCCCGTGCCGCCTTCGCCGGCTCGCCGGCCCCCGGATCGTGCGCTGATCGCGGACTTCCGCGCTGGCGTACCGGATCTGTCCAGCTTCCCGCGTACCGAATGGGCCTGGGCCGTCCGGCAGGCGTGCGGCGAGGTCGCCTCGGCGGACCTGGGATACGGCGATCCGCGTGGCAGCGCGGTGCTGCGCGAGGTGCTCGCCGGATACCTGCGGCGGGTACGGGCCGCCGATGCCGACCCCGGGCGGATGATCATCAGCACTGGCTTCGCGCAGGGGGTCAACCTGGTGCTGCGAGCGCTGAGCCGGGAACGCGGCGTGTCATGCGTGGCCTTCGAAGATCCCGGCTACGGAAGCGCGCAGTCCGACGAGACGGTGCGTGCGGCCGTGGCGATGGGCCTGCGCGCCAAGTACGTGCCGGTCGATGAGGAGGGCCTGGTGGTCAGCGCGCTGGCAGCGAGCGGGGCCCAGGCCGTCGTGGTCACGCCGGCGCATCAGTCCCCCACCGGGGTGGTCCTGTCCGCGGCGCGCAGGCACGCGCTGGTGGACTGGGCCCAGCGCTGGGACGGGTACGTGATCGAGGACGACTACGACTCGGAATTCCGATACGACAAGGAGCCGGTCGGCGCGCTGCAGGGACTCGCGCCGGACCAGGTCTTCCTGGTGGGCACGGCCAGCAAGGCGCTGGCGCCCGCGGTGCGCCTCGGCTGGGTGCACGCGCCTTCGCCGCTGGCCCGGGCGGTCGCCGAGGAGAAGGAGATGAGCGATCGCGGCTCGTGCGCGCTCGACCAGCTCGCGCTCGCGACTCTGCTCACATCGGGCCGGTACGACCGCCACCTGCGCCGGATGCGGTCCGTCTACGCCGGCCGGCGGGCCGCACTGGTCGAGGCGTTCGCCAGGCACTCGCCGGGGGTCCGGCTCACCGGGCTCGCGGCCGGATTCCACGCCGTCGCGCCGCTGCCGGCCAGCGCGGACGAGGCGGCCGTGATCGCGGCGGCGCGAGAACGCCGTGTCGGGCTGTACGGAATCGGCGCCTACCGCGGCACGGCCGACGCGGCGGCGCCGCCCGCGCTGGTCATAGGCTTCGGCAACGTCGGTGAGCGAGCCATCGCCCCGGCCATCGCCGCGGTCGCCGACCTGCTCAGCTGAGCAGGATCGCGCCCTGGGTATCGCCTAGCTAACAGTCCGGCCATGCCGATCACCGCCTGGCAAGCGGGGCGTCATCATTGCTCAAACGGGGTAATCATCGGGCAGACAGGCCGCTGCCGCGGGATGTCGCCCCGGTAGTCACTTCCGCGAAAGGGAGGCTGCTCATGAGCACCATGGACGACACATCCATCGGGTCCAGAACGCGCGCAGGGCTGTGGCGGCTGGCCGGCCCCTGGTGGATATTCCTGCTGACCGGCATCGCCTGGCTGATCATCGGGTGGATTGTCTTGCGGTTCAACCCCGCCTCGATCACTACCGTGGGCGTCCTGCTGGGCGTGCTGTTCTTGTTCAGCATGATCAATGAATTCCTGATCGCCGCGGTCCACCACAGCTGGCGCTGGCTGCACGTGGTGATGGGCGTCATTTTCCTCTTCGGCGCCGCCTGGGCATTCGCCAGGCCCTTCGACGCGTTCTGGACGCTCGCCTCGATCCTCGGGCTGCTGCTCATCTTCCGGGGCACTCTGGACATCATCAGCGCCGTCGACGCCAGGGAGGTCAACAGCGTCTGGTGGCTCGGCCTGGTGGTCGGCATCCTGGAGATCTTGCTCGGCTTCTGGGTCTCCCAGCAGTTCTACAACGTCCGAGGGACACTGCTACTGGTCTTGGTCGGGTTCTTCGCCTTGTTCCGCGGCATCTCGGAGATCGTGATCGCATTCGAGGTGCGCAGGGCCCAGCGCGCCTAGGCTCAGGCGCAGGGCACGACGTGACTTCGGGAGTGACGGATACACCGAGATCGGGAGGGCCGCCAGCGGCTGGCGGGCTCGCGTGGCACACGCTCGGCGCCGATCAGGTCCTCGAGTCCGAAGGGGTGGACGGGCAGCGCGGTCTCAGCTCGGCCGAGGCGGCCGCGCGGGCCAAGCGGTTCGGCCCGAACGAGTTCACCGCTGGCCAGGCCGAGTCCCGCTGGCGCGCGTTCCTCCGCCAGTACCGCGACCCGATGCAGCTCGTGCTGCTCGCGGCCGGCATCGGCAGCCTGTACCCGCTCAAGCAGCTCGGCACGGGCCTGCTGCTGATCTTGCTAACGCTCTTCAACGCGGTCATGGGCCTGCACCAAGAGGGAAAGGCCGCCGCGGCCGTCACCGCCCTGCAGAAGATGGTGGTCATCAAGGCCAGAGTGCGGCGAGATGGCCAGCTGACGGGGATCCCCGCCGGGCAGCTGGTTCCCGGCGACATCGTCGCGATCGAGGCGGGCGATATCGTGCCCGCGGACGGGCGGCTGCTGAAGGCGGCCACGCTGGAGATCGACGAGTCCGCGCTGACCGGGGAGAGCCTGCCCGCCGACAAGGGCACCGAGCCCGTGACGGGCGCCGACACGCCGCTCGGCGACCGGACCGACATGGTGTACATGAACACCAACGTCACCCGCGGCACGGGCGAGTTTGTCATCACCGCGACCGGGATGGCCACCGAGGTCGGCCGCATCTCCGGGATGCTGGAGGGAGAGCAGGCGGTCAAGACCCCGCTCACCCGCCAGCTGGACCGGCTGACGGCGCAGATCCTGGTGATCGCGGGCATCGCGCTGATCACGTCGATGGCGCTGAACCTGGCCCGCGGCGAGACGTTCATCGCCGTCTTCAACGCCGCCGTCGCCTTCGCCATCGCCGCGATCCCGGTCGGGCTACCCACGGTGGTCACGACCATCCTGGCCTGGGGAACGGAGCAGCTCGCCAAGGCCGGCGCGATCATGAAGCGGCTGGCATCGACCCAGACGCTGGGCTCCACCGAGGCCATCAACTCGGACAAGACCGGCACGCTGACGATGAACCAGATGACAGCGGTCCAGATGACGGTCGCCGGCCAGCGGTACACGGTCGAGGGGAAGGGCTACTCGACCGCCGGGCGGATTACCCGAGTTGGCGGGCAGGCGGACATCCCGCTGGATGAGTTTCTCGTGCCGATGGTGCTGGCCTCGGACGCGGTGGTCAGGGACGGCGAGCTGATCGGCGACCCGACCGAGGGCGCGCTGGTCGTCCTGGCGGCCAAGGGCGGCGTCGACGCGGTCTCCACCAGGGAACGGTACCCGCGGCTCGCCGAGCTGCCGTTCGATGCGGCCTACAAGCTGATGGCCACGTTCCACAAGATGACCGGCGCGTCCGGTAAAGAGGTGATCCGGTGCTTCGTCAAGGGGGCGCCGGACCAGCTGCTGGCGCGGGCCGCCACGTTCGTCGGCGCTGGCAACGGCCCGGCGCCGGCTGACGACGCGTTCCGGCAGCGGTATACGGCCGAGAACCAGCGGCTGGGCGAGCAGGGCCTGCGGGTGATGGCCACCGCGCGCAAGGACTTCGACCCGGCGGCCTTCGATCCCGGCGCCGACCTGCTCCCGCTGATCACCGGGCTGGAGCTGCTCGCCCTGGTCGGCATGGTCGACCCGCCCCGCCCCACGGCCAGGGCATCGATCGCGACGGCGAAGAAGGCCGGCATCCGGGTCCGGATGATCACCGGCGACTACGCGGTTACCGCGGCCGCGGTCGCCGGCCAGCTGGGCATCGACGGCACCGCGCTCACCGGCGCCGAGTTCGCCGCCATGAGCGACGAGGAGGCACTGGCCAAGGTGGACGGCATCGGCGTGATCGCCCGCGTCAGCCCCGAGCACAAGGTCCGCCTGGTCGACGTCCTGAGGAAGAAGGGCCAGATCGTCGCGATGACCGGGGACGGCGTCAACGACGCGCCCGCGGTCAAGAGGGCCGACATCGGGATCGCGATGGGCACCGGCACCGAGGTGACCAAGGAAGCCGCGGTGATGATCCTGACCGACGACAACTTCTCCACCATCGTCAAGGCCATCGAACTGGGCCGCGGGCTGTACGACAACCTCGCCCGGTACATCCGGTTCCAGATCGGCGGCCTGTTCGGCTACATCTTCACGTTCCTCGGTGCCAGCATCTTCAACGTCGCCGAGGGCATACCGCTGCTCCCGCTGCAGACGTTGTGGGTGAGCTTCACCATGCTGTCCATCCAGTCGGTCGGGCTCGGGTACAGCAAGCCGGCCGCCGGGCTGATGGACCGCCCGCCGCTGCCGCCCAGCCGGCCGATCCTGACCCGCGCGCTCATCGCCTGGCTCGCCTTCGTCGGCCTGCTCATGGCGACCGGCACCCTCGGCGTGGTCAGCTGGGCGCAGCAGGCGCACGGGCTCACCGTCGCCCGGACCATGGGCATGGTCACGTTCGCGCTGTTCATCCTGTTCTTCTCGATCGAGTCCAAAGACGAACAGGACTCGGCGTTCTCCCTCGACACGTTCTCCGACAAGACGTTCGTCATCACGACCAGCGGCTCCTTCATCCTGCTGGTCCTGTCCACCGTCCTGACCATCTTCCAGGTCGTGATGAAGACCGTCAGGCTCGACGTCCAGCAGTGGCTGATCTGCACCGCCGTGGCCCTGTCCATCGTGGTGGTCATCGAGATCCGCAAAGTGGTGCTGCGGCACACCGCCGCGAAGGCCGTCCACCCCGCCGGCGCTCACCCGGCCGGCGCCTGAGGCCGGCGTCAGGCCGGGTCGTGCGGCCACAGTCCGGCCAGCTGGCCGGGGCTGATGTTGCCGCCGCTGCAGATGATCGCCACCGTGCGGCCCGCGAACCGCCCGGGTGTGCCCAGTACTGCCGCCAGGGCGGCCGCGCCGGCCGGCTCGACGAGGTTGCGCGTCTTCTCGATCATCAGCCGCGTCGCGGCCTTCAGCGCATCCTCCGGGACCAGCACGAAGTCATCCAGCAGCGCACGCAAGATCCGCTGCGGCAGCTCGAACGCGGTCCTGGTGGCCAGGCCCTCCGCGAACGTGCTGGTGGTGTCCTCGACGAGGGTGCCCGCCTGCCAGGAGCGGAATGCGGCCGGTGCCGCCTCGGACTGCACGCCGATCACCTCGACCGACGAGCGCACGGCCTTGGCCACCACGCAGGCCCCCGCCGCCCCGCTACCGCCGCCGACCGGGACCACGATCACCTCGGCATCTGGCCAGTCCTGGAGGATCTCCAGGGTATAGGTGGCCACCCCGGCGATGAGGGCCGGCTCGTTCCCGGAGTGGATGTACCGGTATCCGTGCCGGGCGGCCTGCTGCTCGCAGTACTCACGGGCCTCATCGAAGTCACGGCCGTGAAAGACCACCTCGGCGCCCAGCGCCCGCATCGACTCCACCTTCACCGGGTTGGCCTGCGCGGGCATGCAGATCACCGCCCGCACGCCGAACAGGTCCGCCGCGTAAGCCACCGACTGGCCGTGATTGCCGGTCGAGGCGGCGATGACACCCCAGCGCCGCTCATCCGCGCTCAGCTGGCTGACCAGGTTCACGCCGCCGCGGACCTTGAACGCGCCCACCGGCTGATGGTTCTCGTGCTTGACCCGCACCTGCGCCCCGGTCATGGCATCCAGCGCGGGATAGCGGTACAGCGGCGTCGGCCGCAGGTAAGGCGCGATACGCTGACGCGCCCGCAGGACGTCAGCCAGGTCCGGCACCGGGGAGTCAGTCATGCCACTGTTATGCCCCGTCCGCGATCAGTTCTGGCATGTCGCTCAAAGGCCCGTGAATGGACACGTTCGGGATCATTATGCGGACTTTTCTGTTGTTCTGGGATGAAATCAGATCGCCGGAATCGACGCGTCGTAGTGCGACTAGTCAGTTGTCCCCGGTCTGCGGATGATGTCCGTCAATTCTGTATGCTGCTATACCTACAGGTCGCTCGGTCGCATTGGCATCGGGCTATCAATGGGGGTGCAAATGGCTGGTCTTGACTCGATTGACCACGTGGTGCTCGTAATGCTGGAGAACCGCTCCTTCGACCACATGCTTGGGTTCCTGTATCCGAAGTCCGGCGACTTCGAGGGCCTAGACGGCACGGAGTCGAACCTCGCAGCCGACGGGAGCGAGGTGCGGGTGTCCCAGATCACTCCGGGTATTCAGAACGCCTACTATTTCCCGCTCGCCAACCCGACCGAGGGGTACACGGCAACCAATGAGCAGCTCTTTAGCTCGGACACCCCGCCGGCCTCGGGCGAGGCCGCGAATGACGGATTCGTGACGAGCTTCGCAAGGGAACTCCAGCATCCCGCACACCCGCTCGACCCCAAGCTCGTCGGGGCGGTACCAGCCTCGATCATGGGCATGTACGCTGCCGAGACCCTGCCCGTCCTCGCAGGACTGGCGAAGGGGTTCGCCGTGTGCGACGGATGGTTCGCCTCGGTGCCGACCCAGACTTTCCCGAACCGGGCCTTCGCGGTCGCGGGCACCTCGCTGGGGTACGTCGACAATTCCGCGCGCAGCGTACCTGCCTTCGACACTCCCTCGGTGTTCGGGAAGCTCGCCGATGCGGGACAGACGTGGAAGATCTACGGGTACTCGGGAGAGCCGCTGACGGCCCACGACTTCCCGGACACGGTCAAGCCGGGTCCGAACGGGGAAGTGGTCTCGGGCTTCACGAGGTTCCAGTCCGACGCGGCCAACGGGACGCTCGCCGCCTTCTCCTACATCGAGCCGGAGTGGGCGACGCATCGCCGGCCAACGCATCATCCTGGCGATGACCACAATTTCCAGATTGAGAATGACCAGCACCCGGTCTCGAACCTGGCCGTCGGCGAGAAACTGCTCTACGACATCTACCAGGCGCTGCGCAGCAACGGCCCGGCCTGGGGAAAGACCCTGCTCATCATCACCTACGACGAGCACGGCGGAAACTACGACCACGTGCACCCGCCGACGGGCGCGATCGCACCGGACGACGTGATCGGGCCCTCGGGGTTTGACTTCACACGCTTCGGGGTCCGGGTGCCCGCGGTCCTGGTCTCTGCGCTTATCCCGGAAGGCACGATCCTGCGCGCGCCCGCCGGCGGTCAGCCACCCTTCGACCACACGTCGATCATCGCGACCCTCCGCGCTCGTTTCGGCATCGGGGCGCTGGGAAGACGCGACGCCGCTGCTCCGGACCTGGGTTCCATCCTGACCCTGCAAACGCCCCGGACCGACGATCCCCTCGCCGGCATTGAGCCCCCGACTGCAGCGGACCCGGTCCTCATAGCCGGCTCGCCGCCTGTCGGTGCGGCCCCGAGCTCCTTCCTTGAAGCAAACGCCCTGGCTGCTGCGGCCCTCCCCGTCCCGACGGACCCGATCGCAGACCCGGAAGCCAAGGTGCAGACGCTCAGGACCGCGGCCGACCAGTACAACTTCATACAGGAGCGCCGCGCGGCATGGCGTGCGGCCGGGCGGCCGTCGGAGCAAACCAGCACTTCAGCTTCGAGGGAGGTCTGAGCAAGCCACGCCACCCCGTCATCAGCGACGAGAGGTTGATGTGGCCGCTCAGGCGCGGTCCGGCCTGGGCTGGGTTTCCTGGGTCTTGAGGACGGTCGTGAATGCCTGGACCTTGGGCTGGCTTGTTGCGCCACGCCGTACGGTCGTGAAGATCTGCCGTCGCGGCCGACCGGGGAGCCGGTGGGCGATCACGTCGTGCCGGTCCCGGGCACCTGCCAAGTCAGGGAGAAGAGCGGCTGCGAGGCCACGCTCGACGAGACGCAGGTGGATCTGCAGGTCGGTGGAGGTGTAGCGGTCGTCGGGCTCGAACCCGGTTTGCCGGCACACCGCCGTGGCCCATTCCCGGGCGGTGGTGCCGACGGGTTCCATCACGAATGGACGCGACGCCAGCTCGGGTAGTGATCGCTCGCTCCAGCCGGCTGGGGTGACGAGGCGAAGTTCGTCGGTGAGCAGGTCGTATCGCTCGGTCTCGCGAGGGCGCGGCAGGGGATGCCCGGGGTACTCCTCGCCGAGGACGATGTCGAATTCGCCCGCTATGAGGGCGGGCAGGGCCGCCTCGGGCTCGAGCTCGATGACCTCGATGCGGAGCCTGGGGTGTTGGTGCTCGAGCTGAGTGAGGGCGGGTGGCACGAGAGTGAGGACCGCGGTCTGCAAGGCGGCGACGCGCAGCGTGCCGGCGGTCTCGTTCAGGGACTGGGCGAGGGCGGCTTCGGCTCGTTCCATCGCTTCCAGCAGCACCTCGGTGTGCGCGACGAGGAGGTCGGCTTGAGCGGTCAGCCGGACCCGGCGTCCGGCTGGCTCGAGCAGGCGCACGCCGGTCTCCTTCTCCAGCGCGGTGAGCTGCTGGGACACCGCGGACGGGCTGTAGGACAGCGCCTCGGCCACGGCGGCGATGGTGCCTCGGCGGGCGAGCTCGCGGAGCAGCCGCAGGCGCCGGAGGTCGAGCATCACGCCTCCTCAAAGCATCAGTTTTGCTTCACATTATCGTGCTTGTTTTCGCGCTGGACCTGATGAGTGATGGTGGGGATGATGAGCGGCATGATGTCGTGGTATTCCTCACCGGCCGCCCGGGACTGGACCGGCCCGCCCGCGCGGGGTGACGCCTACGCGTTCCACCGGTCGCTGCCGGGGTATGCGCCCACGCCGCTGGTTCCCGTCCCCGCGATCGCCGCCGAGCTCGGGGCCGGCCGAATACTGGTGAAGGACGAGTCGTCGCGGCTGGGCCTGCCGGCGTTCAAGATTCTCGGCGCCTCGTGGGCCTGCCGCCAGGTGCTGGAACGGCGCCCCGGCGCCACGCTGGTGACCGCGACGGACGGAAACCACGGCCGTGCGGTTGCCCGCATGGCGGCTCAGTTCAGTGTCGCGGCGACCGTGTTCGTGCCCGCGGTGATGCTCCCGGAGGCCGCCGCCCGCATCACCGAAGAGGGCGCGCAGGTCGTATGGGTGGACGGCGACTACGACGCCGCGGTGCGCCGGGCCGCAGAGTTCGCCGGCGGCCAGCCCGGCCGGGCGCTGGTGCAGGACACCGGCTGGGACGGCTACGAGGAAGTGCCGGCCTGGATCGTGGAGGGTTACCAGACCTTGCTGAAGGAGGTCGACGCCCAGCTCGGCGGCCCACCGGACCTGGTAGCGGTCCCGGTGGGGGTGGGGTCACTGGCTGAGGCGGTGGTGCGGCACTACCGGCGCCCCGGCGCCGCGCACCCACGTGTGCTGTCGGTCGAGCCCGACACCGCTGCCTGTGTGCTGGCGAGCCTGGCCGCGGGCCGGCCCGTGACGGTGCCCACCGCGGCGACGGTGATGGCCGGCCTGAACTGCGGCACTGTCTCCGGCTCGGCCTGGCCGGTGCTGCGCGCAGGATGCGATGCGGCCGTCGCCGTCAGCGACGACGAAGCGCTGCGCGCCGTCGATGACCTCGGCCGGCTCGGCGTCTCCTCGGGCCCGAGCGGCGCGGCCGCCCTGGCCGGCATCCGCGCTGCCCTCACCGATCCCGAGCGGCGGGCCGCCCTCGACCTCGCCGACGACGCCGTCATCGTCCTGCTCAGCACGGAAGGACGCACTCGATGACCCGCACCGTACGGATCAACCGCGACCGGCTCTGGGACTCCCTGATGGAGCTGAAGGAGATCGGCGCCTACGACGACGAGGCGACCGGGCTGCGCGGAGTCCGGCGCCTGGCGCTGACCGACGCCGACGCCGAAGCCCGCCGCCGCTGCGTGCAGTGGATGCTCGAGGCCGGACTCGAGGTGCGGGTCGACCGCATCGGCAACGTCTACGCCACCCGCCCGGGCCGCAACCGCTCCCTGCCGGGCGTGCTGATGGGCTCCCACATCGACACCGTCGCCGCCGGCGGAGCCTTCGACGGCACCCTCGGCGTGCTCGGCGGCATCGAGGTCATGCGCACCCTCAACGACGCCGGCATCGAGACCCTGCGCGACATCGAGGTCGGGTTCTTCACTGAGGAAGAAGGCGTCCGGTTCGGCACCGACATGCTCGGCTCGGCCGTGACTGCCGGGCGCATCCCGCTCGACCACGCCCACAAGCTCACCGACGAAGCCGGCAAGACCGTCAAGGACGAGCTCATCCGCATCGGCTTCGACGGCCAGGCCCACGAGCGGCGCCCCGTCCCGCACGCCTACATCGAGTGCCACATCGAACAGGGCCCCATCCTCGCCGACGCCGGCGTCGACATCGGCATCGTCGAGGGCGTGCAGTCGATCTCCTGGCAGCGGCTCACCATCCGGGGCGAGGCCGCGCACGCCGGCACCACCCCCATCGCGTCCCGGCACGACGCCGGCCTGGCCGCCGCATCCATCGTGGTCGAGGCCCGCCGGATGTGCGACAGCGGCGACTTCGGACGGCTCCGCGCCACCGTCGGGAACTTCCGCATCGGCGCGGGCCAGACCAACGTCATCCCGCACGAAGCCATTCTGACCATCGACCTGCGCAACCCCGCCGACGATCATATGACGGCCGCCGAGCAGCATCTCGCCGGCTACGTCGGCGAGCTCGCCGCCCACCACGGCGTCCAGGTCGCCTGGGAACGGATGGCCAAGACCGCGGTGGTGCCCTTCCACCCCGGCATCCGGCAGCTGCTCGCCGCCACCGCCGACGACCTCGGCCTGCCCTACGTCCGGGCCACGTCCGGCGCCGGACATGACGCCCAGGAGATCGCCGCCATCTGTCCCACCGCGATGGTGTTCGTCGCCGGCGAGAACGGCGGCATCAGCCACACCCCGCGCGAATACTCCACCCCCGGTGCCTGCGCCAACGGCACCGACGTGCTCGCCAACGCCGTCCTGCGACTGGCGGACCAGCCGTGACAGCCAACGACCTGACGGTCCTGGACCTGCTCGACGCCCTGCTTCGCATCGAGTCGGTCAATCCGGGCCTCGACCCGGGCGGCGTCGGCGAGGCGCCGATTGCCGCGTTCGTGGCCGGGTGGGGACGAGCCACCGGACTACGCACCCAGGTGCTTGAGGGCAGGCCCGGCCGGCCCAGCGTTATCCTGCGCGGCGGACGGAACACCGGCGGCCGCCGGCTGCTGCTCTGCGGCCACCTCGACACGGTTGGCCTGGCCGATACACGCGACGCCCTCATGCCCCGCATCGACGGCGACCGGCTCTACGCCCGCGGCGCCTACGACATGAAGGCCGGCCTCGCCGCCGCCCTGATCGCCTGCCGGGACGCCGCCCTCGCCGGTATCGACGGAGAGGTCATCGTGGCCGCCGTCGCCGACGAGGAGCTCGCCAGCCTGGGTATCCAAGAAGTCCTCACCCACCTCGACCCGGCCGGCATCGACGGCGCCGTGGTCACCGAGCCCACCGAGCGTCAGGCCGGCACCGCCCACCGCGGGTTCGTCTGGACCGAGGTCACCATCACCGGCGTCGCCGCCCACGGGTCACGACCCCACCTCGGCGCCGACGCCATCCTCGCCGCCGGCCACCACCTCGTCGCGTTCGACCACCTCGACCGCCAGCTCCGCGGCCGGCCGCACCCCTTCCTCGGCACCGGCAACCTGCACGCCTCCCTGATCACCGGCGGCACCGAAGAGTCCACCATCCCCGACCGATGCGTGTTCACGATCGAACGCCGCACCCTGCCCGGAGAGACCCTCGAACGCGTCGAGGCCGACATCGCCGACCTGCTCGAACGGTGCCGGCCCGCCGACCCGCGTCTGAACGTTTGCGCGCGCACCCTCCTGCACCGGCCGCCGATGGAGACACCGGCCAGCGCTCCCATCGTGCAAGCTTTGCTCGCCGCAGCAGGGCCCGGCACGACCGTGGCACCGATGTCGTACTGGGCCGACTCCGCCTTCCTGTCCACCGCCGGTATCCCAACCGTGCTCTACGGACCCGAAGGGGAAGGAGCCCACGCCGACATCGAATGGGTCAGCCGTTCCGGCACCAGCACCACCACCGACGTCCTCACCCAGCTCGCCCAGGACTTCTGCTCC
>Ga0318568_10000472_pt1 | contig 15801 bp, 12 predicted proteins | sample GRESIP088b5f21_FD_203690 | JGI IMG/M metagenome (GOLD analysis project Ga0318568, IMG submission 203690) | Tropical soil microbial communities from Luquillo Experimental Forest, Puerto Rico - GRE.SIPMG.088b5f21 | ecosystem: Environmental > Terrestrial > Soil > Tropical forest > Bulk soil...
TATAAACACCACAGGTAATATTATATCATTCGAATAGTAGTTGTGATTTGCTTTCAAAAAATTGTATCTTTGATATTATAAACACCTTAGGAGCTTTCGGATTAGCAACCAAATTGTTGTGATTTGCTTTCAAAAAATTGTATCTTTGATATTATAAACACCTGAGCGAGTGCGTAGACCTTATGACCCTAGTTGTGATTTGCTTTCAAAAAATTGTATCTTTGATATTATAAACACCTTACAGTTGAAGCCTGCAATATTCAATTGGTTGTGATTTGCTTTCAAAAAATTGTATCTTTGATATTATAAACACCCAATGTAAAGTTTAAAAACGGACTTATCTAGTTGTGATTTGCTTTCAAAAAATTGTATCTTTGATATTATAAACACCTCAAACACATTACGTCCGTTGACTTTGAGTGTTGTGATTTGCTTTCAAAAAATTGTATCTTTGATATTATAAACACCTGTTATCCCTTTAGGGTCGCTTTCGGTTGTGTTGTGATTTGCTTTCAAAAAATTGTATCTTTGATATTATAAACACCAATCATCAGCGCACCAAGAACGGTCTCTTCGTTGTGATTTGCTTTCAAAAAATTGTATCTTTGATATTATAAACACCACGATCGGTGCAACTTATAATTAATCAATAAATTATGGCAGCAGGTAGGATTGAAAATTCGGGTGTTTATAAAACAAGAATCCCGCTTACTAGGCGGGATTTTTGTTTGTAGTTGGAAAAATTGTGCGATGATTTTGTTTTTGAGCTTATTTGAAAGCAGGAGAATAATTCAACGTTTAAAATAGTTCCAGTTGTTGGTAAGGGGTTGAAACTTCTTTTTCTTTTTTCCCCTGAAAGAGTTCCATTTGCCCAAACTGTTTGTCGGTAATGCAGAGCACACCCACTTGCCCGGCTTCAGGCAAAAATGCTTTGACCCGTTTGATGTGAACTTCGGCATTCTCGCGGCTGGGGCAATGGCGAAGGTAGATAGAAAATTGGAACATGGTAAAGCCATCTATTACTAGTTTCTTACGGAAATCAGTGTAGGCCTTCTTTTCCTTTTTAGTTTCGGTCGGCAAATCGAATAAAACCAATACCCACATAATTCTATATTCGCTAAAACGTTCCATAATTCGTTATTACTTGTTTGTCTTTCTGCTCAACTTTCCCAATGTATTGGATCTCAGAAAAGTTGCAGCGATCCTACCCAAAGTCAGGGTAAGCAATCTTCCGTATTTCGCCCAAATAGCAGCGTGCAAGTGATGCTGTTGTTTGTCCTACAGCTATCATCAACGGACTCCGTTGACCGTTGATGTTGACATCCAGTACCGGAATACTCAGTAGTTTGGCTTTTATGTCTTTAGTCAGGTCCAATTCCAATTCAGCATTTTCAACATATAAGGGCGTCTCATCTGCAACGAGCTGTTGTTCTGTTGGCAATATCGGGGAACCATTTTGTGTTTTGTCCACCCACCGAAGATAGGCTTCGTCGAAAATCTCTACCACCAGTTTATCTACAAAAGGACGGTAAGGCTCCATAATATCGTCTGCTAAACAGTAGGCGTTGTAGCGGTTGTGGTGATGAATGCCTAAAGTTGGTAATAATCCGCTTCCTACCAATGAACGAGCAACCACTGCCCGGAGGATAGCATAACCGTAATTTAGCAGATTATTGGGTGATTGGCCTTCGCGACCACGGCGAAAGGATGGTAACATGGGAAACATATTAGCCCAATAATAAGCAGCTGCCCTAGCTTCGAGATTACTGCTATCACCACTTTTTACATTGTCTACCCAAGCCAACATGTTTTTGACGACCATGCCCCGTTTTTTATGTAGCACATAAGCCTGATTTTCAATTTTGGCTTGGATAGTTTGTTGCCAGAGTTGTTTCAACAGGGGGAGTGAAGCATCTATTTGCGCTTGAAAACGTTCACTTTGAGTGGTGTTGCCGCTTAACGGTAATAATAATCCGACCGGCATGCGACTACTGTCGCAGGTAATGACGGCACTGTTATTGGCCAATAAAGTCTCCATTAATCCATGGGTAATGGTTATTTGTTTATGGTCGAGAACTACCACCCCAATATCTTCAATGGGGATCGTGTTGTTTCCCGCTTTGTCCTCCATACCGTTGCCGTCGGGCAAGTGAATAACCAATTGCGCATTGCGCATACTCAGGTAAGCCGGATTTCCAAAATAAAGGGTACGTTTTATCATAATGGTATTTTTTATAGCCAGATATCTATAAAGAAATATCTCCTAGACGATTGATTTTTAGTCTGAAAGGATTCAATCCAAAAAGTGATCCCAAACTTCTAGTATTAATATATCTTTTACTTGATTGTGCATTGTTATCATCAATTAATTGTGTTTCTAAGTGATGCCTAAACATATAATTTGTTCCGGCTAACTTTTGTACTCTATACAGTTTATCGCTAATTGCTTTATAGTCATTTGTCTCGACCGCTACCTGAATATCTTCATTACTCATTCCCAATATAAACATTTCATTTTGTTGCATACTAAGTTCCAATTTTAGTTGAACATCAGGTAGCTTTTCAAGGAAACTCTCTGGATAAGTACCCTCCGGTTGCATTTGTATTTTATCCCAAACTTCGGATGCATCTTTAATGATTATCGGAATTCCGTATTTTTTCCGTTCTACTGCATGCCAAAATGTGCAAATGTGTTCAATTCTGTTGCCATCTTTGTCAGTATAGATGGCAATATGATGATTATTGCCGGGCTTTACAAATCCAATGTCTTTACCTGCTTCATCTTTTTTGACTGGAACAACAGCAGACAATCCGGTAAAGCAACGAACTGATTTGATTGGGCGATCCAGCCCTTCGTCTTTATACCATTTAATGATTGATTTATCACTCAATTGAACATCCTTAAATGCTTCTTTGGCTTTTCCTCCAAATTTATCCAGACGTTGTTGTAAAACAGCTTTTATTTTGCTATCAATTACTTTGTCTATTTTGTTGAAATTGATATCTACAGAGTATTTGATTACATATTCAGTTTTATAGCAGGACGCATATTCAAGAACAATTTCTTTTTGCTTATCTAAATAAATCGGTTCTTTTTTCAACGACGCAATTGCTTTTTTTATATCGCCTTTATGAGTATTAATTCTTTCATCAACTAATTGTTTGATAAGTGGTTTTAGAATTAATTGCGAATTCTCAAAAATATATTTTAAAGGTTTTCTTTCATCAATTGTTCTTATTTTTCCATATACACTTTCCTCGCTAAGTGACCCTCTTGGAATAATGATTCCTGTTTGAACCACTTTTTTATTTCCGCGTTTGCCTGCTTTTCTTGTTCCAACAACTGCTACCTTTTTCCCTGACTTAAATGAAATCAGGATATTAGCCACTGCGTTTTCTACATCTGCTACAGCAATGGGTTGCTCGCTGATAATATATTTTTCCAACAATGAGCGTTTTTCATTGAAAGTGACAGAACGTTCCTCGACAACTGCCCACATATCCTGCCTGGTTTTTTCTGCACTTAATGTATTAAACCGTTGAATATAGCCTTGTTTAGTACAAGCTATAGTCAATGCATCAATGGCATGATGGCGATGATCGTCTCGTTTTGTCCAACCGGAAATAACTTCTTTCTTATGTTTGTTTTTGCCATGCTCGCTTTCCCATTCAACCATTTCGGTCAACCCCAGTTGTTTGTATTTTTCAAACTGAAGATTCATTGTAATTTCGTCCCAACCCCACAGATGCCTAAGTTCAGCAGTGATAGTACCACTTGTCGCCCATACATTATGACAAATTGTTTGAAGTATTTCTCTGGCTTTACGTGCAATGTATTGGCTCTCGCGAAGCTGGCGGTCGATAAAATTATCGGGAATTTTATCTTCAGGCATCAACAGTTTATCACGCTTAGCTTTATTAATGACATAATTAGCATACAACGAATTCACCCTTTCGATATATGCTTCAAAAACTTCAGTCGGCTTACCTTTCATAAAATCATAAGCCGTCATATCGTTCTTATTTTTGTTACAATGACGGTGTGCCAGTGTTTTGTTACTTTGTGAATCATCAAACAGCTTTGATTTCGGAATAATGTGTTCAATGTCTACATCATTGCCTTTAATTGCTTCGGTCAATGAAATGGGTTGACCGCAATAAATACAAACAGCATTCAGTTTCTTTTCTTCATTATCAATTTCTTCATACAATCTCCATTTGATAATGTTGTTTCTTGTTGCTTTCAATCCATATTCGGCTAATCGTTTGGTGATATTTTCATTTTCGCGTTGCCGCTTGCTCATGGCTTTATCTGTATCATTGCGTTCTTCTTTGCTTTGTTTCAGTTCCCGTGCAAGTTCCACCCTTATTTCATCAGGCTTACCATGCTTTTCAATAATAGCATTGACAACATTCACCATTTGGTTGAGAATCTTTTCTACAATGGGCTGACGAAGTGAATTCTTTTCAATAGGTTTTAAGGTCTCTAGTAATTTACGTTTCAAATTCTCATCTTTGGTCAATGAATCCGAATGTTCGTAGCCAGCATAACTCATGGCTTCGCTGTATTTATCACCCTCCATTAAGTAAGGCAAAATTCTACGAATAGCTTTTGCAGATTTGTTTCCAAAAGCATGTTTGCTGAAATCAATATCCGCTAACTTGTCGGCAATAGTCGTCTCAAGTTTAAATTTGGCTTGCAGGGCATTGCTGCATTCTTGTTTGTCATGAATTGAATAGATGGTGTGCCACAGTTGATAAAGGGGTTCATATTCTATGTTTGCGTCAATATATTGACTTGACTTTTCGTTCAGGATTTCTCCTGATTTTTTGTCAACAAGATAACCTTTTTTATCGCTTTCAATTATATTTAAATTCAACCTCAAAAGGTGGTTGTATTGTGTTGAATCACCCAAACACTGACGAATAGCATGTTTTGTAATATTTCCAACTAATCCTTTTTCTATCTGTTTGTTGACATAACAATTCTTTCTGTCGAGTTGAAGGATTTTCAATAAATCAGTAACTGTTAGCTTTTCATTGTTATCTAAGTGCTGAAAGATTGCTTGTTTCTGTTCCGCTGTTATTTCAATGTCTCCACCCGATCTTGAACCGACTTTGATGTTATTGATATTCTCCCACATTTTGGATAGTTGATAAATGGGAGAACTTTTGGGTGTTACTTTTGGGCCGACAAAATACTCTTTTCCATCTTTTCCGGTTCGCCAAAAACCCTCAAACTCACAAACAGAAACCAAGCCTTTTTGCGATTTCAAAGGACGTTGATAATATATAATTTCGTTGCGAAGTTTTGAAATAAACTCTTCAGTCAAAGTTTCTGGATAAAATTGTTTCTGTGTATTGCAAATAGTATCAAACTCTTCAATATATGCCTCGCGGGGAAATATGTTTTCTTTGACTTTGAAAAAAGGATCATTGGATAATTCTTTGTAAAAGTATTGTCCAATAGTCAGATTGAGTTCCTTTATTTTTTCATGTCTGTTTTTTACTGTAGCCACATATTCAGTATCTTTCTTCCCTAAGTTTGCATCGCTGCGGCTGCTTTTATAACCTCGCTTTTGATTGAGCCACAATAATAGCCGACCAAGTTCTTTGAGGGTTATTTGTGAATGGACGGCTTTGTCTCGCAATGCCCAAAGTTCGATTTTAGGCAGATTTTTTAATGTCTCGTCGGGAAACATATTCGCTTTTACTAAAGCAACAACAAGATACTTCCTTCGTAATTGATACCGGTCGTATCCTTTTCGGGCTGTTCTGGCTTTCGTGCGAAGTGAATTTCTGCTTTCGCCCGTACCTTTCGCAAAATCTTTTCCTTCAGTTCCTTCGTAAGGAATAATCCGACTCCCAAGGCCCAAGATAGTAGTTTTACTATCATTTTCTTCAATCATTGCCCAGCCAATTGATGCCGAACCCAAATCCAATCCCAATATCTTTCCCATAATTCAATATTTTTAAGTTGTATTTTTAGGACGATAAAGTTAAAGTATATTTTTTATTTTACAAAACATTTGTAGATTTATTTTAAATTCATATCTTTGGCATACAATTTTTTGAAGCAAATCACAATAAGGATTATTCCGTTGTGAAAACATTTAAAGCGGCCTCGTAGTAATACAAGGTCGCTTTCTTATTGGATTGATCCTTTGTTGAGCGTAGTTTGCGTTTTTGTTCAGCATAGCGTCTCGCTATGTCGTGGCTAAAAGGAAGTCTCCAGACTTCCATATTCAAACAAGAAAAAGGTACAAGCAATTTGTGTGTTTTACTATAAAAAAGGATTGTATTTGTCCATAATGTGAAAAGCAGGAGCTTTTCTTTTAGCAGCGACGAAGGCTGGAGCCATTCGCTGAACATAAGGGACAGGATTATTTCGGCTACGGGGAATCCGAGAGACAGTTGTGCAACAGGGCAGTGTGGTTTTTCTTTGCCCACGTCGATTTTAAGCGCAAAAATTGTATCTTTGATTTATAAACAGCTGCACTTGGGTATTCAGACATAAATCCGTATCGCAAGTGATAAATGAATAAACAAACTTGTATATTTGCAAGATTCAAATAAGATAATACACATCTCATTGCCCAGATTCAACAATGCAAATCAAATCAGAATTCACTCAAGGCAACAATCAACAGATTTCATTCACATTTCAGAAAATCATTTCTGCTTTGTTTGTGGATGTCGTGCTTCATTCCGGCAGTTTCGAAACACGAAAGAAACTTGTGGAAACATATTGTAAAATTGAAAACCTGAGTTATGCTGAACTGGAAAATAACCTAAGCTTGTTTTTTGAATTACTTGAAGATTATCGCGAGACAAATAACCCGGTTTTTTATCGTTTTCTGAAATTACAAGCCAAATCTTGCTTTTTTGATGAACATGATTTTGATTTATTGATCAAGCCAGCCAACGACCTTGAAAGAGGTTTGGAAGTTTGGACTCAGAATAATGCAACCCCAACATCTTGCGACAACTCCTCATCTGATTTGGGAGAAATAGTTGGTGGGCATCTAATCGGATTATAATAATCGAGTTTGAAACCAGCCTCCTACCCTGCATTCCATGTTATCTGGACAAAACCGCCTGTTTCAGCGGGCAAGAGCTTCGTTATGACCGATGCCGAAATACTCACCATGGTTATCTCGGCTTTGTTGTGGCAAAAGTACAATGGTTCCATAAAGTTATACACCGACAACAGGGGATATGAATTTATTAAAGAGCATGATTTACTCAGTCTGTGGGATGGCGGAATAGACACCAAAGTACTTGAGGACAATAGCTATCCGATTGATCCCCAAATATTCTGGGCAGCAGGAAAGCTGATAGCACTGGAAGCACAAACTGCGCCGTGTGTCATGCTCGACACAGATCTTATTATCACACGCCCGATCAATGAGATTCTGGAATCGTCGGCTATCATAGCTTTACACCCGGAAGTTATTAATCCCGAAGTTTATCTGAAACCATCGTTATTAAAACAGCCCAAAGGTTACAAATTCCCCGATTACTACAATTGGGAAGTACAGCCTTCGAACACCGCTTTTCTGTATATTAAAGACGAATTGTTTAAAACTTACTATCTGAACGAATCGAAGAAATTTATGTTTAAGAATACCGAAAAACCGCAGGAATTGATATCTCAAATGGTTTTTGCCGAACAACGGCTGCTTTCGATCTGTGCAGATCACATGAAGTCCCCAATTAATTATCTATTAACTAATCCATTTTCTATCTCGAACAACAATGTAATCCATCTTTGGGGATTAAAAAAAATATTACGGGAAAATGACAAGATAAACGCCATTTTATCAAAACAGTTAATCAAAACGTTGGGGGAAGAACTTTCATCGAACTCACACTTTCAAAGATACCTGAAGAATCAACCATTTGATTCGTAAAAAATCCGGGCAAGTCCGGTTAGTTAATACGTAAAATTTGTATCTTTGACCGCTAATATCTGTTTTTTGATAGAATCAATGTAGGCTCCTTTTCAACTAAGAATTTAGCTATTTAGACACTAAACAATTCAATAAAAGAGTATGAAAATTTATTCCTTGGTTGGTTCCATGGTGGTAACCTTAGCATTAGTTTTTTACAGCATTGGATTTGCCAAAGAACAACGACGCAAACTGATAACAGCACGCGTCTTGCTTTTCTTTACGATTGGTGTTCTTCTCGACATTTCGGCTACTACCCTCATGATACTCGGCTCAACCAAAGGAATGTTGACTTTTCATGGATTTATCGGATACTCTTCGCTTTTGGGAATGAGTATTGATACCATTCTTTTATGGAGATATAATTTGAAGAATGGCCCAACAAAAACTGTCAACAAAAGTATCAATATCTATACCCGCTGTGCCTACATCTGGTGGGTTGCAGCTTTTATTACAGGCGGATTATTAGTAGCATTACGACATTAATAAAAATAACATGAAACAAGCCCTTTTACTTATTGACATTCAGAATGATTATTTTGAAGGCGGAACCATGACATTGGTCAATGCTGATCCTGCGAGTGAAAACGCCAAACTGCTATTGGATAAATTCAGAAGCAATCACTTGCCGGTAATTCATATCCAACATATTGCCACCAAACCCGGTGCTACTTTCTTTTTGCCCGACAGCTTCGGAGCTGAGATACATCAGCAGGTGCAACCAACTGCCGAAGAGACGGTGATAATAAAGCATTTCCCCAACAGCTTTCGCAAAACGGAATTATTGGACTATCTCAAAAAAACCGGAATAACGGACTTGGTGATTGCCGGCATGATGACACACATGTGTATCGATGCCACCACCCGCGCAGCCAAAGACTTCGGATATAACTGCACACTGGTTGGCGATGCATGCGCGACCCGGAATCTGGAAATAAACGGAGAAAAAATAAATGCTGTCGATGTACACAATGCATTTTTGGCAGCATTGAATGTTACTTATGCCACTGTAACAAACACACAGGACTACCTGGCAACACACTAATTTTCAACTTTAAATTTCATCAATATGTCTAAAAAGAATTTCTTTTTTCTAACCCTGCTTATGTTGTTTCTGGGAGACAACACACAAGCCAAAACAGTAAAGTTCAGCAGCCAGAACATTAAATACGAAGGCCGTATTTTGTATAACCCCGACGCAGCCGTATTGTCGTGGCCGGGAACATCAGTCACCCTTAACTTTAAGGGCAAAGAGGTTTCAGCAATACTGCAAGACCTGGATAGTGCAAATTACTACAATGTAATTATTGACAACAAAGTTGTTTCTAAATTACATACCGAAAAAACAAAACGAAGCTATTTACTTGCAACTGGTTTAACCGAAGGAAATCACACAGTACAGCTATTCAAACGTACCGAATGGGATAAAGGCAAAACCCTGTTCTTTGGTTTCGAAACACCTGACAATACAAAATTATTACCACCATCGGCTCCTAAGAAACGTAAAATAGAATTTTATGGCAACTCCATCACCTGCGGCTATGCTATCGAAGACACAAGTGGTAAAGACCGGTGGTTTGGTTATTTTCAAAACAATTACCTGACCTATGCAGCGCTTACTGCCAGACATTTCGATGCTCAGTACCAATGTATCGCAAAAAGTGGCATTGGCATCATGGTTAGTTGGTTTCCGCTTATCATGCCCGAAATGTACAACCGGACAGATGCTACCGATTCAACATCCACCTGGGATTTTACGAAATACACCCCCGACGTTGTGGTAATTAATCTGTTTCAGAACGACTCCTGGATTGTGAAACTGCACGATAACGCCGAATTTAAGAGACGGTTTGGAACAACAGAGCCTAATGAGGATTTCATCATTGCTGCCTATAAGAATTTTGTATCTACCATCCGGAGCAAATACCCTAAAGCTTCCATCATTTGCGCATTAGGCAGCATGGATGCCACCCGGGAGGGATCGGCCTGGCCAGGATACGTGCAGAAAGCAACAGCGCAATTGAATGACCCAAAGATTTATACCTGCTTCTTCGACTATAAAAACACAGGAGGACATCCCAATGTGGCCGAACAAAAAGTAATGGCCGACACACTAATCAAGTTTATTGATAAAAATATCAAGTGGTGATTTAGGTTTTCAATCACTTTTACTTATAAACAGTCCTCGAATTATAAATGATTAGAGGACTGTTTTTTTTATATCTATAAATCAACAGGAACAATCAACTTAAAGTTAATATTTCGTCCCATATTATAAACCCCTGTTCTGCCTGTGCTATAATTTTCCGCTGCATATTTCAGCCGGCTCAGGTGACTTTGGTAAGCCACATCGGCCAAATTTGTTCCACTTATATAAATGCTACACAAAGTACGCTTATTCCAAACAATGTCAGTACCGATGCCGGCATTGAGCAGTGTATAGGCATCGGTGGGAGTTTCCGTTCCATAAGCCGAATAAATATGATTTTGTTTGAAATCATGTTCCAAGCCAAACGATACATACGTATCTTTCAATGATTTGATTGTATGATTCAAATCTACCCGAATATCCGAAGTCCATTTGGGAGCAGGAGTAAAAGGCAGATATCGCGTTGAATCAGGTTGGTTCTTCAACTCCGAATATACATACGAAAAGCTATTTTCGAAATGTAGCCAATCCAATGGATGTGGATGAATATCCAGATAAACCTCGCCACCCAATAGTAACGCATTGCCCGAATCGAATTTATAAGCTGGATAACCAGCCTGGATGGAATCGCCTCCAACAACATTACTGATTTTATGAGAATAAATATAGTTATTAATGTTATTGGCAAATAAGTTCAACTTGGCGCTTACGTGTTCGGTGTTATAACCAAGTTCATAATCCAGTTGCAAGCTGTTTTCCGATTTTAAATTCGTGTTACCAATCTCATACCGGATGGTACCTTCGTGTACACCATTTGAACCCAACTCACTGATGTTCGGCGCACGAAATCCACGCGAGAGATTTAGTTTGGTTATCCAACTGTCATTCAATTGCAAACTGACACCGATGCTCCCGGTTATTCCATTGAAGTTTTTTGAGAAAGCAGAAAAACGTTCAGTAGCTGTTGGATCCGACGAATTGGTTTTAGCTCCGACTCCGTTCAGATAAAGTGCATCGCCAGTCTCCGCCCGGTTATCAAAGCGGATCCCGCCACTCAAATCCAGTCTTCCAACAGATTTCCGGGCTACAACAAATGCGCCCACATCGAACAAGCTATATTCGGGAACCAGAAATTCCGTTCCTTTATTCTGCGAGCGCTGTCCCATGCCATTTACCCCAAAAGACAGATTATATCCATTCTTTTCGGGCATTTGGTAATGAACATCGTAGTTCACGGTGTGAAGCTGAAAGTATAACCCGTATGCATTGGGCTGGAGCACATCGGCAAATTCCTGACGGCGGTTTTGCTGGTACCCGACACTGGCTTTCAGACTCCCCTCGCCCAGCAATACAGTATTATTCCACACCACCTTATAATGATCGACTTGCTGATAAGGCATTTGATGGCTATAGGAAGTAAAATCATTGTGCGTGGCAAGGGCATCACCCACCGTGCCGTCGGACAACACAACAGGTTTGATAAATTTACCCGTTAAACTATCCCGTTCACCTTCCACAACTCCCGGAGTGAGATGGTACGTGCTAAGCGTCAGATGCGAATACCCCCACCAGTTACTAATTCCCAACAAGGCAGATAGAGCATTTTCACTGAAACCGGAATTGTACACATAACCATCATATTTGTTTTGATAGGCATGTGCTTGCTTATTGCTGTAACGCACATCCCACACAAAAGCCTTCTTATGTCCTGCGAAATCGAGCGAATAATTCATCAATCCGTTATTGGTCTGATAATTGGCCAGCATGTTTAGTTGTATCTTTCCCTGCGGAAGAATGGGAGCCGAAGAGAAGCTGATAACACCCGCCATAGCATCCGAACCATACAATAAACTGGCCGGTCCTTTCAGAATTTCCACTTTATTTACATCATTCTCGTCTATTTCAATACCATGCTCATCGCCCCATTGTTGCCCTTCCTGACGCACACCATCATTGACGACCACCACGCGGTTATATCCCAATCCACGGATAACCGGTTTTGAGATACCACTTCCGGTCGTTATTTGCGACACACCGGGTTGTGTGCTCAATGCATCAATGATGTTGGTGGAGGCATGTTGCTGCAGCTCAGCCAGCGTGACAACACTTACCGGGGTTGGTGTTTTGGTTATCTGCGAAGTGAGTCCTTGTCCGGTTACGGTAACTTCAGTAATCTCGGTAACCGATTCCTCCATCACAAAATCCTTGTGATCGGCGGATGTCAAGTCAATATTCTCTACTATCATTTTGCATCCCACCGAATTTACCTGAATCGACATCGTCCGTTTTGGCAAATTCTCTATTTGGTAAATCCCGGTAGCATTAGTTACTGCTCCTGTTTTCAGTTCCGGCAAGTAAATGCTGGCACCTATCACAGGTTCTCCGTTTTTGTCGGTTATCTTACCTTGCAAACTTGTTTGTGAAACCCCAATGACATCCGCCGAAATGTTTAAAGCCACGGCAAATGAAATGAGGAATATAAATATCTTCTTCATTTTTCTTTTTTATTTTGAGTATAGTGAATGATGGTTGCGTCGTGAGAGACCCACGAAAATAGATCCCAATGAATAATCTTCAATAACCTTAAATCCTATCGACGATTAAACCTATGCAACGAAAGCGAGTACAACAAAGATTCAACTTTATTGTACCAAAAAAAAATGGTGGGGAATTAAAGTGCCGGAGGTGCACGCAGTTGGAAGTGATGTGGAGCCTGATTAATCCGGCAAGCAATGGTTGCCGGGCTAATCTCTTTAGCAAAGGTCACATTTACTTTTGGAACATCAACCTGACTTTGAGGGACGAAAGAACAAAATTCAAAATCACAAATAGAACAGTTCTGGTGTGAATTTGAAAGAACTCCAAAGTCTGAGTGAACTTTTAATGTTGTTGCTACATCGTGATGAACTAACAAGATATGCACCGGCTTGGCCAGTACAGAACCCAGTAACACTGCTGAAAGTAGCAGCGCCAATAATGCATGAGCCTTATGTTTTATTGCTAGTAACATCTAAAGAATTAAGCAACAAAAGTACGTAGAATAACAATGCTGCATATATAAAACTTGTCAAAAATTAAATATAAATTGATATTCGTTGGAGTAAACAAGCCACCTTATCAATATGTTCTGCAAGTACAAGTTATTTGTACTATCCAGATATTGGAATATTAGATCCGATAAAAAATAACCAAGAGAGGCACTAAAATAAAAAACTGGTCATGCAAATCAGTATTCAAAACCTCTTGCATGACCAGCACCATCCAACACAAATAATATACACTAATACCTAAAATCTTCTTTTTTCAAATATACCTGATAATTTTTTATCATTCCGGGGTATCCTTTTTCGGCTCGTGGCAAATACCTGAACCCACTCACCGAGTAATTTTTCGCCAAGTCAATGACGATTTGATGTGGATAAGCAGCATTGTCAACCGTCATCCAGTAGGTAGATTCCTGCAAGTCGAAAATCTTGTCGCCACTGTAATTTCCGCTACGTATTTCTTCGCTATCGGCATACCGTATCTTCCAATCCGTGCGGGGAATGGGGTTGCCGTTCTGATCGAGTATATCCATTTCGGCCATGGCAGCTACATTGGTTTCATCCTGTGCGCTGAGTGCATTCATACAGAAGAACTTGCTTTCTACCGGCTGCCCCCATTTCACCTCCTGCCAACCGTTTCCAGCCTTAAACGTTCCGGTTGCAACCGGTTTTTCGGCAGACAGATCAAGTTTTTCCCCTTCTTTGCGGTGCATAGCAGGAGTTTTGACACGCAGCATGTCCAAAATTGGCTCTTTCAATCCCTGAATAGAAGCATCGGTCGGTCCTTTCAAGTCTAGTACAATAATTTCGTTCTTCCCCGGCTTCAGCCAGCATCCCGGCATATAGAGCGTTTGTTGAGGACCAATTTCCCAGAACCGTCCCATGGCATGCCCGTTAACCCATACCAGACCTTTTCCCCATGAACGCATATCAAGGAAGGTATCTCCTGTTTTGTCGAGATTGAACGTTGCTTTGTAATAAGCAGGTCCGTTACATTTTACAGAGCTAACGTATTTCTTGTTTTCAAGGAAAGTATTATCGTCAACAGGGAAATTGTAAACTGTCCATTTGGTGAGTTTGATGGGCTCTTTATTTGTTGGCAACAGTTCCACTTTCTCGGTAATACCCTTGCGGTCGTGTATGGATTTATCAAAGTTGACGCGTCCCATGGCTTCCACCAGAATATCCAGTCGTGCCCCTTTTTGTACAGCCGGAAGTTTAGTGCTGAACTGTCCCAACCTTCTGTCCAGTTGCGCAATCAGCTTTCCATTCACAAACACCTGTGCCCAGTCGTGTACTTCAGTTATTTTGATCTCGGTCGAGTCCTTCAGCTCGGGTAAAGTAGTACGGTATAAAATCTGTCCCCAGCCCTGATTGAATTGCTCCATCGGCTGGATATCCTCCGAATATTTAGATGCAGGCAGATTTTCGAACAAAGGAGCTACTTTATTGAACTTGATGGCTGGAATAGCAATGGTAGCTTTGACAGCAGGCACTTCCGGCAATTTATATCCCTGAGGTTCGTACTGTTTCAACAAATCACGTAAAAGCGTGTATTTGGGAGTAACCCAGCCTGCCTCGCTGATAGGAGCATCATAATCGTAAGAAGAACACATAGTGGAATAAGCGGGGTTATTAGCCCCTCCCCACCAGCCAAAAGTAGTACCTCCGTGAGTCATGTAGAGGCTGAATGATATGTTTCGGTCCAACATATCCTTGATGCCCTGCACCATATCCTTAGCCGGACGGGTTTCATGTTTGCGTCCCCAGTGATCGAACCATCCGCTCCAGAATTCGCTGCACATCAACGGAGTGTTGGGACGGAGTTCTTTCAGCTTTTTAAATTGCTCGTCAATGTTTGCACCGGTTCCAAAGTTGACGGTCCAAAGCAAATCATCAAGTGCATTGTGTGTGAAGTTGCTGCTCCAATCGCATTGGAAGAGAGCCGTTTTATTAAACCCGGAGGTTTTTACCTGGTCACGGATAGCCGAGATATAAGGTTTATCTGTACCATAAGACCCATATTCATTCTCCACCTGCACCATAATGATGTTTCCCCCATTGGCAAGTTGCAGCGGAGCAAGTTGTTTTCCCACTTCGTTCATGAAAATTCCCACCCGTTTCATAAAATAAGGATCGAGTGTGCGGAGCTTTATATCTTTCTTTTTGAGCAACCACCAGGGTAACCCACCCATCTCCCATTCGGCACACACATAAGGTCCCGGCCGTACAATGACGTACATTCCATATTTCTGAGCAAGTTTGCAGAATGCGGCAATATCGTTCTGCCCGTTGAAATTGAATTCTCCTTCACGTTGTTCATGAATATTCCAAAACACATACAAACAAAGTGTGTTCATGCCCAAAGCTTTGCACATCTGTATCCGATGTTCCCAATAAGGACGTGGAATACGGGTATAGTGTACTTCTGCAGCTTTGATCACAAAAGGCTTTCCATTTAACAAAAAGGTACGATCCCCGACAGAAAAAGTTTCCCGTTGGGTTTGTGCTTGCATATTCCCACGAAAAATGAAAAATGAAAGGAGTAATAAAAAGATAATTCTGTTTCTCATGCTTTTCTTTTGAATAATATTTTTCGTGACAAAATTAAGCAGATAGTTGCATCACGAAGTGATATATATAATTCAAAGAGCAC
>Ga0318568_10000475_pt1 | contig 15748 bp, 16 predicted proteins | sample GRESIP088b5f21_FD_203690 | JGI IMG/M metagenome (GOLD analysis project Ga0318568, IMG submission 203690) | Tropical soil microbial communities from Luquillo Experimental Forest, Puerto Rico - GRE.SIPMG.088b5f21 | ecosystem: Environmental > Terrestrial > Soil > Tropical forest > Bulk soil...
CCATTTCTTCAGGGCGCCGGGGCCGAGACCTTTGGTCGGCTGCGCGCTCGGGTGGCCGCGGAGCTCACCACGACGTTCGCGAGTAGCTACACCCGGGAGGTTTCACTTGCCGGCATGCTCAGTCCCGATGCGTTCAACGAATACGTCAAGCGAGCGACCGGAGAGAAGTTCCTCGTGAGCCCGCACGCCCGCCCCTAGCTCGCCTTACGCACACTCGCTTTAGGTCAGGCCGAGCGGGATGATTGTCGAACGACATGGCGACGATCGGCAGGGACGCGATGGAAAAGAAGGCGAAGCAATCGGATGTTCCGACCGGCAAGTTGAATCGGAAGGACTACGAGAAGCAGCTGGCCCACCTGCAGAGTGAACTCGTCCAGATGCAGCTCTGGGTCAAGCAAGCGAAGGCAAAGATCGTGGTCCTGTTCGAAGGCCGTGACGCCGCCGGCAAGGGGGGAGTTATCAAGCGCATCACCGAGCGAACCAGCCCCCGGGTCTTCCGCGTCGTCGCCCTACCGGTGCCATCGGAGCGGCAGCAGAGCCAGATCTTCGCGCAGCGCTACATCGAGAGGTTTCCGGCGGGCGGCGAGGTATGCCTGTTCGACCGCTCGTGGTACAACCGCGCTGGCGTCGACTGGGTCATGGGCTTCGCTACCGAGGTGGAGTACGACCGGTTTCTGCGACTTGTGCCGATGGTGGAAGAGGCATTCATCGCGGGCGGGATCCAGATCATCAAGTACTGGTTTGAGGTCAGTCAGGACGAGCAGACCCGCCGCTTCAAGGACCGGGCAGTGGACCCACGCAAGATCTGGAAGCTCAGCCCAATGGACCTTGAGTCGCACCGCCGTTGGTACGACTATTCCCGTGCCCGCGATGCGATGTTCCGTGCTACGGACACCCAGATCAGCCCCTGGTATGTCGTCAAGGGGGACGACAAGCGCCGTGCGCGCCTGAACTGCATCGCGCACCTTCTGGACCAGGTGCCCTACGAGCACGTCGAGCCACATCCGGTCAAGCTGCCCGGCCGTCAGAAGTCCCATGGCTATGTCGAACCGGACTATCCCTGGCGCTTCGTGCCAGAGCGGTACTGAGCGATTCCTACGCATTGGTAACGGTTAGATCCATTGCCTTGCAGGCGATTTGATGCCTCGTTGCGAACCATTTTGCCCGGTCGTCCGCGCGCCGGGGTTCGAGCCCCGCCCGCCCCCACTAACCTGGTACCTGATCGTCCGTACTCGAAACAGTTGGTATTCAGTGATCTGCATTTGCTACTGAGCAGGCCAAGTCATTCGAGTCCCGTTAGCTGCACTCATTCAGCAGGTCGCAGGCGAGCGCAGCTTCCGCACGTATTGCGCGACGGCGGTGCCGATTTCATCGGGACTGTCCTCCTGGACGAAGTGCAGTCCGGTGACGGTGGTCTCGGTGAGGTTCGGCCACGAGCGGATGACATCGCGGATGCGGGCGTCGACGATCAGCCCTGGCTCGGCGTTGACGAACAGTTTGGGCACATCGCTTTCGGCCAACCAGCTGCTGTAGTCGTTGACCACCGATACGACGTCGGCGGGCTCGCCGTCGATTGGGATGTTGCGTGGCCAGGACAATGTCGGACGGCGGGACTCACCCGGGTCGACGAACGGCCGCCGGTAGTGGTCCATTTCTTCGTCGCTGAGCTTGCGCAGCATTCCTGCGGGCAGCACTTGCTCGACGAAGATGTTCTGCTCGAGCACCATGGCCTCGCCCTGCGGCGATCGAAAGCCCTCAAACACGCCCCGGAGGTCCGACGGGAAATCCGACCAGCCGATGGGGGTGACGATGGCTTCCATGAATGCGATGCCCTGCACGCGGTCACGATGCTGGTTCGCCCAGTCGAAGCCGAGTGCGGAACCCCAGTCGTGCAGCACAAGTGTCACGTTGTCGCCGAGATCCAGTGCATCCCAGAGTGCGAACAGGTAATCGCGCTGTTCGGCGTAGTTGTAGCGGTTCGCACCCGACCGGTCCAATTTGTCGGACCCGCCCATGCCGATCAGGTCGGCAGCGACCAGACGGCCCATACCTTCCAGGTGTGGCATCACGTTGCGCCACAGGTAGGACGACGTGGGATTGCCGTGCACAAAGACGATGGCATCGCCCTCGCCCTCGTCGATGTAGGCCATTCGGCTTCCGTTGACCTCGCGATATTGCAATTGCCCGTAGGGTTTTACCCCGACCATGGCGTGCCTCCTAATCGACTGGTTTCGAGGTTCGCTGAATTTGGTTGCGTTTCAGGCCAACAGCTCGATGACGTGGCTGCCGCGTGGCTCAGATCGCGGTGTAGCCGCCGTCCACCGCCACCGTCGTACCGGTGAGGTAGCTCGCTTGGGGCGACGCGAGGAACACGATCGCCTCGGCGATCTCGCTCGGGTTGGCAGTCCGGCCCAACGGCGTCGCGGAACCCAGCTGTTCCAGACCGTCACCGAGCATGTCGATCGCCGTGTCGGTGCGGGTGGGCCCGGCCGCGACGGTGTTGACACGAATCCCGTTGGCGCCGAACGCCGCCGCCCAGGACCGTGTCAAGGATTCGAGTGCCGCCTTTGCAGCGGCGATGGCCGGCGCATCGGCGATGCCGACCGACGCATACATCGTGGAGATGTTCACGATGGCACCCGATCCGCGGGCGATCATCTTGGGCAGCAGCGCCGCGGTCAGGAAGAACGGCCCTCGCACGTTGACGTCGAATATCGTGTCGAACGAGTCGACGTCCTGCTCCAGTGTTGGAGCGAACTTGGCGCGCGTCGCCGCCGCGTTATTGACCAGCACGTCGACCTCGCCGGCCTGTTCGGCCAGGTTTCGCACGGATTCGACGTCGTTGAGGTCCGCGGCGATGAACTCGGCGTGTGCACCCCCGGCCTCGATCACCGCGACAGTCTGCGCGCCTCGCGCGGTGTCGCGCCCGGTGACGACCAGGCTAGCGCCGCGTCGCGCGAACAGCTTCGCGGTTTCCCGCCCTATTCCAGCGGTTGCGCCGGTCACCAGCACCCGTTGGTTCAGCAGTTCCATCATGGGCTCCTATGTTCGATGTTTGGCTGAATGTGGTTGCGTCTCAAGACACAGCTCGATGATGTGGCTGTGGCGGGGCTCAGATAGCGGTATAACCGCCGTCCACCGCCACGGTCGCGCCGGTGAGGTAGCTCGCTTGAGGCGACGCGAGGAAAACGATCGTCTCGGCGATCTCGCTCGGTTGCGCGGTCCGGCCCAACGGTGTCGCGGAGCCCAACTGCTCCAAGAAGTCGCCGAACAAGTCGACGGCACTGTCGCTGCGGGTGGGCCCAGGTGCGACCGTGTTGACACGAATCCCGTTGGCGCCGAACGCCGCCGCCCAGGACCGGGTGAAGGATTCGAGTGCCGCCTTGGCGGCGGCGGCGGCCGGCGCGACGGCAACGCCGACTGAAGCGGCCGCCCCGGAGACATTGACGATCGCCCCCGATCCGCGGGCGATCATCCTGGGCAGCAGTTCCGCGGTCAGGAAGAAGGGTGCGCGCACGTCGACGTCGAACTGGATGTCGAACGATTCGACGTCCTGCTCCAATGTCGGACCGGCCGTGTGCGCGCCCGCATTGTTGACCAGCACGTCGACATCACCGGCCTGTTCGGCCAGGCGTCGAACGGATTCGATGTCGGTCAGGTCGGCGGCGATGAACTCGGCGCGTCCACCCTCTGCTTCGATCGCCGCGACGGTCAGCGCGCCTCGTTCGGTGTCGCGCCCAGTGATGATGACGCTGGCGCCGCGACGGGCGAAGAGCTTGGCTGTTTCCTGCCCTATTCCGGTGGTCGCGCCGGTCACCAGCACTCTTTGGTCCTTTAGTTCCATCGCAATTCCTTTGCTCGATGTTTACGTTGAATGTGGTTGCGGCTCAGGCGAACAGCTACCTCACAGCTCGTGCGGGGCCAACTCATGCTGTGGCGGTGAGGGCGCCGAATGCTGTGCGGTGTTGTCGGACGAAGTTTCGGAAGGTCAGCGGAGGGCGGCCGCTGGCCGCTGCGAGCGCGGAGGGGTCGGTGTCCATCCGCGAGATCGTGGTGTTGTCCGCCATCATCCTGGCGTGGGTCGGGAGGTGCTGGATCATGGCGTCGTTGACCAGGCCTCCGGAGTGGACGGCCGCGGCCTTTAGTTGACGGGTCCACTCCTTCTGGTTGATGTACTGGTAGCGGACGTCGCGGCCGGTTTCCTCGCTAATGATGTCGGCGATCTGTTGCTGAGAAAGCCGCTCAAAGCCCGGCGGGTAGACGATCGGGCTCTTGGCGTAGGTCCGCGGTTCGAGTAGGGCGGTCACGCACAGGTCCGCCGCGTCCGTGGCGCTGATCCAGGCCGGGCGGCTGTCACCAAAGCAGTTGGCGAACGCTCCGGTCTCTCGGATCGCGCCGGAGTGCGCCAGCAGCACGTTCTCGTAAAAGAACGCGCTGATTCGCAGCACTGTGACATTCACCCCGAGTTCGATCATCAGCTCTTCCCCAAGGGCAAACTCTCGAGAGATTCCGCTCGGGCTGTCGTGATCGACCGTGCCGTGCGAATTGATCACGACGTGTGGCGAGGAGCCCAGCTCGTGGATCACCGAGGCCAAATTCGCTAGCGCGGTCGCGACGCCCGCCGCGACCGGATACGCGACATACACCGAACCGGCTCCATCCAGCAGGGGCCGCAGAGTCCGGCGGTCGTGCAGGTCGCCCACCAGGGTTTGCACCCCGGATTCGCGGAGCCGCTGGGCGCGGTCGTCGTTGGAGCGGACCAAGGCCCGCACTAGCCGTCCCGCCGCTTGCAGCCGCTCGACCACCCGGGCCCCGGTGCCGCCATGGCGGCCCGTCGCTCCGATGACCAGCACCGTTTCCTGATCGCCTGTCGACGCAATCACGCTGACACCCCTTCCCTGGATCTGGTTTCAAGACTCAGGCTAGACCAGGCTGAGTAGCATTGTCAAACTCTGCTAGCATGGCCCCATGACCAGGAGTTCTGTTGATCTTGACGAGGCCGAGCTGGCCAGCTTTGAGGAACTGCGGGTGCGCGACTGCTCGATCAAGCGCACCCTCGACGTCATCGGGGAGAAGTGGACGCTGCTGGTGCTGCGCGAGGCGTTTTACGGCGCGCGCCGCTTCGAGCAGTTCCTCGCCAACGTCGGCTGCGCGCGGACCCTGCTCAGCGAACGACTCGCGACGCTCGTCGAGCACGGCGTGCTGCAACGCGAGCCTTACCGCGAAGCCGGGCAGCGTGAACGCCATCAATACCTGCTGACCGAAAAGGGTCATGACCTATTCGCGGCCTTGGTCGCATTGATGCACTGGGGCGACCGATGGGAGGCCGGCCCCGACGGCGGCCCCGTGGTAGTCAGGCACCGCGACTGCAACCAGCCGGTGCATGTGGAGTTGCGGTGCGCACACGACCATCGCGTGTTCGAGGTCGAGGAAACCGAATCCGGGCCCAGACCCGGCCCTACTGATGCCTAGAGTTCGTCGCCAGGCTAGGGCGACGGATCTGACAATTGCAGGAACACCACACTCGATCGTGCGTGGTGGCATCGACAACGTCCACATCAACCTGGAGATCAAACGCGCCGCCTAGGGACTCGCTCGGGCTCCCCAGCACAGCTAGGGTTGACCCGTGATGCAGGAGCCGACACGGATCTCGCCAATCCTGGGTTTGGTGGCGGCCGCCCGCGTCGGGGTTGGGGCCGCAATGCTTCTCGCGCCGGGCCGGTTCTTCAAACCCGAATCGGGCACCGAGACGCTGCTGATGCAAACGATCGGGATCCGCGACGTGGTTATCGGGTCGGGTGCATGTGCCGCCTGGGTGCGCGGTGGCGACTTTCGGGGCTGGGCAACTGCGGGTTTGGTCAGCGACAGCGCCGATCTTCTGCTGGGCCTGCGGAGCAAGCCCCTCGTCGGTACGAGGAGCGCGCTCATCGCCACGCTGGCCCCGGTACCGTTCGTGGGAGCCGGCCTGTTCGGCTTCATCCGGGGTTTCCAGCGCCGCCAGATGTCCTAGGATTCCGGCCCACGGGCGCCGAGTTGCGTTCGGGCTTGGTCGATTTGGAGTAAGCGTGACATCGCGTGGTCATGAGGAGTGTTCAGTGACACCTCCGTCGTCCGCCCCCGATCTGCTCGTGGAGGGGCAGCTCGTCGTTCGCCTCGACGGCAGCCGTGTCTACCCGCGAATGCTGGTTGGTGGCAAGGCCCACGGCTTGTCCAAGATCCGAGCCGCCGGCCTGCCGACCCCTCCCGCATTCACCGTGACCGTGGACGCGTGCAGGCAATACTTCGAAGCGCCCGATGACCTCATGGCCCGGCTGTGGCCGCAAGTCCGCGAGGGGCTTTCGTGGTTGGAGGCCGAATCGGGCCATACCTTCGGACACGGCCCGGTGCCCCTGCTGGTTTCGGTGCGCAGCGGCGCACCGGCCAGCATGCCGGGGATGATGGACACGGTCTTGAACCTCGGTATCAATGACGACGTCGAACAGATCCTTGCCGACACATGCGGTGCGCCATTCGGCCGGGACACCCACGAGCGGTTCCGGGATCTCTTCCGGCAGGTGGTCGGCCCGACTGACGGCCGCGTCCCCGCCGATCCGTATGCCCAGCTGCGCGCCGCGATCACCGCGGTGTTTGATTCGTGGAATTCGGAGCGCGCGGTGTCCTACCGGCGCCACCACAACCTCGAGGGAAAGGTGGCCGGCACATCGGTGACGGTGCAGGCAATGGTTTTCGGCAACCTGGACGACCGGTCGGGAACCGGGGTGCTGTTCAGCCGCAACCCCCTGACCGGAGAGGCAAACCCGTTCGGCGAGTGGCTGCCTCGTGGACAGGGTGAGGACGTCGTCAGCGGCAAGTTCGATCCGCTACCGCTGAGCGCACTGGCCGGACAGCACGCCGACATCCACCGTCAACTCCTCGAGGCGGCGTCCTGGCTCGAGCTCGAGGGCACCGACGTCCAGGACATCGAATTCACCGTTGAGGCCGGCAAGCTCTACCTGCTGCAGACCCGGGCGGCGAATAGATCGGCCAAGGCCGCGGTGGCCATTGCCGTGGCGTTGCAGCGTGAGGGGCTCATCAGCATTAGCGAGGCCCTGGCCCGGGTCACCCCCGCACAACTCGATGTGCTGCTTACCCCGGTGATCGAACCCTCGGCGCTGGCGGAAGCAACCGTCGTCGCCTCGGGGCTGCCGGCCTGTCCCGGCGTGGGAGCCGGGCGAGTCGTCGTGGACAGCGATTCGGCTGAAGACGCCGCCGACAACGGTGAGGACGCCGTGCTCGCTCGCGAAACCACCAGTCCCGATGACGTCGGCGGCATTATCGCCGCTCGTGCGGTGATCACCGAACAGGGCGGATCCACCTCTCATGCCGCGGTGGTCAGCCGGGAGTTGCACACGCCGTGCGTGGTTGGGTGCGGCAAGGGCAGCCTGCGCGAACTCGTCGGAACCGAAGTCACCGTCGACGGGGGCAGCGGCACGGTCTACTCGGGCCTGTTGCCGCTGACCCATCCCTCGGAGAGCACCGATCCCGACATGGCCACCCTGCTCGCCTGGGCGCAGCGGCTCAGTCCCGTCAAGGTGCTGTCGGTGGGCGAAGAGGTCGCCGACGTGCCGCGGGTCGATCACCAAGATCCCCCGACGGTGTATCAGGCCATTAACGCCGGTGCCGCCACGGTGGCAGCGACGCATCCCCTGCCGGTCCTGCTCATGATTTTGGAACGGCAGCGAAACACCGGCGGCGGTTTACGCTAACCAGGTTCACCGCGATGCCGTCGTCGCCTCGGCCGGCCTCAGCACTACACCGGAGTCTCGAATTGATCGACGAATTAACCGTTTTGCGCATGGTCGCCATCAAGGGCCGAGTGTCCGCGGACATCGTTGCCGGCAGCCTAGGCGTCGAGGCGCCGGCTGTGCAGGCTGAGCTGGACGCGTTCACCGAGCGCGAACTGGTCAAGTCCACACCGATGGGCTACGGCATTACCCCGGCCGGGCGCACGCGATGCACCGACCTGGTCGACGCGGAGCACCGAGCCACCGATCAGGCGGCCGTGGCGGCGATCTACCAGAATTTCTGTGACCACAACAAGGAGCTCAAGGCCGTCATCACCGACTGGCAGACGCGCGGTCCCAACCGGCTCAACGATCACTCCGATGACGACTACGACCGCGCAGTGTTGGACCGGCTGCTCGCTCTGCATCAAGAGGTGCTTCCGCTACTCGATCAGATCGGTGAGGTGGCAACCCGACTGAGCCACTACAAGCCGCGGTTGCAGCGGGCCGCCGACGCGGTAGCCGCCGGTGACCACACGTACGTGTCCCGCCCGATCTTGGACAGCTACCACACCGTCTGGTTCGAACTGCACGAAGACCTCATTGGTTTGGCCGGGTTGACCCGCGCCGGCGAGGCCGAGGCTGGACGCGGCGCGTGAGCGCAGTTGCGCAGAGTTAAGCGCTGGCGAATTAGGCCGCTGATTTTTCGAGGACGTGCACGCCACAGGCGGAGCCCAGGCCGATCACGTGGGCCAGCCCGACCTTCGCGTTCTCGATCTGACGATCGCCGGCCTCACCGCGAAGGTGGTGGCAGATCTCCCAGATGTTGGCGATCCCGGTGGCTGCGATCGGGTGGCCCTTGGACTGCAACCCGCCCGACACGTTCACCGGCGTGGAGCCGTCCCGCCAGGTGGCGCCCGAGTTGAAGAAGTCGGCCGCTCCGCCCTCTTCGCACAGCATCAGGTTGTCGTAGTGCACCAGTTCGGCGGTCGCGAAGCAGTCGTGCAACTCGACCAGGTCGAGATCGCCCGGCCCGATGCCGGCCTTCTCGTAGGCGGTCGCGGCGGCGTTGCGGGTCAGGGTGTTGACGTTTGGCAGGACCTGGCAGCCCACCTCGTAGGGGTCGGTGGTCAGCACCGACGCCGAGACCTTCACGGCGCGGCGCCGCTGTTGCAGCGAAAGCGATTTCAGCGTTTCGCCGTTGCATACGATCGCGGCGGCGGCACCGTCACAGTTGGCCGAGCACATCGGGCGCGTGTTCGGATAGGCGATCATGACATCGTTCATGATCTGTTCGAGGGTGAACCGCTTCTGGTAGGCGGCCAGTGGGTTCAACGTCGAATGGGCGTGGTTCTTTTCGCTGATTTTGGCGAACAGCTCGAAGCTCGTGCCGCCGTACTTGTGGCCGTACTCGGTGCCAATCTGGGCGAACACACCGGGCATGGCCTCGGTGCCGATCCGCCCGTCGACTGCCGCGACAGCGCCGAAGCGGCCCTTCGGCGCCCAGACGTCGGCGTCCTTCTTCTTCTGGCCGCCAGCGCCGAGTAGTCCAGCGCCGGAAAGCTTTTCGACGCCGACGGCCATGCCGTAGTCGACCTCGCCGGCCTTGACGGCCATGATCGCCGTTCGCAGCGCGGTGGCGCCGGTGGCGCAGGCGTTGGCCACGTTGTACACCGGTATGCCCGTTTGGCCGATTTGTTTCTGAAGCTGTTGGCCCAGACCGGCGCTGGCATTCATTAAATTGCCGGCCGCCAGCACGCCGATGTCGGCCATCGTCAATCCTGCGTCGGACAGCGCGCCGGTCGCGGCCTCAGCCGCCAGGTCGACGCTGTCCAGATCGGGGTGCTTGCCGAACTTGGTCATCCGGATTCCGAGGATCCAGATTTCGTCGCTGGCGCTCATCGTCGCTGCTCCTTTGTCAGGTGAATCGGTGATGCTTGATCAGATTGCGGGTTCGAATCCGAAGCCGATTGCCTCGGTGCCTTCGGAGTCGGGGCCCATCGAGTAAGTGGCGAGCCGGACTTTCATCCCGTCATGGACGTGCTCGGGGTCGGGCTCGACGTTGATGAGGTTGGCGCGGACCTGAGTGCCGTCGCAGTCGACCACCGAGGCGACGAAGGGGGTCGGGATTCCCGGTGCGGCGAAGGTGACGATGGTGAACGCCCGCACCGTGCCCTCGGTCGCGACCGGGACGGTCTTGAACGCGGTGGCGAAGCAGCCGGCGCACGCGTTGCGCCGGTCGAAGTAGCGGGCGCCGCAGTTGGTGCATTCTTGCGCGACCAGGTGCGGTTGGCCGTCGTCCAGCACCAGATAGTCGACCAATGGGATCTGCGCGGCCATACATACCTCCGTTTGTTTGTCATTGACGCTAACTACCCGGGTCGAGTAACGACACGGTGGGTGGCGATTCTCGCCGTGCACGTCACCTTCACGGTGTTGTCTGGCGCGCATTTGGGGGCGCAATCAAGTAGTGACGCTTGACATCTCGGCGGTGCGGGTCAGCGCCCTAGTGGTCCGTCTGCGATTTGATCTGGTGAAGGGTCTGGCGGCCACGTTTGACCTTCGCGATGATGTCGTCGGCGCTGGCTTTCCATACGAACGGTTTGGGATCGAGATTCCAGTGCTCGGCCCATTGGGTGATGGCGGCGCTGAGTTCGGCGACGCTGGTGAACGCGCCGCGACGCAGGCGTTTATCGGTGAGTTCTTTGAACCAGCGCTCGATCAGGTTCAGCCAGGAGCTCGAGGTGGGCGTGAAATGCAGGTGCCATCGACGACGGTTGTTGTGCGCCAGCCATTTCCGGATCTCGGGTGTGGAATGCGCGGACAGGTTGTCCAGGACGACGTGGACGTCCAGATCGCGTGGCACGGCCGCGTCGATCTGCTTGAAGAACCGCAGTACGTCCGCACCGGCATGACCTTTACGCAGGTCGGTCAGCACTTCACCGGTCGCGACATTGATCGCCGCGAACAGATCGATGGTGCCGTTGCGCCGATAGTCATGGGTCATCGTCCCGGCCCGGCCGGGCTTCATCGGCAGCGACGGCTGGGTACGGTCCAACGCTTGGCACTGAGTCTTCTCGTCGAAGCAGAACACCGCCGCGCGTTGCGGCGGATCCAGGTAGAGACCGACGACATCGATAAGCTTCTCCTCGAACCGAGGGTCGTTGCTGACCTTGAACGTATCGACCTTCCATGGCTTGAGGTTGTGATCAGCCCAGATCTTGGCCACCGCATCCTTGCCGATCCCCACCCGTGCGGCCAACGTGCGAGTGCTCCACTGCGTGGACCCGTCCGCCGGCCGTTCCTTATGCGTCAAACGCAACACCTCTTCGACCGTGCCCGCCGGCAGACCCGGCTTGCGGCCACGCCCCTTGGCGATCCTGCCGACCCCGGCCACACCCCGCTCGGCGAAACGAGAACGCCAGCGCCGCACCGTATCCGAATCCACGCCACACCGTCGTGCGATCTCCTCGTTGGCCACACCAGCGCATGCCCACAACAGACCCCGGGCTTGAACCACTTGGCGATGCGGCAACGACGTCGAGCCCGCCATCCGCTCCAACTCCGCACGCTGTTGATTGGTGGCCGGCATCGCAGCGGCAGTCATAACAGGCATACTACAAACTACCGTATTATTTCACCGACGGAGCACTAGGTGCTCGATGATCTGAACCTGGATCTCACCGACGACGCCGCCGAGGATGGCGCCGACCGCGATCATCAGCGGCTCGTCGTCCTTGAACACTGGCCGGAGAATCGATTCGTACTCCTCGTTCGTGAGCTGGTTCATTTTTTCCACGATGGTGTTCTCCAGATCGATCACACTTGTGGCGTAATCCTGTGCCTCGAGCAGTGTCGAAGGCAGCCGCTCGAGCACCATCTTCACCACCCTGTCCTTGAGTGCTCGGTAGCGTTGCGTCCCGACCGCGAGCACGACGATTGGGCCGGCGATGCCGGTCTGCGCGTCGATCGCCGCATCGACTTCCTTGGCGGCGAGCGCGAACAGCTTGTCCGAGCCGGGGCCTTTGATCACGCCGTCGAACAGGATCTCCGGCGAGAAGAGGTCGTCGGCGAGGATCTTGGCGTAGTCGCGGGTGATCTTGTCGCGCTGGGCGTGCAGCAGCCCCTGGAAGGGGATGAAGCCTAGATACTTCGTCGGGTGCACGGGTCGGAACAGCATGTTCAGTGCGATGTAGTCGCTGATAAGGCCGACGGCGAAGCCAAAAGCCGGCATGATCCACGGGTTTTTGAACAGCGCCCACGCGACCATCTGCACGAGCCCGATCCCGAGGCCGAAGTAGATTCCGCTGCGTCGAACGAACGCCATCGCGTCGTTGCTCACACTGCGCATCAACTTGACCAGCTTTTCCTTGTTGCGCACCAGGGTGGTGACGGCAAGGAACTGCAGATCGACGTACCGGCCCAGGTCCGCCTTCATCTCGTTGAGCATGTTTTCCGTGATTCGCGGCACTTGGGCCTCGATCCGGGCTTGAACCGCTCTGCGGCCAGCCTCTGGGAGTGCGTCCCACAGTCCCGGGCGGATCTGTTCGGCCAGATCACGCGAGATCTCGTCGACCGCCTGAACCAGCGGGGCGCGCAGTGCCTCGACCGCTTCCCCAGCATCGATACGGTCGAGCAGCTCTTCGGGATTGAGCAGGTTCGCGGTCAGCAACTCGATCGTTTTGGACCCGACTTTGCCGGCACGCCGGGGCACGATGCCCTGCCAGCCGAACGGGCCGATGCCCCTGAATTGGAGTGGCCGGTAAAGCATCTCCAACGCAACGATCTTCGTGCTCCACCCGACAAAGGCTGCAACGAACGGCATCGAGAGGTAGATCAGCCAGTTGGCCCCGAAGTCGTTCTTGATCTCCCCCCAGGTCTGCATGCCGACCACGAGATCGGTCACAGAGTGTCCTGTTGCATCGTTGCCGCCCAAAAAGATTGGCCGAGTCCGGACAGCCTCAGGGTGTACTTGTCGACCTTCGCGCCCAACGGGCCGCGAGAGTCATTTTTGATGGCTTGCAGAACCGAGGTCTCGGCCATGAGTACCTCGTAGTCGTCCTTCAAGTCCGGGTCTTCTGGTCCGATCTCGAGAAGGCCGAGGGATAGCAAGTGACTGACGTAGGCCGGGACCATTGCGGGTAATGCGACGTTGGCGCTGCGGCCGATCAACGAAGCATTTTCGAGCACCGCTCGACCAGGGACGCGCCGACGTGTCCAATCGTGCACGTTGACCAGCGGCGACGCCGAGCCGTCGGAGAGCGCGCCGATGATCCGTGCCTCGTCGGCGACCAGTTGGTCGAGGATGTGATGGAAAAGCTCAACCTGACTGCTGCGCGTGCTGTGGTCCAGGGCCCGGTCTAGTAACCCGCGCATTTTGGAGCTGAGCGACTCAGCCTCCCGCACGTCAGGCACGGAGGTCAGTTCGTGGACGGGCGGAGCCGGATTGTCGGCGTCATTTCCGAGCAAGGCCAACAGCTGTTCCTGGGTCCGGATCGTCGCGCGTAGCCAGAACCGCGCTATGCCTGACGCGGCTCCCACCAGCCCCCGCGGATCGAGGGAGATCCCCACGGGTGAACGGTAACGGCTGATCGCCTCTACCACCAGGAACCCGACGCAACCCGCGGTGCTGTGGAGTCATCTGACACTGCGGACAATCAGGAGGTTGCGCCAGGGCCGCGGCGTGGGAACATTTGCCCATGGACGAGAACGACCCCGAGAAGCGCATCGCCGACCTAGAGCGTCAGCTTGCTGACCTGCGCGCGGCCGGGGATCCCGGCACAAACCAGGGATCGCCGCCGGGCAGGACGCCTTCTCCACCAGCATTCGACGCCAGCCAACAGGCCCCGTACCCTCCGCCACCCCAGCCCGGGTTTCCGCCGCCGCCGGTTGATTGGCAAAACCCGATGCAGCAGGCACCGCCCAATTCCTGGCAAAACCCGGCGCAGCAGGCACCGCCAAGTCCCTGGCTGTCTCAGCAGAGTGCCGGATCCGGGAGCGGGCGGCGCGGCGTGATTTTCCTCGTCGCGGGGGTCGCGATTGTCGTTTTGGTTATCGCCGGAATCGGGGTGGCCATCGCATTCAACTCCGCGAAGATCTTCCCATCGATAACACCGACGCAGGCCCCGTCGGCCGGCGGGCTCTCGACAAACAAGACGTCACCGACGAGAGCAGCGCCGGGACGGACCCCTTCGTCAGCTGCGGGACCGAGTGCGTCGGCGGCCGCGGGACCGACACAGCTGCACACGGCCGATGGGTTGAACGCCCTGTTTGGGACGATACGCAGCAAATTCGGCGACACGATGGGCTACAGGTTGGTGGTGTATCCCGATTATGCGGTGCTTACCCGTGACGATCCACAGAATCCCCGCCACACAAAGGGGTACCTCTACCGCGACGGCAACTGGAAAGACTGGGGCAGCGAATCTCGGGCCACCTCGTTCGATTTCGTCGCCGACCTCGGCAAGTTCGACGTCGCCGCGGTGATCGCCCAACTGAACGGTGCGCCCCAGGCCCTGGGCATCACCAACGTCAAGTCGACCTACCTGATCGTCGAAGGTGCGGACGGCGGCGCAGTGCACCTGAGCGCCTACGCCTCCTCCAACATCGGGGACAGCGGATACATCGAGCTCAACCCCGACGGGAGCGTCAAGAAACTTCACCCGCCGTCCTGACGCCGTTATTCGGTGGGTCGCCAGCGCAAAACGTCGAGCGCTGCCGCCACGCCTACAACGTTCTCAGCCAGGGGTCGAGGCAGCAGCTCGTCGGCTCGCGCAAGCCGTCGTACGACAGTGTTGCGGTGTGTGTACAGGGCCTCGGCGGTGCGGGTGATACTGCACCGTTCGCGGATATAGATGTCGATCGTGTGCTGGGTTTCGGTCTCGGCACGCAGCAGATCGCCGAGCGTGTCCTGGAGGAATTCGTCCAACTGGGCCGGATCGCTGGTAAGCATGGAAGCCAGCTGAACGTCTTCGTATTGGGCCACTTGTTGTGGGGAGGCAAGCCGGCCCAGCATGCGTTGCGTGGCAGTGGCGTCGAAGTGACTGCGGCGGAAGCCCTTAACGCCTGCGGCGGGCCGTCCGAAGGCTACGCGGACACCTGGATTGCGGCTGAGCCTATCGGATAGCGGCGCCAACCCGGGCACCCTTCCGACTGGCAGCCAAACCCATAGCGTCGACGCGTTGGGGGCGATGGTCAAACGATGGCTCGCTCCGGCGGTCCGCATGACCCCCTCGGTGACAGCCTCCAGTTCGCCGGGGGCGCTTAACCGGTCGCTCCATACGATGACCGCCGTGTGCGTAATGCGCAGCGGATATCCGAGTGCGGCCTCAGCACGTGCCGTCGCGACTTGGGCGCCTTCGAGCAGCAGACTGACCATGGCTCGCCGCTCTATCTGTGCCCCCCGGATCAGCTCGGCGCGTTCGATGTCCATCTGAGCCGAGACGGCGGCCACGGTGTCGTCGACAAACGCCGCGATCGACAGCCACGACACCGCCAGCAGTTCATGAAGCTCGGGCGGGTCGGTGGCCAGCTGAAAGCAAATCGCCATCCATATCCGCCACGCCGTGTTTTGCGCGACGCGGTAGGCCTCCAAGCCGCGCTCGTCGAGGCCGCTGCGTACCAGGTCGCGGGCGATCTCAGTTGCTTCGGCCGCCGAAATCGTCGGCACCCGGGCGCCGGGGTGTTTCAGATTGGCCAGGGCCCAACGCAGCAGGTCCGCGAGGCTGGCGCGGCGCGTTGCGGCGAATAGTGCCGGGTCTTCCGCCACCCCGTGCATCCGCTCGCTGCTGAGCTCCGCCGTGTGCAACTCCGCCAACAAGTCGTCGCGGCCGTCCAGCACCCGCTCGGACGCTTGGCGTATCAGCTTCTGGACACCCGTCGAGACGGCAGGCCCTCAGCATGTGGTTCAGCGTTATGCACCATAGAGAGTCAATTATGGGTGATTTTGCCCTTGTGTGCGACACCACGGCTTGACTCACGAAAAC
>Ga0318568_10000476_pt1 | contig 15740 bp, 13 predicted proteins | sample GRESIP088b5f21_FD_203690 | JGI IMG/M metagenome (GOLD analysis project Ga0318568, IMG submission 203690) | Tropical soil microbial communities from Luquillo Experimental Forest, Puerto Rico - GRE.SIPMG.088b5f21 | ecosystem: Environmental > Terrestrial > Soil > Tropical forest > Bulk soil...
GGTTCCGCCCATGCCGATTCCGATGCCCACGTTGGCCTGTCCGTCCGCGCCCGGGAACAGCCAGCCATACCCGGGGTAAATCCGCCACGGCGCCGACTCCAGCAGGACCAGCAGCGGCAGCGGGACCTCGCCGGGGACGTAGGCCCGGACCGCGAACCCCCACAGCGCCGCCGCCGGGTCCAGCATCCCGGCCAGCCGGGCGACCGGGCTCAGCGCCCCGTCGGCGCCGATGATCACGTCCCCGGCCAGGCGCTGGCCGTCGCTGGTCCGCACCGCCCGCACCGTACCCTCCGGGTCCTGCTCCACCTCGGTGATGCGCGCCCGCACGCCGACCGCTCCGGCGGCCAGCGCGGCCTCGCGCAGCGCGTGGTCAAAGGCCACCCGGGGGATCACGATCCCGTGGCCGGGATAACTGCGCCCGGTGAACGCAGGCAGCCGGCTCCGTCGGCCGGACGGGCCGACCGCGAGCAGGTCGGAGCCGCGGCCCGCGTCCGGCACGGTCAGCCCGAGGTCCGCCAGCACCTGCACGCCCCGGGGCCCGATCAGGTCACCGCAGGCCTTGTCCCTGGGGAAGACCGCCTTGTCGGCCACGGCCACCCGGGCCCCGCCCCGGGCCAGCACCAGGGCGGCAACGCTGCCCGCGGGCCCGGCGCCGACCACCACGGCGTCGTAGCGGGAGCCGGTCACCGGGCCAGCACCATGGCCAGGGCGACGGCGCTGGTCGCGCAGACGAAATAGCGCAGCGCCCGTTCGATGGGCGCCAGCAGCTCGGCGCGGCCGAGTTCGGACTGGGTCCCGTCGGTGAACGTCAGCCGCACCGCGACCCCGCTGACCCGGCGGCGCAGCATCCGGGCGGGTGTGCTCAGCGCGCGCTGGCCCATCGACAGGAAGAAGGCGGCCACCGCGGCCACGCCCGCCGCCAGCGACAGCGTGAAGTGCTGCGCGTACGCCCCGACCAGGACGGGAAACGCGCCCCAGGCGATACCGAACCACACGTCGCTGTGCAGCGCGCCGCCGAACAGCTCGAGGTTGTACCCGTAAACCAGCACTCCCCCGGCGATCACGAACGGCAGCAGCTTCCAGCCCCCGAAAACCAGGCCGAGGACCATCGCCGCGGTGATCGCCACGATCCCGGTGATCGTGAGCACGGTGGTGCTGATGCCGGTACCGAGCGGGCGGCCGTGCAGTTCGTCCAGCGCGTGCGCGCCGATGCCCACCGCCAGGAAGAACGCGAGCAGCGTCCCGGCCAGCCGCCACAGCACCAGGGGCGGCATGACGGCGGCGCCGATCGCCACGTACGACAGGTGCCACAGCGTGTAGGGCGGGTGCAGCAGGGTCAGCCAGTCACCGAGCCCGCCGGTGCCCCGGCCGACCGCGTAGAAGGCCGACCGTTCCCCCGATTCCGTCATGAGGCGGATCCCTTGCGCCCCCACATGACCAGCCCGCCGCCCAGGCTCATCAGCTCGGTCCCGACGTCGGTCAGGCCCGCCTCCTGCCAGGCGGCCACGTGCCAGGCCAGCGGACGCTGCCGGTAGTGCACCGAGATGCTCGGGCCGAGGAACCTGCCCGCCCGGTACCAGGCGGCGCCGCCGGTGAGGCTGCCGAGCACCGGCAGCGCCATCCGGGTGTAGCACCACCAGGCGGCGCGCCAGGCCCGCCGGGGCGGGACGTGGAACTCGAGGCTGGCCAGCGTGCCGCCGGGACGCAGGCAACGGGCCATCTCGGCGACCGTGGCCGCCGGGTCGTCGGTGTAGCGGAGCAGGTAGGAGAAGGTCACCGCGTCGAATGTCGCGTCGGCGAACGGGAGCTGGTCGGCGCGCCCCGCGGCGACGCGGACCCGGCCGGCCGGCAGCGGCCCGCGGATCCGTGCCAGCCCCGCCCGCAGCATCGGCTCGTTGAGGTCCACGCCGACAACGTCCGCCCCGGTCCGGGCGGCGACCGCCAGCGCGATCCCGGCGGGGCCGGTCGCGACGTCGAGCACCAGACGCGGCGCCCCGGCGGCGGCGTGACCGACGAGCGCCCGCCGCCAGCGCCGGTCCTGGCCGAAAGACAGCAGGTAGGCGAGCCGGTCATAGCGGTCAGGCAGGCCAGTGAACACTTCGCGGGCGACCGGCTCACCGCGCAACGAGCGGTCCGGCGAAACCTGGTCGGGCTGGGCGGTTACCGGGTTGGAAGCCACGCCAGCCAGGTTCGCATGCCTGTTCACTCCGGGCAAGCCAGCATCCGGCGCCGGGCGGCGCCGCCTGCCGGCCCGTACCAGCACGCCCGCCGGTCAGAGGTCGACGCCGGTGCCGGGCTCCAGCCGGGTATAGCTGGCGCCGTGGGGACCGGCGGCGAGGCCGAGGAACATGTCGAGCACGGCGAGCCCGGTCTCGTTGAGCAGCGCGTCGTGAATCACGAAGCCGCGGCGCGGCGCCACCGCACGGGCGTAGTCGATCATGTGCGACGTGCTGTGCCATGGCCCGCTGCCTGGCAGCAGCAGCGTGCCGGCCGGGTCCTCGGGCACGGTGTAGGAGTCGCCGGGGTGAAAAACGTCGCCGTCCATCAGGAAGCCGACGTTCGGCACGGTGGGGATGTCCGGGTGGATCACCGCGTGCTCGGCTCCGTAGACGTTCACCGTGAAGCCAGCCGCGGTGAAGTCGTCGCCGTGCCTCACTGCGCGTGCCCGGTCGCCGAACTCGGCGAACTGCTCGGCCACCGGGGCGGCGGCCCACAGCCGCAGGCCCGGCCGCGCGGTCAGCGCGGCGCGCAGCGCGTCCGGCACCACGTGGTCGAAGTGCTCGTGGGTGACCAGCACCGCGTCAGCGCCGTCCAGGGCGTTGTCGCCGCTGAACGACCCGGGGTCAATGACGAGGATCCCGCCGTCCTTTTCCAGCCGTACACAGGCATGCCCGAGCTTGGTCAGCCGCATCGTTCCTCCCTACACCTACCGGCGCGAGGCAAACCTACTCCAGCCCGCCCGCCGGCCGGGCGGGGCCCTGCCTCAGGTGGGCACCGGCCGTCCGCGAGCCTGGCTCGGCCCCGCCTCAGGTGGGCCCAGGCCGTCGGCGGCTGGGCTCGGCCCTGCCTTACCTGAGGCCGAGCACGCTGGCCAGGGTGCGCGCGGCCGCGCCGCCCGCCTCGGTGGCCAGGTCGAGCGCGGCCGGCACGTTCAGGTCGGCGGCCAGCAGCCGGCGCAGCTCGGCCACGGCGAAGGCGTCGTCCGGCACGTTCCGAGCGGCCGCCCGGTACAGGCCTTCCAGCCGGGCGGTGGCGGACTCCAGCAGGTCCGGCCGGTAGTCCCAGCCCTGTGCCCAGGGCCGGTCCAGGATCATCAGCCGCACCACGCCCGCGGCCTGGTTCTTCAGCAGGTCGCCGAGCAGCACCAGGTTGCCGGCCGATTTGGCCATCTTGGCGCCGTCGATGGTGACCACGCCGGTGTGGAACCAGGCCCGCGCGTACGGGCGCACCCCGGTGAAGGCCTCGGCCATCGCCGCGTGGTAGGCGTGGTGCGGGAACCGCAGCTCGGCGCCGCCCGCGTGCACGTCCACCGCGGGCCCGAACACCGACATGGCCATCGCCGCGCATTCGGCGTGCCATCCGGGGCGCCCGGGGCCCCACGGGGAGTCCCAGGCCGGGTGGCCGGGCTCGCTGGCCTGCCATACGGCCATGTCCAGCGGGTCGTCCTTGGCCGGGTCGTCCGGCCGCCCGCCGAACTCCCGGGCCAGCGCTGCCGCCTCGGCCGGGCCCAGCCCGGCCCGCTCGGCCACGGCCGCGCCACGGAAGTACACCCCGCCCGCGCGGTGGTAGGCGGCACCCACCTCCAGCAGCCCCGAGGCCAGCCTGATGACGTGCGCCACGTACCGGTGCGCCCGCGGCTCGTGCTCGGGGGAGCGCACACCGACCGCGGCCATGTCCCGGTCGAAGGCGAACTGCTGGATCGCCGCGAACTCGTCATAGGCCGCGCCCGCCCGGCCTGCCGCCACGTCGAGCACGTCGTCCACGTCGGTGACGTTGCGGCACACCTCCGGCTGGACGCCGAGCAGGCGCAGCACCCGGGCGAGCGTGTCGATCCACACGAACGTGGCCGCGTGCCCCACGTGCGTCACGTCGTAGGGGGTGATGCCGCAGGCGTACACGCGGGCCCGGTCCAGCAGTTCCACCCGCTGGCCCGCGATCACGGCGCTCGCGGCTGGTTCGGTTGTCATCTTCCCAGTGTGGATCACCGGCCGCCGCCGCCGTCACCTGGTGCGCCCGAGTCGCCCCGGTCACCCGGTGTGCCCGGGTCTCCAGGCGCGCCGTACCCACCGCCGCCGGGGGTCTCGATGACGAACAGGTCCCCGGCGCCGACCTCCACGCTGTCGCAGCCGCGCATCGGGGCCACGGTGCCGTCGGCCCGTTGCACCCAGTTCCGGCCGAGCGCCCCGGGCCGCCCCCCGGCCATCCCGTACGGGGCGATCCGCCGGTGGCTGGCCAGCGTGGTCACCGTCATCGGCTCGAGCAGGCGCAGCTCCCGGCGGCCGCCGTTGCCGCCGGCCCACCGCCCGGCCCCGCCGCTGCCCCGGCGGATCGCATAGCTCTCCACCCGCACCGGGTAACGCCATTCCAGCACCTCGGGGTCGGTGAGCCGGGAGTTGGTCATGTGCGTCTGCACCACGTCGGTGCCGCCGAACCCGGGACCGGCGCCGGATCCGCTGGCCACGGTCTCGTAGTACTGGTGCCGCGCGTTGCCCAGGGTGACGTTGTTCATGGTCCCCGAGCCCTCGGCCATCACCCCGAGCGCCGCGTACAGCGCCCCGGTGATCTCCTGGGAGGTCTCCACGTTGCCCGCGGCGACCGCGGCCGGGTACTCGGGGGCTAGCATCGACCCCGGCGGGATGATCACCCTGACCGGCTTCAGGCAGCCGGAGTTCAGCGGGATCTCGTCGGCCACCAGCGTGCGCAGCACGTACAGCACCGCGGCCATGGCCACCGAGGACGGGGCGTTGAAGTTCCCGGGCAGCTGGGCAGAGGTGCCGGTGAAGTCGATCTCCGCGGACCGGGCGGCCCGGTCCACCCGGACCGCCACGCTGATCACCGCGCCGCCGTCGGTCTGGTACCGGTACTCGCCGTCGCGCAGCGCCCCGATCACCCGGCGCACCGCCTCTTCGGCGTTGTCCTGCACGTGCCGCATGTAGGCGTGCACGACGTCGAGACCGAAATGCTCCACCATCTTGCGCAGCTCACCCACCCCGCGCTCGTTGGCGGCGATCTGGGCGCGCAGGTCAGCCAGGTTGACCTCGGGGTTGCGCGACGGGTGCGGCGCGGTGGCCAGCAGGGCACAGGTCTCCGCCTCGCGCAGCTCCCCGTCCCGGACCAGCAGCCAGTTGTCGATCACCACCCCCTCCTCGTCCACCTGCGTGCTGAACGCGGGCATCGACCCGGGCGTGATCCCGCCGATCTCGGCGTGGTGCCCCCGCGACGCCACGTAGAACAGCAGGTCCCGGCCCGCCTCGTCGAACACCGGGGTAACCACGGTCACGTCGGGCAGGTGCGTCCCGCCGTGGTAGGGGTCGTTCAGCATGTACACATCGCCGGGGCGCATGGTCCCGGCATTGCGGGCCGCGACCATCGCGATGCTCTCGCCCATCGAGCCCAGGTGCACCGGCATGTGCGGGGCGTTGGCGATCAGCCCGCCGGCCGCGTCGAACACCGCGCAGGAGAAGTCGAGCCGCTCCTTGATGTTGACCGAGTGCGCGGTGGCCCGCAGCCGCGCGCCCATCTGCTCGGCGACCGACATGAACAGGTTGTTGAAGATCTCCAGCATGACCGGGTCCACGTCGGTGCCCGCACTGCTGCGCCCGGGCCGCGGGGCGACGCGTTCCAGCAGCAGGTCGAGGGCCGCGGTGACCTGGGCGCGCCAGCCGGGTTCCACCACCGTGGTCGCGAAGTCCTCGGCGATCAGCGCGGGCCCGTCCACGCCCTCGCCGGGCCGCAGGTCCCGCCGGCGGGCGAGCGGCACGTCGGCCCACTTCCCGCCCGCATGCATCCGAACGCTCGAGACCCCCAGGCCGTCCGTCCCCGCCGCGGGCGGGTCATGAGGCGGGCCGGCACCAGAACCAGCGGCCGAAGGCGACGTGACGAAGTCACCGGGCCTTGCGGCCAGCGGGGGGTTCTGGGGGGTCGCCCCCCCCGCCAGCACTGCCTCGACCGACACGGCCTCGACCAGGATCGTCTTGTCCGGCATCAGGAACGAGAACTGCTGCCGGTAGGCCGACTCGAACCCGGCCGTCATCTCAGCGGCCGGGCCGAGCGGGACGGGCAGCGCGGTGTCGGTGCCCGCGTAGCGCAGGTGTGCCCGGCGCACGGTGGTTACCTGGGCCGGGTCGGCGCCGCCGTCGGCCAGTTCGGCGCGCGCACCGGCCTCCAGCGCCCGGGCGATCTCGCCGAGTTCCGGCAGCACCGCATCGGCCAGCGGCGCCTCCACCGCCTGCTCCCGCATGGCGGTCAGGTCGGCCAGGCCCATCCCGTAGGCGGACAGCACCCCCGCGAGCGGGTGGATCAGCACGGTTTCGATGGCCAGCGCGTCGGCGACCGCGCAGGCGTGCTGGCCGCCCGCCCCGCCGAACGTGGCGAGCGCGTAGCGGGTCACGTCGTAGCCGCGCTGCACCGAGATCTTCTTGATCGCGTTGGCCATGTTCGCGACGGCGATCGCCAGGAACCCGGCGGCGACCTCCTCGGGGCGGGGCCGCTGCCCGGTCGCCGCGCCGATCTCGGCGGCCAGGGCGGCGAACTTCTCCGTGACAACGGCGGTGTCCAGCGGCTGGTCGCCGCCGGGGCCGAACACCGCGGGGAAGTGCGCGGCCTGGATCCGGCCCAGCATGATGTTGGCGTCGGTGACGGTGAGCGGGCCGCCGCTCCGGTAGGCGGCCGGCCCGGGCACCGCCCCGGCCGAGGCCGGGCCGACCCGGTACCTGCTGCCGTCGAACTGCAGCACGGACCCGCCGCCGGCCGCGACCGTGTGGATGGCCAGCATCGGCGCGCGCATCCGGACCCCGGCGACCTGCGTCTCGTACTGCCGCTCGAATTCGCCGGCGAAATGGGACACGTCGGTCGAGGTGCCGCCCATGTCGAAGCCGATCACCCGGCCGAACCCGGCCGCCTCGGCGGTGCGGGCCATGCCCACGATGCCGCCGGCCGGGCCGGACAGGATCGAGTCCTTGCCGCGGAACGAGCGCGCGTCGGTGAGGCCGCCGTGGGACTGCATGAACTGCACCCGGACGCCCGGCAGCTCGGCGGTCACGCTGGCCACGTACCGGGCCAGGACCGGGGACAGGTAGGCGTCCACCACCGTGGTGTCGCCGCGGGAGACCAGCTTCATCAGCGGGCTGGTCTCGTGGGACAGCGACACCTGGGTGAACCCGGCCGCCCGGGCCAGCTCGCCGATCCGCGCCTCGTGCACCGGGTAGCGGTAGCCGTGCAGGCAGACCACCGCGACCGAGCGGAACCCGGCGTCGCGGGCGGCGCGCAGGCCGGCGGCCACGGCGCCCTCGTCGAGGGGCACCAGGACGTCGCCGCGGGCGCTGACCCGCTCGGTGGCCTCGATCACCCGGGAGTACAGCATGTCCGGCCGGATGATCTCCCGGTCGAAGATCCTCGGCCGGTCCTGGTAGGCGATCCGCAGGGCGTCGCGAAAGCCGGCGGTGACGACCAGCACGCACGGCTCGCCCGTGCGTTCCAGCAGGGCATTGGTCGCCACCGTGGTGCCCAGGCGGACCACGGCGATTGCATCGGCCGGAATGTCCTGCCCCCGCGCGATGCCGAGCAGGTGCCGGATGCCGGCCACCGCCGGGTCGTCGTAGGCGCCGGGGTTCTCCGACAGGAGCTTGTGCACGGCGAGCGTGCCGTCGGGGCGGCGCGCTACCACGTCGGTGAACGTGCCGCCCCGGTCGATCCAGAACTCCCACCGCCCGTCCGTCGTCCTCACCATGGCGTCCCCGACCACCAGCCGACGTTGCGCAGGGCCGCGACGGCGTGGCGCAGGCCGGGGATCGCGTAGGGGATGCCCGCCCGCGCCATCACCTCGCGGGTGTAGCCGGTGACCGGCTGCATCGCCTGGCTCACGCAGACCACCGGCGCGCGCGCCCGGGCCGCCCCGGCGCCGATGGCGTCGGCGAGCACCTGGCCGGGCCACGGCCGCCCGCCGCCCTGCCAGGGCAGGGGGTTGATCACCGCGACCACGCCGACGGACGGGTCGGCGGACACCGCCTCGATGCACCGGGTGAAGATGCCCGGGTGGATGACCGCCGCCCCAGTGATATCCAGCGGGTTCTGCACGGTGCCGTAGTCCGGGAGCACCCGGGCCAGCGCGGCGGCTGTGGCCGGGGCCAGCGCGGGCAGCGGCGCGCCCAGCGCGGCGGCGTGGTCGGCGACCATGTCGCAGGCGCCGCCGGAGATCGAGACGACCCCGATTCCGGGGCGGGCCAGCCGGCCCAGGTGCGCGGCGGCCCCGGCGGTGAGGACCAGGCCCTCGATCGAGTCCACCCGGATCACGCCCAGGCCGTGCAGGAACTCGTCGATCCGGTGGTCGTCGCCGACCGCCGCGCCGCTGTGCGCGGCGGCCGCCCGAGCGGACAGCTCGGACCGGCCGGACTTCAGCACCACGACCGCCTTGCCGGCCGCGGCGGCGCGGCGGGCGGCATCGGCGAACGCCGCGGGATCGCGGATGGTCTCCAGGAACAGCGCCACGGCCTGGGTGTGCGGGTCCCCGATCAGGTAGTCCAGCACGTGCCCGGCGGCAACCATGGCCTCGTTGCCCAGGGTCACCAGGTAGGAGAGCCCGACGCCGGTCATCGTGGCGAAGTCGAGCATCGCGCTGGCGGCCATCCCGCTCTGCGACACCAAGCCCACCGGCCCGGCCGCGCGGGGCAGCCCGGGGATGGCGGTGACCGGGACCCGGTCGACGAAGTTGGCGAAACCCAGGTGGTTCGGGCCGACCAGGAGCATGCCCAGCCCCTCGGCGTGGGCGACCAGGTCCGCCTGGGCACGCTGCCCGGCCTCGCCCGCGTCCGCGTAGCCGGAGGACAGCACCAGCGCATGCCGGATGCCTGCGGCGGCCGCGTCGCTGAGCGCGTCCAGGGTGGCCGCCCGCGGCACCATCATGAACGCCAGGTCCACCGGCTCGGCGATCAGCGTGCACGAGGCAACCGTGGGCCGGCCGTGGGCCGTCTCGGCGCGCCGGTTCACCAGGTAGGTGTGCTCGCCGAGGCCGAAGTCCACCAGGTTGCGGTAGGCCATCTGGGAGAAGCCCGACTTGTCCGCGGCGCCGACCAGCGCGACGCTACGCGGCCGCAGCAGCGTCCCCAGCCGCTGCGGGGTCACCGGGATGGTCATGCCGCCCTCCCGCTGTGGCCCCGGACCTTACCGTAGTGATCTTCCAGATGGGCGGGCAGGGCGTCGGCGCCGGGCCGGTGGTACACCTCCCTGATCACAGTGTCGATCCGTTGCATCCCGGGCCCTTCCGCTGGTGGCTAGGACACACGGTATTAGCTCTGCTACCCCGGGGAAGCGGCCCCCCGGAACCCCCGATGGCCTTAAGGACGGCTGAGGTCAACCATCGCGGATCTTCCAGAAGCTGTCCTTGCGGACTATCTTGCCGCCGGGCCCGAAGGTCCACAGATCGCAACCGCGCACCTCGACATGCCCCCCGCCGACGGTGGTGCCGCGGAGAGTCCACTGCGACACGCCACGGGCCCCGCCGGCGAAGTGATCATCATCGCCGTAGCGGACGTCTGGGATGCCCTGGAAGCGTGCCGCGAGCCCGCGGCGTACCTCGTCCTTCCCGGCAAAGCGCCGCCCCCAAGGATCGGGCCCGCGGGGCGCCTCGAACACGCAGTCCTCGGCGAAGGGGGGACATGATCGCCTCAAGGTCGTGCCGGTTGAAACCGTCGAGCACCTGATCGCGCGCGTTGCGGATCGGCCAGGAGGGAGGCGAGCAGGCGGCGGCGCGGCTCGCTGCCCACGGCCGGCCTCGCGCATGGCGGGCGGGATGCTCGGCCTTTCCTGGATCGGGGCGGTTCACGTGCAGTCGTCATCGTGGCTGTGGGTGGTCAGTGGCGCAGGTTCTCCTCGGCGGCTTTGTCCCGTCGTCGCGGGCGTCTCAGGTGGCCCAGAGTTGCCAGCCCATGACCGGGCGGCTGTTGGCGCCCGGTCAGTGTCCCCGCTACCTGCGCGTCTAGCGCTTCCCGGGCCTGAGAGGAGCGCCGGAAAACGGGTGACGGCGATCGCTGCTGCAGGCCATCGCCGCGACCGTCATGGCGCCCTGCTTTGCTGGTGCTTTACTGTGCTTGCTGGGGGTGTCAGCCTGGGCGGGTGAGGCCGAGGATCAGGTACTGCAGTACGCCCGCGGGCCGTGTCGCTTACTCGAGCGCGGGCGTTGGCCCGGCGCTGTTGTGCGACTCGGGCTGGATCACTGATCTGCGCGCGCAGTTGGAGCTGTTTTCCTTCGCCGCCTTTGTCGAGGCCCTCGCGGAACGGTTCACGGTGATCCGCTATGACAAGCCCGGGTGCGGCCTGTCGGACCGGGACGGGATCGACCTGTCGTTCGACGGGCAGGTGGCCGCGGCGCTGGCGGTGGCCGACGCGGTGGGCGCCGAACGTTTCCATCTCTTCGGCGCCTCGCAAGGCGGTCAGCTCGCCGCCACGATCGCGGCCAAGCACCCGGGCCGGGTCGAGACGCTAGTGATGTACGGGACGTGCGCCAACGGCAGGGATCTAGCGTCTGCCGAGGTCAGGGAGTCGCTTGTGGCGCTGGTGCGGGCCCATTGGGGCCTGGGGCTGAAGGCGCTGGCCGGGGCCTTCGTTACCGATCCCACGGCCGAGGACCTGGCCGGCTTCGCCGGGTTCCAGCGGGCGAGCGCCTCGGCTCCGGTGGCCGCCCGGCTGCTGGAGGTCTACTACGACACCGACGTCAGGGCCTTGCTTCCGGCGATCCGGGCGCGCACGGTGGTGCTGCACCGCGTGGCGGACAAGGGCACCAGGTTCGAGCTGGGACGGGAGGTGGCCGCCATGATCCCCGGGGCGGCGCTAATCCCGCTGCCGGGTTCCAGCCACCTGTTCTACCACGGCGACTGGCCAGAGGTCCTGGAGGCGGTGGTCGGCTTTCTGTGCGAGCCGGCTCACCCGGGGCCGCAGCTGACCGGCCGTGAGCTGGAGGTAGCCGAACTGGTCGCCGAGGGGCTGACCAATCACGCCATTGCCAGCGCCTGTCGGTGGCGCCGCGGACGGCGGAGGCGCATGTGGAGAACATCCGGCGCAAGCTGGGCGTGCGCTCGCGTGCCCAGATCGCGGCGTGGGTGACCGAGCACCGGCTGCGCTCTTTAGCGGCTAGGTAGTTCTCCCGACGTGCGCGCGGGAAACCGCCGCACCGGCCGGGCAAACCGGGGATATTGCCGGTAATTCACCCGATAGCGATCTGGCAGTGACCGCTCTTAGCGTCAAGGCATGTCACACGTCACAAAGCCGGGCCGCCCCTTGGCGGCCGAGTGCCCGCAGTCGGCAAGGATGCGCGCACTGGTCATTCTGTTGTACGCGGCAGCCGTTTACCTGCTCTTCCTGGGCGTGCTCGGCTACGCGGTGGGCTTCTTTGCGGATGTTGGCGTGCCCAAGGGCATCGACCAGGGGCCGCGCGCCGCGGCACCGGTCGCGGTGGGCATTGACCTGCTGCTGTTGCTGCTGTTCGCGGTTCAGCACACCGTGATGGCCCGCCCGTGGTTCAAGCGCCGCTGGACCCGCGTCGTGCCACAGCCTGCCGAACGGGCGACCTTCGTGCTGGCCACGAGCCTGGCGCTGGCGCTGCTGTTCTGGTTGTGGCGGCCGGTCGGGGGGACTGTCTGGAGCCTGCCGGGACCGGGCACCGCCACGGTCTGGGCCGGGTACGCGGCCGGCTGGGCGCTGGCTGTCAACTCCACCTTCCTGATCAGCCATTGGGACCTATTTGGGCTCCGGCAGGCCTGGCTGCACGCCCGGCGCGTCGGGTACAGCCCGCCGCCATTCACCGAACGCGGCCTGTACCGGCGCATCCGCCATCCGCTGATGGCCGGGTTCCTGATCGTCTTCTGGGCGACGCCCACGATGACGGCCGGGCACCTGCTGTTCGCGGCCACTGCGACCGGCTACATCCTGGCCGGCATCGCATTCGAAGAACGTGACCTGATCCAGAGCCTAGGCGACACCTACGCCGCCTACCGAGCCCGCGTGCCCGCGCTGATCCCCCGCCCATGGCCGCGGCGTCAACGGCTTGGGTCTTAGCGGGGCGAGAAAGCGACAAAGGCAGGCGACATGAAAAGCAGAACTGAAGATACCGTCTTGTCAAGTCGATTCGATAGCAGGCCACAGGCGGCCGCCATTATCCGGCCGACAGGCCCGGCGGACATGGCGGCGCTCGGCGATTTCTTCGCCGGGCTGTCCCTGCAGACCCGATACTTGCGATTCTTCGCCCCGGTAAGGCCCACCCCGGCCCTGCTCCGCATGCTGGCCGGCGGCGCCGCCAACGTTGATGCCGTGGTCGCTGTTCGAGGCGGCGTCATAGTAGGGCACGCGATGGCAGCGGACCAGACCGGAACCGAGGGCTCGCGGCGCCCTGAGGCGGTCTGGGACCCGCAAGAGCCAACAGTGACAGACATCGGTGTGGTAGTGGCCGATGCCTGGCAGGGACGGGGCGTCGGCTCGGCACTGGTGCGCACGCTCGTCGCCCGGGCCCGGGCGCGGGGCGTGACATCTCTGACGATGGAGGTGCTATACGCCAATCACCGGGTGCGCTCCATGATCGAGCGCCGCTGGCCCGCGGCTGAAATTGGCCACCTCCGGGAATACGCCACCATCCACGTCCAGCTTCCGCGATCTGAGCAGCTCACCTCCGCCTCGCCAGGCACCCCCCACCGTCGTCGACCAGGGAGAATACACTCACGTCCCGATGCTTACCCGGTTGATGCAAGGTGTCCTCAGCCATCTCGGCGCCTGGAGAAAGCCGCCCGGAACCGGCTGATCGGCACTTAACGCGCCGTGCAGGCCCAGGCGTGGAGCAGGGACAGCGAGTCGGCAGGTGATCAGCAGCGCCAGCGACCCCCCGGCGGGCCGCGCGCTGGCGGTGGGGCGCGCCTTGAACGAACGTGCGAAATGACCGTACATTTAGAGGCTCTAGCAGCGGCGCCGGGAGAGGCGGTCATGGCCGAGGTACTGCCGATCGAGACGCCCACGCTGGGCGACCGCAGCTACCTGGTCCATGACGGAACCGCCGCCCTGGTCATCGACCCGCAGCGGGACACCGACCGGGTCACCGCGCTGGCCGCGGAGTACGGGGTGCGCATCACGCACATCGCCGAAACCCACATCCACAACGACTACCTCACCGGCGGGCCCGGCCTCGCCGCCGCCACCGGCGCGGCGTACCTGGTCAACGCCGCCGACCCGGTCGCCTTCGCCCGGACGCCGGTCTCCGACGGCGACACCGTCGAGGTCAGCGACGCGCTGCGGCTGCGGGTGCTGGCCACCCCGGGCCACACCTTCACCCACCTGAGCTATGTGCTGGAGACCGGCGACCAGGTGACCGGGGTGTTCACCGGCGGGTCGCTGCTGTACGGCACCACCGGGCGCCCGGACCTGCTCGGGCCGGAGCACACCGGCACGCTCGCCCGGGCGCAGTACGCCTCCGCGCAGCGCCTCGCCGCCGAACTGCCCGGCACCACCCCGGTCTTCCCGACGCACGGTTTCGGCAGCTTCTGCTCGGCCGGGCAGTCGGGCGGCCAGTCGGCCTCCACCATCGCGAGCGAGAAGCTGGCGAACCCCGTGCTCACCCTGGACGAGCGCGAGTACCTCGACGGCCTGCTGGCCGGCCTGGACACCTGGCCCGCCTACTACGCCCACATGGGGCCGGCCAACCTGGCCGGCCCGCCGGGCCCGGACCTGTCGCCGCCGCGGCAGGCCGGCGCCGGCGAGGTGCGGCGCCGCCTGGAGGCCGGCGAGTGGGTGATCGACCTGCGGGACCGGATCGCGTTCGCGGCGGGCTTCCTGCCCGGGTCGGTCAGCTTCCCGCTGGACGGCAGCTTCGCCAGCTACCTGGGCTGGGCCGTGCCGTGGGGCGCGCCGCTGACGCTGCTGGGCGAGACGGCCGGCCAGGTGACGGAGGCGCAGCGGGAACTGGCCAGGATCTGGGCCGAACGCCCCGTCGCGGCGGCCACCGGCGGCCCGGCGCGGTGGGCGGCCGGGAGCCCCCTGGCGACGCTCCGGCTGGCCAAGTACGGCGACCTGGCCGCGGCGCTGTCCGGGCCGGAGCGGGGGCCGGTGGTGCTCGACGTCCGCCGGCCAATGGAGTGCGCGAACGGCCACATCGCTGGCGCCGTGCATATCCCGTTCGACGAACTGCCCCGCCGGGCCGGCGAGGTGCCGCCGGGCGAGGTGTGGGTGCACTGCCAGAGCGGTTACCGCGCGATGGTGGCCGCGTCGCTGCTGGCCGCCCGGGGCCGCCAGGTCGTCAGCGTGGACGACGATTTCGACAACGCCGGCGCGGCAGGCGTGCCCCTAGAGCACGCCTGACCCTGCCCGGCCTGGCGCATCATCTAGTACCGTGGCCACTGCTCGCTTATGAGGCACACGTAGTTACCCGTGACGGGTGATGTTCGGCGGGCCGACGCATGGCATGCTCTGGGTGTCGGGGCGCGGCGTAAGCCCGTGGTCGCCGAGCGAAGGAGGGCGGGAATGACGGCCGTAAGCCAGCCGGGACCTGGCTGGACGGTCGTCCTGCGCCGCCGGCCGGCCCGCATCGTGGCAGGCCAGCCGCAAGGCGGCTACACCAGCGCGTTCGAGATCGTCTGCTGCTACTGCGGTGACGATCCCGAGCTGGACTACCGCGAGGTGTCAGCGGAGCTGCGGCTGATCCGCGGGCCCTACCCGGTCGCGGCCGGGGTGGCCGCCTACGGGAAGCACCTGGGGCGGCACCGGGGACCGGCCCGGCGCGATAGCGGCTGAGGCCCGTGACGCACCCGCTTGCCGCGGCTAGCGGTAACGGGTTGATCGCACTGGTCGCTGGGCCTTCCCATGGGGGCGCACCGCGCCGGACAATTCAGGCAGTGCCGCCAATCCGGCGGCCTGAGGTGAGGTGTGGACATGAGCGAGGCGGCTTCGGTTCCATTCTCCGAGACCAAGGCCCCGGAAGCACCAGAACGGCTGCACCGGGGCGCGCTGGGGCTTATCGACATCTCGGCGTCGACAATGGCGAACATCGGCCCGGCGTACAGCTTCTACTTCGGCTTCGCGTTCCTGGTCGCTACCGCCGGCGTCGCCGCGCCGCTGACGATCATCGCGGCCGCCGTCGCGATCGCCTTCCTGGGCAACACGCTGTCCCAGTTCTCCCGTGCCCACCCCTCCACCGGCGGCTTCATCTCGTTCGTGGGCAAGTCATTCGGCGGGACGAGCGCGGTCACGACGGCGCTGCTGTGCGGGGCGGGGTACATCATCGCGATCTCGTCGGTGCTGGCGGTGTCCGGCGGGTTCGTGTCCGACATTCTGTCGTACTACTTCAACTGGAACGTCCCCTGGATCATCTTCTCGGTGCTGCTCACCGGCGGGGCGGTGATTATGACGGTCCGCGGGGTCGGGGTATCGACGAAGCTGGCCGGGGCCTTCTTCGCATTCGAGATGCTGGTGCTCGTCGTGGTGTCGGTTGTCGCCATCGCCAAGAACGGCGGGCACCTGTCCGCGGCGCCGTTCCAGTGGAGCCATATGAC
>Ga0318568_10000478_pt1 | contig 15699 bp, 13 predicted proteins | sample GRESIP088b5f21_FD_203690 | JGI IMG/M metagenome (GOLD analysis project Ga0318568, IMG submission 203690) | Tropical soil microbial communities from Luquillo Experimental Forest, Puerto Rico - GRE.SIPMG.088b5f21 | ecosystem: Environmental > Terrestrial > Soil > Tropical forest > Bulk soil...
CAGGTCGTGCGCGGCCTTCTCGGTACGGCGGATCACCGCCATCTCCTCGTACAGCGCGAGCAGTTCCTCCGCGCTGACCACGCTGGCGCTCGTGTCGACCGCGGTCACCGGGCACCGCCACTGGCCGCGCCGTCGCCGGCCGTGCCGACCGCCTCGCCGCGCCCGGCCGCCGTGTTCAGCTGCGACTGGCTCTCCCGCAGCGTGTTGAGCGCCCCGCCCGCGGTCCAGTACTTGCGCCCCGCCACCAGCAGCTCCTCGGCCGGGAACTTCGTGATGACCTCGCATCCGGAGGCCGTGACCACGACCTCTTCTTCGATCCGCGCCGCGGACCACCCATCGGTGGCAGGCCAGTAGGTCTCCAGCGCGAACACCATTCCCTCCTCCAGCGTCTCCGGATAATCAAGCGACACTAGCCGGCTGAAGATCGGCTTTTCCCAGATCGACAGACCTACGCCGTGGCCGTACTGCAGCGCGAACGCCGCGGTCTCGTCGGGGAACCCGAACTCGGTCGCCCGCGGCCACAGCGACACGATGTCGGCGGTCGTGGCGCCCGGCTTCACCAGGGCGATGGCCTGGTCCATGTACTCGCGGCAGCGCACGTAGGCGTCACGCTGCGCGCGCGAGGCGCTGCCCACCGCGAACGTGCGGTAGTAGCAGGTCCGGTAGCCGAGGTGGCTGTGCAGGATGTCGAAGAACGCCGGGTCGCCGGGGCGGATCAGCCGGTCGGAGTAGACGTGCGGGTGCGGCGAGCAGCGCTCCCCTGAGATCGCGTTGACCCCCTCCACGTACTCGCTGCCGAGGTCGTAGAGGACCTTGCTGACCAGGCCGACGCACTCGTTCTCGCGCACCCCCGGCCGCAGGAACTCATACAGCTCGGTATAGGCCGCGTCGACCATGGCGCACGCCTGGGCGAGCAGGGAGATCTCGTCCGCGGTCTTGGTCCGGCGGGCCTCCAGGAACACCTGCTGCCCGTCCACGACCTCGATGCCCTCGGCCCGCAGCGCGGCCAGCACCGGCAGTTCCGCCACGTCGACGCCGAGCGGCGCGTCGGCCACCTCGTGCTCGCGCAGCACGGTGGCCACCTTGCGGGCCACGTCCTCCGCGATGCCCGCCTGCGGGTGGAACGCGCCGCGCAGCGTGGAGATGCCGGCCCGGGCCCCGGTCTGCCGGGCGCCCTCGGCGGTGGCCGGTCCCGGGGTGTGATCCAGCCACGGGTTGTACAGCTGGTGGTGCCGGGCGGCCGATCCGAAGTCCCACTCCACCGGCTCCCCGCCGCGCGGGAGCACGGCGAACCGGATCAGCTTGTCCATCGCCCAGGTGCCGATGTGGGTCGATGTCATGTACCGGATGTTCGCGAAGTCGAAGCTGAGCAGGGCGCCCAGCTCGGACCGGTCAAGCTGGGCCCGGAGCCGGGCCAGTCGCTCGCTGCGCAGGCGGGCCAGGTCGACGCGCTGCTCCCAGTCCACCGCGTTGGGTCCGAAGGTGTGAATCGCCATGGTCGGCCACCTTCCTGTCGGCTCGGCCTTTAGTTAAGAGCCCTCGGACGGTCAGCGTCAATAAATACTGAACGGTCGGCCGCCCCCGGCGGGCCGCCGGCTGGGCTCTACGCTCCATCGGGGCTCACCACGAACCAGACGCCGACCGCCACCGCCGTGCCCTCGTTGCGGTAGGAGTGCGGGGTGGCCGACGTGAAGGTGACCGAGTCACCCGGGGTCAGCCGGTGCGAGCGGGACCCCAGGGTCACCACCAGCTCCCCCCGCAGAAGGTACCCGTACTCGGTGCCCGGGTGCTGCATCAGGTGGCCGGCCGGTGACGAGCAGCCGCCGGGCGCGTAGCTGACCAGCAGGAAGTCAACCTGGCTGCCCGGCGCGTGGCCGAGGCGCTCCCAGGTCACCCCCGAGTCCAGCTCGAGGATCTCGCGCTTCCCCGGCTCGGCCAGGCCGGGGACCGCAGACCCGGCCGTGTCCTGGCCGGACGCTACCGGGCCGGACGCCGGCCCGCTGGCCGGCCCGGACTCCCCGAAGACGTCCTGAACGGAGATGCCCAGGACGGTGGTGATCGCGTACAGGGTGCTGACCGACGGCTGGCACTTGCCCGTCTCTATCTGGGAGATGAGGCTCGGTGACAGCCCGACGCTGCGCGCCAGGCTCCGCAGGCTGATCCCCCTGCTGGCGCGCTCCGCGCGGATGCGCCCGCCGATCTGGAGAACCACAGCCGGCACGGAGGCCTCCTCTCGCCAGCATGCTACGGGAGGCCCGGCGGCCGGGTAACGTCATGCCCGTTCCTGGCTCCGGCTCCGGATCGTGCGGCGGCTCGTAGCAGACGTACCGACATCCGGGCGCGCGGCAGGCGATGGTCCGGTGGCCGCTCCCGCGCGGCTGCGCCGCACGGGCCGGCCCGCACTGGCACGGCAGCCACGAGACGATCACCCTGCCGGGTCCCCAGGCGTGGCCGCTCCCGCAGTGAGTCGGGTAGGTCCACCATCCCGGCAGAGACGCGGCACTCATTCGTACACTAGAACACAAATTCGATAACCCTGCCAGCTCTTCGCCGTATCTCACGGCAAACCCGCCCGGGGCCACTTCCACTTTCCTGGAAGTGCGCCGGGTGCGGGCTTTGGGCGAGGCCGGCCCGCTGTATCCGCGAGTACGCTGTCCGTCACGGGGCCTTCCGATGTACCCAAGATTGACTGGTATGACGGATGAAAAGCATGACAAGATCCGCAAAGTCGGGGACTAGCCGGACGAGACCGGGCATCCCGTGCCCCGGGGGCGCCGTCACCGCGAGCCTCATCGCTGGCACGCTGGCCCTGCTGGTCACGGCGTGCGGCGCGGGCCCCGGCCCGGCGGCATCCCGCACCGCGGTGCCCACTGGCGCGGAGCCGGTCCCGCAGGACGTCCACACCCTGCCGGACAGCAAGCTGCCCCCGGGCACCCTCGGCACCTCCTGTGTTCCGCACGGCAGCCTGCGGCCCGTCGGCCCGCTGCCGCCTCCCCGGCACATGCCGGCCGGGTCGGCCATGGCCGTGATCGCCAAGCGCGGGTACCTGCGGGTCGGCGTGGACCAGACCATCGACCTGTCCAGCTACCGGAACCCGCTGACCGGCCAGCTCGAGGGGTTCGACATCAGCGTCGCCGAGCAGATCGCGCAGGCGATCTTCGGTAAGCCCGACGACGGTAACCCCAACGAGCACATCCAGTTCAAGGCGATCACGTCGGCGCAGCGGATACCCGTGATCCAGAACGGCCAGGTGGACATCGTCGCGGACAGCATGACCATCACCTGCAACCGGCAGAAGAAGGTGGATTTCTCCACCGACTACTTCAATGCGCACCAGGAGCTACTCGTCCTGAAGAGCTCCCCCGTGACCGGGCCCGGCGACCTGCACGGCAAGAAGGTCTGCGCGGACGCGGGCACCACCTCGATCCAGCAGATCCAGGCGCTGCGATCGCACCCGATACCCGTCGCCGCCGATAACTGGACGGACTGCCTGGTCATGCTGGAGCAGCACCAGATAGCCGCGATCTCCACCGATGACTCGGTCCTGGCCGGCCTGGCCGCCCAGGACCCGCAGACCAGGCTGCTCGGGCCCACGTTCACCCACGAGCAGCACGGGATCGCGATGTCCCAGAACGCGCCGGACCTCGTCCGCTTCGTCAACGCCGTGCTGGAACGGATGAGAACGGACGGGACATGGGCCAGGCTGTACAAGCAGTGGTTCGTTCCCGGGCTGGGACCGACGGTCCCGGCGCCTCCCCGTCCGCAGTACAGCGGCTGATGAGCGTCAGCACTCCGGCCCCGCCGAAGACCGGGACGACGGCGCCGCCCGGAACCACGGTGCAGGCCGCAGCGACGACGACGCCCGGGGCGGCACCGGGGCTGCTCGGCCGCTTCACCGCGCGCAACACGCCGGCCCGGCTGCGCCTGCTGCTGGCGGTCACCATCGCCGCCAGCCTGCTGTGGGGGGCGGCCGCCGCGTGGACCGCCGACCAGCGTACGTCCGCCGCCGCCAACGTGGTGGCCGGTACCGAGCCGCTCAGCTTCGACGCCCAGCAGATCTACCAGTCGCTGTCCGACGCCGACGCCACCGAGGCGGCCGCGTTCCTGGCCGGGACCGAGCCGGCCGCCGCGCGCAGCCAGTACCTGGCGGACATCGCCCGGGCCGAGACCTACCTGGAGGCCGCCACCGCGGCCGCCGGGAACCAGGGTCCCGGATCCGAGCTGACTGTGCTCTCGACCGAGATCCCGGTCTACACCGGGCTAGTGGAGACGGCCCGGGCCGACAACCAGCAGGGCCTGGCGGTAGGCGCGGCCTTCCTGGGAGAGGCGTCCTACCTGATGCGGACCGCCCTGCTGCCGGCGGCCAGCCGCCTGTACCAGCAGGAAAACGCGCGGCTTGGCGCCGCCGACCAGCAGGCGACCGGGCTGCCCATCCTCGCCGTCATCGTGGCCCTGGCCGCCGGTTACGTCCTGCTGCGGGCCCAGCGGTGGCTGCGCCGGCGTACCCACCGCAGGCTCAACTACGGCCTGGTGGCGGCCTCGGTGGTCGGCCTCGTCTCGCTGGCCTGGCTGCTCGCCGGCGTGACCGTGGCCCGGGTCCAGCTGCTCGACGCGCGCGATCACGGGTCGGGCCCGGTGCAGGCGCTGGCCAAGGCGGACATCGCCGCGCTGCGGGCGCACGCCGACGAGAGCCTCACCCTGATCAACCGCAGCGGCGACGACGCGAACCAGGGGGACTTCGCCCGGGTCGCAAGGCAGCTGGGACCCGGGCCGGGCACGCTGCTGGCGGAGGCGGCCGCGGCGGCCCAGGGTAGCCCGGGAGCACGGGCCGCCGCGGCCGCCGCAGGGGCCGCCCCGGCCTGGTATGCCCGGCACCGGCGGGTACGCGAGCGGGATGACGGCGGCGACTACAACGACGCGGTCCGGCTGGCGATCGGCCCGTGGCCGGGCGGCAGCTCCAGCATGATGTTCCAGCGGGTGCAGGCCCAGCTGACCTCGGCCATCGGCGCGGACCAGGCGGCGTTCGCCTCCGCCGCGAGCCACGGCCAGGACGCGCTGGCCGGGCTGGAGGCGGGCATGATCGTGGCGGCGCTGCTGATGGCCGCGGGCTGCGCGTGGGGGCTGCTCTCCCGGCTCGCCGAGTACCGGTGAGGCGGCCATGAGCACCAGCGGGGCGACGGGGCCGGCCGCGGCGTGCCAGCAGCCCGGCTGCACCGGGACGGTCGGGGCCGACGGCTACTGCGGCGGTTGCGGCCTGCGGCCGGGCACCGCCTCCGCCGCCGGGGCGGGCGGGACGACCGTAGCCGGGCGGGCCGCCCCGGCGGTGGAGGCGCGGGTGAGCGTGCCGGTGCCCACGTCCGTCGGGACCACCGGCTCGCGGCCCTCGGGCGGCGGCACCGGCCGCCGCCGCCTCGGCGCCGGGCTGGTCGAGCTGCCGCCGGTGCCGGTCCGCGACCCAGTCACCGCAGTGATCGAGGACCCCCGGGTGGAAGAGGGCAAGCGGTTCTGCAGCAGCGGCCGGCATCCGGTCGGCCGCGGCCGTGACGGCCGGCCCGGCCGGACCGAGGGGTTCTGCCCCGTCGACGGCATCCGGTACTCGTTCACCCCGAAGCTGGAGCGCGGCGAGATGGTCGGCGGCCAGTACGAGGTGGTCGGCTGTCTCGCGTACGGCGGGCAAGGCTGGATCTACCTGGCCCGGGACCACCATCTCGACAAGGAGTGGGTGGTGCTCAAGGGGCTGCTCGACGCCGGCGACGCCGCCGCGCAGGCCGCCGCCATCGCCGAGCGGCGGTTCCTGGTCGAGGCCAAGCACCCGGGCGTGGTCGGCGTCTACAACTTCGTACAGCATGCCGACCGGTGCACACGGGCGATGGCGGGATACATCGTGATGGAGTACGTGGGCGGCCAGTCGCTCAAGCAGATGGTGCTGGAGCGGCGGAAGGACAGCGGGTCGCTGCAGTTGGAGCACGCCCTGACCTACGCGACCGAGGCGCTGACCGCGCTTGGTTACCTGCACAGCAAGGGCCTGGTGTACTGCGACTTCAAGCCGGACAACACCATGCTCTCCGAGGATCACCTCAAGCTCATCGACATGGGCGCGGTGCGCCGGGTCGACGACACCACCGGTGACATCTACGGCACGCCCGGCTACCAGGCGCCGGAGATCAGGCCGTACGGCGCGCTGCCCTCGCCCTCCTCCGACCTCTACACCGTCGGCCGGACCCTCGCCGTGATGACCTTCGACTTCGCCGGCTTCACCCGCGAGTACCTGCACAGCCTGCCCCCGCAGGAGACCGTGCCGCTGCTGGCCGAGCAGGACTCGTACTACCGGCTGCTGCGCCGGGCCACCGACCCGGACCCGCTGCGCCGCTTCACCACGGCCGCGGAAATGGCCGAGCAGCTCACCGGCGTGCTGCGCGAGGTGCTGTGCACGGCGGACGGCCAGCAGCGGCCCTCGCTGTCCACGCTGTTCAGCCCCGAGCTGCAGGCCATCGGGGCGGCCACGGCGGCCGGCACCGGCCCCGCGCTCGTTGCAGCCTACGACGGCGCCGGGCCGGCCCGGGCCGACGCGGACCCGGTGACGGCCACGGACATCCTGGCCGGGCTGCCGGCGCCGCTGGCGGACCGCGACGATCCGGCGGCCGGGTACCTGGCCACGCTGAGCGCGCTCGACGCGCCGGGCCAGGCGGCCGAGCTGGCCGCCGTGGTGGCCGCGGGGCAGGCGGCGCCGCCCGGGGTAGCCGACTCGGCGGAGGTGCGCCTCGCGCTGGCCCGTGCCCGCATCATGACCGGCGATCTCGTCGCGGCCGCCGACGACCTGGAAGGCCTGGTCGGCGCAGGCCGCGCGGACTGGCGGGCCACCTGGTACCAGGGCCTGATCGAGCTCGCGGGCGGGCGCCCGGACCACGCGCGCGCCGCGTTCGAAGGCGTGTATGACGCGCTGCCCGGGGAGCTCGCGGCGCGGCTGGCGGTGGCGCTCGCCGCCGAGGCCGCCGGCGACCGCGCCGCCGCCGCCCGGCATTTCCAGGTGGTGTGGACGATCGACCATTCCTACGTCAGCGCCGCGTTCGGGCTGGCCCGGGTCCGGCTGGCCGCCGGTGACCCGGCCGGCGCGATCGGAGTCCTCGCCACGGTGCCGGAGACCTCCAGCCACCATGTGGCGGCACAGGTCGTCGCGTTCCGGGCCCGCATCTCCGGGCGCTCTGCCGCCGGCCTCTCCCTCGCCGAGCTAACGCAGGCCGGACGGCAACTCCAGTCGCTGCGGCTGGACGTGGCCAGTAAGGAGAGCCTCACCGCCGAGCTCCTGCTGGCCGCGCTCGGCTGGGTGGCCGCGGCGAAGGCGCCGGCCGGCCAGCGGCTGCTCGACTGGGAGCTGACCGAGCGCTCGCTCCAGTTCGGCCTGGAGCAGACCTACCGCTCGCTGGCCCGCCTGGTCTCCGCCGAAGACCGCCGCATCCAGCTGGTCGACCTGGCCAACGATGTCCGCCCGTGGACCCGGTCCTGACGGCCGGGAGAACATCACCCTTCCGGGATCGCTACCGAGGAGCATGCTGAATGAACGCGCCCGAGTTCACCATCCAGACCTTCCAGAACGAGTACCTGCCCGTCGGGGGGCGCGAGGTCAACGCCGTCATCACGGTGACGTCGGCCGGCGCCGCCGACGCCGCCGACAGCGCCGACGGCGAGGGCGCCGCCGAGATCATCATTATCGACCGCTCGGGGTCGATGTCCGGGCAGAAGATCGCCGAGGCCCGGCGGGCGGCCGCGGCCGCGGTAGACGTGATCCGCGACGGGGTGGGGTTCGCGGTCGTGGCCGGCACCAGCACGGCCAGGCCGGTCTACCCGGATGACGGCAGCCTGGCCGTCGCGGCCAGCGGCACCAGGGCGGCCGCGCAGCAGGCCATCAGCCGCGTGAAGGCCGGCGGCGGGACGGCGATCGGATCCTGGCTGCGGCTGGCGCACCAGATCTTCGGCACCCGCCCGGCCGCGCTGCGGCACGCCATCTTGCTGACCGACGGCAAAAACGGCGAGCGGCCCAGGCAGCTCGACGCGGCGATCGAGCTTTGCCAGGGCGTGTTCAGCTGCGACTGCCGTGGCGTCGGCACCGGCTGGCGGGTGGCGGAACTGCGGAAGATCTCCGCCGCGCTGCTCGGCACCGTGGGCATCGTGGCGGAACCGGCCGGGCTGGCCGCCGATTTCGAGGCCATCATGCAGACCGCCATGGACAAGGAGGTCGCCGACGTGATGCTGCGGGTGCGGGTACCGCAGACCGCGCGGGTCAGGTTCGTGAAGCAGACCGCGCCCACCATCGAGGACCTCACCGGCCGGCGCGCCGAGGCCGGGCCGCAGGCGGGCGACTACCCGACCGGCGCCTGGGGCGGCCAGGAGAGCCGCGACTATCACATCTGCGTGGAGGTCCAGCCCGCCGCGGTCGGGCAGGAGATGCAGGCGGCCCGGATCAGCCTGGTGCGCGGCTCGCCGTCCGGGCCGGAGGTCCTCGGCCAGGAGATGATCAAGGCGATCTGGACCGACAACGAGGAATGGTCGACCAGGATCGATCCGCGGGTGGCGGAGGCCACCGGCCAGAGCCAGCTCGCCGCCGCGATCGGCGAAGGGCTGGCCGCGCGCCGGGCCGGCGACCTGCAGACCGCGACGGCCAAGCTGGGCCGGGCCGTGGCGCTCGCCCACGCATCCGGCCGGGAGGAGACGGCCCAGTTGCTGGCCAGGGTGGTCGACGTGGTAGACCCGGTGACGGGGACCGTCCAGCTCAAGCCGAAGGTCCGGGACGTGGACGAGATGACCCTCGACGTCGAGTCCACCAAGACCGTACGGGTCAGGAGATAGGAGGGCTGCGATGTCGTTGTGCCCGGTCGGCCACGAGTCGGCGGCCGACGACTACTGCGACGCGTGCGGGCGGCGGATGGGCGAGCCCGCGGCGGCGGCCCCGACCGGGGCCGGGCCCGCCAGGAGCGTGCCCGCGGGCGCCGACCCGCAGCAGCCATCCTGCCCGGTGTGCCACACCCCCAGGTCGGGGCGGTTCTGTGAGGTCTGCCGGTTCGATTTCGTCACCGGAGCGCCGACCACGCTGGCCCCCGGCCCCGACGGCGCGGCACGCCCGGCCGGGCCGGCCAGCGGCGATACCTCGGCCGCCCCGGCCCCGCCCGTCCCGGCCCCGCCGGCCTCGGCGGACGGGCCGGCCTGGTCGGCGGTGGTGACCGCCGACCGGGCGTACTTCGACCGGGTGATCGCCACCGGCGGCCCCGGGGCCGGCGACATCCCGTTCCCGGTCTATTACTCCGAGCGCCGGTTCGCGCTGGGCCAGTCCCGGACGGGGGAGGAGAAGCGGATCGGCCGGCACAGCACGTCGCGGGGCATCGAGCCGGAGATCGACCTGACCGGCCCGCCGACCGATCCGGGCGTTTCCCGCCTGCACGCGGTGCTGATCGGGCAGCCGGAAGGCGGCTGGGCGGTGCTCGATCCGGGGTCGGAGAACGGGACCCTGGTCAACGACCAGGAGATCGCCACCGGAGTACAGGTCCCGCTGCACGACGGGGACCGCATCCACCTCGGCGCCTGGACCGTGATCACCATCCACCGCGGTTGAGCCCATCACCGCGCGGGAACCGCGGGTTGATGTCGCGGGAGCAGCGGGAACGGTTAGGGTCTGATCGTGGATCAGCAGCAGCGACGGCAGTTCGTGCGCGATCACCGGACCTGCGTCTTCGGGTACAGCCGCCGGGAGCACGGGCCGGCCATGACCGTCGTTTACTACGTGATGGACGGCGACGACCTGTTGATCTCCACCATGGCCGCCCGGGGCAAGCCCAAGGCCGTCGAGCGCGACGGCCGGGTCAGCCTGTGCATCCTCGACGAGAAGTGGCCGCTTGGCTACCTCCAGGTCTACGGCACCGCCGTGGTCGACCGTGACCGGGAGCTGGCCGCGGACGTCCTCACCAGGGTCATCGGCCTGATGGCCGGCGAGGAGGTGCCAGAGAGCCGGCACCCGCAGATCAAGAAGATGGCGGACGAGGAGAACCGGGTGGTGATCAGGGTCAAGCCCTACGCGACGTTCGAGACCCCGCCGCGCCATGTGTACCAGATGAGTGACATCGACACGCTCACGCACTTCACCAGCACGTCCATGCCCTGGTGAGCCGAGGCGAGACGAAGCGAGACGGGAGTAGCCGATGGCGACCACCGCCGACCTGCTAGCCGACGCGTTCGGCCGGGTCCGGGAAGTCGTGCACGACGCCGTCGACGGGCTGACGCCCGGGCAGCTGGCGTTCCGGCCGGACAGCGGGTCCAACTCGATCGCCTGGCTGGTCTGGCACCTGACCCGGATCCAGGACGACCACGTCGCCGACGTGGCCGGCAACGGCCAGGTCTGGACGTCGGACTTCGGCGGCCCTGGCGGGATCACCTGGGCGGACCGGTTCGGGCTGCCGTTCGCGGCGTCGGCCACCGGGTACGGGCACGGCAGCGAGGCGGTCGCCGCGGTCCAGGTCCAGCCCGGGGAGCTGCTGACCGCGTACTACGACGCGGTGCACGAGAAGACGATCAGGTACGTCCGGGGCCTGTCCGACGCCGACCTCGATCGCGTCGTGGACAAGGCCTGGGACCCGCCGGTCACCCTGGCGGTCCGCCTGGTCAGCGTGATCTCCGACGACCTCCAGCACGCCGGGCAGGCCGCCTACCTGCGCGGCCTCATCGAGCGCGGTTAACCCCACAGCGATTCGAGGGCCGCGTCGACCTTCACCGCGAGCTGCGTCATGCGGGGCACCACGGGGTCGCGCGGCGAGACGTCCACGGTGTCGCACCGGGCCTGCGCCCGGGCGTCCAGGAACCGGGTGAGCTGCGCGTACCCGTGCCGGTCGTCGCGGCCGTTGCGGTGGTAGTGCAGGCGCAGCGGCGCGTACAGATAGAGCTCGTCGCGGGCCCTGGTCACCGCGACGTAGAACAGCCGCCGCTCCTCGGCCAGGCCCTCGGGGCTGGTCAGCGCCATGTCGCTGGGCACCGCGCCGTCCACCAGGTGCGGCAGGTGCACCACCGGCCATTCCAGGCCCTTGGCGGAGTGAACGGTGGAGATGACCAGGAAGTCGTCGTCCAGCCGCGGGCGCCCGGCCAGGTCGGAGGCTGAGGACGGCGGGTCGAGGGCCAGCTCGACCAGGGCCTCGTGCAGCGAGGGCCGGCTCGCCGCCGCGTCGGCCAGCCGTTCCAGGTCGGCGATCCGGACGCCGGCGTCGCGGTAACGGGCCCGCAGCGGCTCGGTCAGCGCGGCCAGGATGGCGCCGGCCCGGTCCGCCACGGTGTCCAGGTCCGCCGCGGCGGCCAGGGCGGACAGCGTGGCGGCGACCGCCGCCCGGGCCCGGGACGGAACCACGCCGACCGCGCAGGCGCAGCGCTCAAAGGGACCGGGATCGGCGGGGCGCAGGGCCTCGATCATCCGCCGGGCGTGCGCCGGCCCGATGCCCTCGTGCAGCCGCAGCAGCCGGAACCAGGCGATGTCGTCGGCCGGGTTGGTCACCACCCGCGCCGCGGCCAGGAAGTCCTTGACGTGGGCGGCCTCGGTGAACCGCAGCCCGCCGTACTTGACGAACGGGATCCCGCGGGCGGACAGCTCGACCTCGAGGACGTCGCTGTGGTGCGCGGCCCGGACCAGCACGGCCTGGTCCTGCAGCGGCCGCCCGGCCTCGTGCGCCTCCAGCACCCGGGCGGCGATCTCGCGCGCCTGCGCGGCCTCGTCGTGGCAGCGCACCAGCTGCGGCGCCGGGCCGGTGCCGCGCACCCCGGCCAGCTCGAGTTCCAGGCCCTCGGACTGCGGCCGGACCGCGTTGGCCAGCCGCAGCACCGATTCCTTGGACCGGTAGTTGCGGACCAGGCGGGCCACGGCCAGGCCGGGGTAGGCGCCCGCCAGCGCCCGCAGGTGCTCCGGGTCGGCGCCGCGGAACGCGTAAATGGCCTGGGCGTCGTCGCCGACGCAGGTCAGGCCGTGCCCGTCCGGCCGCAGCAGCTGCACGATGTCCGCTTGTACCGCGTTGACGTCCTGGTACTCGTCCACCAGCACGGCGTCGAACAGGCCGCGCAGGGCCGGCCCGGCCGCCGGGTCGGCCAGCGCCGCCCGCCACAGCAGCAGCAGGTCGTCGAAGTCGACCAGCCCGTGGCGGCGCTTGTGGGCTACGTAGGCCCGGAACAGGCTGGCCAGCTGCCCGGTGTAGTCGCGGCACCAGGGGTAGCCGGCCGCCACCACGTCCGCGATCGTGGTCTGGGTGTTCACGCAGCGGGTGTAGATGTCGGCGCACACCGCCGCCCGGGGGGCGCGCCGCTGGGTGCCCACCAGGCCATGATCGGCGCGCAGGACGTCCAGCACGTCGGTCATGTCGGCCGGGTCGATCACGCTGAACGCGGGCGGCAGGGAGAACGACTCCGCGTGCTCCCGGATGATGCGGTGCGCGATGGCGTGGAACGTGCCGCCGCAGATCCGCTCGTCCGCGCGGCCCGGCCGTTCCTCCGCGCCCTCCTCCCGCGCCAGCGCCTCTTCCCGGGCCAGCACGGCGGCCACCCGGGCGAGCATGTCGTCGGCGGCGCGGCGGGTGAACGTCAGCAGCAGGATCCGGCTGGCCGGGATGCCCTGCGCCCGGAGCCAGGCGGCCCGGGCCACCAGGGTCCTGGTCTTGCCCGTGCCCGCGCCCGCCAGCACGAGCAGCGGGCCGCCGGCGTGCGTGGCGGCCCGGCGCTGCTCGTCGTTCAGTTCGCCACCCGCGCCTGCCGCTTCGAACATGAACACGAATGTAACGAGCCTCGGTCGGGCGGGCCAGTCCCCGCGCCGACCCGCGCCATTTCCGGCCGGTCAGGCGGCCGGGGCCGGCCCGGCGGACGGCGCCGAGGAGCTCTCAGCGGCCGCACAGGATTCTCCCGGCGTTAGCACCGCATTCTCCGAGCCCGGGTCCGGCCCGCCGGAGCTATCGTCGGCGGCGTGGACGAGCTGTCACCGGCCAATGCCCTGCTGGGCGACGCGGAGGCGCTGCGGCGCCGGCTGGCCCGGGACGGGTACCTGTTTTTCCGCGGCCTGCTGCCCGCCGAGCAGACGCGCGCGGCGGCCGACAGCGTGCGCACCGCGCTGCGCCGGGGCGGGTGGATCGACGACTTGGGGAACGCCTCGGCGGAGCGGCGCGCGCTCAACCCCAGGGACGCGCGCGGTGACCCGGCGTTCCGCGCCGCCATCACCAGCCCGGCGTTCAACCGGCTGCCCTACCTCGCGGAGCTGCGCCAGGCGATCAGGATGGTCCTGGGGCCGCAGGCGTTCAGTTACCCGGCCAAGGTGCTGCGCGCCGTCTACCCCGAGCGTCCGCCCGGGGTGGCCCGCGGCCGCTACGTGCACCAGGACTACGCGGTCTCCGGGGTTCAGGACATGCTCACCACCTGGGTGCCGCTGATCGACATCCCGGTCCGGCTCGGCGGCCTGGCGGTGCAGCCGGGAAGCCATCTCGGCCCGCCGCAGCGCCCGCGCGTGCTCGGCCCGGGTGAGCGCGGCTGGGCCACCGCGCATTACCGGACCGGCGACGCGCTGATCTTCCACTGCCTGACCTCGCACGCCGCGCTGCCCAACCGCGACGGTTCGCTGCGGTTGTCCGGGGACTTCCGCTGGCAGTGCTCCGACCAGCCCGCGCCGACCCAGCTCGTGCTCGGCCCGGGCGGCCAGCGGGAGCTGTTCAGCCGCCTGTTCGCCCGCCAGCCCTGGTGGGAGCCGGTTCCCGGCGGGATGCCGCTGATCCCGCGCGAGCGCCTGGCCACCATCTCGCCCGGACCGTCGCGTTACTTCGCCGTGCACCCAGGCTGGCGGCACTGGCAGCACCCGGACGGCGCGGTCCACTAGGCCGACTGCCTCACCAGCCGAGCTCGTCGAGCCGCTCGTCACTGATGCCGAAGTGATGGGCCACCTCGTGGATCACGGTCCGGCGCACCTGCTCCACCACTTCCTGCTCGGTGGCGCAGATCGCGCAGATCGCCCGGCGGTAAATGGTGATCCGGTCGGGCAGCACCCCCGCGTACCCCGTGGCCGTGCGGCTGGTGAGCGGGATTCCCTGGTAGAGCCCGAGCAGCCCGGGCGGGCCCGGGCCGTGCTCGACGGTCACGGCGACGTTGCGCATGAGCCGGCCAAGGTCGTCGGGCAGCGAGTCCAGCGCGTCGGCGACCATGTCCTCGAACCGCTCGGGTTCCACCCTGATCAAACGGCGCCCTCATCCGCGGGTAATCTTCGCCAGCTCATCGCCGATCTTACGAAGCCCCGCGGCCGGATGGTGCGCGGCTCAGCCCCAGATGTTCCAGCTCGTGGTGGGCTCCGGGCTCGGGTCATCGACCGGCGCGTGCATCGGGCAGGTGAGCAGCCCGGGCTTGACGGCCATCACGCACCGGTCACCGCCCGCGGTCCGGAACGCGCACCGCTTGCGGCCGGCCAGGTTGTATCGCGGGCCGGGCTGGCCCGCCAGCGGCCCGGTGATCCAGACGTCGCCGTTGACGGTGCCGATGATGGCGCCGACGAACGGGCGCTTGCGGACGGTGTCCAGCCGGGTCGCGAGCCAGGAGATCGCCTGGGGCGGCAGGTCGAGATCAAAGGCCTCGATGGTCTGCTTGTCGTCTGACTGGGCCACGAACGCAGCTTGCTCGCCCGCTCGCACCGCCACGTACTTCTGGACGCCCGGGCTGCTGTGCTGCTGAACGCGCACATAGGCGATAGATGCCACCGTCAAGATTGCTCCCCGCTGGTGAACCGGCCGATTCTGCTGCGTCGCTGTCGTTAGTAAGCGATGGCCATGCGCCAGGATATTAGGCCATCAAATGGCGTAACCGGGAAACGACACAGGCGCTCATCATTTGCGGCTTCGGCCGCCACGGCCCGCCGGGCGGGCGAATCCCGCCTCGCATCGGACTGGAGCGGGCTCTTATTGTGGTGCGTGTGCTGACCGGACCCCGCCTGCGCCAGGTGGCCGTGGTGGCGCGCGACTGCGACACGGTGGCCGGCGAGCTATCCCAGGCCTTCGGCTGGGCGCAGCCGTACCACGACCCGGGGGTGGGACAGTTCGGCCTGACCACCGCGGTGTTCGCGGTGGGCGACACGTTCCTGGAGGTGGTGGCCCCGGCCGCGCCGGATACCACGGCCGGCCGGTATCTCGCCCGGCGCGGCGGTGACGGCGGGTACATGGCGATATTCCAGGTTCCGGACCTGGCGGCGGCCCGCCGCCGGCTTCCCGGCCTGGGGGTGCGGGTGGTCTGGACGGCCGACCTGCCCGACATCGCCGGCACCCACCTGCACCCCAGGGATGTCCCCGGGGCCATCGTGTCCCTCGACTGGGCGGACCCTCCGGAGTCGTGGAGGTGGGCGGGCCCGTCGTGGACCGGACGGGCGCCCGGGCATGCTCCCGGCGGCGTGACCGGATTGACGGTCGAGGTCAATGACCCGGCCGCCGCGGCACGGCGCTGGGCGGAGGTGCTCGGGGTTCCCGCCGCCGGCGAGGACACCGCGGTCGAGCTGCCGGCCTGCGGCCAGCGGCTGCGGTTCGTGCCGGCCCGCGCCGGGCAGGGCGAGGGCATCACCGCGGTGACCATCGCCGGGCTGCCCGGCGGCCCGCGGGTGATCGGCGGGGTCCGCTACGCCAGCGAGGAAGATATGTCCGAGCCGAAGGGGCGCGCCGCCGTCTGGAC
>Ga0318568_10000486_pt1 | contig 15621 bp, 15 predicted proteins | sample GRESIP088b5f21_FD_203690 | JGI IMG/M metagenome (GOLD analysis project Ga0318568, IMG submission 203690) | Tropical soil microbial communities from Luquillo Experimental Forest, Puerto Rico - GRE.SIPMG.088b5f21 | ecosystem: Environmental > Terrestrial > Soil > Tropical forest > Bulk soil...
GGCCAGCCCGATCCGGATCAGCCGGGTGAGCTGGTCGTCGGCGAGCGCGTGCGCCTCGGCGCCGGTGCGCGGCCGGGGCCCGTACCACTGCCCGGAGCGGGGACCGAGCCGGATCGCCGTCCACGGCAGGCCGGCCGAGCCGATCGCCGCCTCGATCCCGTCGGCGAGCTCGCCGCCCAGGCCCGAGGCGTGCTGGTAGGCCTCGGGGACCAGCACCTCGGTCAGCGCGGCCCGCGCGGCCGCGGCCGACAGCGGGTTGCCGAACAGGGTGCCGCCGGTGGCGACGTTGCGGGCCGCGTCCAGCTGCTCGCCCAGCTCGGCGGTGACCCCGTACGCGCCCAGGGGCAGGCCGCCGGCCACGGCCTTGCCGATCGTGACGATGTCCGGGCTCAGCTGCCACAGCCCGGTCGCGCCGCCGGGCCCGACGACGTGCGTGTGGGTCTCGTCCAGGCACAGCAGGGTGCCGTGCTGGCGGGTCAGGTCGCGCAGCGCCTCGTGCCAGCCGGGCTCGGGCGCCAGCAGGTGCACATAGTTCGTCATCGCGGGCTCGGTCAGCACCAGCGCGGCGTCCCCGGGCTCGAGCGCCGCCCGCAGCGTGGCGGGGTCGTTGAACTGGGCGATCCGTACCCGGCCGGTGACGCCCTTGGACAGGCCGCGCTGCACCGGGCTTTCCGCGCCGTCCGTCAGGTCGACCAGGCCCTCCTCGAAGTGGCCGTGGTAGTGCCCCTGGAACAGCACGACCACGTCGCGCCCGGTGACCGCCCGGGCCAGCCGGATGGCCTCGGTGTTGGCCTGGGTGGCCGACAGCGTGAACTGCCACTGGGGAACGGGGTAGCGGCGGGCGAGCTCCTCGGCCACCTGCACCGAGGCCTCGGTCGGCAGCAGGAACTGGGTGGACCGCGCCAGCTGGGCCGCCGCCGCAGCCACGATCGCGGGGTTCGCGTGCCCGCAGAACATCGCCATGTCCGAGGCGTTGAAGTCGACGTAGCCGAACCCGTCGATGTCGGTGAAGCCGGGGCCCTGACCGTGGTCGATGTAGACCGGCTGGTCGTTGTCGTAGGCCATCCACGCCATCGGCGTGCCGTTGGGCATGTGCGCCCGGGCGCGGCGGACCATGGCCAGCGTCCGCGGCCGGGCCTCGCGGAACCGCGCCAGCTCCCCGGCGTGCAGCTCGCCGACCCTGGCCCGGTCGAGATCACCCCGCGCGGTCATACCAGGATGCTAAGCGTCCGCCTTCGACGGTCAGCTCGCGGGCGTGACCGTTGTGGGCAGGGGCATTGTTGTTTCATGGCGCTCAACCCGCTGGGACAGTACGCGGACGACGGCAACCTGCGGGAGTCAGCCGGCCGTGAGCTGCGCCGGGTGCTGGCGGCCGGGGGCACCTGTCTGGCGGTGACCAACGGCGCGGCATATGCGCTCCCTGCACGATCTCGTCGAGCGCGCCGTCGGCGAGGCCGCGCCCGGATGGCGGATGCGCAGCCCCCCCGAACGGGCGTTCGCGGCCGAGGACGCGGCCGCGCAGCTCGGCGTGGCGTTCGGGTCGGTCACCGGCGTGCGCCCGCCCGGGGTGGCGCCGGTGGTGATCCGCGACGCCGCGCTGGCGCGGACTACGTGGCCAGCGCGGGCGACCACTACCAGGACGAGGTCCCCCGGCCCTGGCCGGACGTGGTCGAGGATGTGCGCCGCGCCGTGCAGGCCGTGATCGACGACCAGGGGGCGTTCGTGACCTCCGGCGATGTCGCGGCCTTCGTCTGCCGGTAACACGGGGCGGGCGCCTAACCAGCGCGACCTGGGCGGGCCAGCAGCCGGTCGAGCACGGCCGGGTCTGCGCCCGCCACCTCGACGACCTTCGTCCGGCTGGCCGCCCCGCTTACCAGGCTCACCGCGGCCCGGCGGACGCCGAACGCGGCGGCCATCGCGGCCAGGGCCGCCGCGGTCGCCTGGCCGTCCACCGCACGCGCGCTGACCCGGACCACCAGCGCGCCGTCGTGCTCGCCGCCCACGCCGGGACGGGCCGACCCGGGCCGGACCCGGACGGTAATGCGCACCACCCCAGTCTGCGCCCCTCGGACCGGCCGGGCGGTCTTCGGGTGGATACGGTGTGATGCATGGCCGGATGGACGACAAGCGACATTCCTGATCAGTCGGGCCGGGTAGCCCTCGTCACCGGCGGCAACTCCGGCCTGGGCTATCAGGCCGTGCTGCAGCTAGCCCGCCACGGCGCCCGGGTCCTGCTGGCCGCGCGTGACCCCGCCCGGGGAACGGCGGCGCTGGAACGGCTGGCCGGCGCCGGAGTTCCGGCCGACCGCGCGGAACTCGTCCAGCTCGATCTGGCCGACCTCACCTCGGTCGAGCGTTTCGCCACCGGGTTCCTGGCCGACGGCCAGGGCCTGGACCTACTGGTCAACAACGCGGGCGTCATGGCGATCCCGCGCCGGGAGACCACGGCCCAGGGCTACGAGCGGCAGTTCGGCACTAACCATCTGGGCCACTTCGCGCTGACCGGCCGGCTCCTGCCGGCCCTGGTGCAGCGGCCGGGCAGCCGCGTGGTCACCGTCAGCAGCAACATGCACAAGCGGACCAGCCGCATCGACTTCGACGATCTGCAAGCCGAGCGCGCTTACCAGCCCTGGCCTGCCTACGAGCAGTCCAAGCTGGCCAACGCCATGTTCGTCCTCGAGCTCGCGCGGCGGCTGCGCGCTGCCGGTCTGGACGTGGTGTCGGCCGGCGCCCATCCTGGGTTCGCCGCCACGAACCTGCAGGTCACCGGGCCCCAGTCGGGAGGCGGCGGCCTCATGGCCCGCGGCATGGGCCTGGCCACGCGGCTGTTCGCACAGTCGGCCCGCGACGGCGCCCTGCCGGTGCTGTACGCGGCCACCGCCCCGAACGTGCACGGCGGGGAGTACTTCGGGCCGGACGGCCTGGGTGAGATGCGCGGGCACCACCCCAAGCTGGTGCAGTTTTCCCGGGCCGCGCACGACCAGGCCGCCGCGGCCCGGCTGTGGGAGGTGTCGGAGGAGCTGACCGGCGTCACGTTCGAGGCGCTGACCACGCGCTGACCTGCCGTGGCGGCGAGGCGGCGATCACGTCTCCGGGACCGGCGCCGGGCGCAGGGCCGTCCGGCCGGGCAGGAGCAGCGTCACGATGGCCGTGATCGCCACCAGGACGGCGCTCACCGACATGGCTGTCACCATCGCGGCGACGAAGGTGCCCCGGGACGGCGCCGTCCCGAGGGCGCTGTAGAAGATCGCGCCGATGACGGCGATGCCGCTGGCCGCGCCGAACTGCTGGGTGGTGGTGAGGATCCCGGCCGCCCCGCCCGCTCGCTGCGGCGGGACGTGGGTGAGCACGGTGCCGATCAGCGACGGCAGCGCGATGCCCTGCCCCAGCCCGATCAGCACCGTGGCGGGCGCGAGGTCCCAGCCGGTCAGGCTGGCGCCGTAGCGCGTGCCGGTGATGACCAGCGCGATCGTGCCGAGCGTGGTGACGCTGGCCCCCAGGGTGATGGCCCGCGGCCCGAGCCGGCCCGAGAACTTGGGGCTGAGGATCGACATGGTGGTGAACGCGGCGGCCAGCGGCAGCGCCTCGATGCCGGCCCGCAGCGGCGGCTGGTTTAGCCCGGCCTGGAGCAGCAGGGTGAGCACGAACATGAAGCTGGCGAAGAATAGGACCAGCCCGAAGTTCACCACCAGGCCCGCGGAGAACGCGCGGTCGCGGAACAGCGGCAGGTCGAGCAGGGGCTCGCCGCCCCGGCGGGCGAGCCGCCGCTCCCAGGCCACGGTGAGTCCCAGCAGCGGCAGGGATGCGGCGAGCGAGACCCAGGTCCACGGCGGCCAGCCCTGGTCGCGGCCGAGGGTCAGCGGCACCAGCGCCAGCGCGATGCTCGCGGAGATGCCGACGGCGCCGAGCGGGTCCAGGCGGGGCCGGCGTTCCGCCCGGGCGTGCGGCACCACGAGCGCGGAGGCGATCAGCGCCAGGATGCCGACCGGGACGTTCACCAGGAAGATGGCCCGCCACCCGAGCCCGAACACGTCCGCCTCGATCAGGCCGCCGCCGAGGATCTGCCCGGACACGAAGCCGACCCCCATCGTCACGCCGTACCAGGCCAGGGCCCGGCTGCGCTCGCTGACGGGAAACGTCGCGGTGATCAGGGCCAGCACCTGCGGGACCATGGCCGCGCCGGTGAGCCCCTGCAGCAGCCGGGCCACGACCAGTTGGCCGGAGGACTGGGCCAGACCGCACAGCAGCGACGCGGCGGCGAAGCTGACCACGCCGATCATGAACATCCGCCGGTAGCCGACCAGGTCGCCGAGCCGTCCCCCGGTCACCATGCCGCTGGCGTACATGAACGCGTAACCGCCGACGATCAGCTGCAGCGCGGCCCCGCTCACGTGCAGGTCGCGCTGCAGCGAGGGGGCCGCGACATTTACCGCCCAGATGTCGAAGCCCGCCATGAACATCGCCATCAGCACGACCGGCAGCATCAGCCAGCGGCGCGGGTACGCCCCGGCCGACTGGGACGGGCCGGACCGGGATGGGACCGGCGAGGGGGCTGCGGGCTGACGGGCTGCCGACTGGGTCGGGGCATTCGCCACGAAGGCTCCTCGATGTTCGATGGTTATCGAAGTTCGATAGATGTCGAACGTACTACAACTATCGAACTATCCGCAACCCTGGGCTATGCTCGGGAACGTGATGGACGACGGGATCGAGCCCGCGGCGGAGGACATCCAGCTGCTGCGCGTGCTGACGGCGCTCGCCGACCCGCACCGGCTGGCGGCCGTGCGGTTCGTCGCGCGCCACGGCGAGTCCTGGTGCGCCCAGGTCATCCAGGAGGCCGGGCTGCCGATGACCAAGCCGACCTTCTCCCATCACCTGCGCATCCTGCGGGAGGCGGGGGTCGTCACCAAGCGGATCGAGGGCGCCAAGGGCTACATGTCCCTGCGCCAGGCCGATCTGGACCGGCGCTTCCCCGGACTGATCGACTCCGTCCTGAGCGCCGACACCGAACCCGTGGCTTAGCGCCGACAGCGCTCCCCGCGTTGCCCGCGGCGCTTGGTCAGGGTGGCCGGGGTGACGGGTGCCGGGGCTGGTAGATGGGGAATTCTCCGCCGTCTGGCAGGCGGATCGCCGCCAGCAGGCCCCAGCCCTGATCGGAGACGTCGCGTGCCACCTCCACGCCTTTGGCCCGCAGTTCGGCCAGGGTGACGTGGATGTCGTCACACATCAGGTAGAGCTCGTGGCGACCGTCGCCATCAGCGGGATGCACGGCCAGCTCGGCCGGCGGCAGCGCGAAGATGAGCCATCCGCCGCCCGCGTCGACGGACGGCAGGTTCAGCACGTCGGCGAAGAACGCGCGCAGCTTCACCGCGTCCGGGGAGAAGACGATCGCGTGCAGGCCGGTGATCACACCTCGAGCCTAGCTACCGCCGTGGCGGCGGTCAGGATGAGTCACCCGCTGCGGCGCTGGGCGGGGCGCCGGCCAGCTCCGCGATCTGCGCGTGCGTGGCGAACCACGGGCGGCCGTGCTCGGCCATCCCGATGATCACGCTGTCCAGCATCCGCACCAGGTAGCCGCGGCCGATGGCCTCGGGGTGCATCGTGTAGGTCACCGCCCGGCCGTCCTGGCGGGCCGACTCGAACTCCGCCAGCCAGATCCGCTCCACGGCGGCCGGGTCGGCGAGCAGCCCCCGGTCGTAGGAGGTCCAGCCGAAGTAGGGCCAGTCGCACAGGCTCCAGTGACCGGGCAGCTCCAGCAGCGGCTCGGTTCCGCTGGTCACCCAGTACGGCCGGTCGTCGGCCATCAGGCTGGCGTCGTAGGAGAAGCCGAGCTCGCCCAGCAGGCCCAGGGTCTCCGGGGTCAGCTCCCAGCCCGGTGACCGGTAGCCGTCCGGCCGGACTCCCAGCTTGCCCAGCGCGGTCAGCCCCTCCTCCAGCTCGGCGCGCTGCGCCGCGGCGTCCAGGCCATCGGTGCCCCGATGCAGGTACCCGTGGTGGGCGACCTCGTGACCGCCCGCCAGGATGGCCTCCACGGCGCCGGGATGCTGATCGGCGGTGTGGCCGGGCACGTAGAACGTGGCCGTGACATCGAGCTCGGCCAGCAGCCCGAGGATCCGGCCCAGGCCCCGGGCCGGGCCGAAACGGCCCTGCGACAGCGTGGTCAGCCGGCGGGCGTACTCGGAGCCCTCGCTCAGCCAGGGAGCCTCGCCGTCCACGTCGAAAGTCAAGGCCACGGCCACCTCGGCGTCGCCGGGCCAGGCGGGAAAGTGCGCGGGCGGGTTCTCCATGATCGGTCCAATCGTGAGATGGTCCCCGGGATCACGAGTCTGCCACCCGGCCGAGATACCGCCGGGCCGTCACGGCCCGTCAGCGCGCCAGACCGCTACCCCCGGCCGACCGTTCATCATTCGGACGTCTCATTCCTGCCGTCCCCCGGGCGGGGGACGCTCGCGGCCAGCGTCCCTCGTGCCAGCCGCGCCGAAGACGGCTCGCCAGCGTGACGACGGTGCGGCCCTTGCGTTCCTAGCCTGGCGGGCATGGATACCTTGGTGCGGCTCAGCGACGTGAGCAAGCAGTACGGCAGCGACGGGTCTCCTGCGGTGGCACACGTCAGCATGGAGGTAGCCGCCGGCGAGTCGGTCGCGATCATGGGGCCTTCGGGCAGCGGGAAGTCGACCCTGCTCAACCTGATCGCCGGCCTGGACCGGCCGACCAGCGGCACCGTCACGGTCGGTGGCCAGCGGATCGACACGCTGAGCGAGACCGGCGTCGCGCGGTACCGGCGGCGCCAGGTCGGGATGATCTTCCAGTTCTTCAACCTGCTCGACGACATGACGGTCATCGACAACGTCCTGCTGCCGGCCCAGCTGGCGGGCGTGCCGGCCAGGCAGGCCCGTGGCCGCGCCGATGAGCTGCTGGCGGCACTGCGGATCGGGCAGCACCAGGACGCTTACCCCGCCCGGCTGTCGGGCGGGGAGCGGCAGCGGGTGGCGATCGCGCGGGCCCTGGTCAACCGGCCGGCGCTGCTGCTGGCCGACGAGCCGACCGGGGCGCTGGACACGGCGAACGGGGAGGCGATCGGCCAGCTGCTGCTCGACCTGAACTCCTCGGGGCAGACGCTGATCCTGGTCACTCACAACCCCGACTTGGCCGCGCGGTACGCGCACCGGGTTATCGAGATCGTCGATGGCCGGGTGGCCAGCGACGCTGGTCTGACTGGGGCACGGCGATGAAACCGGTCCCCATCGTCCGGGCCGCGCGCGGCGGGCTGTCCGGGCGGCGCGTGCAGGCCATCGTGGTCGGCCTGGTGGTGTTCTGCTCGACCGCGGCCGCCACGCTAGCGCTCGGCCTGCTGGTCGACTCCAGCGCGCCCTTCAACCGGGCGTTCGCCGCGCAGCATGGCGCGGACGTGACCGCGACGGTCAGCGGCGCCTCGCAGGCTCAGCTGGCCGCCACCACCCGGCTCCCCGGCGTGACCGCGTCGGCCGGGCCGTTCCCCGAGACCAGCGTCTCGGTCACCACGCAGGCCACGAGCGTTTCCGTCGCCAGAGGCCACGCCCACAAGACCACGACCGCCAGCCATCAGGAGCTCACGCTCGTCGGCCGCTCCTCGCCGGGCGGCCCGGTCGACGACCTCACGCTGACGTCGGGCCACTGGCCGACCGGCCCCGGACAGATCGTGCTGTCCAGCCAGTCGGGCCTGCAGCTAGGGGTCGGGTCGCAGATGACGGTGACCGGGGTGGCGGGCTCGCCGAAGCTGACCGTTGTCGGCATCGCGACGTCGGCCACCGGCACCGCGCAGGGCTGGGTGACGCCGGGCGAGATCGCCGCGCTGCACTCCGCGGGGGCGCCGCAAACGGCACAGATGCTGTACGGCTTCTCCAGCGCCGCGACGACCGGCGCGGTGGCCAAGGACATCGCCGCGATCACCGCCGCGCTGCCGCACGGCAGCGTGCTCGGTACCGAGTCCTGGCTGAACGCCCGGGCCCAGGCGACCGCCTCGTTCGCGCCGTGGGTGCCGTTCATCGTCGCGTTCGTGCTGATCGGGCTGGCGATGTCGGTGCTGATCGTGATCAACGTGGTGAGCGGCGCGGTGGTGGCCGGGATCCGGCGGATCGGCGTGCTGAAGGCCATCGGGTTCTCCCCCGCGCAGGTGGTGGCGGCTTACGTGCTTCAGGTGGCGTTGCCCGCCGCCGTCGGCTGCGCGGCGGGCGTGACCACGGGCAACCTGGTGGCGGCGCCGATGCTCGGCCAGGCCGCGCAGGTTTTCGGCGTGGGCAGCCTGGCCGTGCCGTTCTGGGTGAGCCTGGTCGTGCCGCTGGCGATGCTCGCCCTGGTCGGCGTCACCGCGTTCGCGATCGCACTGCGCGCGGGACGGATGAGTGCGATTCAGGCGATTGCGACCGGACGCGCTCCCCGGCCCGCCCACGGGTACGGCGCGCACCGGCTGCTCGGCCGGGTGCACCGGCTGCCCAGGCCGGTGACCATCGGCCTGGCCGGGCCGTTCGCACGGCCTGCCCGCACCCTGGTCACCCTCGCGGCGATCATGTTCGGTGTCACCGCGGTGATCTTCTCGGCGGGCCTGCGCACATCGCTGGTCCGGGCCCAGGCCGACCTGTCCCGCGCGGCGTCCGAACAGGTGCAGGTCCAGCTGGCCGGGCGCGAAGGCCTCGTGCTGATCAACGGGCAGAGCTCGGCCAAGCTGAGCCTGGCCGCGCAGGAACGAGCGGTGCAGGCCGCGCTGCGTGCCCAGCCCGGCACGCTGCACTACGTGGCCGAAGCCAGCGGCCAGATCAGCGTGCTCGGGCTGTCGGACCAGCTGTCGGTCGTCGGCTTCGAAGGCGACGCCAGCTGGACCGGTTACGCCATGATCGCCGGGCACTGGTACTCCGGTCCCGGCCAGGTGGACGTCAATGCCGCCTTCCTGCACGACACCGGCACTGCGGTAGGCGACATGTACACGCTCACCTCAGACGGTCAGCACACCACGGTCCATATCGCCGGCGAGGTCTTCGACACCGCGGGCGGCATGCCGGAGATGATCGGCGCCCTGCCTACCCTGTCGGCTGTCGACCCGGGTCTGGCCCCGAACGAGTACGAGGTGGCGCTGGCGCCGGGCACCGACACCGCGTCCTACGTGAACACGCTGAACCACGTGCTCGGGAAGGGCTACGAGGTCAGCGCCAACGACAACGGCGGCACGGTGATCTTCGCCCTGCTGGGGCTCGTGGGCGCGCTGACGCTGCTGATCGCGGTGGTCGCCGGGCTCGGCGTGCTCAACACGGTGGTGCTGCAGACCAGGGAGCGGGTGCATGACCTCGGCGTGTTCAAGGCGGTCGGCATGACGCCCGGGCAGACGATCGCGATGGTGGTCAGCACCGTCGCCGGGACCGGCCTGGCGGCCGGACTGATCGCCATCCCCGCGGGGGTCGCCCTGCACTGGTATGTGCTGCCGGTCATGGGCAACGCTGCGCAGACCGGCCTGCCCGCGGCCGTGCTGGACGTGTATCACGCGCCGCAGTTGATCCTGCTCGCCCTGTCCGGCCTGGTCATCGCGGTGGCAGGCGCGCTGGCCCCGGCAAGCTGGGCAGCCCGCGCCCGTACCGCGTCCGCGCTCCGGGCCGAGTAGGCTCCGCGAATCGCAGCCGCGGCGTTCCGGCGCAACCGCCTGGCCGCCCGCATCGAGGCAAGGCGCCGGTAGTCAGCCTGTGGACCAGGGCCGGAGTTTCTCAGGGTTGCGCACGACCCAGATGTGCCTGATCCGGTCGTCGGCGACCTCGAACGCAAACACCGTAACGGTGACGCCGTCTTCCTGGGCGACCAGGCCGAGCTGGCCGTTGACCATGCGCTCCACGAACTTGATGTTGCTGAGCGCCCGGTTGGCGATTTCGACCCAGGCGCGGGCGATCTGCTCGCCGCCTTCGATGGGGTGCAGGAAGGTGGTGGCCAGGCCGCCGCCGTCGGCGATGGCCGTGGCGTCGGGGTCGAGCAGGCCGATCAGGGCGTTAATGTCCTTGGCTTCCCAGGCCGCCTTGAAGGCCCTGACGATGCCGGCCCGCCGGGCGGCCGGGGTCGCGGGAGCCTGCGAGGTACGGACGCGGCGGCGGGCTGAGGAGGCCAGCTGGCGGCACGCCGCCGGGGTCCGGCCGACGATCTCGGCCACTTCGGCGAAGGGGTAGCGGAAGACATCGTGCAGGATGAACGCAACGCGCTCGGCGGGGGTCATCGATTCGAGCACGACGAGGAAGGCCATGCTGACCGACTCATCCAGGGTCACCCGGTCGGCTGGGTCGGCCGGGCCCGGCCCGCTGAGCCACTCGGTCCGTTCGGGCAGCGGCTCGGGGATCCATTCGCCCACGTAGGTTTCCCGCCGGGCCCGGGCCGAGCCGAGCAGGTTGAGGCAGGTGCGGCTGGCGACCGTCGTCAGCCAGGCGCCGGGTGATTCGATGGCGTCCTGCTGCGGCCGGGACATGGCGTACCAGCGGGCGTAGGTCTCCTGGACAACATCCTCGGCCTCGGCCAGGGAGCCAAGGAGCCGGTACGTCAGGTTGATCAGCCGGCGCCGCTCGCTCGTGATCACGTTCAGGCCAGGGTCGGGCCGGCCTCCGCCTGTATCAGCAGAGTCTCGCCCGGATCGGGTGGCCATGGTGTCGCCGACCTCCCTCGGTCGCGTCTGCCCTCACCAGTTCGACAAGACAGCGCGCCGGAATGTGAGGCCGGCGCGTCGCCTCACATTCCGGGGGGTTGTGCGGTCGTACTGCCGAGACGAACACGTCCACCCACGACCAGCCTAGGAGGCATCATGGCTACCCCCATGCCGACAACATCGTTCGCTGACCCGGCGCCCGCACAGCGCCTCGAGCGGGCGGCCGCCGCGCTGAAGGCGCACGGCTTCACCGTCGAAATCCTCGACGACGCCGCCACCGCGCGTACTCGCATCAAAGACCTGATACCCGAAGGCGCCAGCGTGTTCACCGGGGCCAGCGAGACCCTCCGATTGTCCGGCATCGAGGACGACATCAACACCAGTGGCCGCTACGACGCCGTCAAATCACGCGGCCTGACCTTGGACCGCGCCACCCAGATGGCCGAGATCTGGCGGCTGATGGCCACCCCGGACGTCATCGTGGGCAGCGTCCACGCGGTCACCGAGACCGGCTCCCTGGTGGTCGCCTCGGCCAGCGGAAGCCAGCTGCCCGGCTACGCCGGCGGCGCCGCCCGCGCGATCTGGATCGTCGGGGCGCAGAAGCTGGTACCCGACCTGCCCGCCGCGCTGCGCCGTGTCGAAGAGCACTGCCTCCCGCTGGAAAGCGCCCGCGTCCAGGCGGTCTACGGGCGTCCCAGCGCCATCAACCGCCTTCTCATCCTCAACGCAGACACCGACCCCGGGCGCGGCACCGTCCTGCTGCTGCGCGAAGCCATCGGATTCTGACCAGGCAGAGGATGCCGCCGCCGCCCGCGACCCGGCAGCTGCGCGTCGCCCTTACTGCTCCTGGTAAAGCCCGGCCAGCAGGCCGAACGCGCGCTCGAACACATCCGACGTGACCAGCCCGGGGGCCAGGCGCTTTTCGATCTGCAGGCCGACCAGCATCGCCTCCCCGATGGTCCAGGCCTGGACGGGCGTGATCCCTGCGGCGAGCTCGCCACCATCGCCACTATCGCCTCCATCAGCGCCGGCTAGCTCCCGGAGCCGGCGCTCGCGGCTGCGGCGGTAACGCTGCAGCGCGTCCGGGGCGCGCAGCAGCGCGGCGAAGAACTCCAGGTACATCGCCAGCTCCTCGGTGTCCCCGGGCTCTTCCGCGGCGACGGCCCGGCTGAACTCGGCCAGGCGCTCGCGCAGCGGCCGCGACTGGTCGTTCAGCGTGGCCGAGTAATCGGGGGCCGGGGCCGCTTCGAGCGCGCTGAGCATGAGATCTTCCTTGCTGGCGAAGTGCCCATAGATGGCGCCCTTGGTGACCTCCGCCGCCTCCGCGATCTGCTCCAGCGACGTCGCGGCGTAGCCGCGCTCACGGAACAGCCGCTGCGCCTCCGCCAGCAGCCGCTGCCGCGTGCGCTCCTTGGACTCTGCCCTGGTCACCCTGGCCATGCCCTCATGTTGCCACATTGACATACCAACGGAACACAGAGTACCGTCAGAACACAGATACTGTCGGTACATGAACCGATGACGGCCTGGCCGGAAGCGACTAGCCTGGCGGTGCGGCGAAGGAGTGCGGGATGGGCCTCGGAGAGCGAGTCAAGAACCACGTCGTCGAGCCGGCCATGCTGCGGCTGTGCCAGTGGCGCGGTGATCCGGTCGCCCGGCTGATGCTCCCGGCGACGAAGGCCGACCCCTACCCGCTGTACGCGCAGGTGCGGCAGCGCGGCCTGGTGCGCAGCCCGCTCGGCCTGTTCGCCACCGCGGACCACGCGACGGTGGCGAGCATCCTGCGGGACCGGCGGTTCAGCAGCTCGCCGGTGCACCAGCACGGCTACCGGCCGCCGTCCTACCAGCCGGGCGACCCGCGGGCCGGGCTGCCCGCCGCGGATCTGCTCACGATGGACCCGCCCGACCACACCCGGCTGTGCCGGCTCGTGGCCGGCGCGTTCACCCCGAGGGCCATCGCCGGGCTCGAGCCGTGGATCCGTGAAGTTACGGTCCGGCTGCTGACGGCCGCGGACGGCGCAGCCGGCTTCGACCTGATCGACGCGCTGGCCTTCCCGCTCCCGATCGCGGTCATCTGCCATCTGCTCGGCGTGCCAGCCAAGGATCAGGCCCAGTTCCGGGCCTGGGGGCATGACGTGGCCGCCACCCTGGAACCCCAGACGGCGGCGGCCGCGCAGGCGCATACCCGCGCCGCGGAGCTAGCGCTGACCGGCTACCTGCAGGACCTGGTGCGCGAGCGCCGGGCCCATCCCGACGACAGCATCCTGTCCGCGCTCATCGCGGCCGAGGAGGAGGGCGACCGGCTGAGTTCCGGCGAGCTGGTGAGCACGGCCTTGCTGCTGCTGGTCGCCGGGTTCGAGACCACCGTGAACCTGATCGGGAACGGCACGGTCGCCCTGCTGGGCGACCCGGACAGCTGGGACCGGCTCCGCCGGGATCCGGCCCTGGTACCCGCGGCGGTCGAGGAGATGCTCCGCTATGACAGCCCGGTCCAGCTGACCGCCCGGACAGCCACCGAGGATGTCGAGGTCGGCGGCAGGGTGATCGGGGCGGGCCGGCCCGTCATCGTGTTCATCGGCGGCGCCAACCGCGACCCGGGGGTCTTCGAGCAGCCGGATGAGTTCCGGATCGACCGGCCGGATCCCGGCCGGCACCTGTCCTTCTCGCTCGGCATTCATCACTGCCTCGGCGCCTCGCTGGCCCGGCTGGAGGGCCGCATTGCCATCGAGGAGCTGACCCGGCGCTACCCGGCGCTCGAGCTGGCGGCCCCGCCGACCCGGCGCCCGCTGCTCGTGCTGCGCGGCTTCGAGAGCGTTCCGGTCCGCGCCGCGCGGATGCCATCACAGTCCGCCGCCTAGCGCCGGGCGACGCTGGCACGCACCTCCCGCAGCACGTGCGGTCAGGTCTCAGAAACGAAACCAGCCTCGCGCGATCTCACGTCCGGGGTGGCCCGTGCGTCTGCAGGATGTGGAAAGAAGCAGGCGATGACCGCGAGGGCCAGGCCCGTAGTTCCTTACTACCTCGGGCGCCCGGCCCACGTCTGGTCTGCCGCTATGTCGCGGCGAAATTCCGCGCGGCGACCGCATGAAGGCGGCGGGCTCGACCACGGCGATGCCTCCGGCCCGGCGGCGGCCGGCCTCGCCAGCGCCCGGACAGAACCGTACGGCGCCCATCCTGAGCGTCGGCCCCACATCGTCGGGCCATAGCATCGGCTGCGGCGCCCCGACGTAAGAGGGGCGCGAGACCCGACCAGTGGAGGTGCCCGATGGCCGAGCTCCCGCCGCCCCCAGAAGGAATCGTGCTGGCCCACTTCATCGTCTCGGACGACGTCGAGCGCTCCCGGCGCTTCTACACCGAAGTACTCGGCGGCCGGGTGGCCTTCTCCGGCCCCGGAGGGCTGACCTATGTCGCCCTATCCAACAGCTGGATCATCATCAATGAGGGCGGTGGCCCGACCGACGACAAGCCGGAGGTCACCCTGGAGACGCCACGCGATCCCGACCGGGTCAGCAGCTTCCTCAATATCCGGGTCAAAGACATCGCGGCCGTGTACGCCGAATGGAGCGCCCGGGGTGCTCAGTTCCTGACGCCGCCGAAACAGCACCAGTACGAGATCCGTTGCTACATCCGTGACCCCGACGGTCACCTGATCGAAGTGGGGCAGACCACAGATCCAGAGGGGGACTGGCACCCCGCTCACTGGCCATCGAGTACGCCCGCCGAGGAGTCCGGGTGACCACCGCGATCATCGGCACTGGAGGGCTCGGATCGGTCATCGCCCGCCAGCTCGCCTCAGGCGGCGAGCCCCTGCGGCTCGCGAGCGCCGACCATGAGTCGGCACGGAAGCTGGCGGCAGAGATCGGCACAGGCGCGGTCATTGATCGGCCGGGCCTGATCGCTTCGCCACCCGCCGCGGCTCCCCGGCGAAGAACCCGGGTGCCAGGGGCCAGGACAGCCTGAGCGTCCCGCCCGGCGGTACCGCCATCCAGCGTTGCTCCAGGTCCCGGACGCCCCGGATGGCCAGGGCGATCGTCTGGTCATCGACCCGGGCCAGCAGGGCGTCCAGCGATTGGTCGTTCTCCCGGGCCGCCCGGTCCCGGACCCCGGCCGGGGTGTCGGGACCGTCACCCCACCGGTTGGCCACGCAGTTCGTGATCGCCTTGGCCCGGCGGTGCCCGGGGGTAAGCCACGTCTCGGTTGGAGCACCGGCCGCGGCCCCGGAGACGATCCGCCCCTGCTTGTGGCGCTTAGGGTCGCGAGCCGTGGCCGCATGGCTGGCCACCGCGTGAGACCCGGCGGCCAGTTCTCCCCACAATCCGTCGGTGATGGCGAACAGAGACTCGACGACCAGATGCGGAAGGTCATGGATGACGTGAACCGGGCCGCGCCGGGTGACCCCGCCGACCGTGAGGTAGGCACGATCGCGGTCGCCGGGCCGGGCGGCCTTGACCAGCGTTATCTCCATAACGGCCATATCAGGAGTATAGGCATTAGGGATTTCGATAAACGCCATGAATTCTTCGAAACTCCTGGGCCCTTGTCCCGGCATTAATGATGTGCCAGGCTCGTTCCTACCTGTTAGGAACAGCCAAAATAGCAATTCACCGCTTCAGGAAAGCCATCAAACAACCGGCCCAAAGGGTTAGCAATTCATGCCATCCACCACAGGTGATCGCCCCGGAGAGGGAACCATGCCTGCCCACCACGTCAACGTCGTGCTCGCACACGGCGCCTGGGTCGACGGATCGAGCTGGAGCAAGGTGATCGGCCCGCTGAAGGCGGCCGGCCTGAAGGTAGTGGCTGCACCGTTGCCGCTAACTTCCCTGGCCGACGACATCGCAGCCGTCGGCCGGGTTCTGGAACGGCTCGACGGCCTGGTCGTGCTGGCCGGCCACGCGTACGCCGGTGCCGTGATCGCCGAGACCCGGGACCCGAAGGTGGCCTCGCTGGTCTACATCGCCGGGCTTGCGCCCGAG
>Ga0318568_10000493_pt1 | contig 15540 bp, 12 predicted proteins | sample GRESIP088b5f21_FD_203690 | JGI IMG/M metagenome (GOLD analysis project Ga0318568, IMG submission 203690) | Tropical soil microbial communities from Luquillo Experimental Forest, Puerto Rico - GRE.SIPMG.088b5f21 | ecosystem: Environmental > Terrestrial > Soil > Tropical forest > Bulk soil...
GGATATATTTGCGACGATTGTTGCCATTATCCTGATTGACCACATGTAAACCTTATCTGATATCATGAACAGTGCACAAATAGAAACTGGAAAAGTCGTTAGACGGGAATTGTCAACAGTTAATACTAATAGAAAACCGGCTCCTTATGCACGTATTAAAAAGAAGCATCTGGTTGCTAAAAGAATTTTTGACATCGCGTTTTCATTAGTGGTTATAACATGTTTATTATCATGGCTGTTGCCAATTTGTTTCATTTTAATTAGGCTGGACTCAAAGGGCCCTGTTTTCTTCAGGCAGAAACGGGTGGGCTACCGGGGAAGACTCTTCACCTGCTGGAAGCTGCGTACGATGGTAGTTAATAACCTGGCGGATATTAAGCAGGCAAGTGATGACGATTCAAGGATCACAAAAATTGGCCGGATCTTTAGAAATACTAACATTGACGAGTTACCTCAGTTTTTTAATGTTTTATTAGGCGACATGAGCATTGTTGGCCCAAGGCCGCATATGACCAAGGATTGCCAGGACTTTGCAAACGTGGTAGCAAGCTATGATTTAAGGCATTCGGTTAAACCCGGCATAACAGGAATGGCGCAGATCAAAGGATTTCGCGGTCCAACCAACGATTTGGACAGCATCGTTTTGAGATACCAATGGGATATTTTCTACGTTCGCAATATTAGCTTTTTCCTTGATTTGAGATTAATTGGGTATACTTTGCAGCAAACGGTCAATGCCATTTTGTACAAAAGCATTGAAGCAGACGAGCCCGAAAGCAAACTCACTATCTCTCCAAAACCTGAAATAGCAAGGGTTAGAGAGGTTAACAAGAAAATGGTGGTCTGATTCTCTACATAGATTTTAACTTTTTTATCAAAGTCCGCTTTTAAAGGGTAGTACGCAAAAAATAAACGATTATTTTTGCACACTCGTTTGAAAGCGGGCTTTTTTTATGAATACACATTTGTCAGAACAGGAAATCATTCGCAGGGAGAAATTGGCGAAGCTGCAAGCCGCGGGAATAGACCCGTATCCGGCGCCATTATATCCGGTAACTCATTTTTCAACGGATATAAAAAACGATTTTACTGAAGAGAATAAGGAGAAGTACAGCTCAGTGTGCGTTGCCGGTAGAATCATGAGTATTAACGACAAAGGCAAGGTTTTCTTTATCAAAATACAAGACAGCAAAGGCATTATTCAATTATATGTAAAGCGTGACGAGATTTGTCCTGGTGAGGATAAATCTTTCTTTGATAACGTAGTAAAACACGGTCTGGACCTTGGTGATATCATTGGATCGACTGGTTATGTATTTATTACAAAAACTGGTGAAACATCGATCCACGCTCAAACAATCACTTTACTTACAAAATCACTGAAACCTCTTCCGGTAGTTAAACGCGATGAAGAAGGTAATGTGTTTGATGAAGTAACGGACCCTGAATTCCGTTACCGCCAGCGTTATGCAGACCTGATCGTCAATCCTTCTGTAAAAGATACGTTCGTTAAAAGAACGGTTTTGATGAACACGATCCGTGAATTCCTTAACGCACAAGGGGCGCTTGAAGTAGACACTCCTGTATTGCAAAGCATTCCGGGCGGTGCTGCTGCTAAGCCTTTCATTACACACCACAATGCGCTGGACATGCCTTTGTACCTGCGTATTGCAAACGAGCTTTACCTGAAAAGACTTATCGTTGGTGGCTTTGACTGGGTATACGAGTTCAGCCGCAACTTCCGTAACGAGGGTATGGATAGAACGCACAATCCAGAGTTTACAGTACTTGAATGGTATACTGCGTACAAAGATTATTTCTGGATGATGGAAATAACAGAACAGCTTTTTGAAAAGATCGCACTTGCTTTACATGGTACAACAGATGTACAGGTAGGCGATAAGATCATCAGCTTCAAAGCGCCGTTCAAACGTATTTCTATTTATGATGCGATAAAAGAACATACCGGCATTGACGTAAGCGAAATGGATGAAGAAGGTTTACGCGGCGCTTGCAAACAACTTGGCCTGCACGCAGATCCAAAATTTGGTAAAGGCAAATTGATTGATGAGATCTTCGGCGAAAAATGCGAAGGCACTTACATACAGCCAACGTTCATAATCGACTACCCTGTTGAGATGAGTCCACTTACCAAGAAACATCGCAGCAAAGCCGGGCTGGTAGAGCGTTTTGAGTTAATGATCAACGGAAAAGAATTGGCAAACGCTTACAGCGAATTGAACGATCCTATCGACCAGCGTGAACGTTTCGAGGACCAGGTGAAATTGATGGAGCGCGGCGACGATGAAGCAATGTACATTGATTACGATTTCTTAAGAGCACTTGAATATGGCATGCCGCCTACAAGTGGTATTGGTATTGGTATCGACAGGCTTGTAATGTTGATGACTAACCAGCCGTCAATTCAGGATGTATTGTTCTTCCCGCAAATGCGTCAGGAGAAGAGCGAATAACAAGATGTTAGTTTATAGCTGTTAGTTGTTAGGACAGAATGTTCAATCATAAGCCTAATAACTAACAACTATAAACCAACAACTTTCCTACAAAATTCTTCTGCTCTCAAAGTCTCTTGAAATAGCTACCACTCCTGGTATTTTGCCTTTTTCAAAGCTTCCCAATTTGCTCGATAGTTGTAGCGCTTCGGCGCCATTTACATTCCCCATTTGTAAGAGAGTGGCTAAAGGAATTTCAGGAAAAGCCTCATGCAATGTTTTTATTTCTTTGGCAATATTCAGTTGCCAGTTGCTGCTGTAACTATCAGTTCCCAGAACCATTCGGCAATTATGTTTTATAAAAAGATCCAACTGTGGCAATGTGTTTTCAATGTATCTGTTTGCATTCGGGCAAAAACAATACACAAGTTGCAATCCATTTTGCGCAGCATAATTATTGGCGAACACAATGTCCTCCTCCTTCATGTACGTGTTATGCACAAGAAAAATCGTTTGTCCGTTATTGAAATGCGGCAAATAAGATTGGATCGTGGATTTGCCTGTTATAGGAAACGGCGATTTTTCAACACCAAAATTTTTATACAGTTTCAGAAAATCACCCTCCCCCGTTTTATACAAAACATCTTCAGCAACGCTTTCCTGGTTGTGTATGGAAATGATCTGATCCTTCGTTGCAGCGTTAATCATTTCAAAAGTTTTCGGGCTGATGCTGTACGGCGAATGTGGCGCCAGTGAGCTTTTGCCGCTTAATGCATGCTGAAATGTCTGCAGAATATTGTTGTAGTTCATCATGTTTTCTTCTGCACGTGCATCAGAAAAACTGAGGACCTCAATAAAATTTTGCCAGTAAATTTTGCTTTGTTGTTTCGTTGCAATGGCATCTGTTGTATTTCCAATATCGCCAACAGCAACAGTTCCGTTGTTATACATTTCCCGTTCGGCTTTTGTAATCGCTTCTTCAATTACTTCTTTCTCAAAACCACGTTTTTGTATAACCGAAATTAAAAAATTGACAAGACCGGTGTGTGGCGGAATAGCATCTTTCAAATGGCTCAACTCCAGGTGGCAATGACAGTTTACAAATCCCGGCGCTAAAGTGCCTTCAAAAACCTGGATATCATCGCCTGCTTCGCTTAAAGAAACGATATCCTGCACCTCACCTTTTTCGCTGATTATCAATACCTGATCGCCTGGTAACATTTCTTTTCCTGTAAATAAAAAATCCCCTTTGAATTTTTGATAACGCATGCTTTAATTGAATTAATTTTGCAAACCTTTAAATAAGGTTGAACGGTTGAAGTTGGCTGGGCAAAGCTATGATGCGAACAGCATTACTTCTGCGGTTTCAAAATAATATTACAATATGTTAGACAGATTAGAAGCCATTAAAGCAAAGTTTACGGACCTGGGTGTTGCGCTTACAAACCCCGAGATTGTGAGTGACAACAAGAAGTTCAGCGCGATGAGTAAAGAATACCGCAGCCTGGAGAAAATTGTAATGGCTTACGATGCATACAAAAGATTACTCGACGATATCGATTTTAATCGTGAGGCCTTGATGGGCGATGATGAAGAATTGAGAGATCTGGCCAAACTTGAAACAGCAGATCTTGAAGAGCGTAAACAGAAAATGGAGGCGGAGATCCGTCAATTGCTGATCCCTAAAGATCCGCAGGATGAGAAGAATGCCATTCTTGAAATTCGTGCAGGAACCGGTGGCGATGAGGCTAGTTTATTCGCGGGCAACTTGTTGGACATGTACCTGCGTTATTGCGCCAAAAAAGGCTGGAAAACTGCCATTGTAAGCGAAAGTGAAGGTACGGCTGGAGGCTATAAAGAGGTGAACGTGGAAGTAGTGGGTGATGACGTTTACGGAACGCTGAAATTTGAAAGCGGTGTGCACCGCGTGCAGCGTGTACCTGCTACTGAAGCCAGCGGACGCGTGCATACAAGCGCGGCAACCGTGGCAGTTATGCCGGAAGCGGAAGAAGTGGATTTCGAACTGAGAGAAAGTGATGTGAAAATGGAAACTGCGCGAAGTGGTGGTGCGGGTGGACAGAACGTTAACAAGGTGGAAACCAAAGTAATGCTGACCCACATACCTACCGGAACAGTGGTGATTTGTCAAACTGAACGTTCACAGTTGGGCAACAGGGAAAAAGCAATGAATATGTTGCGCACTCGCTTATATGAAGAACAAGTGCGTAAACAGGAAGAAGAAATTTCCCGCCATCGAAAAAGTTTGGTAAGTACGGGCGACAGAAGTGCGAAGATCAGAACGTACAACTATCCTCAGGGTCGTGTGACTGACCATAGGATTGGTTTAACGGTATATAACCTTGATGCTGTAATGAACGGAGATGTGGACGAATTCATTGATGCTCTGCAGTTTGCGGAGAATGCTGAAAAGATGACGGCCCAACAGCAGTAAACGGGTAAGAACTTCTACAAATCCCGAATGTAAAGGATTACGTAGTAATACGTGAAAAACCACCGATAAACACCGCGTTTTTACCGTAAACTGCTTAAAATCAGTCTTTGTAGTGTTAAAATTTTGAAAACCTGACGAAAAGCACTTGCAGATTACAATGTTATTGCGTTGCTTTGTGATGTGAAAATGATGTTGAAAAAGTGAGACGAGGAGTCTAAAAGTTCTTTAAGAATACATTAACAAAGGAAATTAAACCGAAGGCATCAGTTTTGCATCTTACATATATAGATTCGGTTTTACAAAATAGTCTTTCTATTGACTTACACAAAAGCAGTCAATTTTCTCATAAGCAGTTAGTTTTGGTTACGGCCCTTGTTTCTACAAGGGCCTTTTTATTTCTAGACAATATGTTTTTATTAAATGCTGCGTGATTTTGAAAAATAAATGAAAGAAAATAAATAACCTGCTGCAGCTCCACAGGCATCTGCTACAATATCATATAAATCAAAGCTTCTATTCGGTATATAATATTTCTGCACGAACTCCAGTGCAATACCATTTGCTGTAGAAATCAAAAATAGTAGCAACAGAAAATTTGTGAGCTTTTTGGAGTACATATAGTTTCTGTTGAGAAACAATGCCCACGTAAATACAAGTCCGCCAAACAATATTACATGTACAATCTTGTCTATATGAATTGCATCCAGCCAATTGCTTTGTGGTATGGCGGAGCCGGGCAGACATAATAAAACCTGGATCAAGAGCGTCCAGAAAACAGGTACGAGTGGTGTTTTGAAAAGAAATTTTAGCACTGGAAATAATAAATAGTGTGAAGATTAGACGGTTCCCATAACATACATGGCACTCATGTCAGGAGTTGGACTGCCTCCTTTTTTTTCTAAAGTAACCGCGAATGCCGTAGCCGAAGGTATGTTTTTCATTTTTACAACCATATTGTCTTGGTCCATGTCGAGCATTCCTGCATCTACAGGTTTGCCGTCAACCATTGCCCACAATTGGTATTGCATACCATCTGCAGGTTTGGGCAAGCTATTTACCATCAAATACACATCTTTTGTTTGCATGTCCCAGTAAACGGTACACATGCTGGAAGGGTTTGCCGAAACACCTGGAAGCTTTACAGCCTTCATTCTCGGGTTTCTTATATGCTCGAAATTAGCCTCGTAATCCTGCAGTTTTGTTTGCATCGATTGGTTATCGTTCACCAGTTGAGACTGTTGAATAACCAACGCATTATAGACGCTAGCAAGTTTTTTGTTTTCCTTATAGAAATAGAAATTCAATAAAGTACTTGCACCCAGTAAAATAATTGCAGCTGCAGCAGCGGAGCGAAGGGAAAATAATTTTCTTATAATGAGCGGTTGGTCTTCATCCAGGTAATCATTTTCCGTCGTGGCGTAACGAGTCCTAACTTCATCAGTTTGCTCGCCGGCAACAGCATTGCGTATTTTATCTTTTAAAAATGTGGGTGGTGTAACAGCACTAGACATGGCAAGATGTTCCAATGAAAGTTCAAACGCTTCCCTGGCTTCAGCAACTTCAGGATAAGCAGCACAGATGCTCTCAAACTCAAGCCGCTCTTCTTCCGAAGCAAGCCCGAGCACATAGCTCTCTATGGCGCCACTTTGTATGTATTCCTGTATGTTCATTTCTATTTCATGAATGTTCTCAATTGTTGCAGAGCCGCTCTGATCCTCGTTTTCACAGTGCCCAAAGGAATACCTTCTATTTCCGCAATTTCCGCGTGGGTGTATCCTACAAAATAAGCCAGTTCTATCAACGAGCGTTGTTCTGGTTTTAATTTATCAACCAATTTCCTCAAACCGATATTGTCAATGTCCAATTGCGTGCTTTGCAAATTGTCTGTACCGCTGTCAAGTGAAATGCTTCTGTTACTGTTGCGATAGTTTTTCGAGCGAATCATATCTATCGCGGCATTGCGTGCAATGTTGTGCATCCATGTAAACAGACGTCCTTTCACTTCATCGTAGCTTTCTATCTTCTTCCAGATGTTTACAAAAACTTCCTGCAACACATCGCCTGCAATACTTTCATTCTGCACGATCTGTAATACGACGCTATACAAAGCTCCTGAATAATGTTCATACAGATAATTGTACGAGCCATTATCCCGTCGCTTTAAAAGTGTTACAAGCTCTGCTTCGGTATATGTTTGTTTAAGTGACAATAACGATGAAAGTGATACTAATATAACAAAAAAAGAGCGCCGAAGCACTCTTTATATACGTCAAAATAGGTCGTTTAGATTAACCTACGATTGCTTTATAACCAGCCGCATCCAGCAAAGCATCCACTTCAGCAGGGTTGCTTACAGTCATTTTGACCATCCAGCCATCGCCATATGGATCTGTGTTAACCAATTCAGGACTTCCAGCCAAAGCAGGGTTCAATTCAGTGATGGTTCCTGCTACAGGCAAAAACAGGTCGCTTACAGTTTTTACTGCTTCTACTGTACCAAAAATTTCTCCGGTACCCAAAGCTTTACCCACCGTTTCTACTTCTACAAATACGATATCACCCAATTCGCTCTGTGCGAAATCTGTAATGCCAACTGTTGCAACATTGCCGTTCAGGCTAACCCATTCGTGGTCCTTCGTATAACGCAGATTATCTGGAAAGTTCATGATACGTTTTTTTAGTTTTTAGAGCAGCAAAGATGCTTTTTTTTTGAGAAAAAGAAAAAAAGTTGTTGGGTGATTGTTGTTAGTTGTTAACGGTGGTCGCAGTTACGGGTCTGAAGTCGTCGGTGGACATTTTGTTCGGAATACCGGATTGTCCTCATTTTGAAAGGAATGATACGAGAAACACAATCGTTCAGCAACCTGATACTGTCCTTCATTTTCATTTTAACTTTCAATTTCCCACTATCTAAAATCCGGTTTGCTGAAAATACATCAACACATGGTCCTTCAAAAAATCTTCCTGATCCTTTAGATTGTATTTAGGTAACTCCTTTAGCTGCCGGAAATGTGGCCAGCCATCGGCGTCTACGCCTTCCATTTCATAATAGCCACTTGGAGTTAGCACGGTACAAACCGCTATATGCATGAGGTCTTGCTTCTGTTCTTTGGAAAATTTCTTTCTTATATCGCCCAGCTCCTGGATGCCTATCATGAAAAGGATGGTTTCCATATCGGGCTTTTTGCCAAAGCGCTCCACCAATTTCGCTTCCAGTTGCCACCAGCGGCTTTGTAAATCGTCTTGAATATTCATGGTGCAAAGGTAAGAGAGGAACACAGATTTTCATGATAGTCATGATTTGAGAAGATTTTTTTGGCACACAGATGACACTGATTGAACTGATTTGCACAGATTTTAACCGCAAAGGGCGCAGAGGGTGCGCAAAGGAAGCGAAGGTTTTAAACTACACGATGATAAAAAGGATAGAAGAAGGTAAATAGGTTTCGGAATCTTTCAAAACCTATTTCTAATCAATCTTTCACCAAAATTAGCTGCAGCCCTGAATATCGATATCCTTTGTTTCCTTTGCGCCACCTTTGCGCCCTTTGCGGTAAAAAAATCTTCTCAAATCATGACTATCATGAAAATCTGCGTTCCTTCGCTCTCATCTTGAAGTATAAAATGAATCCCACCACTACCATCGCAATTTGCATAAATGCCCAAAACATTGCACTGATATCCCGGGCCATTTTACCTCCAAAATCCATGAAATGATGCATGTGAAGCCATGAAAAACTGTAGCTTTCTGCCAGTTGCTTATCAGTTGTTTTCAGGGCCAACGCCCCGGTAGTAGTTTCCACAAAATATTTTTCATGGTTGCCCGTTTCGTACTGCACTTTCCAAACCGGAAGGCGCCTGTTCATCATGCTGTACTCCTCCGTAAACTTTGTTACCAGCTCCGTTGCAACAATTTTGTTGCTGCTTTCGCTGTACATATTTGCGAGGTGCTGTGCATAAAGTTGTTCTCCCGCATTAGCAACTTCGTAATTAATGTTGCTCACATATTTCACTTGAGGCGGATCAACTTTGTGATCCATCATATCGTGTTGCGAATTGTGTTTTGCGGTAGTTGTTGCATATAATTGCCAGTATATATTTCCATCAATGTCTGCCAGCCCAATATTACCAAGTCTTTCGCCGGGCGATAATTTTTGTAATGCAGCGTTCAGGTCCAAATGGAGTTCGCTTGTAGCAAAAGCAGCATCGTTTGCGATTTGTTGGGAGCTGTCTTTTGTCAACTTAGCGAATGTGTGATACAACCCACTGAACGCAAACAGCAAAGTAAACAATGCGGCTACAATTGAAATGATTCGGTGATTGTTTTTTGCGCTGTTTGTACCATTGCCATTTTTCTTCGTTTTTGTAGTGAAGAAAATATAGATGCCCAAAATTGTGTTGAAGAATATAACAGCTGTGACTAAACTTAACACCCATAATCTCCCCTGACCCAAACCATCCAGCCAAGACCAATTGTGAAACAGCGAAAATATCTTATCGAACACAAGACGTTTTTTGTCCATCGCAAATGCAAACCTATCCTGCGTGGTTTCAACGTAAATTCTTATGTTATCATCTCTCTTGAAATTTACTTTGTAAACCGGCAATAAGCGATTATTGTATTTATATTCTTCATTGAAACTCGTGAGTTTTTCAATGCCCGAAATGGTAGCAGTCGCTCCGCCTTTCATATTCATATTTTCGCAGCAGTCGGTTGCACTGCTGCTTTTGGTGCGGTCCAGTTTGGTAGAAGCCAGCAACACGTTTCTGTTCACCGGATTACCGCAACATTCAGATACGCTTGCATCCGTTTTCGAACTACCAGAAAGAAAAATTGCTGCCAGTTGCTTCGCATAAATTTCGTCGCCGTTTGCGAGCGATTTTCCGGATTCGGCGCTAATGTACTGCACACCTTTTTGATCAGGTAATTCTATTTGATAAAACAGATGCTTGTTGATGTGAACGAATCTTACATTCTTAACCGAATCAATTTTGTTTGTAAGCAATGCTTGCGACAAAGGCACTACAATTTGATTGGTATCGATTGGTGAAGCGTTGATTGTTTGTTGCGCCACTTTTGGGCGAAAATTCATTGACAGCGGATGCAGGAAACCACTCGCGGCCCAGAGTAGCATAGGGATTCCCGTTATAAGGCTAACCACGCGGTGCCATTTCAACATTCGCTGGCGGATATATTTTTTTAGGGACATTCTCTACTTTTTATTATTGAACAAGCTGCCAAAATCATACGCTACGCCAATGTTGAAGTTTCTTGGCTCGCCTGGATTGTAACTATAGCCATAAGCACTTTTGCTCGCTGTGTAAGCGTAGTATGTGTTTGCCACATTCAAGGCATTTACCCATATTTCGGCGTTCTTGTATTGGTAAGCTACACGCACATTGAACACATTGTAACTACCAATTTTCGCAGTGTTTTGCGGATCGAGCCAATAGCTTCCGACATGCTGCCATTCTGCGCCGATGCGCAAACCATTAACGAAAGCAGGCCTGTACCAAATTTCTGTGTTGTACAACCAGTTTGGCGCAGCGGCCATTTCGTTCTTGTTGTAGTTGATTCCTTTTTCTACGTAATCAACAAATGTATGTTTGCTGTAAGCGCCGCTGAACCTTACAGACAAGCTTTTGATTGGATTTGCGTTCAGGCCCAACTCAATTCCCTTGTGAGATGTTCTTCCTGCATTCATGTTTTGATAAGAACCATCATTGAGGCGCACAGAAATAATTTCGTTCGTGCCCTGCAAAGAATAAGCGCTCACATCTGCAGTGAGTTTGTTTTTAACAATAGAAACCCATCCACCGGCCTCGTAGTTATAAAAAACGGACGGATCAAGATTTGGCACTTTTACGCCTTTGAACAGATCGGTGATTTGCGGCGGAACAAAGCCCTGGCTATAATTTGCATAGATGCCAACACCGTCACTGAAATTATAAGTGAAGCCAATTTTCGGACTAACGGCGGAGAAATTTTTGATGGTATCTCTGGCGCCGGAGTAAGCAGACGTTGGTAATGTGTTGCGAAATTTATACCTGAACAAATCATAACGAAGCGAAGCCACTACGCGAAGTTTTTCAATTGGCGAAAATTCAAAGTTCACAAAAGCCGCGTAGTTGTTGATGTTTGTGCTGAACAACGCGAGCATGCTGTCAGTGTTTTGATAGCTGGTGTATTTTTTAGTGAGCGTATCCTTGTTGATCCTTATGTAGTTTGCCTTATAAGTTGATGGACTAAGATCAATGTTAACACCGCCAATGATCACAGCTTTCTTCCAGTCAAGATTTTGCCTGTGCTGTGCGATAAAAGCATAGCTGTTAAAAGAAGAGTTGTTGATCTCTCCATGTGCAAGTGCTTTGTTGCCTTTCCATCCCGAGGAAGTGTAATGATAGTCATCGCTTATACTGTAAGATGGATTTTGAATAATTGTATTGTCGCAATAAACAATCGACGCCGTTGTTTTGCTGCGATCGTTCCACTCGTGGACAAGTGTTGAGTGGTAGCGCAATGCGTTTACCTGCCTGTACGTGAATGTTTGCGGATTGCTGAACGATTTTGCTGCATACATAGTGCTGTCAATGCCGCCGGGCATGTCGCTGTAGTAATTCAACCAGGTAACACCATTGGTTAAATACGTTTTGCTATTGAAGCGGTAGTCAACTTTTGCAGTAAAAGTGCCTTTGTGAAAATCGCTGTATTGAATAAAGCTGTTGCGTTTATCCGCATAATAGCCGCTCACTGCCACGCCCCATTTGCCGGCGGTAAAACCGGTTTGAAGATCGGCGCGTTTGTAGCCGATATCATTTCCCTGCAGTGATAATTTAAGCACAGGCACAGCCGTTGGCGATGCTGTTATGAAGTTTACCGCGCCACCAATCGCTTCACTGCCATACAACGAAGATGACGGCCCTTTGATCACTTCAATGTTTTTCACAGCTGCCATGTTCATTTCCAGTAAAGCATTGTGATTGAAGAGGCCTGTTGTGCGAATAGGAATGCCATCTTCCAGGTAAAGAAACAGGCTTTTGGTGGTCATCGGCTGGCGGATGCTCATCATGTGCTGCTCATTTCCCAAATTCACCATGTACACGCCACTTACCTTGTTGAGCAATTGATCAACAGTCGTGGCCTTTGTGTCTTTGATAGTTTTTGAATTGATATTGGCAATCGCAACTGGCGCCAACGAACGTTTTACGCCTTCGCGATTGGCTGATACGGATATTTCCTGCAATGTATTGTTTGTCGGTTCGAGACTTATGATCGCCAGCTTATCGCATTTTACTTCCGCAGGCTGAAAGCCTGTGTAAGAAATAGTTAGCGTTTTATTTTGAAACTGTTGGGCCAGTTCAAATTCACCTTTATCGTTAGTCGTCGCAATAATTTTGTTGTTGCAATAAATGCAGCAACCCGCAAGTGCTTCTTTAGAATTCTTGTCTATTACTTTTCCTTGCATAGTTTGGCTGAATGCCTGCATTGCACACAGGATCATAGCACAAACCAGTATGTTTTTTAAAAACATTTCGTAGGTTTTGAATTGATCAAATCGAGGCTGAGTTGGATGTAAAGATGTGTATGTGCCAGTAGTGTACGAAGTACGGTGTGCGTGTATGCCAGCCATTTGAGTGGTACATGCTACGGTATTTCATACATCATACTTCGTACAACGTACATCTTAGCTTAATGAAGAATAACCTATGAAATGGAAGGCGGATGGAAGAATGAATTCACAGCAGTGAATGCATAACCATTGTTGTAAGAGGAAGTGTGATTGATAGAATTTTCTGAGTAAGTTGGTTCGAAGCCAGCGTAGGAAGAAATATTGCAAAACTGCACTTCAAATTTCTCCTGGGTGCTTTGACCTTCTTTCTTTTGTTGCTCTTCTTCTTTTTGAAGTTGTTTTCTTAAATGACATTTACCGTTACAATGCATCATTGGCTTAGCCTTGTTTTCGCAAAGTACGGTGGCAATGTATTTTTTGTTCAGCATATAGTCCGCCAGTACCACTACTTTATTGAAAGATGTAGCAGCAATAATGATCAGGAAAAATATGGCGGTGAACTTTTTCAAGACGTTTGCCTCATGGAATTTGAAGCAAAACTAAAGCCCCTGCTTTGAGATTTAAAATTTTATTATGGAAAACCCAAATATTTGGCTCAAAAGTACTTTTTCAAAAAGTATAACGTTATGTATATGAGGCATTGGCGAGCAAATATGATTCTCATCATGCTATCGGGTTCATGTACAGGCTTTGCACTGGTAATTACATTACTACCGTCAGCCAGAGTATCTGCGTTGTTGCCGGTTCGTCGCGCTGCAACATGACCTTCGATATCAACAATGACAATCTCGCTTTAGATTGGCGGCCAACTAGTTACACAGATGTTATTTTGCAAAAAAGCAACATTCTTATTGATTAACTTTATAGAAGGCTGCTATGTAAAAGAGGATTGATTAACGATTAAACAGAAAACAATGATCAAGGAAATTAACAATGGCCACGTAAAAACCGATTTTTCCAAAGGCATTACTACCATTGAATTCTACCACCCCCAAAGCAATGCTCTTCCCCTGAAACTGTTAGAAGAACTTGCCCACACTATTCACGCTGCAGCAAACGATAATGACACCAGGGTGATTGTGCTTCGCTCGGAAGGCGATCGAACCTTTTGCAGCGGCGCATTTTTCGACGAACTTAAGAACTTGAAAAACCTGGACGAAAGCAAGCGTTTTTTTATGGGCTTTGCCAATTTGCTCAACACTATGCGCAAGTGTCCGAAGTTTATCATCGGCCGTATACAAGGCAGATGTGTTGGCGGCGGTGTTGGCATCGCTTCTGCGGTTGACTACGCAATCGCAACAGATGCTGCTGAAATAAAATTAAGTGAACTCTCCATAGGTATAGGGCCGTTTGTGATAGGACCTGCAGTGGAAAGAAAGATCGGCGCTGCAGCATTCAGCAACCTTGCGATCGACGCCACCAAATGGCGCAATGCCGACTGGGCCAAACGTAAAGGTTTGTATGCCGAGGTGCACACTTCTATTGAGAATATGGACGAATCCATTAAACGTCTTGCCGATTCACTTTCTCATTTTAGCCCCGACGCGATGAGGGAAATGAAAAACATTTTCTGGAAAGGCTGCGAAAACTGGGACGAACTTCTTTACTATCGCGCAGGGATCAGTGCGAAGCTTATTCTTGGTGCGGAAGCGCAACAGGCACTGGAAAGATTCAGAGAGAAAGTGCCATCATAAACATAGGGTTGATAGTTGTTAGTTGTTAGGAGGAAAGTTGCACACAAAGCCTAACAACTAATAACTAACAACCAACAACTTTCCTATTTTTGTCCCATGAGTGATTTACAAAGCCTTGCTGACTTTTTAGAACCTGTTAACCTTGCTGCACTTAATAATGACGAAGGTTACAAAGATGGCCAAATAGGAAAAATAATTCACGTGTATGAAGACGAGCTACCGGATATTGAACAGGTAGATCTTGTATTCATCGGTTGTAAGGAAACACGTGGCGCGGGTTTTGCAAATACTCCCTCACTCGCCGCGGACGCGATACGCCAGGAATTTTACTCATTGTATTATTGGCACACCAATTTGCAAATTGCCGATCTGGGCAATGTGAAAACGGGTGCTTCGCTAAACGATTCTTATGCGGTAGTGAAAATGGTCGCAAAAGAATTGATCGACATGGGTAAAACCGTTGTCATCCTTGGCGGCTCGCATGACATGACGCTGGCTCAATACTATGTGTATTCGCAACGTACCCAAATTATTGAAGCAACCTGCATCGATGCGCTTATTAACCTCGATATAGATTCGCCTTTGCGCAAAGACAATTTCCTCATGGAAATGCTTACCGGCGAGCCGAACTTCATAAAGCACTATAATCACATCGGTTTTCAAAGCTATTACGTGCATCCGCACATGTTGGAAACAATTGATAAGCTTCGCTTCGATTGCTTCCGTGTGGGTCACGCGAAAGAATATATGGAAGAAATGGAACCCGTGATCCGCAACAGCAATATGCTAAGCTTCGACATGGCTGCGTTTGCACACGCCTATGCGCCTGCGGGAGCAGTTTCTCCAAATGGTTTTATTGGCGAAGAAGCGTGCATACTTATGCGTTATGCTGGTATGAGTCCAAACATCAGCACGATTGGCATTTACGGTTTTGATGAAAAACTGGATAAGGATGGCCTTACTGCAAAGCAGATCAGCCACATGCTTTGGTACCTGCTGGATGGTGCCAGCCGCGGCAAAATGGAAGCGACGCTGGAAGAGCGCGATAGCTTTTACGAATATCATCTTACCTTCTCTGAAATAGAAACTACTTTTTTGCAGAGCAAAAAAACCGGCCGCTGGTGGATGCGGATGCCAGATGAAACTTTTATCGCCTGCTCACACAAAGACTATCTGCAAGCCAGCAGCAATGAACTACCGGAAAGATGGTTGAGAGCGCAGGAAAGAAGTTAGGATCAGTAATAACTATCGGGAACTGAAAAATCAACAGGGTTAAAAAGTAGAACGTTGCCTCTATTCTAAAAAGTACCTATGTAAAAAGTGTCTCATTATTAATAATATGTGATGGTTTTGTAAACTCTTGGCAGGGC
>Ga0318568_10000504_pt1 | contig 15421 bp, 15 predicted proteins | sample GRESIP088b5f21_FD_203690 | JGI IMG/M metagenome (GOLD analysis project Ga0318568, IMG submission 203690) | Tropical soil microbial communities from Luquillo Experimental Forest, Puerto Rico - GRE.SIPMG.088b5f21 | ecosystem: Environmental > Terrestrial > Soil > Tropical forest > Bulk soil...
GGCTGGGCCAGGACGGGTACGTCGTCCTGCACAAGACCCCGAAGATCCATCTCCACGACGCCGTCACCGAGCCCGTGCACTCGATCACGACCGCCCAGGAGCAACGCCTCCTGCTCGACCGGTGGCGCGTCGACGCGATCGCCGGCCGTCGCGTGGCGATCGTCGATGACGTGGTCTCGACCGGGGCCTCCGCGGCCGCCGCGCTCCGGCTGCTCCGTCGCGTGGACGCCGAGCCCGTGGCGATCGGCGCGCTCGCGACCGAGGGACAGGCATGGCGCGCCGAGCTCGCGGACGACGCGCCGCTGGTTCGCGCCCTCGGCACGCTTCCGCTCTTCCGGCGCGGGAGCGGCGGGGGGTTCGAGCAGCTAGAGGACGGCTGAGAACCCGAGCGCAGCCTGCTGGCGACGGACAGAGGCGGCGGCGAGCCCGAGGTACGCGAGCGCACCCACGGCGAGCCCGAGGAAGATGGAGAGGTCCGCGCCACCCGTGTGCACGGTGATCGGGTTCGCCCAGCTCGGCAGGAACGACGCGCTCGAGGCGAGCAGGGCGGCGATTCCGCCGAGCAGCTGGGCGGTGAGCGCCGGCCACCCGATCCCGTCGCTCCACCAGTAGGGGCTCGCAGCCGTCGTCGTCTGGAGCCCGGGCGGGTCGTAGCGGTTCCGGCGGAGCAGCCAGTCGGTGAGGAAGATCCCGCACCACGGGGCGATCCACACGATCACGATGGCCACGAAGTCCCGCAGCAGCGTCGAGAACTGCGAGTTGAAGACCGCGTAGTACGTGATCCCGAGGCAGATGGCGCTGTCGAGCAGCACCGCGTTGGTCCGCCGGATGCGCAGGCCCATGGCCTGAAGGGTGACCCCTGACGAGTACAGGTCGAGGCTGTTGATCGCGAAGAGCTGGACGACGACGAAGCACATGAAGACGACCACGAACCAGCCCGGGATCGCGTGCTGGTCGAGGAACGCCCCGAACGGGTACGCGCCGCCCCACGACCTCTGGGTCCCGACGAACGAGAACACGGCGGCGCCGAGCGCCATCAGCGCGATCTCGGGCAGCGCGGTGGCAACGAACAGCCACCCGACGACCGACCGCGACGAGACGGACCTCGGCAGGTACCGCGAGTAGTCGTTGCCGTTCTCCGTCCACCCGAGGCCCGAGAGCGCGATGGTGAACGCCAGCCCGGCCGTCCAGAGCTGCCAGGTGACGCCGGTGGCGGGCACCGCGTGGGCGTGGCCGACGGCGAACCCCGCCAGCACGACGTAGATCGCCACGAACGGCGCGACGAGCCACCGCAGGACCTTCACCATCGTCGCGTGGCCGAGGAAGGGGAGCACGACCTGGACGGCCACGGCGACGAGGATGAGCGACGCCTTGAGCCCGGTGGTCGGGGCGACGCCCGCCTTTCCGGCGAGCACGATCCCCGCGCCCACGATGAGGATGAGGCCCTCGGCCTCGAACCCGATCATCGTGAGCCAGTTGCACAGCGCGATGACCCGGGAGCCCCGTGGGCCGAACGGCGCCCGGTTGATCGTGAACGTCGTGGTGCCGGCCTGGGGCCCCTGGAGCGAGGCCAGCCCGACGAGGAGCCAGGAGAGGTTCCCCACGACGATCAGGATCAGCGCGTCGGGCAGGGAGAACCCGAACGTCATGAGGATCGCGCCGTAGACGAGGTACTCGACGTTGACGCTGGCCCCGGCCCAGAGCCCGGCGATGGCGCGGGGGGTCGCCCAGCGCTCCGGCTCCGGGATGAAGTCGATGCCGCGCTGCTCGACGTGGAACGCGAGATCCGCCTCGGGGAGAACGTCGACCACGCCGGTCAGCTTTGGCCTCCTCGTCCGCGGGCCCGATCCGCGCCTGTTCGAGTATGGCGCACGCGATCCCCGGGGCCGCGCCGCAACACCGCGCCGGTAGCGTGGCCTGGGTGGGGAACCCTCCTTCTTCCATGCCGCTGGTTGCCGCCCGGGGACTGGTCAAGCGGTTCGGCGAGTTCACGGCCGTGGACGGGATCGACTTCGAGATCTACGGCGGCGAGAGCTTCGGGTTCCTCGGGCCCAACGGAGCCGGCAAGACGTCGACGATGAAGATGGTGTCCTGCATCTCGCCCGCGACCGAGGGCGAGCTCACGGTCCTCGGGATGGACCCGCAACGTGAGGGCCCGCGCATCCGCGCCCGCCTCGGCCTCGTGCCCCAGGAGGACTCGCTCGAGCTCGAGCTCACCGCCATGGACAACCTCATCATGTACGGGCGGTACTTCGACCTGCCGAGGGCGGAGATCAGGCGTCGCGCCACCGAGCTGCTCGAGTTCACCCAGCTCGCCGAGCGCGCGAACGACAAGGCAGACAACTTCTCGGGCGGGATGAAGCGACGCCTCACGATCGCGCGGTCGCTGATCTCCGAGCCCGACCTGCTCATCCTGGACGAGCCGACGACCGGGCTCGACCCCCAGGCACGGCACCTCGTGTGGGAGCGGCTGTACCGCCTCAAGTCCGAGGGGGTCACCCTCGTGATCACGACGCACTACATGGACGAGGCCGAGCAGCTCTGCGACCGGCTCGTCGTGATGGACCGCGGGAAGATCGTGGCGCACGGCGCGCCGCGGGATCTGATCGAGCGGCACTCGACCCGCGAGGTGCTCGAGCTGCGCTTCGGGCTCAACGGGCACGGCCCGCACGCCGTGGTCGTGGAGGACCTCGCCGAGCGGGTCGAGGAGCTGCCGGACCGCCTGCTGCTCTACGTGAAGGACGGGGACGAGGCGCTCGCCGCGGTCCACGCGCGCGGGCTCACCCCGGAGAGCGCGCTCGTCCGGCGCTCCACGCTCGAGGACGTCTTCCTCCGGCTCACCGGGCGCACTCTGGTCGACTGAGATGACCACGACCCGCGACCCGATCACCGCGCGGGGCGCGGCGCAGCCCACGGTCGGATGGCCGCCGTGGCGCCGGGCGCTCTGGTACCACGCGGCGTTCTGGGCGCGCACCTGGCGCGGGCAGGTGCTCTCCAGCTTCCTGTTCCCGATCCTGTTCCTCGCCTCGATGGGGCTCGGCGTCGGGCAGCTCGTGAACAACCACGCGGGCGGGGTCGACGGCGTGCCGTACCTCGACTTCGTGGCACCGGCGCTCCTCGCGATGAACGCGATGCAGATCGCGTCCAACGAGACCATGTGGCCGATCCTCGCGTCGTTCAAGTGGACGCGGAGCTACTGGACGGCCGTCTCGACGCCGGTGAGCGCGAAGGACCTGGTCATCGCCAAGCTCTCTTGGGTCGGGATCCACGTCGCGATGGTGGGCGTCTCGTTCACGCTGGTCGTCGCGATGTTCGGCGCGCTGCACAGCCCGTGGGCGGTGCTGCTGCCGCTCGCCGGGGTGCTCACAGGGCTCGCGTACGCCGCGCCCATCGCCGCGTACACCGCGACGCAGGAGAACCCCAACTCGTTCCCGGTCTTCTACCGCTTCATGATCATCCCGATGTTCCTCTTCTCGGGCGGCTTCTACCCGATCAGCCAGCTCCCGGGCTGGCTGCAGAGCGTGGTGCAGATCGTCCCGCTCTACCACGGCGTCGCGCTCTGCCGGACGCTCGCGCTCGGCCAGGGGACGCCTGCGGCGACCGCGTACCACATCGCCTTCCTGCTCGCGCTCGCGTCGGTCGGGTCGTGGCTGTGCGTCAGGTCGTTCCGCAGGAAGCTGGAGGCCTGATGGTCGCGGCCGCCACGCTCCGGATCATCCCCCCTGGCGCCTTCGGCTCGCGCCGGGCGGTCCACATGGTGGAGCGCAACGCGCTCATCTACCGCAAGGGGTGGTACTTCCTCGTCTCGGGGTTCTTCGAGCCGTTCTTCTACCTGCTCAGCCTCGGCATCGGCCTCAACCACCTGATCGGCACGGTGGACGTCGGCGGCACCGCGGTGAGCTACGCGGCCTTCGTGGCCCCGGGGCTGCTCGCGGTCTCCGCCATGAACGGCTCCATGCTGGACGCGACGTTCAACACGTTCTTCCGGCTCAAGGTCGACCACACCTACGACTCGGTGATGGCGACGCCGCTCACCGTGGAGGACATCGCGCTCGGCGAGCTCTCCTGGTGCCTCACCCGCGGCACGCTGTACTCGGTCAGCTTCCTGGTCTGCATGTGGGCGCTCGGGGACACGCTCTCGCCGTGGGCGATCCTGTGCCTCCCGGTGGCCTTCCTGATCTCGCTCGCCTTCGCGAGCGCGGGGATGGCCGCGTGCACGTACCTGCGCAGCTGGCAGGACTTCGACCTCGTCATGCTGGCGCTGCTCCCGATGTTCCTCTTCTCGGGGGTGTTCTTCCCCATCTCGCAGTACCCCTCGTGGGTCGAGGTGCTGGTCCGCGTCACGCCGCTCTACCAGGGGGTGGCGCTCGCACGGTCGTGCAACCTCGGCATGTTCAGCTGGGCGGACCTCGGGCACCTCGCGTACCTGGTCGTGCTCTCCTTCGTCGGGATGCTGATCACGTCGCGCCGGTTCAAGCGGCTCCTCACGCCGTGACGACCGCGCGTAGCATGCGGCCATGGTGACGATCGACGAACAGGTTCTGGCGTACGAGGCCTCGCGGGCACGCATCGACGAGCTCGTCCGGGACCTCGACGAGGGCCAGCTCAAGACGACGGTGCCGTGCTGCCCCGCGTGGAGCGTGAAGGACCTGGTCGGGCACGTGACCGGCGTGCTCGAGGACCGCGCCAGCGGACGGCTCCCGACGCAGGGGACGTTCGAGGCGTGGACCGACGAGCAGGTGGTGCGGCACCGCGACCAGCCCATCGCCCAGGTGCTCGACACGTGGCGCGAGCTGCCGGTGCTGCCCAACCAAGACGCGCCGACGATGGCGTCGCTCTCCTACGACGCGGTCACCCACGAGCACGACCTCCTCGGGGCGCTCGGCGTCGCGGGGGACCGGTCCACGGACTCCGTCCGCGTCGGTGCCGCGCGCGCGACCGAGCGGATGGGCTCGATCCTCGCGGACTCGCAGGCGCCCGGCGTGCTGCTCGAGACCGAGGACGGGGAGCGAGAGCTCGCCGGGGGCGCCGCGCCGATCGGCCTCACGACGACGCGGTACTGGCTGATGCGCCTCGTCGCGGGACGGGTGAGCCGCCCCCAGGCCGGGCAGCTCGGGTGGGACGGCGATCCGTCCCCCGTGCTCTTGGCGCTCTTCGCCGACGGCTTCTTCACGCTGCAACCCGTCGACGTCCCGCGCTGACCAGGCGCGGGCGCACGTCGCGTTCGCATCCGCTGGCGACGCGTCACGTCGACGCGTCGCGTCGCGATAAGAGAAAAGTATGTTTCTCGGCGTTGCGTCATCGTGGAGCCGACATTCGCGGCGATTGCGCTGTTGCTAACGTCGCGCAAAGGCCGAGAGGCCACGGAAGTGCAGGCGGCAGCGACGCCTGCCCAGCGAGGGGGGTCACGTGACCAAGACCTACGACCGCCGCCAGTTCCTCACCCACTCCGCGGCTGCAGCCGGTGGCGTGGTCGCAGCGGGGACGGTGGCGAGCGAGCTCGCCTTCGAGGGCGAGGCATTTGCCAAGCCGGTGCTCGGTGGCACGCTCAAGATGGGCGTGATCTCGGAGCAGAACCGCCCGTTCAACCCCGACTACGCCAACATGGATACGTCCGGGTTCTGCTACGCCCGCGCGGTGTACGACCCGTTGATGGTCGTCTCGGCCGACGGCAGGACGGTGCTGCCGTACCTGGCCGCGGGCCTCAAGCCCAACGCCACGTTCACCGCATGGACGCTGACGGTCCGGCCCGGCATCAAGTTCCACAACGGCAAGCCCTGCGACGGCGACGCGGTGTTCGCGAACATGCAGGCGAACATGGCCTCCTCGCTCACCGGGCCCGCCATCAGCCAGCTCATCTCCGGGTTCACGCACGTGCCCAAGTCCAACACCGTCGTGATCCACACCAAGTACAAGTGGGTCACCTTCCCCTACTCGCTCGCCGAGCAGCAGATCTCGTTCATCGCCGAGCCGAGCACGCTCGGCCAGACCTACAACGGGCTGCCGATCGGGACGGGACCGTTCATCGCCCAGAGCTGGTCGACCCACGTCTCGTTCGTCGCGACGAAGAACCCGAGCTACTGGCGGGCGGGCCTCCCGTACCTGAACCAGGTCGAGTTCCACCCGATCCCCGACGGCCCGACGCGCATGAACGCGCTGCAGTCGGGCACGGTCGACATAATCCACGAGGGCGAGGGCGACGTCCTGAAGACGTTCCCCGGCCTCGGGAGCGGGTACACGTGGTGGCTCGACTACCCGGCGCGCCCGGTCTACAGCCCGAGCTCGAACTGCATGATGATGAACACGAGCAAGGCACCGCTCAACAACCGGACGCTCCGCACCGCGTGCGCGTACGCGATCGACCGGTCGCAGTTCGTGAAGGTCGTCGAGGCAGGGTGGGGCAAGGCGATCGACGGGATCTACCTGCCGGGGTCGCTCTACTACAAGAAGCCGCCGTACCCGGTCTACAACGTGGCCAAGGCCAAGGCGCTCGTCGCCAAGGTGCCGAAGTCGCAGCGCTCGTTCACGCTGACCTACGTGATCGGGTCGTCCTCGGTGCTCAACTTCGCCGAGCTCCTGCAGTCCTTCCTCGGCAAGATCGGCGTGACGGTGACGCTCTTTGGGATCAGCCAGGGCCAGCTCATCGCCGCGGCGATCTTCGGGACCTACCAGGCGCTGACCTGGGCGCAGTTCGGCGGCGTCTCGCCGGACCTCAACTACCCGTGGTTCTCGACGCGGCCGGCGAGGGGCGGGATCTGGCTCAACTTCGCCAAGAACTCCGACCCGAAGATCGAGTCGCTCATGCTCGCCGGCATGGCCGCGACGTCCCAGACGGCCCGGGTCAACGCGTGGGCGTCGGTCAACATCCGCCTCGCCCAGGACGTCCCGTACCTGTGGACGGACCGCTCCGTCCTCGGGATCGCTGCCAAGGCCTACGTCAAGAACTGGCAGACGTTCCAGAGCCCCACGGGCCACGCGGTGCTCCAGCCGAACCAGGCGGTCCTCTTCTTCACCTCGACCTGGCGCTAGCAGCCTCACGCCCGATGGGCTCGCCGCGGCGGCGCTCGCGCCGGTGTCGCCGCGGCGTGCCCTGATGGCGCACCCCTTCGAGGCCGACGAGCTGTTCGACGAGGAGTACCTCCACTTCTACGCCTCGATCCTCGGGGACGAGCGCAGCGACGCCGACACCGCCGCGGCCATCTCCCTCGGCGGCATCGAGCCCGGGATGCGGGTCCTCGACGCCCCGTGCGGCCACGGCCGGATGGCCGTGCGGATGGCGGCGCGCGGCATCGAGGTCGTCGGCGTCGACCGCTCGGCCGCGTTCCTCGAGGTCGCGCGCGCCGACGCCGCGGCGCGCGGCGTCACCGTCGACCTCCACGAGGGCGATCTGCGCGCGATGCCCGTCGACGGGCCGTTCGACGCCGTGGTCTGCTGGTTCACCTCGTTCGGGTACTTCGACGACGACCAGAACCTGGAGGTCCTCCGGGAGTTCCGGAGGGTCCTGCGTCCCGGTGGCAGGCTGCTCGTCGAGACGCTGAGCCACGACGGGTTCGTCCGGTCGTTCACCGAGGCGCCGGACGCGATCGTCACCGAGGCGACAGACGGTCTCATGGTCGACCGCACTCGGTTCGACGTCGTTACCGGGCAGCTCGTCTGCCACCGGGTCACCGTCCGCGACGGTGCGAGCCGCGAGGCGCGGTTCGCGATCCGGCTGCTCACGATCCCGGAGTGGCGCCGGGCGCTCGAGGATGCCGGGTTCGCATCGGTGCGCTGCACCGGCGACGCCGGGCAGCCTGTCGACCTCGAGACGTTCCGAGTCGTGGTCACCGCGGTGGCGTGACTGCCTCTGACGACGCAACCCGTCCGGGCACCCGCCGCCACGCGAGCGGCACCACGCTCACGATCGCGACCGAGGCGATGGCCATCGCGACGAACGGGACCGCCGGGCCGACCTCGAAGAGCGCCCCGGCGACCGCTGCGGAGATCGCGAGCGCGCCGGTCTGTGACGCGGCGAAGACCCCCTGACGGCGGCCGACGGCGCGCGGGTCGGCGCCCTCGGTCAGCACCGACTGGGCGGCCGGGAGGGCGAGCGACGTCCCGACCGCCTCGAAGCAGCTGAGCGCGAGGAGCGCGTCGACGGCGAGCGCCGGGTAGACGGCGCAGAAGACCGCCGAGTTGACCGTGCCGACGACGGCGAGCCATCGCCGGTTGTACCGGTCGGCCGCCCAGCCACCGATCCGGAAGAACAGCACGTAGGGGAGGGCGAAGAGCGTCCAGGAGAGCCCGAGCTGGAACGACGACGCGCCCTTCACCTGCATGAGCAGCGTCCAGCACGACTCGTACGCGCCGATCACGAGCCCGTATGCGACGGCGACGCAGACGGCGCCGACGAGCCGTGCGTCGATCGAGAGCGGCGGCAGCGGGGCGTCCTCTCGGAGCGGTGCGGGTCCGCCCAGGTCTCGGCGAAGGACCGGGATCGCCGCGACCGTCGCGGCGGTCGCGGCGAAGATGAAGATGTAGGCCATGTCGTGGACGCCGATGAACGCACCGAGCAGCGGCCCGAACGCCGCGCCGCCGAACTGGGCGGCGTAGATCCGCGAGGAGGCGCTCCCACGCTCGCCCGCCGGGACGACGAGCGCGACGGTCGCCAGCGTCGCGACCTCGACCGCGCCGGCTGCCCCGCCCTGGACGAACCGGAGCACGCCGTAGGCGAGCGGCGCGAGCGGGAGCAGGAACCCGAGGCACGCCGCTGCGTACGCGAAGAGGCCGCCCACGAGCACCGGGCGTCGGCCGACCCGGTCCGCCACGTGCCCTGCGACGTACTGGAAGACCACGCTGCCGACGAAGTACGCCGCCATGACCGCGCCGATCGTCGCGGCGCTCGCACCCTTGCCGCGGAGGTACAGCGGCAGCAGCGGGAGGACCGAGGTCGCGCCGACCCATTGCAGGAAGACGACGACGACGAGGCGCGTGACAAGCGAGGTGGCCCGCACCTCGCCGCTCATGGCGCGCGATCGTAGGGCGGTACCATCGCCTTCGTGGCGTCCGAGGTGGCGGCGCACCTGCCGCGCGACGCCCGCCGCATCGTCGTGCGCGGGACGAGCGGCTCGGGGAAGACCACGCTGGCGCGCGCCATCGCCGAGTCGAGGGACCTCCGCTTCGTCGAGCTCGACGCGCTCTTCCACCAGCCGCGCTGGACGCCCCTCGATGAGGGGTCGTTTCGAGACGCGGTGGCTGCGGTGGCCCGGACCGAGGGCTGGGTGGTCTGCGGCAACTACCGCGCGGTCGCGGACCTGCTCCTCGACCGGTGCGACACCGTCGTGCTCTTCGACCTCCCCCGACGCACGGTCATGTCCCGGGTCGTGCGCCGCACGCTCCGTCGCATCGCGACCCGCGAGGAGCTCTGGAACGGGAACCGGGAGCGGGCGCGGAACCTCCTCTCGACGGACCCGGAGACCTCGGTGATCGCCTGGGCGTGGACGACGCACGCACGCAGGCACGTAGAGACCCTCGCCTTCATCGCCGCGCCGCCTCGCGACGGCCTTCGGATCGTGCACGTCGCGTCCCGCGCCGACGAGCGCCGCGTCTACGGGCAGCTCGACGGTGGCGCGCGTGAGCCCGCGGACAGGACGGCCTGATGGACCTCGGGCTGATGGGCCGGGCGGTGCTCGTGACCGGTGGCACCGACGGCCTCGGGCTCGCGCTGGCGCACCGGCTGGTAGAGGAGGGCGCGCACGTGGCTGTCTGCGGGCGGGACGGAGCACGGCTGGCCGCGGCGCGCGCGGCGCTCGGGGACCGCGCGCTCGTCGCGCAGGTCGACGTGACCGACGCCGACGCGCTCGACGCGCTCGTCGACGCGACCGCGGCGCGGTTCGGCCGGCTCGACGGGGTCGTCTCGAACGCGGGGCGCGCGTCGGCGTCACCGGTCGCGGACTCGAGCGACGAGGTGTGGCGGACCGACTTCGAGCTCAAGGTCCTGCCGGCCGCGCGCCTCGCGCGCCGTGCCACGCCGCACCTCGCGCGTGAGGGGGGTGCCATCGTGAACGTCCTCGCGATCAGCGCGAGGGCACCGGACGCCGCCACGACGCCGACCTCGGCGTCGCGCGCCGCAGGGCTCGCGCTCACGAAGGCGCTCTCAAAGGAGCTCGGCCCGATGGGCGTGCGCGCCAACGCCGTCCTGATCGGGCTCGTCGAGTCGGGCCAGTGGGTGCGACGTGCGGCGTCGCTCGGGGCGAGGCTGGAGGAGTTCTACGAGTCCGCCGCGCGGCAGGCCCACGTCCCGCTCGGCCGGTTCGGCCGCGCCGAGGAGTTCGCGGACCTCTGCGCGTTCCTGCTCTCGCCGCGCGCGTCGTACGTGACGGGCGCGGCGATCAACCTCGACGGCGGGCTGAGCCCGGTCCCCTGAGCCAGCGGTTACCAAGCGGGGACCGGCCGGGCGACCGCGGTCGTCGGCCGCGCAGGCGGGCGGTACCGTCGGCGCGCGGAGCATCGGCTCCGACTCACGGACGCGAGGTGGACCGATGCGCGGTCGACGGGGAGTGGCGTGCGCCCTTGCGCTCGCGGCATCGTGCGCGACCACGAGCGCGGTGGCCGTCGCGGTGCCGCGGACGACCGCGCCGCATCCGGGCACGGCCGCGCAGGTGCAGGCGGCGGTCGCGTTCTCGTCGCGGATCACGACCGTCCCGTCACCGAGCTTCCCCTGGCTCGGGGCCGAGGGCGTGGACAGCGCCTCGCGCGAGTTCCCCGCCACCTCACGGGGGTGCCTCACCGCGACCGCGTGCGTCTTCGGCGACCCCGCCGCGCGTCGGACGATCTTCCTCTACGGGGACTCCCACGCCCAGATGTGGCTCTCGGCGGTCGCCCCGGCGGCAGCCGCGCTGCACTACCGGGTGGTCCTCATGTTCCTCGGCGGGTGCCCGTTCGCCGACGTGACGGTCTGGAACCCCATCCCGATCGGGCCGTTCCCCGCCGGCTTCTACCACGCTTGCGACTGGTTCCGGTTCGCTGCGATCCAGGCGATCCGCAGGCTCAAGCCGGCGCTCGTGCTGCTCTCGAACCGGACGGCGATGGTGATGCGCGGGCCCGGCAGCTACTTCTCCCGCGCGCAGTGGCGGCGCGGCGTCGTCAGGACGATCGCCGCGATCCGGCGCACGACGCCGAACGTGGCGGTGATCGGCGACATCGTGTTCATGTCGAACGCGCTGCCCCAGTGCCTCGCCGCCGAGCCGACCCATGTGCAGGCGTGCGCGTCGCCGAACCCCAACCTCGCGGTGCACGGCCACGAGGCGGCCGAGGGCGAGGCCGCCCGTGCGGCAGGCGCGAGGTTCATCGACACGCTGCCGTGGGTCTGCACGCAGCGGTGCTCGCCGGTCATCGGGCCGTTCCTCGTCTACCTCAACGGCGCGCACCTCGACGCGACGTACGTGACGTACCTGAGCCGCGTCATGCAGGCGAGGCTCGTCGCGCTGCTCCGGTGACCGGCGGTGGCGGCTCCGGGTGGCGCACCTTCGGCGCTAGCGTCGGATCCGTGGTTCGGTCATGACGCGTGAGGTGCGCCCGCCGACGTCGGCGCAGTTCGAGGCGGCACGACGCGCGATCGCAGAGAACCTCCGCCCGACGCCCGTGGTGCCCCTCGCGACGCCGCTCGGGACGCTCTGGTGCAAGCTCGAGTCGCTCCAGCCCGGTGGGTCCTTCAAGGTGCGCGGGGCGGTCGCGGCGGTCTCCGCAGCGGTCACCGAGCGGCCCGACGTCGAGGTCGTCACGTGCTCGGCCGGGAACCACGGCCTCGGCGTCGCGTTCGCCGCGCAGCTGCTCTCGGTGCCGGCGACGGTCGTGCTCTCGACGACCGCCTCGGCGGTGAAGGTCGCCCGGCTGAAGGGCTACGACATCGAGCTCGTCCAGCACGGCGAGTCGTTCGCGGAGGCGCAGGCGTTCGCGCTCAAGCTGGCTGCCGAGCGGGACGCGCGGTACATCTCGCCGTACAACGACGCCGACGTGATCGCCGGCCAGGCCACGGTCGCGAGCGAGCTCATGGAGCAGCTGCCCGACGTCGCGCACCTGCTTGTGCCCGTCGGTGGCGGCGGGCTGCTGAGCGGCATCGGGCTGGCGCTCCGCGCCGCCGGCCGCGAGGTGGGGCTGATCGGGCTCCAGCCGGCGCGCGACGCTGCCATGGTCGCCTCGATCGGTGCAGGGCACGCCGTCGAGGTCGAGCGCGCCCCGACCATCGCCGACGGCCTCGCGGGGGCGATCGAGGACGGCTCGGTCACCGTCGAGATCATCCGTGACCTCGGCGTCCCGGTGATCCCCCTCGAGGAGGCCCAGATCCGCGCGGCCGTCCGCACCGCGTCGGTCGACTTCGGCCTCGTGTTCGAGGGGTCCGCGGCGATCGCGCTCGCGGCGGCGGAGCTCGGGATGGTCCCGTTCGACGACGGGCCGGTGGCGATGGTCGGGACGGGGCGGAACATCACGCCCACGCTGCTCGCTGAGCTGATCTCGACCTAGAACAGCCGGTCGGCGCCCGACTCGACCGGGCCGATCAGCTCGGGCCCGTTGTTGCGCACGTCCCCCACGCGGCGGTCGACCTCGTGGTGCACGAGGGTCCCGGCCCGCGTGGGGCGCAGCAGCGCGTCGAGGGCCTCGAGCTCGTCCTCGTCGGCGGTGAGCCAGAGGTCGTACGCGTCACGCTCGAGCACCACCGGCATCCGGTCGTGGATGCCGTCGAGGTCGTCACCGGGCGCGGTGGTGAGCACGGTGCAGGTCCGCAGCGGCGGCGCGTCCGGCGCCGACCGGTCCCGCCAGCGCTCGTGGAGGCCCGCCATCACCATCGGTGCGCCGTCGGCGCGCGTGAAGTAGTGGGGGACCCGGCCGTGGCGGCGGTCCCACTCGTAGAACCCGTCGACGGGCACGAGCAGACGGCGACGCTCGAACGCCTCTCGGAACGCCGGCTTGGAGCGCACGCTCTCGACCCGCGCGTTGATCATCTTCGCGCCGCCGGAGCGGTCCTTCGCGAACCACGGCACGAGCCCCCAGGTGTACGCCGCGAGCACCCGACCCTCGCCGCGGTCGGCCACGCCGAAGAGCGTGTCGGTCGGCGCGACGTTCCAGCTCGGCGCACCGCTCGGGTCGAGCCCCGCCGCAAGCGCCGCGTCGAGCAGGCGCGCGAGCCGGTGCGGTGGGGTGTACAACGCGATGCGCCCGCACATCGTTCCTCCACCGAACAACCGTGACAGGCTCACCCTAGAGTCCCGGTGCGACGAGGAGGACACGATGGCCGTGAACGACGCATACCGAGCCGGGTGGCTCGACGGGAAGCAGTACGACGCGCTCCGCGCGGCGGACTTCCAGCGGTTCTGCGAGGCGGCGTCCCGCGACCTCAGGGCGCACGTGCCGACGTGCCCGGAGTGGGACGTGACCGCGCTCTGCGACCACCTCGCCCGCGTCTACCAGGGGCGATCGCACGTGATCGTGCACAGCGAGTTCATCGACCGAGAGGCGTTCGAGACGCGGCCCGATGGCGACGACCCGCTGGCGTGGGTGCGCCGGTGGTCCGACACGCTCGACGACGCGCTCTCGGCGCGCGACGACGACACGGCAACGATCACGTTCATGCCCGAGGCGGACACCGTCCACTTCTGGCGACGGCGCATGGCGCTCGAGACGCTCGTGCACCGCACCGACGCCGAGATAGCCCAGGGTGACGTGAGCGCGATGGACGACGAGCTGAGCGCCGACGGGGTGGACGAGCTGCTCTGGTTCGGCTCGCATCCCGAGAACGACGACGACGACGGGGTCGACGGCCCCAGCGTCGTCGCGCTCACCGACGGCACGCGCACCTGGGCCGTCGAGTGCGCCCGCACCGGGCTCGGCCGCGCGTCGGCCACCTCCCCAGACGTCACGGTGCGGGGCTCGGCCCCCGCGCTGCTGCTCGCGCTCACCGGCAGGGACATCGAGGGGATCGGCGCGCCGCGCTTCGGTGTGGAGGCCCCGCTCGTGGAGGGCGACCCCGCCGCGTGGGAGCGGCTCCGGAGGCGGCTCGGCGAGTTCTGAGCGGTGAGTGGGCGGGCGCGCACCCGCCGTGGCGCCCGGGGAGTTGGCACACCGATCGGCCCACCGCCCACTGGATGACGTCCGAGCGCCTCGGTAGAGTGCGAACATATGTTCGCCTCTTCGCCGGAGCGGACCGCCAGGGCGGCTGAGCTCGCCGTCGCGATCCGCCCGACCGCGCCAGCCGCCACCCGCCGCCTTCCGGTCGCCGACCCGCTGACCGGGCTCCTCCCTGACGGGGCGCTGCGGCGCGGGGCGACGGTCGTCGTCGCCGGCACGCCGGGCATGGGAGCGACCTCCCTCGGCCTCGCCCTGCTGGTCGCGCCGACCGCGGTGGGGCACTGGGGCGCGGTCGTCGGGCTCGACGACCCAGGCGTGGTCGCGATGGCCGAGCTCGGCGTGGACCTGCGTCGCGTCGTCTTCGTCCCGCGTCCGCGCGGCGCGTGGGCGATGGCGGCCGCCGAGCTGCTGGAGGGGGCGGACGTGGTGGTCGTGCGCCCGCCGGCCCGCGTCGCGCACACCGCCGCGCGCCGGCTCTCGGCCAGGGCGCGCGACCGCGCCGTCGTGCTCGTCGTGCTCGTGGAGCACGTCGACGACTGGCCTGTCCCTCCCGACGTCACCCTGACGCTCACCCAGGCCGAGTGGCACACCGGCGGACGGCTCGTCGCTCGTCGCACGGAGGTCCGCTCGACCGGACGACGGGTCACCCGGTCGCGCCGCGTCGCGCTGTGGCTGCCCGACGTCGAGGGGGGCGTGACCGAGGCGGCGTGATGGTGCGGCTCGTGGCGGTGTGGTGCCCCTCGCTCACGAGGGAGGGACCGGATGGCGATGAGCCCCGCCGGTTCGCCGACGTCCTCGACGCGGCCGTCGAGCTCGCGCCGTTCGCGCGACCGGTGCGCCTCGGCGTGCTCACGATCCCGTCCAAGGGGCCGAGCCGGTTCTTCGGCGGCGAGGCCGCGTTCTGCGAGCTGCTCGGGCGCGCGCTCACCCCGCACGTCGGCGACGGGCAGGTCGGGGTGGGGGTGGCCGAGGGGCTCCTCGCCGCGGTGCTCGCCGCGCGCTCCTCGGTCATCGTGCCGACGGGGGCGACGCCCGAGTTCCTCGCGCCGTGGTCGGTCGCGACGCTGCGCGACCCAGACCTCGCCGCGACGTGCCAGCGGCTGGGCCTGCACACGCTGGGTCGGTTCGCCCGCCTCGACGAGGCCCGCGTGCTCGAGCGGTTCGGGCTCGAGGCCGTGCGGCGGCACCGCGTGGCGCGAGGGATCGACGGCGAGCTGCCGGGCCTGCGGGACCCCGCCGCGCTCCGGCGGCTGGACGCGGTGCGGCGCCGCGACGACCCGCGCGACGTCCAGCGGGGGTTCTTCGGCGAGCACACAGG
>Ga0318568_10000505_pt1 | contig 15407 bp, 16 predicted proteins | sample GRESIP088b5f21_FD_203690 | JGI IMG/M metagenome (GOLD analysis project Ga0318568, IMG submission 203690) | Tropical soil microbial communities from Luquillo Experimental Forest, Puerto Rico - GRE.SIPMG.088b5f21 | ecosystem: Environmental > Terrestrial > Soil > Tropical forest > Bulk soil...
AGGCATTATTAAAGTTGTATCACAATCGGATTTCATACTTTGGAGAGCTAGACAAAAAGCAAATTACGTACAGGCTTTCCCTGAAAAAGATCCTTCAGCTGCTGCTCCGGCACCCGCTGCAGATTCTACCAAATCAGCAAAGCCAGCAACTGATTCTGCTGCTACCGCAAAAAAATAAACTGTAATTCAGGATTAGAGTATAATAGTTATCTATTTAAAGAATTTTGACAATGAGTAACGAAGCTATCTTGCACGGATCTGAAGTATCTACACACGAAGCGCATCATGACGGTCATGGTGAACACCATCATCATGAGACGTTTATCAGCAAATATGTTTTCAGCATGGATCACAAGATGATTGCTAAACAATTCCTTATTACAGGGATTATCTGGGCAATTCTTGGTGGTTTGATGTCTGTTCTTTTCCGTTTACAATTAGGGTTTCCTGATGCAACTTTTCCTTGGTTGGAAAGCATTCTTGGTCACTGGGCTAAGGGTGGTAAAATTCAACCTGAGTTTTATTACGCTCTTGTAACAATGCACGGTACTGTATTGGTATTCTTCGTATTGACTGCAGGTTTGAGCGGTACATTCGCAAACTTCCTTATTCCTCTTCAGATTGGTGCACGTGATATGGCGTCTCCTTTCATGAATATGTTGTCATATTGGTTCTTCTTTATTTCCAGTGTGGTAATGATTTCATCTTTGTTCATTCAAACAGGTCCTGCGAGTGGTGGTTGGACGTCTTATCCTCCTTTGAGTGCATTGGGCGACGCTTCACTTGGTTCTAAGACTGGTATGGATCTTTGGTTGATCGCAATGGCGTTGTTCGTGGTGTCTTCATTATTGGGTGGCTTGAACTATATCTCTACAATATTGAACTTGCGTACAAAAGGTATGGGCATGACAAGACTGCCATTGACAATTTGGGCATTGTTCTTCACCGCTGTACTGGGTGTATTGTCTTTCCCTGTATTGTTGTCTGGTTTCATCCTGTTGTTGTTTGACCGTCACGCTGGTACAAGCTTCTACTTGTCAGACATCTTCTTAGCATCTACACAAAAAGCATTGCCTAATGAAGGCGGTAGTGCAATTCTATATCAACACTTGTTCTGGTTCCTTGGTCACCCTGAGGTGTACATCATCCTGTTGCCTGCAATGGGTATGGTATCAGAGGTAATGAGTACCAACGCACGTAAACCAATTTTCGGTTACATGGCGATGGTGGGATCTATCTTTGCGATCACTATCCTGGCGTTCCTTGTATGGGCACACCACATGTTCGTAACTGGTTTGAATCCATTCTTAGGTTCATTCTTCGTATTGCTAACTTTGTTGATCGCTGTACCATCAGCTATTAAAGTATTTAACTGGTTAACTACTCTTTGGAGAGGTAATATCAGATTTACACCTGCGATGTTGTTTGCAATTGGTTTTGTGAGCTTGTTCATCTCTGGTGGTTTAACCGGTATCTGGTTGGGTAACTCATCTTTGGACATTCACTTACACGATACATATTTCGTAATCGCTCACTTCCACATTGTAATGGGTGTTGCGTCATTCTTTGGTATGTTCTGCGGTGTGTACCATTGGTTCCCTAAAATGTATGGCCGTTACCTGAATAATACCATGGGTTATATCCACTTCTGGATCACAATCGTTGGTGCTTATCTGATCTTCTGGCCAATGCACTACGAAGGTTTGGCGGGTATGCCTCGTCGTTACCTTGATTACAGCGGCTGGGCATCTTTCAACCAGTTCGGTGGTTTGAACCATTTCATTTCAATCGTTTCAATAATAGTATTCGCTGTACAATTGTTGTTTGTGTTCAACTTCTTCTACTCAATTTTCAAAGGAAGAAGAGTGAAAACAGAAAATCCTTGGGGTTCGAATACATTGGAATGGACAACTCCAATTCACCCTGGTCACGGTAACTGGGTTGGTGAAATTCCTGAAGTTCACCGTTGGGCTTATGATTACGGTAAAGACGGAAGAGAATTCATTCCTCAGACTGAGCCGATAAGCGCGAATGAAAGTGAACATCACTAGGATTAACGGAGTAAGGGGTATAAAAACTAGAATTTTTAAAAATTCAATCGATATGAATGCCCCGATGTAAATCGGGGTATTTTTTATAAAGGTTAAAAAAGATATCTGACACGGTGTTTTTCTGAATGACCTTACCAACTGGAAGATGAAGGGTTGAAAGATTTATTTCTGGTTCTGATAACCAAGAGCCGGATCAAATTTTTTGAATTAAAAAAGTAGAACGTAATGTCGCAGGAAACTACATCGAAAAAAGCAAGTTCTTTTACATTAGGTCAAAAACTACAGGACTACAAAGCGCTTGTAAAATTCGCATTGACCACGATGGTTGTGTTTTCTGCGGTGATAAGCTATTTGCTTGCACCTAAAGTGGTAGAATACAACTGGTGGATGATTACATTGTTTTTTATCGGCGGTTTTTTAGTTACCGGTAGCGCGAATACAATCAACCAGGTTGTAGAGAAAGATACCGATGCAAAAATGAAACGCACAGCAAGCAGACCAATTGCTTCAGGCAGAATGTCTGAAACAGAAGGTTGGATCTTTGCGGCAGTAACAGGTTTAGCAGGATGTTTCATTTTAGGTTATTTCTTTAATTGGCTTTCGGCTGGACTCGCAGCATTCAGCCTGTTTTTGTATGCGTTTATCTATACACCATTGAAAAAGGTGAATGCGATTTCAGTTTTGGTCGGTGCTGTTCCGGGTGCATTGCCTTGCTTGATTGGATGGACGGCAGGGAATGATAGCATCGGCTTAGGTGGATGGGCGCTTTTCAGTATACAGTTTTTCTGGCAGTTCCCACATTTCTGGGCAATTGCATGGATCGCGCACAAAGACTATAGCAATGCGGGATTCAAATTGTTGCCATCTGTAGAAGGACCAACGAAATATTCGGCAATACAGGCAATAATTTATTCGTTGCTTTTAATACCAGTGGGAGTGTTGCCTTATTTCACTCATGTGAGCGGTATTGTTAGCATGTATATAGTGCTGGCAGCAAACATATTCATGGTGGTGCAAAGTATCAGATTATATAACGAAATGGAAGTGAAGGCTGCAAGAAGAGTGATGTTTAGCAGCTACATTTATTTGCCGATAGTGATGTTTGCGTTGCTGGCAGATAAGATGTAAAAAATTAAAAATTATTACAATGAATATAGCGATGAATGAACAAGTGAGCGGGCAAAGAAAAAGGATTCACCCTCATAAATTTACTTTATGGGTTGGTTTGGCAAGCGTCATTATGATGTTCGCCGGACTTACGAGTGCCTACATTGTAAAAAAGGACCAGCCAAGCTGGATATCAATTGAATTTCCAAAAACATTTTGGTATTCAACGGTTGTTATGCTGGCAAGCAGTCTGACAATGCAAATGTCTCTTCGTGATTTCAAACAAAGAGACATGGCAAAATACAGAAGGCTTTTGACCATTACGGCTTTGCTGGGATCGTTGTTTGTAGTTCTTCAATTTGTTGGATTTTCGAAAATTTGGAGAAGTGGAACTACCTTCGAAGGTTCTGGCGAAGGACAATTTTTGTATATCATTGCAGGATTGCATATTTTACACGTGCTGGGTGGTGTGATTGCATTGTTGGTTATGTTCGTGAAAGCATTCAGCGCTAAGAAAAAGAACTACGATGCTGTTCCGATTGAAGTAATGAGCACTTACTGGCATTTCGTAGATATATTATGGCTTTATCTTTTTGTGTTCTTTTTATCGATGGCATAAAAAGAGGAATTAGAAAATAGGAATTAGGAATTAGAACTGTCGGTAAAGGTAATTTTCAGACAGGGTTAGATATTCATTTAGAAAAATTCAATTGTTAACTAAGCGATCGTTTGATGATTTAATTAAGATGATGCGCTTATAATTTTAAAACTAACATGGCACAAGCAGTACCAGCAGTACAAAAATGGTGGAATGGTGGTAAAAGTCCATTCAACGTGGAGTATGGAAAAATCATGATGTGGTATTTTTTAATGAGTGATGCTTTCACATTCGGAGCTTTCCTGATTTCTTACGGTACCATTCGTTTTGCGACAAACAGTTGGCCTGACCCTAACCACGTATTTAATTCTTTCCCTGGTTTAGGTTCCGGATATCCGTTATTGTTTGTGAGTTTGATGACCTTCATTTTGATCATTAGCTCCGTAACAATGGTATTGGCTGTACAAGCTGGCCAGGATATGGATAGGAAGAGAGTTGCAAAATACCTTGTATTCACTATTCTTGGTGGTCTTGCTTTCTTGAGCTGCCAGGCTTGGGAGTGGACACACTTATATGGTGAAGGTGCATGGTGGGGACACAATCCTTTCCCTAACCACAATGGTTCTGTTGCAACCACTAACTTCTCAAACTTCTTCTTTACAATCACTGGGTTCCATGGTTTCCACGTATTCTCCGGCGTTATCATCAACATCATCATGTTGATCATGACATTGCAAGGTAAATTCGATCAGCGTGGCCACTACCTGATGATTGAAAAAGCTGGTTTGTACTGGCACTTTGTGGACCTTGTTTGGGTATTCGTATTCACTTGTTTTTACTTAATTTAATCATATAAAAGTCAACATAAACTTATTTTAATGGAACAACATTCAACTACCGCAGTATACCAACACGAGGAGCACGGACACGCTGGTGGCGGCACTAAGGAAGTTATGCGTATTACGCTCTACCTTACTATTATTACATTGGTTGAGCTTGGCTTTGGCTTTTATATGTACAAAGCTGCTTTGCCTGATGGTTTGTTTAGACACGTCATTAAAGGCATTATCTGTGCTTTGATGTTGTGGAAAGCGTTCTATATCGTAGGATACTTTATGCACCTTAAGCATGAAATAAGAAATCTTATCATGACCATTGTGGTACCTTTATTTTTGTTTGTTTGGTTTATCATCGCTTTCCTTGCAGATGGTAACTCTTACAAAAACCTGCGTAACAAGTACGATCCGTATCACATCGAGCAGAACGACAAAAAAGCTCCTGTTGAACACGAACACGGTGCTCAAAAAGAAGGAACTATCGAATAATTATTTGAAAGTCTTTATAAAAAAAACCATCGCCTCAAGCGGTGGTTTTTTTATTGGAGGAACTGAGTTTCAGCATAGTTGCTAATGAAGTGCAAAATCAAATTTTACCGCTTAATTATTCAATTATTCAGCGATTCAATTACTTACCTTTGTGCTGGTTTTCAAAGAACACTTCCGGCTTACCGATTTTTTAATTGAAAATTTTTGTCTTGAATAAGAGCGCTTTACTTGGCCTGTGCCTTGCAATATTATTACCCGTCGTTTGTTATTTCATAGTGGATCACTTTAGTGAAAATGCAGTTCCTATGCCGCCGCGTTATTATGCGGATAGTGTGATTTCCAAAGTTGAAGGCGGTAAGGAAATTACTGATACTATCTGGCACAAAGCAGCCGATGTAAAATTGGTAAATCAGTTGGGCGATTCAGTATCGTTGAGTGATTTAAAGGGTAAAGTGATTGTCGCTGATTTCTTCTTCACTCACTGTCCGAGCATTTGTCCTACACTTACAAAAAATATGAAGAAGCTGCAGAGTTCTTTGAAGTTGAAGGACGATACAAAAATGATCGACACAACTTTTGTGCAGTTTGTTTCCTTCACGGTCGATCCTCAAAGAGATTCCGCAGAACAATTAAAAAGATATGCTGATCGTTTTGGCGTTAATCATGATGTTTGGTGGATGCTTACCGGCGACAAGAAAAAGATTTATGATTTTGCTTTAAACGAATTGAAGCTTGGCCTGCAAGATGGCGAAGGTGTAGACTCTAATTTTATCCATTCTCAAAAAATGGTATTGCTCGATAAAGACCGCGTAGTTCGTGGATACTACGACGGTTTAGACAGTGCTTCAATGGAAAAACTTGCGGAAGGAATTGTGTTCTTGATGCTTGAAAAAGATAAGACGAAGAAAAGAAATCTTTTTAGGAAATAATCGCATTCGTGATTGAAAAGGGCGAATGCAATTCGCCCCTACCATTTTCAAATTCTCAAATCTTCAAATTTTCAAATTACTATATGTTACAGCCTCTGATTAAAAAAAATGATGGAACTGCGAAAATGTTGATTGGTGTTTTATCATTCGTGGTATTTGCGGCAGTAGTTGTTTTATCAAGAGTGAAACTAGAAGTAAATCTTGGATTTAATGTGCACATTTTTGCAGCGATAAATGCCGTTATTAACTCGATCGTTTCTGTGCTTTTGATATTGGGACTGGTGGCTGCAAAAAGCGGTAGATATGAAAGACACAAGCGAATAATGTTTGCTGCAATTATTCTTTCAACCGTATTTCTTGTATCCTACATAGCACATCATTTGCTAAGCGGCGACACAAAATTTGGTGGTGTAGGCGGTATTCGCTACTTCTATTTTATCATTCTGATTACACATATATTTCTTGCTGCTGTTATTCTGCCATTCATTCTCTTTACCGCGTATCGTGCATTGGTGGCTGAATGGCCAGCGCATAGAAAAATTGCTAAGATCACATGGCCCATTTGGTTCTATGTGTCTGTGACTGGCGTTATTGTGTATTTATTGATCAGTCCGTATTACAGCTAGGAAGTTGAAAATTGAAAATTGAAAGTTGAGAATGCTTTCTATTATACATTCATAGTTTTCGATTTGCACTCCGGCAACCAAAAAAACAAATCGTCACAATCATAAAAATCTGCGTTCCTTCTCTGATGAAACCCAATCAATTCAAGGCTTTACAAAAAACTTTTACTGGTCTGCTATTGGCGGAAATTGGATTTGCCGTGGTGGTGTTGTCGCTCGTTTTGATCGCGAAAAAAACAATCAATCAGGACGTTCAGCTTGATCGCATGTTGCAGTTGTTTGCTGTGCTGTTTGCCATTGTTGATTGCCTTGTTGGATTTCGTTTGTACAAGAAAAAAGTAATGGAACTAAGAAGCAGCAATCTTTCAGCGCAGGAAAAAATGAATGGTTATAGAGGAGCATCGATTGTGTTTTGGGCGTTTCTGATGGCACCAACTTTCTTTTGTGGTATTTGCTATGTGATCACTGGAAACTTTGCATTCATGGCGCTTTACGCGTTTCTTCTATTTGCATACGGGGCACAAAATCCTTTTAAAAGTAAGGTGGCTCTTTTGCTGAAACTCGATGCTAATGATGTGGCGGAACTGGATGGAAGCTTAGCGAGTTGAAAATTGAAAGTTGAAAATTGAAAATGGCAGAGAGGCACGCAGATGACGCAGATTAGACTGATTAACGCAGATTTTTTATTGACATCTTTAATAAAACAAAACCAGCAGGACTTTACAATCCTGCTGGTTTTGTTTGTATAGGAATCTATCTGCGTACATCAGTTTAATCAGCGTCATCTGCGTGCTCACTTGGATCCCAGAATTTCTTTTTGAAATCAACCACCCGATTGTTTTCAACTTTCACGCCTTCTTTTTCCAGTAGTTGTTGCATGCGTTCGGGCGGAGAGAAGTGGTGCATGCCTGTAAGATCGCCGTTTCTGTTCACCACACGATGTGCGGGCACTTTGGGCCTTATGCTGCCCGCGCCGTTCATGGCATAGCCTACAAGACGTGATGATGTTTTAGCGCCAAGACTCGCTGCAATGGCTCCGTAGGATGTAACACGGCCCCTGGGTATTTGCCTTACCACATCAAAGACTTGCTGAAAAAAATTATCATCTTTTTTTCCCGAGGGTTGAACGGTCGATAACTTAGTTAACGGCGACGGTTTCTTGTTGCTGGCGCTCATGATTACGTTGTTCTAAAAGTTCCTGTCGTTTTGGTTCAGGCACATTTTCATAATCATACGGGCAGTGCCTGCAACCGTTGCCACAGCATTGTCCTCGTTCCAGATGGTATTTTTCGGTCAGTACTATAAAGCCTTGTTCATTATAATAAAAGTCAAGGCCCTCAATTAGCTTCTTCTTCATTTGCTCTTACACGTTCAAGTAATTGTTTGTCAATGTTGGATAGAGGTTGTAATGGCAATTGAAATCGAATATAGTGAATACGTTTGCTTTGTGCAATATCTAATTTTTCGTAGTGCGTTTTTATCTGCAGCTCATCTTTTACATTTTCCTTAGCGTACACATCATCATCCTTTTCCAGTAATGTAAGACCATACATCTCAATAACCAGCAAAGTGAACCTATATAGAACGGGAGAATCGGTTTTTAAGTGTATGATGCCACCAGGTTTTAACACTTGTTGATAAAGTCTTAGAAAATTCGGGTGCGTCAGTCTTTTCTTTGCTCTTGAAATACGCAGCTGCGGATCAGGAAAAGTGATCCAGATTTCGCTTACTTCACCATGAGCGAAGTAATTGTTTATCTTATCGATATGGGTGCGTAAAAAGGCCGCATTTGTATATCCCTGCTCAATGCATTTTTTTGCACCGATGTAGATTCTATTGCCTTTAAGGTCAACACCTATAAAATTATGTTCTGGATATAAAGCGGAAAGTCCCACCACGTACTCGCCTTTACCACAGGCTAATTCCAGTGTTAGAGGATTATCATTCTTGAAGAAACCACTCCATTTTCCTTGCATTCCCTCGGGGTATTGTAATACGTTAGGGAAGGATTTTATTGCTTCGAACCGCATCAACTTTTTCTGGCCCATAAGGGCGCAAAATTAGGAAAAGTTGGGGGAATTTAACTGAGAAGGATATTGAGATTACATGACCTGAATACTATCGGTAGCTTTTCAGCACATTAAAAAAGCCAATGCAGAGATACTCACCTCTGCTCTGGCTGAATAATCTTGAATTGAAAAAAAGTGATTTATTTAGGAGAAATTATAAAACCGTTACTCGGTCCCGCCTGAATGCTCGGCAACTTGCCATCCCATTTTTCCACTTTCATGTACTCAATATACGTTTGATTAAGAGAAACTTGTTTTCTCCTTATCGCCTCCGCTTCGCCGGCAGCGGCAATAACCTGTGCGGCACTGTCTGCTCTTGCTGCGGCTATTTTTCTTTCTCCCTCTGCTATGGCAACAAGGCGCTGGTTTTCGGCTACCTGTACTTCCTGTATGGCTTTGGTTTTGGCTTCAATGGATTGTTGCAAAGCTTGTGGCGGAACAATGTTGGTTCTTAGCTGTGAAATAGTGAACCATTTTGCCACACGCTTATTTGCTTCAGCTACGATATCAGACTCGAATTTCTCTCTCTGATTGAAAATGTCATCCACGGCCCATTTGTTTGCAACATCGTTTACCGTTCCTACAATCGCAGTTTGCAACCATTGCTGTTCGATTGATTTAATATCGAGGCGAAGATTTTGAAACATATCGCCAACATCTCCAGGTTTTAATGAATAGTTGAAAGACGGTTTAATAACGGCAGAAAAACCTCCTTTCGTGATAACCTGTTGTTCCGGATATTCAATGTGTTGCTGGTAGGTTGGAAATTCATACAATTTGCTAATCCATGTGTTGAAAATAACCCAGCCGGTTTTGTATTCAAATTTGCTCACGCCTCTGTCGTCGCCCGTAAGATTTACCTTAATGCCCACATGGCCGGCATCAACTCTTTCTACTTTAAAAGGTTGAAGCACGGAAATGATAAGGCCGAGAGCGATTATCGCCGCTCCTCTTCCAAGTACGCCGCGGGAAAAATTAGACTGTGGATTTCGTTTGTTCAAAACATATAGTGCTGCAAAAATGAGAGACAACACAAATAAGAAAATGCTCATGAAATGTACTGTTTAAGGGTTTTATAAATGAGAAAGTAGAAGCTTACGCCTACTATGACAATGCCGAGGGTTGTTAGCAATGTGGAAGATGCACGATTGATGAGATATTCACTACTTACGGTAGTGATGATAATAAAAATCAAAATCTTACAAAGCGATAGAAAGAGTTTCATAAACTACAGGTTAAGGTATCTAAGTGCATGTTGAAGGTAAGCTTATTTTTTACATCACGAAAAACCCCGCAAACTGTTATTTGCGGGGTTCACTAAATGTTATCCGGTAAATTTTAGAGGTTCTTTAATCCTTTCAGTTGCTGCGCATCTGTACTTTCAATCACGCTTATTGCATAGCCGCCACCGGGAGCGCAATACTGGCTCAGTTTTGATTTATTCGTTACAATTACTTTGCGAATCGTGTAGGTTTGCGGATTCGTCTTATAATGTGCATTCTTCGCATCCGCATAAATGGTCGCGACGTATTTTTTGCCGGCATCGAGGTAGTCAAAAGAAATGTTAGACGTACGGCCATTTTCATCGCAAGTGCTTCCGATGAACCAGTTGTTGCTGCCTTTCGCTTTACGTGCAAAAGTGATGTAGTCGCCTGGCTCTGCCTCGAGAACTTTAGAATCATCCCAATCGACAGCTACATCTTTTATGAACTGAAATGCATCCAAAAATCTGTTATAGTTTTCCGGAAGATCTGCTGCCATTTGCAATGGGCTGTACATAGTCACATACAATGCAAGTTGACGTGCAAGGGTACTGTTGACATGCGAATGATTGGATGGATTTAATTTGCTAAGATCCATTTCAAAAATGCCCGGCGTATAATCCATTGGGCCGCCCATCAATCTTGTAAACGGAAGAATGGTGGTATGATCCGGATTGTTTCCACCGAAAGATTCATATTCTGTACCACGTGCAGATTCGTTGCCGATAAGATTCGGATAAGTTCTGCACAAACCCGTTGGGTGCACAGCTTCGTGAGCATTCACCATGATTTTATATTTCGCTGCTTGTGTTATCGCGTACAAATAATGGTTGTTAATCCACTGGCCATAGTGGTGCTCGCCACGAGGTATGATATCTCCCACATAGCCGCTCTTTACGGCATTGTAGCCATTTGCCACCATGAACCTGTAAGCAGTATCCATAAAGCGCTCATAATTTCTTACAGAGCTTGAGGTTTCATGGTGCATAATGATTTTAATGTTTTTGCTTGCAGCATAACGATGCAATTCCTGCACATCAAAATCGGGATAAGGTGTAACGAAATCAAAAACAAAATCTTTCGTTTTGCCGAACCAATCTTCCCAGCCAACATTCCAGCCTTCTACCAGCACTGCATCAAAGCCATGTTTCGCAGCAAAGTCAATATACTCTTTCACGTGCTGTGTAGTAGCGCCATGTTTGCCATTTGGCTTTGCGTGCGCATAATCTGTAACGCCTAATTTCACACTCTCAAGATCAGTATAAGACCAAGTGCTTTTGCCAGTGATCATTTCCCACCAAACACCAACATATTTTACGGGTTTGATCCAATCTGTGCTTGCGTATTTTGTTGGATCATTAAGATTTAAAATGAGTTTCGATTCAAGAATATCTCCCGCCTTGTCGCTTACAACAATTGTGCGCCATGGCGACTGACAAGGTGTTTGCATATAACCTTTGTCGCCTCTTGCATCCGGCGTAAGGAATGATTCAAGAACAAAATTTTTGTCATCGAGATTAAGGTTCATGGCAGCATAATCTATCAATGCGGCTTCGTGGATATTGATGTACAAACCATCCTGGCTTTTAAGCATCAAAGGGGTTTGCACACCTGTAGGAGAAAATGTTGTTTGCGAAGCGTTGCCGGTAACAGCGTCTTTCATTTTGCCTCTCACTTCTGAAAGATTAGAAGTTGTTGTACTGTATTCCTCCGTATCAAAATCGCCGGGAAGCCAAAACGCTTTCTCGTCGCCGCTTAGCGCGAATTGGGTTTTTTCTTCTCTGATAACAAAATAGTTCAGATTTTTTTGCAGTGGAAATTCATAACGGAAACCAAGACCGTCATTGAATAATCTGAATCGAACAACAATATATCGATCTGTAGATGCTTGCGACAAAGTAACCGCCAGTTCATTGTAGTTGTTGCGAATGTTTTTTACTTCGCCCCAAACCGGTTGCCATGTTTGATCAAACTGTTTTGTTTCAGTTTTTGTAATTGCGAAGCCGTTCGTCAAGTCATTTGTGTTGACATCTTGTTTGCCCTCGATGGCATTATTAAAAGAGATTTTCTTGTCGTCTTTTAGTTGAAGACCAAGTTTACTTTCCCTTACAACTATTTTGTTTTTGTATTGAAGCGCATAAACAGGAACTCCATTTTTTACGGCAACATCTAATTGCAAATTCCCGTTTGGCGATTTGACGGACTGGGCTTCGATAAATGTAACAAAGCTGACCATCCATACTACGGCGAGCAACAGTTTTCTCATAATGTGTTTTATTAGTCTACAATACTTTAACAGCAAAAATATATAAACTGTTTTAAACTTCGGGAACGTTCCCGAAAATTTCCCCGAGCTACGGAAAACACAGAACGTGAAGGTTTCACGCGGCGAATGCAGCGGAGCATCGACGCAGCAGGATTGTTTTAGCTTTGAATTTCTTTTAGATGTTGTTTCTCTCGATTACCTGGCCTTTCGTGGAAGGGACAATGAGACTTTTACTCCCCTTTGCGTCGCTGCTCCACTGCGTTCGCCGCGTGAAAAAGGGCTTTGCGGGAAACCTTGTCGTGCCATCTTCGTATATTTATCCTTCCGTAGGGGCGGATCGATTCGCCTACAATAACTGCTGAAAGTTGTGTTATGCTGATTGACAAATTTGGAAGAGAGATTAATTATTTGAGAATCGCCGTTACCGACCGTTGTAATTTGCGCTGCACTTATTGTATGCCCGAAAATCAGCAGTTTGTCGAGCGTGAGCAACTGTTAACCTACGAAGAGATTACCCGCCTTGTAACATTATTAAGCAAAAACGGTATCAATAAAGTTCGTGTAACTGGCGGAGAGCCATTTGTGCGCAAAGACATTTCTTCCTTGCTGAAAAGCCTGGGAAGCATTGAAAATGTTGAGCAATTGTCAATCACAACAAATGGCGTTCTCACTTTCTCACACATTGCAGATCTCCTAGCGGCAGGCATTAAAAACGTGAACCTTAGCCTCGATACGCTTAAGCGTGATAAATTTCTTCAACTAACACACCGGGATGATTTTTTAAAAGTCCTCAATTCATTTCATGCATTGCTGGCAAATGATTTCAATGTGAAATTGAACATGGTGGTAATGCGCAGCAATGTGGATGAAATACTGGATTTTGTTGGGCTTACGAAAGATTTGCCGCTGAGCGTTCGATTCATTGAGGAAATGCCTTTCAATGGCCAAGGACACGCTTATTCTGGCATTGAATGGAACTACAACAAGATCCTTTCACATATTGAGGCGAAATACAAACTACTCAAAGAACAGGACCCTGCTAACGCAATAGCGCTTCATTACAAGCCGGAGGGCCACATGGGTAGCATTGCCGTTATTCCCGCCTTTTCACGCACTTTATGCGGCTCCTGCAACCGTTTAAGAATTACGGCAACGGGCGGCTTAAGAACCTGCCTTTACGGCAACGAAGTTTTAAATGTAAAAGACTTAATACGCAACGGTGCAGATAATACAACACTGTTGAAAGAAATTCAAAATGCTGTCTATAACAAACCGATGGATGGTTTTACTGCAGCCGCTTCTGCGAAAATAAAAGTGCCGGAAAGTATGTCGCTGATCGGAGGATAACATCAGGAGCCAGGAATTAGGAACTAGAATTGGGTGACTGCGTAAAATAGCCTTCAACTAATTCCTAATTTCTAGTTCCTGATTCCTGTAATAAAAAAACCCTTCCGTTTGGGAAGGGCTACTACTTTGTAGACACAAAGCGGTCCTAAATTAAACATGAGAAAAAGCAGCTGTAGGGGGAGGACTCGAACCTCCACGGGGACGTTAGCTGTAGCACAAAGTTTTAGTGGTCAACCCCGGTCGGCCATACGCGTGGTATCGTCGGCTCTATGCTATGTTTATCCGTGCTTCCCCACCCCCGAGACAAGAGGGTATGTCTGCCAAAAATTTCATCACCCCACAATATTTACCAAAGAATACCTAGATTTGCCATTTTTAAATAAAATTCAAAAATTAGATAAGTTTCTTTGATATTTTACTGAGCTGTAGGAGAAGGACTCGAACCTCCACGAGGCAATTAGTCTAGCTGAAAGCGTTGATTTGTCTTGTTTTCCTCACCCCCGAGACAAGAGGGCATGTCTGCCGAAAATTTCATCATCCCACAGTGTGTTAAAGAACTTTCTGATGCAATATTAAATAAAAACCTCTATTTGATGTATAATATTTAATAAAAAATTTGAAACTTTAGAAAAAATGTAATTATATTTGTAATAATTTGATATTATTTAATAAACATGTAGAAAATGGCAAGTAAATTAAATCTTGATAAACTGGATTATCAGATAATCCAGGAGATGATGGAAAACGCGGAAATATCGTACGCAGATCTCGGTAAAAAGTTTTTTGTATCCGCAGGTACAATACACGTGCGCATCAAAAAATTACAGGAAGCGGGTGTAGTTAAAGGTACAAAATTGAATGTGGATTTGAAACAGTTAGGTTATGATGTGATTGCATTCATTGGTGTATATCTTGAAAAGAGTTCTTTGTACGACATCGTTGCAGAAGAACTTCGCAAGATCCCTCAGATCGTTCGTTTGAATTACACAACAGGTAATTACTCGATGTTTGGAGAAGTAGTGTGTAAAGACATTACAGAGCTTCGCCAAATTCTTCACGACGATCTTCAAAAAATAAAAGGCATAGAAAGAACAGAAACATTTATCTCTCTTGATGAAAGCTTTGGCAGAAATGTGCAGGTTTATAAAACTAAATAGTTAATACCTTCTATATTTTTCTGCATGCTGTATTAACACGATTGCATTGCGAAAAAAATAAAATGGCCGACGGTGATGTCGGCCATTTTGTATTTGAGGGAGAGAGGAACGCAGATTTTCATGATTGTTATGATCTACTTTGATTTGAAAATTGATAGCACACAGATGACACGGATTAGACGGATTTACACGGATTTTTTTCATGTCTTGAAAACGGCTGAAAACAGATGTGAGAATTGATCCTCATGCTTAGTTTCAGTTTTAATAGCTCAGTTTAATAATCTATTTAGCGGGAGATCCGTGTAAATCTGTCTAATCCGTGTCATCTGTGTGCAGTAAAAATCATCTTTAATCATGACAATCATGAAAATCTGCGTTCCATTCTCTCACTTCACGTTCAACGCATCTCTCAATCCATTTCCCAATAAATTAAATGCAAGTACCAGCAGCATAATAGCAAAGCCCGGAGCAAGGGCCAACATTGGATTATGCGTGATGATGAAGTTGTAGTTTTCCTTGATCATCAATCCCCAACTTGGCTGTGGTGGCTGCACACCAACACCCAAAAAACTTAAACCCGCTTCAATAACAATCGCAGAAGCAAAATTGGATGCGGCGACCACTAAAATTGGTCCCCAGATATTTGGTAAAATATGTTTGAAAATAATTCGCA
>Ga0318568_10000510_pt1 | contig 15344 bp, 13 predicted proteins | sample GRESIP088b5f21_FD_203690 | JGI IMG/M metagenome (GOLD analysis project Ga0318568, IMG submission 203690) | Tropical soil microbial communities from Luquillo Experimental Forest, Puerto Rico - GRE.SIPMG.088b5f21 | ecosystem: Environmental > Terrestrial > Soil > Tropical forest > Bulk soil...
TTAAAAAAAATATCAATCAATATTATATTAAATAAAGAATCCTGCTACCGGCAGGATTCTTTATTTAAGGGCTATGTGACATAAGTCCTGTTCTTCTTATAACCCAAATTCTATTTTGTTTGTAATTACCAAAACCATTTAATATTTTTAATAAACCTTAAACTTCCATATATGAAAAAAAACATGGGCGGTGCAGACCGTATAATCAGGGTTATTCTTGCAATTGTTTTTGCAGCTTTATATTTTACACATACAGTAACAGGTACAATTGGGTTAATATTGGTAATTATAGGCGGCATTTTTCTGGCAACATCTTTTATTGCTTTTTGCCCCTTGTATTTGCCATTCGGACTTAATACCTGCAAGAAAAAAAGTTAATTGGCTATAAGAATCTTTTCAATTACGGGAGCAAAATATTGGTGCTCTAACTGATGAATTTTTTGGGCTAAAGAATCCGGTGTATCTGTTGAGGAAACGGAGCATTTTGCCTGAAATATAGTATTGCCATGATCGTATTGTTCATCAACAAAATGTATGGTTATGCCACTTTCTTTTTCTTTAGCGGCAATTACGGCCTCATGCACAAAATGCCCGTACATGCCTTTTCCGCCGTAGTTTGGCAGCAATGCCGGGTGTATGTTGAGGATTTTATCGGGAAATGCAGCAATTAAACTATTAGGTATTTTCCAGAGAAAACCCGCCAATACAATAAAATTAATAGAACGGTGTTGTAATTCGCCTATATAACCATCGCCTTTAAAAAAGGTTTCTTTATCAATAATAATGAATGGAATATTGTTTTTTGTAGCAATTGAAAGAACACCTGCTTCTTTTTTATTAGAAACAATCAGCGCAACTTTTATAGATGAATGATTTTGAAAATATTCAATAATTTTTTGAGCATTGCTTCCTGCACCGGAAGCAAAAATGGCTATTTGTTTAGTGGAAAATAATGAATTCATGAAGTGAAAGATAAGTGATGCTTGATTTTAAGCTCAAAAATGACACAAAAATTTTAGTAATCATTTAAAAATTAAAAACAATGACGAATATCAGTATTTCGTTTGCAAAACAACTACACAAATGAAAAAAAATAATAAAGAGTTCGCTGAAACTCAATCCAGATAAGGGTAAAAAAAATTTCTAAACATTGATTTTTTCTGACATTCAAGTCATATTTTTGCAAGCGTTCAAGGATATTTTTCCACACTAGACCAATCCGATTGTGAATATGATACTCTTAAGAAGTATAACCAAAACTTTCCTGCTTGGGTCAGTTATTTTATTGGTTTTCTCATTCAGTAATGTTGCTAAGGCACAGGACGGTAAGGCCCTGTTCTCGCAAAATTGTGCTTCTTGTCATGCAATTGATAAGAAGTTAACAGGCCCCGCTCTTAAAGGTGTTGAAGATCGTTGGGGTGGTGATAGAAAAAAATTACACGCATGGATTCATAATAGCCAGGCATTCTTAAAAACCGGAGATACTTATGCCAATAATTTGTACACCGAGTACAATAAAATTGCCATGAACCTGTTTCCTAATTTAAGCGAAAAAGAAATTGATGCTATTCTTGATTATGTAAAAGATTGGAAACCTGCAACTCCCGTTGCCACTGCTGCCGGTGCTCCTGTTCAGGAAGGCGATAACAGCCTGCTTTTTGGAATATTATCCTTAATTCTTGCTGTAATTGCATTTATTTTATTACAAGTAAACAGTAATCTTAAAAAATTATCGAACGATAAAGCCGGCATCCCTAATCTGGAGCCTGTTCCATTTTGGAAAAACAGAACTTATATTGCTACTGCAGGAATAGTGCTTTTCCTGGTAGGGGGTTACTTGGTAACAAAAGGAGCTATTGGTTTAGGAAGAAATAAAGAGTATCAACCTGTTCAACCTATTTTCTATTCTCATAAAGTTCATGCCGGTACTAACCAGGTTAACTGCTTGTATTGCCATGGTGGTGCACAGGATGGTAAACATGCCAATATCCCTTCATTAAATGTTTGCATGAATTGCCATGCTGCTATTAATGAATATAAAGGCGAAAAAATTTATACGGAAGAAGGCGTGGAAGTAAACGGTACAGAACAAATTAAAAAACTGTACGAATATGCAGGTTTTACGCCGGGTCAACCTTGGGATGCTTCTAAAGCAAAACCGGTTAACTGGGTGAAAATCCACAATCTTCCTGATCATGTTTATTTTAACCACTCTCAGCATATCAAGGCTGGTAAGGTACAGTGTCAAACTTGCCATGGAGAAATTACTAAAATGGACGAGGTAAAACAGTTTGCAGAATTGAGTATGGGGTGGTGCGTAAATTGCCACAGAGAAACAAAAGTTCAGTTTAAAGAAAACGGCTTCTACAGTATGTACGAAAAATATCATGAAGAATTAAAGAATGGAAAAATAGACAGTGTAAAAGGGGTTACTGTAGAAAAGATTGGCGGAACTGAATGTCAAAAATGTCACTATTAATTTCAATTGAAAATTGCCTGTAATGGCAATCAATCAACATAAACTATGAGCGAGAAAAAGTACTGGCAAAGTTTTGGAGAATTGAATAATTCTGAAGCTTATCAGCAGGCAGCTAAAGATGAGTTCCGCGAAGAACTTCCTTTTGAAACTGCAGACGACAAAGGATTTTTGCAGGCAATAACGCCCCGCAGAGACTTTTTGAAATATGTAGGCTTTAGTACGGCTGCGGCTGCGGTTGCAGCAAGTTGTGAAGTGCCTGTTAAAAAGGCAATTCCTTTTGCTAATAAACCTGAAGATATTGTACCCGGCGTTGCTAACTATTATGCAACAACTTATGTTCAAGATGGAGATGTGGTAAGTGTTTTAGCTAAAGTGAGAGATGGCCGCCCTATTAAAATTGAAGGTAACGAATTAAGCCCGGTAACAAAAGGCGGTACTTCTGCCAGAGTTCAGGCCTCTGTATTGGATTTATATGATACTGCCCGTTTGCGTTTCCCTACTATTGATGGAAAGGAGGTTACATTTGAAGCCGTTGATAAAGCAGTAGGTGATGCATTGGCAGGATTAAAAACATCAGTTGTTTTCTTAACAAGTACCATTACTTCGCCTACTACAAAAGCAATCATTAGCGAAGTAATTGCAAAGTACCCCGGTACCAGGCACATTACTTATGACGCAATTTCTTATAGCGGTATTTTATTAGCTAATCAGGCTACTTATGGCAAAAAAATCATTCCTTCTTATAAGTTTGATAAAGCCAAAGTTATTGTTAGCCTTAGTGCCGATTTTTTAGGCACATGGTTAAGTCCGATTGAGTTTGCCAAACAATATGCAAAAGGCAAAAAAATAGATGAAAAAAACCCTGATATGTTGAAGCATTTTCATTTTGAAAGTGTAGCAAGCTTAACAGGTTCTAATGCAGATGAAAGATTTTTACACCGCCCATCTCAGATGGGTGCTGTTGCACTTGCTTTATTAAATGCTGTTACAGGTAAAAGTCCTGTTCTGGACGATGCAAAATTATTAGCCCATGTTTCAAAAGCAGCTAATGCCTTAATTGCAAATAAAGGCAAGTCTTTAGTTGTAAGCGGAAGCAATGATGTAAATGTTCAGATTATTGTAAACGCTATTAATGATGCATTACAATCTAACGGCAATACGATAGATTGCTCCTCTGCATATAATACAAGAGAAGGTATTGACGAAGATTTTGCAAAATTGATAGATGATATGAATGCAGGAAATGTAGGTGCTTTGTTAATTCATGGGGCAAATCCTGCATATACCTGGTATGACAGCAAAAAGTTTGCTGATGGATTGAAAAAAGTAAACATTGCAATTTCTTTTAATCCTAAAAATGACGAAACAACACAACTTTGTAAGTATTCGATTCCTGATCATCATTATTTGGAAAGTTGGGGAGATGCCGAAGCAAAAACAGGTAATTATTCTTTTCTTCAACCAACTATCGCTCCTTTATTTAAAACACGGCAGTGGCAGGATAGCTTGTTGAAATGGAGCGGTTCTACTCAAGATTATTTAGCATACCTAAAAACATATTGGAGTAAAAGTTTAGGAGATTCCGGTTGGAATAAAGCTTTGCAGGATGGTGTGCTAACACACGAAATATCCGGAGGGGCAACTACTGCACCTTTTAACGGTGGTTCTGTAGCAGCCGCTGCCGCCGCAATCGGTTCTGCTAAAAAAGGCGGAAAAATTGAACTACAGTTGTACGAAAAAATAGCTATTGGCGCAGGCCAGCAAGCATCTAACCCATGGTTGCAGGAATTACCGGATCCGGTAACAAGGGCAACTTGGGATAACTATGTAATTGTATCTCCGGCCTTGGCAAAAGAACTATTAAAGATCGATTTGAACGATAATGGTCAGGCCGATGCTTATGAAGTTCAGCCGCCAAAAAAAGTTGTAAAAGTTACCGTAAACGGTAAATCTGTTTTACTTCCTGCTTTAATTATTCCGGGTACCCATTCTGAAACAATTGGTATAGCAGTAGGTTACGGACGTACGGAAAAAATTGGTAAAGCTGTAGAAGGTACAGGACAAAACGTATTTCCTTTCGCTGCCTTAAACGGAGCTACTGTAAATTTTTCAAATGCCGATGTTCAGGTTGAATTAACCAGTGATACTTATAAAGTTGCATTAACGCAAACACATAGCAGTTACGATACCAAACAGGGTAAACGTACCGAAGTGATGAAAGAATTGGCATTGGTTTCTTTTAAAGAAGATCCGAATGAAATTCGTGAGGATAGAGAAAAAGAATTGAAACCTTTTGGCGGATTAGCTCAGTTTGAAAAGCAAGGCACTATTTATCCTTATTTTGATAAACCGGGTATTCATTGGGGAATGAGTGTTGATTTAAATACTTGTACCGGTTGTGCAGCCTGTGTTGTGGCCTGCCATGCAGAAAATAATGTGCCTGTTGTGGGTAAACCGGAAGTATTACGTTTTCATGATATGCACTGGTTGCGTATTGACCGATATTACAGTGGAGATGTAGAAAACCCGAAAGTGGTTTTTCAGCCATTGATGTGCCAGCATTGCGATAATGCACCTTGCGAAAACGTTTGTCCTGTTGCAGCTACCAACCACAGCAGCGAAGGTTTAAATCAAATGACTTATAACCGTTGTATCGGTACAAGATACTGTGCTAATAACTGTCCGTATAAAGTACGTCGTTTTAACTGGGCTGATTATACAGGGGCAGATAGCTTCCCTGATAACCAAACAGAAGTATTGAATGATGTGGTGTTGGATATGAATGATGATCTAACAAGAATGGTATTAAATCCGGATGTTACTGTTCGTTCCCGTGGCGTAATTGAAAAATGTTCTTTCTGCGTTCAACGTTTACAAGAAGGTAAATTGAAAGCCAAGAAAGAAAGCAGACCATTGGAAGATGCGGATATTAAAACTGCCTGTCAGCAAGCTTGCCCAACAGATGCCATTGTATTTGGTAATGCAAACAGTAAACATAGTGCTATAAGTATTACAAGGTTAGAAAATCCATTGCGTACATTCTATTCATTAGAGCAATTACATGTATTGCCTAATGTGAATTATTTGGCAAAAGTGAGAAATTTGGATGCTGCTGAAAAAGACGAATGGTTAAAAGGAGATACAAAAGAAGAAAAGAAAGCAGAACCTGCAGAAAAAAAATAGTACAGCCGCTTGTTGAGGTTGAAGTGTGCGACGCAAGGGACGATGAATAAAGAACAGAAAGTTGACTAACAAAAAATAAATTTTTCAATCGGGTAAAACCGGTTTAAAATAAGCAAACCAGATGCATTTAAAGTACGAATCACAGCTCAGGGAACCGTTGGTGTACGGTAGTAAAACCTATCACGATGTAACGGAAGATATTGTTCGCCCTATTGAAGCGAAACCAAGTAAACTTTGGTATGTTGGTTTTTACATTGCAGTAGCCTTGCTATTGTTTGGTGTATATGCCTTATACCGAGATGTTACTTATGGTATTGGCCAGTGGAACTTGAATAAAACAATTGGTTGGGGTTGGGATATTACCAACTTCGTATGGTGGGTAGGTATTGGTCATGCCGGAACATTGATCTCTGCCATCTTATTATTATTCCGCCAGGGTTGGAGAACAGGTGTAAACCGTGCTGCTGAAGCGATGACCATTTTTGCGGTAATGTGTGCGGGGCAATTTCCTATCTGGCACATGGGGCGTGTTTGGATGGCATTTTTCGTATTGCCTTATGCTAACACACGCGGACCTTTGTGGGTAAACTTTAACTCGCCATTGTTATGGGATGTGTTTGCAATCTCTACTTATTTTACTGTATCGTTATTATTCTGGTATAGTGGTTTAATTCCGGATTTGGCAACAGTACGCGACCGTGCAAAAACAAAATTGCGTAAATATTTATACGGTATTACTTCTTTTGGTTGGACAGGTTCTACCAAACATTGGCAGAGGCACGAATCTTTATCATTGGTATTGGCTGGTTTAAGCACACCATTGGTTTTATCGGTACACACAATTGTATCTTTTGACTTTGCCACTTCTGTAATCCCCGGTTGGCATACTACCATCTTTCCTCCGTATTTCGTTGCAGGTGCGATTTTCTCCGGATTTGCTATGGTGCAATCGCTGATGGTAATTGTAAGAAAAGTTTTCGGGATGCAAGATTATATTACCATGGGCCATATTGAGGCTATGAATAAAGTAATTGTATTAACAGGTTCAATTGTAGGTGTAGCCTATTTAACAGAATTATTTATGGGTTGGTATAGCCAGAATAAATATGAAGGATATACTTTCTGGTACAGCCGTGCAAACTTGTTTAGTCCTTATGGTTGGAGTTATTGGGGAATGATGGCTTGTAACGTATTAAGCCCTCAGATTTTCTGGTTCCGTAAAATGAGAAGAAATTTATTTGTTACATTCTTTATGAGTGTGATTGTAAATATTGGTATGTGGTTCGAGCGTTTTGTAATTATCGTTACATCATTGTATCGTGATTATTTACCATCATCATGGTCTGTATATTACAGTCCTACTATTTGGGAAATCGGATTTTATTTAGGAACATTCGGTTTGTTCTTTACATGCTTTTTCCTGTTTGCAAAATACTTTCCGGTAATTGCAATTGCAGAAATCAAGTATGTGTTGAAAACAACAGGCGAAAGTTATAAAGATAAAATGAGCCATTTGGAACATGTGCCTGCCGAAGTTTTTGGCCATAGCGGGCATGGGCATACCATTGTAGAAAACGATGGCTCTAATTAAAAAGAAAAGATCATTTTTTAAACAATAAATTCCTGGAAGGGAAATCGATATGGCAAAAAAGACATTTGTTGTAGGTTGTTTTGATGATGAAGAAATTTTATTTCCGGCAGTAAAAAAAGTTCGTACTGCAGGCTATAAAATTCATGATGTGTACACGCCATTTGCGGTGCACGGATTGGATCATGCATTGGGATTACGTGAAACCAGCTTACATACCGCAGGATTCATATACGGTATTACCGGAACCACCACTGCTGTTAGTGGTATTAGTTGGATATTAACTGCCGACTGGCCCCTAAATATTGGCGGTAAGCCACATTTTGCTTTGCCTGCATGGATACCGATTACTTTTGAGTTAACGGTATTATTTGCGGCAGTGGGCATGGTACTTACGTTTTGTTATTTATGCCAGATTGCTCCATTTGTAAAAAAACATCATTTTCATCCCCGTGCAACTGATGATCTTTTTGTGATGGCAATAGAAACAACAGAAAAAACAAATGTTGAAGATCTGAAAGCATTTTTAACTAATGCCGGTGCGAAAGAAGTGAATGTGCAGGTAGCAGAAGAGGGCTGGTGGTTTGGCAGATATGATAAAGACGAAATGCCATTTGAAAATAAACAAACCGTTGCTGCTTAATTTAGAATTTGAAAGATGATGAACAAACTATCAATAATTACTTGTATAGCTTTTGTTGCGGTTTTAGTAAGCTGCAGCACTGAAGTAAAACGTAAGCCAAGCAATATTTATATGCCCGATATGGCTTACAGCCGTGCATACGAAACTTATGCAGAACGCGATTCTTTGTTATTTACAACAGACGAATCTCAGCGAGGGGATAAAATATTTTATAATAACCAACCGGTTGCCGGAACCATTGCCCGCGGAGAAGAATTTCCGTTTCCGTTAACAAAAGATAAAACCGGGGATACTACTAACTATTTTGCATCAAAACAAATAAAGAGCCCTATTGATTCTTTAAGTAAAGAGGAATACACAGAATCTGAAAGGTTGTATTTGATTAACTGCGGTATTTGCCATGGAGCTAAGTTAGATGGTAACGGACCTTTGTATAAAGGAGGAGAAGGCCCTTTCCCTGCGAAACCGAGAGCATTGGTAGGAGATGCTTATGCCGAAAATATGCCGGAAGGCCAAATGTTTTATTCCGTTATGTACGGAAAGAATTTAATGGGCAGTTATGCTTCTCAATTAAATCGTAAACAACGTTGGCAGATCATCAGATATATCAAAACAAAACAAGCTGCAAATAAACCTGCAGCTACTGATGCAACTGCAAAAAAATAATTTACCTTTTTAAAACCGACCAAAAGATAAAAGATGTCAGCTATCACTATCAAAGAACAATTTGAAATTCCATCCAAACTTAAAACATGGGCTTATGCCTTGATTGGAGTTGGTTTGGTTGCTTTGATCATTGGTTTTATTACCAAAGGAAGAGGCAGTGAAGAAGAACAAGCTAAGTTCATTGGAACAATTATGTATAATACCATATTCTGGACATTAGTTTGTAATGCAAGCATGTTCTTTATATGTGTAACTACTTTGGCAATGGGCGGATGGCAGCAAACTTTCCGTCGTGTGCCTGAAGCCATTTCTACCATGGTGCCTATTTTTGGTGGAATTACCCTAATAGTATTGTTATTTGTAGCATTCAGCGGCAATCATCATATTTATCATTGGTTAGATACCAAAGCGGTAGAATCTGATGAAGTATTAAGTGGAAAAGCAGGGTTCTTAAATGTAAAATTTTTTGCTATCTGGACAACATTGGCAATTGTATTATGGAGTGTATTGGGATGGAGAATGAGGCAATTAAGCAATGAAGCAGACCAAGGTGCAATGAACTATGAAACAGGTGCTTCTTTTATTTGGAGAAATACTGTTAGGGCGGCTTTATTTACAGTTTGGTTTGCATTAACTGTAGGCTCTACCATTCCTTGGTTATGGATGATGAGTATTGATGCACACTGGTATAGCACCATGTATAGCTGGTACACATTTGCAAGTTCATTTGTTTCCGGTATCTCGTTAATAGCATTATGGGTTATTTATCTAAAAAATAAAGGTTATTTAGAATTAACCAACCAGGAGCATTTACACGATTTAGGTAAATTTATGTTTGCCTTTTCTATCTTCTGGACATATTTATGGTTTTCTCAATACATGTTGATTTGGTATTCAAACCAGCCAGAAGAAACTATTTATTTCAAACACCGCGTTCAAGGTGCATATAAAGGAATTTTTTTCCTTAATCTTATCATTAATTTTATTTGTCCTCTGTTAATATTAATGAAACGTTCGGCTAAAAGAAACTATACTTTAGTTACATTTATGGCAATACTTATCATCTTCGGCCATTGGATAGATTTTTACCAAATGGTGATGGGTAGCATCAGTAAAGAAGAAGTTACTTTAAGCTGGTTAGATTTTGGTGTGTTAAGCTTTTTTGCAGGATTGATGATTTTCTTTGTGGCAAAAGCATTGGCGAGTAAACCGTTGGTACCAAAATATCATCCATTCTTAAAAGAGAGTATTATACATCAGATTTAGTAAAATTATCTTGACAGAATACATAAGGTTTTATAGTTTATATATACTTTGTTAGAACAACAAGTAGAGCATTTCAATCAATCAATCAATCAACCATGACTTTATACTTGTCCATAGCCGTAATCGTATTGGTATATCTGGTTATTTTTCAGATTTCCAAAGCAAGCGAATATGTTGCTGTTTTAAAAGGTGAAGAACAAAGCCGTAAGAATACAAATAAGATTAACGGCTTTTTAATGATCGGTTTTCTTATTGCCGGCTTAATAGGTGTGTGGTATTGCAACACCGTGTTATTCGATAAAACATTATTGGCTCACGATGCAGCCAGTGTTCAGGGAGAAAAACTGGATACTATGTTATGGATTACAATTGCCATTACAGGTGTTGTTTTCATTATCACACAAATTTTATTATTCTGGTTCGCTTTTAAATATCAGGAAAAAGAAAACAGAAAGGTTTTGTTTTTTGCACACAGCACGAAACTGGAATTAATATGGACAGTGGTTCCTGCCATCGTATTAACTGTATTGGTAATATTCGGTTTACGCAACTGGTTTTATTTTACAGGCGAACCTCCTGCCAATGCAATGGTAGTAGAAATTACCGGAAAGCAATTTGGTTGGATATTCCGTTACCCGGGAAAAGATGGTCAGCTTGGTAAAAAATATTATAAAGTTATTGACCCTGCAACCAACTCTTTAGGATTGGTTTGGAGAGATAGTGTAGATTTGAATTTAAAGGATGATCCTGCTACACATGATGATATTGTTGTAGAACAAACCATGTATGTTGTAAAAGATAAACCTGTTAAATTAATTATTGGATCAAGAGATGTAATTCATGATGTTGGCTTATCACAGTTTCGTTTAAAGATGGATGCCGTTCCCGGTATTCCAACAACATTATGGTTTACACCAAAATATACAACTGCGGAAATGAAGCAGATTACCAAGAACGAAAATTTTCAATACGAAATCAGTTGCGATCAAATGTGTGGTAACGGGCATTATTCTATGAAAGGTGTTATTGAAGTAGTTACACAAGAAGAATATGATGCATGGCTTGCAAAGCAAACACCATATTACTTTGCAACGTTTCCCGAAAAAGATCCGGCAGCAAAAAAAATAGCAGATAGTACTGCTGTTAAGCCTGCTGTAGCAATAACAACATTGGCTGGCAAATCAATCGCAAAAAAATAAATTCAACCATCAATCAGTTGAATTGTTATAATAATCAATAGTCACAACCTTACAATATGAGTAACGAAACTGTTCTTCATTCACACACAGATGTACATGCAGTGCATGGTGACCATTCCGAGCACCATCATCATCATGAAACATTTATCACCAAATATGTTTTCAGTCAGGATCATAAAATGATTGCTAAACAATTCCTTATAACAGGGATGGTTTGGGCTGTATTGGGTGGTTTAATGAGTGTGTTATTTCGTTTGCAGTTGGGTTATCCTGATGCACATTTTACATGGTTAGAAGATATTTTAGGAAAATGGTGGGTGAAAGATGGTAGAATTACACCGGAAGCTTATTATGCTTTAGTAACAACGCACGGTACGGTTCTGGTATTCTTTGTATTAACTGCAGGATTAAGCGGAACATTTGCCAACTTCTTAATTCCTTTGCAAATTGGTGCAAGAGATATGGCATCTCCGTTTATGAATATGCTATCGTATTGGTTTTTCTTTGCTGCAAGTATTGTGATGTTATCATCAATGTTTGTTGAAACCGGCCCGTTTAGTGGCGGTTGGACGGCTTATCCTCCATTAAGTGCTTTGGGGAGTGCATCCCCGGGTTCTAAAACCGGTATGGATTTATGGATTGTGGCAATGGCTTTATTTGTTGTATCATCTTTATTAGGCGGTTTAAATTATATCGCAACAGTTTTAAACATGCGTACCAAAGGAATGAGTATGACTCGTTTGCCTTTAACTATCTGGGCCTTGTTCTTTACAGCGGTATTAGGTGTTTTATCTTTCCCGGTATTATTATCAGGATTTATTTTATTGATATTCGATAGAAATTTTGGAACAAGTTTTTATCTGTCTGATATTTTTGTGAATGGTGTTGGTGCTTTACCAAACGAAGGCGGCAGTGCTATTCTATTTCAACACTTATTCTGGTTCTTAGGCCATCCGGAAGTGTATATCATTTTATTGCCGGCCATGGGAATGGTGAGTGAAATATTATCAACCAATGCACGTAAGCCAATCTTCGGTTATATGGCAATGGTAGGTTCAATGTTTGCCATTGCAGTATTGGCATTTTTAGTATGGGCACACCACATGTTTGTAACAGGATTGAATCCTTTCTTAGGCTCGGTATTCGTATTACTTACCTTATTAATTGCAGTGCCATCAGCTATCAAAGTATTTAACTGGTTAACAACTTTATGGAAAGGAAATATTCGTTTTACTCCGGGAATGTTATTTGCAATTGGTTTTGTTAGCTTATTTATTTCCGGTGGATTAACCGGTATTTATTTAGGCAACTCTGCATTGGATATTCATTTACACGATACCTATTTTGTAATTGCACATTTTCATATTGTAATGGGTGTTGCATCTATGTTTGGCATGTTTGCAGGTATTTATCATTGGTTCCCTAAAATGTATGGCCGTTATATGAACAATACAATGGCATATTTACATTTCTGGATTACCATTATTGGTGCGTATTGTATTTTTTGGCCAATGCATTACGAAGGATTAGCCGGTATGCCACGCCGTTATTACGATTACAGCATTTGGGAAAGCTTCAAACAATTTGCGGAATTAAATAAATTCATCAGCACTGTTGCAATGATTGTTTTTGCAACACAAATATTATTCTTGTTCAACTTCTTTTCATCCATTTTTAAAGGAAGAAAGGTAACAACATTGAACCCTTGGCAATCTAATACATTGGAATGGACAACACCAATTCGCCCGGGACACGGAAATTGGCCAGGTGAAATTCCGGAAGTACATCGTTGGGCGTATGATTATGGTAAAGACGAAAGAGGTTTCATTCCGCAAAACATCCCGGTGGGTGAAGATGAGAGTCAACATTAATATTGTGAGATGTAAAAAAGTGAAATATGAATGGTGAGAATGATTTTTTTCAAAATATAAAATAAAAGCTCTTTACTCCCTTTAGGGTTGGGGCATTATTAATGGCTAAAACAATAGATACCGTTCCTTCAATTTCTTTTGGTGTGATTGCTAAAGTGAAAGACTATTTTCAGTTGATGAAATTCACTTTAAGTTTCACAGTGGTATTTTCTTGTGTAATCTGTTATCTGCTTGCACCAAAAGTTGTTTCGTACGATTGGACAATGATAGTTCTTTTATTTATTGCCGGAATGTTGGTGAGCGGAAGTGCAAATGCAATTAATCAGGCGGTGGAGAAAGATACGGATGCACAAATGAAACGTACCAAAAAAAGGCCTGTTGCAGATGGAAGAATGAGTGTGCAGGAAGCTTATGCTTTTGCTTTGGTTGCAGGTGTTGTTGGTGTTTGGATGATGTATTATTTTTTTAATTTATCATCTGCATTAATTTCTGCATTCAGTTTGTTTTTGTATGCATATATCTATACGCCGTTGAAAAAAATAAATTCAATTGCTGTATTGATTGGCGGTATACCGGGAGCATTGCCTTGCTTAATTGGTTGGGTTGCAGGACAAGATGATTTTGCAATAGGTGGTTGGGTCTTATTTGCTATTCAATTCATTTGGCAGTTCCCGCATTTTTGGGCAATTGCATGGGTGGCTCATAACGATTATACAAAAGTTGGATTTAAATTATTACCCAGCGAAAATGGTCCAACAAAGTTTACTGCTTTGCAGGCAATCATGTACAGTGTGTTAATGATTCCGATTGGATTATTACCGATGTATTTTGGTTTAACCGGAAAAGTGAGTATGTGGATTTTAATTGCATGTAATTTATTTATGGTTTTTCAATGCACCAGATTGTATAAAGACATGGACGTGAAAGCCGCAAGGAGAGTGATGTTTAGCAGTTACATTTATTTGCCTATTGTGTTATTGGCTTTATTGGCAGATAAATTACACTGATGTTTTTTTTATTGATGAGTTGTGATTTGCAGTACAAGTGAGTGACACAACGAAGCTTGATAATGAACAAAAAGTTGGAAAAAAATAATTTATGATGACAATAACAAGTACAAATAATTCCGGAAAAACTCATCCGCATAAGTTTACGATGTGGATGGCATTGGGAAGTATTTGTATGATGTTTGCCGGATTAACCAGTGCTTACATTGTTAAACGCAATTTAGGCAATTGGTTAGAGTTTGAAATTCCGGTGTATTTCTGGTACTCAACATTTGTAATTCTTTTAAGTAGTGTAACCTTTTATTTAGCTACCAATGCTTTTAAAGAAAGAGCAATGAACAGGTACAAAGCATTGATTACCATTACTGCAATATTGGGTGTTTTATTTGCAGTATTGCAATGGCTGGGATTTGGTTTTTTAAATAATCACGGAGTGCAATTAATTGGCAGAGGAAGTAACGCATCTGCATCTTTTTTGTTTGTGATTATTTTATTGCATCTGGTGCATGTATTGGGCGGCGTGGTTGCTTTAGTAATTATTTTATTCAGGGCATTTAATACCAAAGTAAAAACGTATAGCACGGTTACTTTGGAAATTGCCGGAACGTACTGGCATTTTGTTGATTTGCTTTGGATTTATTTATTGATATTTTTCTATTTGATTAAATAAGGATTGACAAACATTTTTAGAACCTTAACAACTGAACATAACAATGTCAACTACAACAACAGTAAACACCAGATGGTGGAGTGGAGGTAAAAGCCCGTTTAATGTAGAGTATGGAAAATTGATGATGTGGTATTTTTTAATGAGCGATGCTTTTACATTCGGTGCATTTTTAATTGCGTATGGTACCACACGTTTTTCAGCTACCAGTTGGCCCGATCCAAATAAAGTATTCTCTTCTTATCCGTTGATGCCTGAAGGCTCTCATGCACCATTGGTTTTTGTAAGTATTATGACATTTATTTTAATTCTTAGTTCTGTAACAATGGTATTGGCTGTACAGGCAGGAAAAGAAATGAAAAAAAATCTTGTTGTGTTGAATTTGATTTTAACCATCATTGGTGGATTGGCTTTCTTAAGTTGCCAGGCTTGGGAATGGACTCACCTACATCACGAAGGTGCCTGGTGGGGGATGAATCCTTTTATGAATGCCGATGGAACGCAGTCTACAACAGGGTTTACAAATTTCTTCTTTACCATTACAGGCTTTCACGGTTTTCATGTATTTAGCGGAGTAGTTATCAACATTGTAATGTTAATCATGACATTGAATAATGTTTTTGAAAAACGCGGGCATTATTTAATGATTGAAAAAGCCGGATTGTACTGGCACTTTGTAGACCTTGTTTGGGTATTTGTATTTACCTGCTTTTATCTTATTTAAAAATATTCTTTATCCTATCCATTCTATCATTCATTAATTATCATATATGGA